>Ga0315900_10005136_pt1 | contig 18094 bp, 16 predicted proteins | sample LakEriMetagenome_FD_203521 | JGI IMG/M metagenome (GOLD analysis project Ga0315900, IMG submission 203521) | Freshwater fungal communities from buoy surface, Lake Erie, Ohio, United States - Buoy 12 MA114 | ecosystem: Environmental > Aquatic > Freshwater > Lake > Lake biofilm | place: USA: Lake... | reverse complement strand
TCGGTGCTGCGCTTGGCCGCTCCGTCGCTGTCGCCCTGCGCATCAACCCGGTGGCGGAAGCGCAGGGCGGGGCGATGCGCATGGGCGGCAAGGCCGCACCCTTCGGCTTTGACGAGGAGGATATCGACGCGGTCGTCGATCGCGTCCGCGCCGCGCCGCATCTCGACCTCACCGGCGTTCATCTCTTCGCCGGGACGCAGATCCTCGACGCGGACGTGCTCCTCGGGCAGTGGCGACATGGACTGAGCGTCGCTGGCCGGGTCGCGGCGCGTCTCGGCCGGCCCCTTCGCACCATCGATCTTGGTGGTGGCCTCGGCATTCCCTATTTTCCCGGCGACCGGACGCTGGACCTCGACGCCGTGCGCGCGGGTCTCGCGCCGCTGATCGCTGCGCAGCGGGCCGATCCGCTGATCCGAGACGCCGACGTCCTTGTCGAACCCGGCCGCTATCTGGTCGGCCCGTCAGGCGTGTACCTGTCCTCGGTTCTCGCGGCCAAGGTTTCGCGCGGCCATCGCTTCCTGGTCGTCGATGGCGGCATGCATCACCACCTCGCCGCCTCCGGTAACCTGGGGCAGGTCATCAAGCGTGACTATCCGGTGCTCGCCGCCTCGCGGATGGGCGAGCCGGCGGTGTCACCCGCGAGCGTCGTCGGCCCGCTCTGCACGCCACTCGACACACTGGCGCGCAAGGTGGAGATGCCGGACCTGGTGGCCGGCGATCTCGTCGCCGTGCTGCAGTCGGGCGCCTATGGCCCGACCGCAAGTCCCTCAGGCTTCCTCAGCCATCCCGCGCCCGCCGAGGTTCTGATCGACGGCGGAGAGGCGAGGCTGATCGGCGGGCCTCAGTAGGCCGAGCCCTTGCCGAAGGCGGCCCCCCTGGCCTTGAGCGTTTCGTCAACCCAGCTGCGGTCCAGCGTGCCTTCGGCGATCGCCTTCATCGTGGCGTCCTCGGCGGCCAGCTGCTTGCGGGCCAGGGCGGCGACGGTCGCGACCTCGGCCCGCGGCACGGCCAGCACGCCGTCCGCATCGCCGACGACGATGTCGCCGGGAGCGATGAACTGCCCGCCGATGATGGCGCCGGTGTTGATCTCGCCGGGGCCGTCCTTGTAGGGGCCCCGATGGGTCACACCCGCCGCGAAGACCGGCAGGCTCATGGTGACGAGGGCGTCGCTGTCGCGGATGGCGCCGTTGATGACGATACCGGCCGCGCCACGCTTCTGGGCGAGCCGCGCCATGATCTCGCCGATGATGGCGTTGGTCAGGTCGCCGCCCGCATCGACGACGATGACGTCGCCGGGGCCGGCCATGTCGATTGCCTTGTGGACGAGGAGGTTGTCGCCCGGCCGCGTCCTGACCGTCAGCGCGAAGCCGAGCATCGGCGTTCCGTCATGCATCGGCCTCAGCGACGGCCCCGCGGCGAAGAGCCTCGCCATGTTGTCGCTGATGAGCGGCGTCGGCACGCCCGCCAGCAGCGCCAGCAGGGCCGTGTCGTTGGGGTGTGGCTTCGGCAGGACCTGAAAACCGAGGGACATGGCGGGGCTCCGGATCAGCCGTTGAAGGTTTCGATGGCGGCGAGGTCGAGGGCATCGAGAAGCGCGCGCTTGTCGGCCTCGTTGCCGGAGCCCTCGATGATGATCAGCGTGCGTCCGAGCAGGACCTGGATGTTGCCGTCGCGCGACAGGACCGCCGTCTTGCCCTTGACGCGGAAGACGCGGCCCATGGCGCCGAGAAGCTGCGCATTGGCGAAGAGCGGCGCCATCTGGGCGATCATCGGCGAATTGGCGAGCACCTGCACCGTGACGGCGCGGTCGCCGTTGGTGTAGCGGCGCTTGGCGATGAGGCCGCCGCCGAACATGGCGGCCGCGCTGGCGTCGGTCTCGGCTTCCTCGGCGGTCCAGCCGCGCGGAGCAGCCGGAAGGAACCGCGACAGGCCGGTGGCGCTGCGCTGGGCGATCAGCTGCGAGGCGACGTCCAGCGCGGCCTTCGCCGCCGCGAGGTCGTTGGCCTGGTAGGCGCGGCGGGCCTCCTCGATGGCATCGCGGATGTCGTCCGCGAAGGCCGGAGCGGCGACGGCGAGCGTGACGGCGATCACGGCACCGCGCAACATGCGGGTCAGGGTCATGGCGATTGTCTTCCTCGTCGGCGAGCCCCGGCCCTGCCGGAGCCGGTGAGTCGTCCCCGCCGAAGGCTATAGCGGCTCACGTTCGGGAAGGCACCCCCTGCCTCGGGCAGGTGGCGTGCAGACATGGCGCCCTGTCGGATCTATTCGCTCGCCAGGATCATGTTGCGAACGATGGGATAGACCTGGCCCTCCCACCTCCGGCCGGAGAAGACACCATAGTGGCCGACGCCGGCCTGCATGTGGTGGCGCTTGCGGAACGGCTTCAGCTTCGGCACGAGATCGTGCGCCGCCACCGTCTGGCCGATGGAGCAGATGTCGTCGCGCTCGCCCTCGACGGTGAGCATCGCCGTCCTGCGGATGGCCGAGGGATCGACCGGCCGCCCCTTGTAGGTCAGCTCGCCCTTCGGAAGCAGCGCACGCTGGAAGACCTTGTCGATCGTCTCGAGGTAGAATTCCGCCGTCAGGTCGAGGACGGCAAAGTACTCCTCGTAGAAGGTACGGATCGCCTCGGCCTTCTCCGTTTCGCCGCGGGCGATGTGGCCGTGCATGTCGAGATGCGCCCTGATGTGGCGGTCGCGGTTCATCGCCAGGAAGGCGGTGAGCTGGAGGAAACCCGGATAGACGCGGCGACCGGCGCCGGCATGGGGCAGCGGCACGGTGCTGATCAGGTTCTTCTCGAACCACTCGTAGGGGTGGTTGAAGGCGAGCTCGTTGACCTTGGTGGGATTGATGCGCACGTCGACCGGGCCGGCCATCAGCGTCAGGCTGCGCGGCTGGGAGGGGTCCTCGGCTTGTGCCATGACTGCCGCCGCCGCCAGGGCCTGTACGCAGGGCTGGCAGACCGCGACCACGTGCGAATCCGTCCCCATGACGTGCAGGAAGTCGATCAGGTGCTCGACATATTCGTCGAAGCCGAAGGGCCCTGCTGTCCAGGGAACGTCACGGGCGTTGTGCCAGTCGGTGATGAAGACGTCGTGGTCCTGCAGCAGTGTCTTTGCGGTGTTGCGCAGAAGCGTGGCAAAGTGGCCGGAGAGCGGCGCAACCAGCAGAACCTTCGGTTGGTTGATCGCGACATCCTTGCGGAAGTTCAGCAGGGTGCCGAAGGGCGTCCTGTGCACCGGGACCTCGGTGACCTCCGCCTCGCGGTTGCCGACCATGACGCTGGCAATGCCGTAGTCCGGTCGGGTGTGGGTGAGGCCTGCATTTGCCACCAGCGACCAGGTTGCCATGATCTCGCGGCCAAGCCTGGCCTCCGAGGATTCGAGCGCCGGCCCGAAGGCCGCAAGCGCCATCCGCGCCGCGTCGCGCACGGGCTCGAACAACCTGCTCTGGAACTCGAACGCGCGGTACATCATGGGCCGTCCGGGCTGGGTCGTCATGCCACATTGGCATGGATCAAAAAAAAGCTAGTGCACTTTTTGCTGCGCTGCGAGAGTATTCTTCGCGAAGCGTTGCTGCGCCGCAGCGGCCTTCGGGCAGGGAGGTTCGGGATGGCCAAGGCCAAGCTCACCATTTCGAGCAAGAACTATTCGTCCTGGTCGCTGCGCGGCTGGCTGCTGTGCCGGATGGCGGGCCTCTCCTTCGAGGAGGTTCCGGTGTCCATCGACGATCCGGGCCAGCGGGCCGAGCTTCTCCTGCTGTCGCCCTCGTTCCTGGTCCCCGCGCTGATGGATGACGGGGCCAAGATCTGGGGCACCTGGGCCATTGCGGAATATCTCAACGAGAAGTTCCCGAAGGCCGGCCTGTTCCCGGAGGACCGCCTGGCGCGCGCCCATTGCCGCTCCATCTCGGGAGAGATGCATTCCGGCTTCCAGAACCTGCGCTCTGCCCTGCCGATGAACCTCAAGGCGCGCTATTCGGGCTTCAAGATCTGGGCCGGGGCGCAGCCGGATATCGAACGCATCCTGTCGATCTGGGCGGAGTGCCTGAAGGCGCATGGCGGCCCCTGGCTGTTCGGCGCCGCTCCGACGGTTGCCGACGCGATGTACGCGCCGGTCTGCATGCGCTTCGCCACCTATGACGTGCCGATCGACGCGGGCGCGGCCGCCTATTGCCGTACCGTGATGGACTGGGCTCCGCTGAAGGAGTGGATTGCCGCCGCCAAGGCTGAGCCCGAGGAGATCGAGGAGCTCGATGTCGAGTTCTAGGACGGGACGGGCCCGCCTCCTTGTCCTCGGCGTCCTGCTGATGTTCCTCGCGCCGATCGGATGGTCGGCGACCGACTATGCCATCGGCTATCCGGGGCCGGACTGGTCGATGACAGGGCGGGCCAGCGCCGGTCTTCTGCCGGCTCCGGAAGCGACGCCGCAGGCCATGATCCGTGTCTATGCCGCCCGCACGGTGCGCTGGCGCGGCATCTTCGCCACCCACACCTGGCTGGTGGTGAAGGAGGCGGGCGCCTCCCGCTACGACCGTTTCGACTACACGGCCTGGGGCGATCCGATCCGCACCAACGGCTTTCCCCCGGACGGGCGATGGTTTGGCCAGGACCCCGTTCTCGTCTTCGCCGCCGACGGCGAGATGGCCGCCCGCGCCATTCCCAGGATCAGGGCGGCGATCGCCGGCTATGCCCATGCCGATCGCGGCGACTACCGCGCCTGGCCCGGCCCGAACTCCAACACCTTCGTGGCGGCGGCGCTGTCGGCGGCGCCCGAGCTGCAGGCGAGCCTGCCGCCGACCGCCATCGGCAAGGACTTTCCCCACGACGGACGCTGGCTCGCCCCCGCCACCGGGGGCCTCGGCATGCGCGCGACGCTCGGCGGCTACCTCGGGCTGACGGTCGGCTGGTACGAGGGCATCGAGATCAGCCTCTTCGGCGCGGTGCTGGGTCTCGATATCCGGCGGCCTGCGATCAAGCTCCCGGCGATCGGGCGCATCGGATTCGGCGAGTCGTTCGTCTAGCCACCGTAGCCGGCGCGCTTCAGCCGGTTCACGGCAAGGTCCATGGCCGACAGGAAGGCCGACCGGTCACGCGGCGAGAAGGCATTCGGCCCCCGCGTCATGCCGCCTGCCGAGCGGATGTCGTCCATCAGGTTCCGCGTTGCCAGCGCCATGCCGATGGCCGCCGAATCGAAAAGCTTGCCGTTCGGCGCCAGGGTCGTCGCACCGGCCTTCACGGCCCGTGCTGCCAGCGGGATGTCGGCGGTGATCACCAGGCTGCCGGGGCCGGCGCGTTCGGCGATCCAGTCGTCCGCCACATCTGGCCCCTCGCTCACCACCACGCGCTCGATCCAGGCCTCGCGCGGCAAGGCGATCGGGCTGTTGGCGACGACCTTGACGGTGAGGCCATAGCGCTGCGCCACGCGGTAGATCTCGTCCTTCACCGGGCAGGCATCGGCATCGACATAGACGACGATGGGGGCGGGGCCGCTCATGGATCAGGAGCGGTCGCGGTTCTTGCGATGCTTGAAGCCGCCACGCTCGGCCTTGCCCTTGCTGGCATGCGGCGGCGGGCGCTTCTTGGCGAAGGGCTTGTTGTCGCGATCCTCGCGTGCGGCGTCGGGGCGCTGGCGGAAGCGTGGCGGTGGCGCGCCGCCCTCGCCTTCCTGGATCGGCGTGATGAACACGTCGTCGGAGTTGGCCTTGCGGGCATTGGCGATGAAGGTCTCCGCCAGCGCCGCCGATACCTGGAATTCAGTCGTCGTGTCGTGGATGCGGATCGCGCCGATGTCGTCGCGCGTGACCTTGCCGCGGCGGCAGAGCATCGGCAGCAGCCACTTCGGATCGGCACGGTTCTGCCGGCCGACATCCGCCTTGAACCAGGCCATGTCGCCGGTGATCTTGAGGTCGCGCTGTTCGCGACCGCGCGGGCCGCCGGGGGCGCCGCGCGCGAAGCCGGGATCGGAAACCTCTTCCGGCTCCGGCAGACGCGAGCGCAGCACGCGCGCCAGCGCCACGGCGATGTCCTCGGCCGACCTGCGCTGCATGAGGGCCTCGGCGATCTGCCGCTCCTCGTCGCCGGCTTCCTCGGTCAGCAGCGGATCGGCGAAGATGCGCTCGCGATCGAGGGCACGGATGTCCTCGGCTGTCGGCGGACCGGTCCACTCGGCGCGGATCCCGGCCTCGGCCAGGAGGCTCTCGGCGCGACGGCGTCGGGTGGTCGGCACCAGAAGCACGCTGACGCCCTTGTTGCCGGCACGGCCGGTGCGGCCGGAGCGGTGCTGCATCACCTCGGCATCGTGCGGCAGCTCGGCATGGATGACGAGGGCGAGGTTGGGCAGGTCGATGCCGCGGGCGGCGACGTCGGTGGCGACGCAGATGCGCGCGCGCCCGTCGCGCAGTGACTGCAGGGCGAGGTTGCGCTCGTGCTGGCCGAGCTCGCCCGACAGGAAGACGGCCGAGAAGCCGCGCTCCACCAGCGTCGCCTGCAGGTGGCGCACGGCATTGCGGGTATTGGCGAAGATGATGGTGGTCTTGGGCTCGAGCTGACGCAGGATGTTGACGACGGCGTGTTCCACCTCGTTCGGAAAGACGCGGATGACGCGGTACTCGATATCCTGGTGGCCGCGCTCGCCGGCTCCCGACTCGATGCGCAGGGCATTGCGCTGGTAGCGCTTGGCCAGTGTCGCGATGGCGGACGGGATGGTCGCAGAGAAGAGCAGCGTGCGGCGATCCTCGGGCGTTGCGTTGAGAATGAACTCGAGGTCCTCGCGAAAGCCGAGGTCGAGCATCTCGTCGGCCTCGTCGAGCACCACGGCCTTGGCCTTGAAGGGCTCCAGCGCGCCGCGCTCGATATGGTCGCGCAGGCGGCCCGGCGTGCCGACAACGATGTGGGCGCCGTCCTCCAGCAGGCGGCGCTCGCGGCGGGCGTCCATGCCGCCCACGCAGGCGATGATGCGCGCCCCGGTGTCGGCATAGAGCCAGGTCAGTTCGCGCTGCACCTGCAGCGCCAGTTCGCGCGTTGGCGCCACGATCAGCGCCAGCGGCTCGGCGGTGCGATGCAGGCGTTCGGCATCGCCCATGAGCGTGTCGACGAGGGCGAGGCCATAGGCTACCGTCTTGCCGGAGCCCGTCTGGGCCGACACCAGCAGGTCGCGGCCGGCTGCCGCGGGTGCGAGAACGGCGCTCTGGACGGGGGTAAGGTCGACATAGTCGCGGGCGGCGAGGGCCGCGGCAAGCTGGGGCGGAATGAGGAGTTCGGTCACGTGGCGGATTGTCCTGGATGGGTCCGCGCCGGCTGAAGAGGCCGGTCAGGGAACGGCGGACATGGCGGCAACGGAATGCTGGCCGTCTCCCTAGGCCTTTCCGGCGGAAAAAGCCACGTCTTTTGCAGTGCAGCAAAAAAGGCTTGCCGGCCTCAGCCGAGTTCGGTCGCGATCCGGCGCAGCAGCGCGAGGAATTCCACCTTCCTGTCAGCCCCAACGATGCGGTCGAGTTCGCGGTCGTGCTCGCGTGCCGAGGCCATCAGGCGCTGGTGCAGGGCGCATCCGGCCGATGTCAGGGTGAGCGTGTAGCTGCGCCGGTCCTTCGCTGCCCGCTCGCGCAGGACCAGGCCGCGCTTGACGAGGTCGTCGAGAGTCGAGGTGAGCGTCGACTTGTCCCGTCCCGCGGCCTTGCCGAGGGCGGTCTGGGTCATGCCCGGGTTCTCGGCGATCAGCGTCAGCACGGCAAAGCGGCGCGGCTTGAGGTCAGGATCGCCGACGCGCTGGGCGAAGGCCCGGAACGAGGCCTCCTGGGCGATGCGCAGGTGAAAGCCGATGAAATTGGTCAGCGGCCCCAGGCGGGCGGTGTCGTCCGCACGGCCTTCGGGGGCGGCCTTGCCGGGAGTCGGGGTGAGGGCGTCTGACATGGGTCTTCGTTCAGGCGGATGAAGCGCCTCGTTCACCGTGAATGTCGCATGGCGGACGAGGGCTCACAAGATGGTGTTGACTCTAACAGTTGGATATCCAACTAATTGCGCGTCACTGTACAGGCTCCCGATGTACACAGCGTCCACCGCCTTCCTCGAAGCGCTCGCCGAAGCCGGCGTGGATTATCTCTTTTCCAATTTCGGCAGCGACCATCCCGCGCTCATCGAGGCGCTTGCCGAGGCGCGCGCCAGCGGCCAGCGGATGCCACGGGTCATCACCTGCCCGAACGAGATGGTCGCGCTGACGGCAGCCCAGGGCTACGCGCAGGTCACCGGCCGCGCCCAGGCCGTCATCGTCCACGTCGAGTGCGGCACCCAGTCGCTGGCCGGCGCGGTGCACAACGTCTCCAAGGGCAGGGTGCCGGTGCTGATCTTTGCCGGCGCCTCGCCCTTCACCCAGTTCGGGGAGATGAAGGGCAGCCGCAACGAGTTCATCCAGTGGATCCAGGATGTCCACGACCAGCGCGGCATCGTCCGCGGCTACATGCGCTACGACGCGGAACTGCGCACCGGGCGCAACATCAAGCAGATGACCTTCCGGGCCATGCAGTTCGCCCATTCCGATCCCAAGGGCCCCGTCTATCTGATGGGTGCGCGCGAGGTGATGGAGGAGGCGCTCGATCCCGCCGCGCAGGCCGGCACGGATGTCACTGATTTCGCCCCCATCGCGCCCGCAGCCCTGCCGCAGGATGCCGTCCATGCCCTGCTGACGGACCTCGCGGGAGCCCACCGGCCGCTGATCGTCACCTCTTACCTCGGCCGCAATCCGCAGGCGGTGAGGGAACTCCAGCGCCTCGTCGGCCCGCTCGGCATCGCCGTGCTGGAGAGCGTTCCGAACGCGGTCAACCTGCCGCACGACGACCCCATGTACCAGGGCTGCCAGTGGAACGAGCCACGACAGAACCCGCTGCTCGCGGCTGCCGATGTCGTCGTCGTCATCGATTCCGACGTGCCGTGGATCCCGACCGTGTCCAGGCCGCGCTCCGGCGCGAAGATCTGGCACCTCGACGTCGACCCGCTGAAGCAGGACATGCCGCTGTGGTCCATTCCTGCGCGCCGGGTCTTCCGCGTCCACGCCGAGACGGCGCTGGCCCAGCTCAATGCCGGCCTCGACCGCATCACCCTCGACGTCGCCCGCATTGGCGAGCGCCGCGCCCATTACAGCCGGCTGCACGGCGAGCGGCAGGCGGCACTCGCCGTCGCCGAACGCAAGCCGGCCGGCGATGTGTTGACGGCCGAGTACGTGACCGCCTGCGTCCGCGCCCATGTCGATGCGGATACCATCGTGCTCAACGAGGGCATCACCAACTATCCGGTGGTCGTGAACCACATCGCGCCGACCCGCCCCGGGCAGATGCTCAACTCGGGTGGCGGCAATCTCGGCTGGACCGGCGGCGCTGCCATCGGCGCAAGGCTCGCCGATCCCTCCAAGACCATCATCGCCCTCACCGGCGACGGGTCCTACATGTTCTCGCAGCCCTCCACCGTCCACTGGATGGCGCGCCAGTACGGCACGCCGTTCCTGCAGGTCGTGTTCAACAACCGGGGCTGGCGTGCGCCGCGCTATTCGACGCTGGCCGTCCACCCCTCCGGTCATGCCAGCCGGTCGGACGATATCGGCGTCGCCTTTGATCCGCCGCCGGACTATTCTCAGATCGCGGCCGCGGCGGGAGGCTCCTTTGCCCGCAAGGTGACGCATCCCGACGAGGTCGAGGCGGCCATCGCGGAGGCCATGCATGCGGTGAAGACCGAGAAGCGGGCGGCTGTCCTCGACGTGTGGCTGCCCCATCTCATGGAAGGCTAGGAACGACAAGGCGACCGATCCGGCGGCGACGAACGACCGCGGACGGAACGACAGGGAGGAACGAGGAATGACGACAGGGATTTCGACGCGTCCCGACCGCCGCCGGGTCGTGGCAGGGGCTATCGGCATCGGAGCGCTGCTGGCGAGCCCCGGCCTCGTGCGGGCGCAGGCCTGGCCGAACCGCAACATCCGCATCGTGGTGGCCTTTCCTCCGGGTGGTGCCGCCGACATCGTGACCCGGCACCTCACCGAGCGCCTGACGCAGGAATGGGGTCAGGCGGTCGTCGTCGAGAACCGGGGCGGGGCCGGCGGCAATGTCGCCTCCGCCGAGGTCGCCCGCGCCGAGCCCGATGGCCACACGCTGCTGATCACCTCCAGTGCGGTGGCGATCAATCATCTCCTCTACGCCCGGATGCCGCTCGACACCTTCAAGGATCTTGCGCCCGTCGGCATGGGCATCACCGTGCCCAACGTCATGGTGGTGCCGGCCGCCTCGCCCGACAAGACCGCCGCCGACCTGCTGGCAAGGGCTCGGGCCAACCCCGGCAAGCTCACCTACGGCTCGGCCGGCATCGGCTCGTCCATCCACATGGCCGGCGAATTGTTCAAGTATCTCGCCAAGGTCGACATGGTCCACGCGCCTTACCGTGGGGCGGGCCCGGCGATGAACGACCTGATCGGCGGCCGTCTCGACGTCATGTTCGACACGCTGACCGTCTCCGCCTCGCAGATCCGCGGCGGCACGATCCGCGCCCTCGGCGTCTCGACGAAGCAGCCGCTGCCCGAACTGCCGGGCGTGCCCGTCATCTCCTCGGTGGTGCCGGGCTACGAGATGCAGTCCTGGTTTGCCTTCTTCACGGCCGCGCGCACGCCACCGGAGATCGTCGCGCGGCTGTCCACCGGCCTGAACAAGGCGCTGCACGATCCGGCCGTGGTGAAGCGCCTCGCCGACATCGGGACCACGCCTGTGGGGTCGACGCCAGAGGAACTCGCCGCCGCCATGCAGGCGGAGGTAAAGCTTTGGGAGCCGGTGATCCGGGCCGCTGACATCAAGATCAGCGGCTGAGTGCATGCATCCGCCGGTCTGAGCCGGCGGGGCGAGGCGAGGGGGCCGCGAGACGCCACCCGCCTGAAGGGACGACAACGCCAACCCCCTGAAGGGGACATCAGAGGAGGCCCATGATGAGCACATTCAAGCCCACCCGCCGCACGGTCGTCGGCGGCATCGCCGCCGCGGCGACGCTGGCGGCCCCGCAGGTCCGCGCCCAGGCCGGCGCCGTGAAGATCGGCTTCTCGATCTCCAAGACCGGACCCAATGCCGGCGGCGCCAATGTCACCACGCTGCCGAACTACCAGATGTGGATGAAGGAGACGAACGAGGCAGGCGGGCTGAAGCTGCCGGGCGGCCAGCGCCGGATGATCGAGTTCGTCGAGTATGACGACCGCTCGCAGTCGGAAGAGGCGGTGCGCAACATCGAGCGCCTGGTCAACCAGGACAAGGTCGACCTGCTGCTGCCGCCATGGGGCACGGCGATGAACCTCGCGGTGGCGCCGTCCTTCAACCGCGGCGGCTTCCCGCACCTCGCCTCCACCTTCTTCGTCGAGCGGCAGCCGGAGCTGGTGAAGCGCTGGACCAACATGTTCCTGTTCCTCGACCGCCCGTCCACAGCGATCACCGCGCTGACCGACTTGCTGGCGACACTGAAGGACAAGGGTCTCGGCAACACGGTGGCTCTCGCCTCGGTGCAGGACCAGTTCGGCCTCGAGCTCGTCAGCGCCGCGCGCGCCGGCATCGCCAAGGCCGGCTTCCAGATCGTCATGGACCGCCAGTACCCGCCGGGGACCCAGGACCTTGCCCCGATCATCTCGGAAGCGGCGCGGCTGAAGCCCGACATGTTCCTCGCCTTCTCCTATCCGCCGGACACGCTGGCGCTGACCGAGCAGGCGCGCATCGGCGGGCTTAACCCGAAGGTGTTCTACACGGCGGTCGGCACGGCCTTCCCCCTCTACAAGCAGCGCTTCGGCGCCAATGCCGAGGGCGTCATGGGCATCGGCGGCGTGGACGTCACCAACCCGAAGATCAAGGACTACATCGAGCGGCACAACCGCATCGTCGGCCGCGAGCCCGACCGCTGGGCGTCGACCACCACCTACTCGACGCTGCAGGTGCTGACCCAGGCGATCGAGCGGGTGGGTCTGGACAAGGCGGCGATCATCCGCGACGTCGGCTCGCAGTCCTTCGACACCATCCTCGGACCCATCAAGTTCCAGGACAACCAGCGCGTCGACCAGTGGTGGGTCGGCCAGTGGCAGCAGGGCGAGTTCGTGGCGCTGGCGCCGACCAAGGTCGGCGGCACCAAGGCGCCGATCTTCCCCAAGCCGGCCTGGCCGACGGCCTGAGTTCGCATCCGGTCCGCCGCCTCCGGGCGGCGGACCACCATCCGGAGACGGTCCTGAATGTTTCTCGTCGACGTCATCCTGTCCGGCCTGATCCTCGGCGGCATCTATGCGCTGATCGCCATGGGGCTGTCGCTCCAGTACGGCGTCGCGCGGATCATGAACCTCGCCTATGGCGAGTTCACCATCGCCGCCTCCTTCCTCGCCTATGTGCTGTTCACCGTGGCCGGCGTCAGCCCGATCCTGGCGCTCGCCGTGGCCATGCCGCTGTCCTTTGCGCTGAACTGGGCCATCTACCGCGTGCTGATGACGCCGCTGGTGCGCAGGGCGAAGTCGCCGGGAGCGCTGGAGGTCGATTCCATCCTCGCCACCTTCGGTCTGCTCTTCGTCGTGCAGGGCATCCTGCTCATGACCTTCGGCGGCTCCTACGTCAGCTATTCCTACCTCGCCGTTCCCGTGCAGATCATCGGCTCGACGGTGGCGCTGAACCGCCTGCTGGCGGCCGGCCTCGCGGTGGCCATCGCGCTCGCCCTCACGGCCTTCCTGATGCGCACCCGCATCGGCACGGCCATCCGTGCCGTCTCGGTCAATCCCGCCGCCGCCCCGCTGGTCGGCATCGACACCACCGCCTATGCCGCCTTCGCCTTCGGCCTCGGCGGGGCGCTGGTCGCCGCCTCCGGCGTGCTGGTGTCGATGTTCTTCACCTTCAACGCCGCCATGGGGGTGGTCTTCACCATGAAGGCGCTCATCGTCGTGATCATGGGGGGCGTCGGCAACATCTTCGGCGCGCTGGTCGCAGGCCTCATCCTGGGCCTTGCCGAGTCGCTCACCGCCGCCTTCCTCGACGGCGGCCTGACGCTCGCCGTCAACTTCGCCCTCTTCCTCGTCATCCTGCTGGTCCGGCCCACCGGCCTTTTCGGAAAGGCCGCCAGATGACCCTGAAGGACTGGACGCTTCCCATCATTGTCCTGGCCGCCGCGGCGATCCTTGCGCCGCTGCCGGTTGTCGCCGGCTCCTACTGGATGGCGCTGCTCGTCAACATCCTGATGTATGCGACGCTCGCCACCGCCTGGGCGCTGTTCTCCGGCCCGACCCACTACGTGTCCCTCGCCACCGCCGCCTTCTTCGGGCTCGGCGCCTACACCATGGCCTTCCTCGGCGAAAAGCTGCCGCTGCCGCTGGTCTATGGCGTGGCCGCGCTGATCGGCGCCGTCGTCGCCACCGTCGTCGGCCTGTCCACGCTCCGGCTGTCGGGCGTCTACTTCGTCATCTTCACCTTCGGCCTTGCGGAACTCGTCCGCCAGCTCGTCACCTGGGGGGAGGCGAAGTTCGGCGGCACGGTCGGGCGCTTCGTCTTCATCGACGTCAGCCAGCAGGGCATCTACTGGATGCTGCTGGCGCTCCTGACGGTAATCCTGCTCACCGGCTTCGCCATCCAGCGCTCGCGGCTCGGCTGGGCGCTGCGGGCCATCGGCGAGGACGAGACCGTCGCCCGCCATGCCGGCATCGACACCACCGTGTCCAAGGTCGCCGTCTTCGTCGTCTCCTCGACCTTCATGACGGTCGTCGGGGCGATCATGGCGCCGCGCTGGACCTATATCGACCCCTCCATCGCCTTCAACCCGATCATCTCGTTCCAGGTTCTGATCATGGCGCTGCTGGGCGGCGCCGCCCGGCTCTACGGACCGATCCTCGGCGTGGTGCCGCTCGCCATCCTGTTCGAGATCCTCCAGGCGAACTTCCCCAACGCCTTCTCGGTGCTGCTCGGCCTCGCCTTCCTGGCCATCGTCTATTTTGTACCCAGCGGCATTGTCGGCCTCATCGACCAGGGTCGCGGCGCCATCGCCCGGGTGGCGCGTCGCCGCCCCCATCCGGCGGAGTGACGGCATGCAACCGCTGATCGAACTCCACGGCGTCTCCAAGAGCTTCGGCGGCCTGCGCGCGGTCGACGGGCTCACCGCCACCATCCGCCGCGGCGAGGTGGTGGGCCTAGTCGGACCCAACGGGTCGGGCAAGACCACCGCGCTGAACCTCATCACCGGCAACCTCACCGCCGATGCCGGCGCCATCGTCTTCGAGGGCCGCAACATCGAGCGCGAGGGGGCCCATCGCATCACCCGTGCCGGCATTGCCCGCACCTTCCAGCTCGTGCGCGTCATGCCGACCATGACTCTCGCCGAGAACGTCGCCATCGGCGCCATGTTCGGCGCCAGGCCCTGCGGCGCCGCGGAGGCGCAGGAGCGTGCGCTGCCGCTGCTCGCCCGGGTCGGGCTCGCCGCCCGCGCCGACGAACGCGCCGCGAGCCTCACCTACATCGACCAGAAGCGGCTGGAGCTCGCCCGCGCGCTGGCCGCGCAGCCGCAGCTGCTCCTGCTCGACGAATGGCTCGCCGGCCTGAACCCGACGGAGCTGAAGGAGGGCATCGCCCTCATCGCCTCGCTCGCCCGCGACGGCCTCACCATCGTCATGGTCGAGCATGTGATGGATGCGATCCGGGCGCTGTGCAGCCGCTGCATCGTCATGAACGCCGGCACCAAGATCGCGGAAGGATCGCCCGCCGAGGCCCTGGCCGATCCCGGCGTGATCAAGGCCTATCTGGGGGACGACGACGATGCTTGAGGTCGCCCGCCTGTCCGCCTCCTACGGACCGCACCGTGCGGTCGACAACGTCGCCCTGCATGTCGGCCGTGGCGAGACCGTCGCCATCCTCGGCGCCAACGGCGCCGGCAAGACGACGCTGCTGAAGACGCTGGCCGGCCTGATGCCGGCGGGGCAGGGCACCTCCATCACCTTCGAGGGGCTGCCGATCCGCGCCGCCGACCCGCACCGCATCGTCGAGCAGGGCATCGCGCTCGTCCCCGAGGGCCGCGGCATTTTCGGCGACCTCACCGTGCGCGAGAACCTGATGCTCGGCGCCTTCCCGAAGCGCGCTCGCGCCCATGAGGCGGCCAGCCTCGACGACGTGCTGACGCTCTTTCCCCGCCTCGCCGAGCGGCTCTCGCAGCAGGTGCGCACCATGTCCGGCGGGGAGCAGCAGATGGTCGCCATCGGCCGGGCGCTGATGAGCCGGCCGAACCTTCTCATGCTGGATGAGCCCTCGCTCGGCCTGTCGCCGGTGATGACGGGCGAACTTTTCAAGGGTCTTGCCGCCATCAAGGCGCGCGGCATGGCCATCCTCATCGTCGAGCAGAACGCCCGCAAGTGCCTGAAGCTCGCCGACAGGGCCTACCTCATCGCCAACGGCCGCATCGTCGGCGAGGGGCGGGCGAGCGACCTCGCCAACGACCCGCAGGTTGCCGCCGCCTATCTGGGCGGCGCGATCCCGGCCAACGACGACGGGTCGGATGTCGCCCCGCCGCCCCTCTTCTCGCCGCCGCCCCTGCCGGCCAGCGGCGAAGCGCCCCTTCATGCCGCGGCCTTTGCTGCCGCATCTGTTCCCGTGTCCCCGGAGAGTTCCATGAAGCACGTCAACCTTATGATCGATGCCCGCGAGATGGGCGCCGCCGACGGCCGCACCTTCGACCGTCTCGACCCGATGACGGGCGCGGTCGCGACCCGCGCTGCCGCCGCGACGGTGTCCGATGCCGTCGCCGCCGTCGATGCGGCCGCGGCCGCCTTCCCCGCTTGGTCGGCCCTCGGCCCCAATGAGCGCCGCGCGAAGCTCAATGCGGCCGCCGACCTCATGCAGCAGCGGGCCGAGGATTTCGCCGCAGCCATGATGACCGAGACCGGCTCCACCAAGGGCTGGGCGCTGTTCAACGTGGGACTTGCCGCCGGCATGCTGCGCGAGGCCGCGGCCATGACGACGCAGATCACCGGCGACGTCATCCCGACCGACAAGCCGCACAATCTCGCCCTCGCCATCCGCCAGCCGGTCGGCGTCATCCTCGGCATCGCGCCGTGGAACGCCCCCGTCATCCTCGGCGTGCGCGCCATTGCCATGCCGCTGGCCTGCGGCAACACCGTCGTCTTCAAGGCTTCCGAGCAGTGCCCCGCGACGCACCAGCTCATCGGCCAGGTGATGCGTGACGCGGGACTGCCGCCCGGCGTCGTCAATGTCGTCACCAATGCGCCGGCCGACGCGGCCAAGGTGGTCGAGACGCTGATCGCGCACCGCGCCGTGAAGCGCGTCAACTTCACGGGCTCCACCCATGTCGGCCGCATCATCGCCGAGACGGCGGCGCGCTACCTCAAGCCCGCCCTGCTCGAACTCGGCGGCAAGGCGCCCCTCGTCATCCTCGATGATGCCGATCTCGACGAGGCCGTGAAGGCCGCAGCCTTCGGCGCCTTCATGAACCAGGGCCAGATCTGCATGTCGACCGAGCGCATCGTGGTCGACGCCAAGGTCGCCGACGCCTTCGTCGAGAAGTTCGCCGCCAAGGCGAAGTCGCTGCCCTACGGAGACCCGCGTTCCGGCAATGTCGTGCTCGGTTCGATGGTCTCCGCCGAGGCGGCGCGGCGGGTGAAGACGCTGATCGATGACGCGACAGGCAAGGGCGCCGTGCTCGCGTCCGGCGGCTCGCTGGATGGCACGGTCATGCCCGCGACCATCCTCGACAAGGTGACGCCGTCCATGCGCATCTATGGCGAGGAGAGCTTCGGACCGGTGGTGACGGTGGTCCGCGTCAGCGGCGACGAGGAGGCCATCCGCATCGCCAATGATACGGAATATGGCCTGTCGGCTGCCGTTTTCTCCCGCGACATCGGCCGGGCGCTCAGCGTGGCGAAGCGCATCGACAGCGGCATCTGCCACATCAACGCGCCGACCGTGCATGACGAGCCGCAGATGCCCTTCGGCGGCGTCAAGGCGTCGGGCTATGGTCGCTTCGGCGGCAAGGCGGGAATCGAGGCCTTCACCGAGCTGCGCTGGATCACCATCCAGACGGGCCCGCGCCACTATCCCTTCTGACGTGCCTGCCTTCCGGAGACCTGCATGACCGAAGACATCATCGAGCGCCTCGCCATCCGCGACCTCGTGGAGAACTGGGCGCTGTGGCGCGATGCCGGCGACTGGGACCGCTTCCTCACCTGCTGGCATGCCGACGGCAAGATGATGGCGACCTGGTACCAGGGCCCGGCGGCGGACTTCATCCGGGCCAGCCGCGAGGGCTGGGCCAAGGGCGTGTCGATCCTCCACTTCCTCGGCGGCACCACCATCGACCGCGAGGGCAACCGCGCGATCGCCCAGACCAAGATGACCATCTCGCAGCGCGGCCCTGTCGACGGCGTGCTTTGCGACGTGGTCTGCACCGGCCGCTTCTATGACTTCATTGAGAAGCGCGACGGGCGCTGGGGCGTCGTGCTGCGCCAGCCGATCTACGAGAAGGACCGGCTCGACCCCGTCCTGCCGGATGCGAAGCTGTCGCTCGATCCGGATCTGCTCCAGCAGTTCCCTGAAGGTTACCGGCACCTCGCCTATATCCAGACCAGGATCGGCTACACCGTGAAGCGGGACATGCCGGGGCTGCGCGGTCCCGAGGTCGAGGCGCTCTATCGGCGCGGCAAGGTCTGGCTCGCGGGCGGCCCGGCGGAGTGAGCCGCCGCCGTCGCGGGGCGACGGGCTCACTTCAACGTGAGGTCGCCGCATGTAACCTCTTGCGGCCCCGGCGCGTATGGCATGACATCAGGCTCATCGAGGGTACTGCATGCTGCCGTGGAATGACCGGGCGGGAAACCTGTCCGCCCTGAAGCTGATCGTCTTCCTGGGGGTTCTCGCGCCCGGCGCCTGGATCGCCTTCCAGGCGGCGACCGGCACGCTTGGCTCCAAGCCCATCACCTCGGCCATCCACCAGTCCGGCGACTGGGCGGTGCGGCTGCTGCTGCTGTCGCTGCTGGTCACGCCGCTGCGCTTCATCGCCGACTGGCCGAAGCTGATCCTCGTCCGCCGCATGATCGGCGTCGCGGCAGCCGTCTACGCGCTGGCG
>Ga0315900_10005133_pt1 | contig 18098 bp, 18 predicted proteins | sample LakEriMetagenome_FD_203521 | JGI IMG/M metagenome (GOLD analysis project Ga0315900, IMG submission 203521) | Freshwater fungal communities from buoy surface, Lake Erie, Ohio, United States - Buoy 12 MA114 | ecosystem: Environmental > Aquatic > Freshwater > Lake > Lake biofilm | place: USA: Lake... | reverse complement strand
TGTCATTGATGCAGGATTGCTCGGTATTATGCAGCTTCTTACCCGACCAGAAAAAGCATTCCTGACCGGCACAAAAGAAAACAACCGCCAGATATGAAATCATTTTACTTCCTTAAATTAGATTAGCCTCCGCTTGTCGCCTCAGCACTAGGCCCCTGATAGGCCTTCCACCTGCATTTATCCATTTCATTAGTTCTGTTTTGACTGATGCCCAGTCTTTTTCATTGATTCGACGGCGTAGAGTAGAGGCTTTGAGTCGTCCCACACCGAGGTTGTAGGTGAAGTCCACAATCGCCCCCACTCGCGGTGCAGGAGATCCAGCCAAGCCTGGGCAAAGCGCAACGACATCCGAGTGGAATCGCGCCAAGTCTGCATAAAGTAGTTCATCGGCTTGCTCCTTTGTGAGGGGAGGGTCGGTTAGCCGCACAGGCTTTCCATTGGGATACCGAGTGGTTCCCCAGCCAATCGTGGGGACACCAGCGGGGCATAGGTAGGGCTTAAGGTGAAGTCCCTCGAAGCGCCTACAGAGGGTCGCAGCGACCTCAAGCGCCTCGTTGCTTCTCATAGACTCTACCGACGAACCAGAAGGTCAGGATGAGCATGAGCATAGCCATGTCATCTTGGTTCCACATGGAGACCAGCAGGGTTTTCCATTCCCCGCCCTGATGCAGGGCCAATACATAAGCCGCAGCTTTCACAGCGAAGTAAGTGCCGACGAAGGCGTATGTGACAAGAGGTCGCACCAGTGCCGACAGGGCAGATACAAACCTACCCGCTTGGGTAGCGGTAGCAGCTTGCTCCTTGTAGGCCTCAGACATGGCCGAGAGTTCAGCCGTGGTCATCACTGCCTCGGTCTGCTTCATGGCGATCTCGCCACGGACCTTGGCAAACTCCATCTCGGCCTGGAGCATGAACAGCTCGTGCTGCCGCTCACCCTTCCTATCGAGCCACTTCAGGACTTCCGGGGCCAGACGAAAGAGGCCCCCAAGGACACCACCAAAGAGTGTCTCTAGCATTCCAATATCCTTTAGAATAACAACTTGATTGCTTTATCGAGGCCCATGGACTGAGCCATAATCACCACAGCCGCACCCATAGCCAGATACTTGATCTGGTTCAGGGTCTTCTCAATTGAAGACAAAGTGGCAGCAAGGGTGTCTGAGGTTTTCTTGAGTTCCTCTAACTCTGAGGCGTGGTCATCGACCCTAAGTTCCAGCTTGATGACTCGGTGTTCGATCTGTTCCATAGTTCATAAAATTTGGGATTATCGAGAAACACAGCAGTCAAACCTGCTGCAACGGCGTGTACCTGCCTCTCGGTCATCCCGAGGTGCATCTGGTAGTCAATGGCGTGGACTACCTCGTGTAAGATGGTGTCCATGAGTTGATCAGGCTTTTGACCTGAGCGAACAAGGATACGCTGGAGAACGTCGTTGCATTCTCCGAGCGAGTCCTCTTCGTCAACCTTGTCCACCACTTGAATGTTATAGGTTTTGCCTATGATCTTCAGTGGGGTTTGCATTCCAGTTTATCTCCACTTGGGTCCTTCGATCCAAGCCACTAGAGAGTGGCGTGTGCCTTTTGTTACTGGGGTCACCCTATGGACGACAAAGGACGGGAACACGATGACCGACCCCTGCTTCTTCAATTGATCAGCAGGAGGAGGGCCAAGATGCAAAGGCTGCATCTCAAAGTCCCCGCCTTCGTAGTCCTTAGGGTCTGTGAGTTGAATCACGATTGAGAGCTTGCGATGGGCCTGACGGCCATCATCCCAGTTCACATCGTTGTGCCAGTTGTAAAAGCCCTGGGTGTCCTCTGAGTACTCCGTGAACTGCATCTCGTTGAGATGCCAGAGTTCAGCACCGAAGGCGTTATGGTTGGCGATGTGAAAGAGGTTTGTTGCTTCATGGAATAGCCAGCCTAACTGTGGGTGGCTTCGGTCAATCCATCTGACCTTGGAGCGCCTGACGTTGGTATCGACATTAGAACCGCTAAAGCCGATCACTGCGTCTCTTGAGGGGATCTTAAGGGCCTCCTCTACTATGCGCTCACAACTCTCCTTGGGGAACCTCTGGTTCCATAACTGCCACATTGCGTTCAATATCGCTCCTAGGCCATTCTTGTGTAGTCACAATGGCTATAAGTTCTTCTACGGTCGTACAAGCCGTGATGGAGGCCTCTAAGGTGTTGCTGTAGGCCCTGATCGCAGCTCTATCGGCCAGCGTCTCAGGGTCCACAGGCTTCACCCCCTCGGCAGCACGGGTGATCTTCCAGTCGGTAGAGGAAAGCAGGGAGCCAGCCGATGATTTGACTTGGGTGGTCCATGAGTCCTTAAGACCAGCGAGGTCCTTGGGATTGCCAGGACCCCAATAGAACCGCTGATCGTAGGACTCAGGCTCCGGGGCTTCCGTAATGCCAATAGCCGCTCTTTCCTCAGGCGAGGCTAGGCGTAGCCAATTGGCGGGGTACTGTGTCCCGTCAGCGGTCACAAAGGCCACATCAGGTGACAAAGGTTTTCCGTCAAGTAAAAACATGATTACCTCGCTAAAGAATACTTAAATGGGTTTTCGGCAAAGGCGGCGTAGATGTAAGGGCCGTAACTAGCATTATTGTAGTTAGTGTCAGTCGTTCTAAGTTTAAACCCGTTTGATGTAATGTCAAAGTGTGGACCGCCTCCGGTTCCTTCTACGCCTGATAAGTCGGCTCGCAATAAATTGGTTGCCGCATTATATGGGTCACGCATAGTGTCGTGCATCTGCCAGCCAGAGGCGTTACCCGTTCCTTTCAGCAAAATAAATCTCGGCCTAAACCCTGTGTAAACAAACGTACCATCGGTTGAACCATTGCCAGCGTACGACCCAAAGGCAGAGTAGCCAGCGACTTCTGCAAATACATAGCAAACGCTATTAGCCGAACCTAAAACAACCTGACCAGACTGTGTACTAATCAAACTTGATGTTGGTGCGGTGTTGTTCCAGATGTTTGCGTTAGCCGCTACTGCGTTAGTGCTATTTAATTGCAAGTAAGATTGCGCTTGATTAGCTAAAGACTTATGCCACACACCCCATGCGGTTCCAGCGTTAGTCCGGTCTTTCAAAATAAACATTGCTGGTTGAACGCCCAGACCGTGACCAAATGTAAACCCACCACTCGCTGGCGCAGTAAAAGTAACAATACTAAACCCAGCCGTGGTGTTTGCTCTTACTGTGCTGGTGATAGTGCCGCTGGTGTTGGTGGCGTTAGAACCGCCAGCGTTCCAGAGCCATGACACATAGGTTGCTGTGTTGGTGTTAGCCTTGGCTAGAGAACCTACTGTGAACCCGTCAGAGTTAAAAGCTGTAAGGCCAGTAGACTGCGTTGTTTCAGCAGCCGTGGAGTTTGAAACTAAGTCAAGCTGAACCCCACGCACAGCGTCATACAAGGCATTATCAGTGGCTCCGCTGCGGCCCTTGATCCACACAAAGTCAGGCTGAAACGGCGAGCCAGTAACCGAGCGAGAGGAGCCTGTTCCGGTGTATAGCTCAATGTCAAAGTAGCGTCCCGCCTGTGTCGTACTCGTAGCACCTATGGTCGGCGTTGGGAGGTTCTGGGTACACAATGCCTTAAAGCCTGATGGTGCGGTGTAGGCGAATGGGCGTTGGCCGAAGTTGGCAACCCAAGATTCAGTTGTTGTATAACCACCAACCCACGGCAAATGACTTTCTAGATTTACGCTTGAGATGGTTACATTAAGCGTGTTGTTTTTGTAAATGCTTAACGTCTGGGCAGAGTAGTCATAGGCAAGCCCGATAATATCGTTCGTCGTAAAAGAGGTGTAAGTTCCTACAAAAGTGCCATATCTATAAACCTGTCCATCCCCGCGAATGTAAACTCGGTTTGCGTTTGCGTCTGACGATCCAGTTGTTTTGACTATGCCTACATAATTGTTGGCTGCGTTTGATGTGGCAGTAATTGCACACTCCCAATACCATTTTCCTGAAGCCATCGAAATGGTCGCAGCCATTCCTTTGTCTGCTGTAGTAGCGCCAGTCCAGTTTAGGTTTCCGTTAGCTGCGGTTCCTGTGTTATATGGAACTCCAATCGGATTCAGCGTAGCGTAATTCCCACGCACCTCACCACCGACACCTGTATCAGAGCCATAGGGTGTTGGCGTATCTACAAGGCTGTCGTTGCCAGCACCAGCGGTTACCGAGAAACCGTTAGGTGTCCAATTTAGGCCGTTGCCAGAGGAGTCCTTGCCGAGCGTTCCAGCGGTGGTGTTGGAGTTGTCTGAGAAGTTTAGGTAGAAGCCGTTAGTGCCGTATGTGCCTGTGTATTTGATAGGCTCCCATACGCCTGTCTGTGCGTTGGTTTGACCGAATGAGGATGGGGTTAGGGCTTGACCGTCAATGAAGTTGACCTCGGTCATGTATCCGTTGAAATAAACTGAGGGTGATGTTGGAAGAACGCCAATTGCATGAGCTACAGCATTTGCATTTATTTTTGAAGCAAGACTAGACGATGGATATGTAGACGAAGAAAATGCAGTTACTTGAGAACCGTTTATATAAAGCAATAACCGATTTGATGAAGTTGCATTAGCAGAATCATAAACAAAAACAATGTGATACCAAGCAGATGGGTCACGAAATACCTGAGTAGTGGTTAATGTTGCTTCTGTTGCCCCCGCACCATTGCCTTGAAAAAATGCAACAGTATCAGCAGAACCAAAATACAAAGAACCTTGATTAATTCCGCTTGCGTCTGAACCAACCCCAAATAATCTTTGATTTGTGCCTAATGTACCACGCTTAACCCACCCACTCCAAGTCCATTTAATGTTATTGGTTGGTGTTCCAAAAGTCCTATTCAGATACGCACTATCCGCAGAGTTAAACCGCAGGGAACGGCTGATCTGATACCCGTCTCCTCCTGCGGCAAGGAGTGGGCTAGCTGATCCAGGTGTAATCATTATTTAACATCCGAAATTAGACGAGCCGAGATCCGTGAAGCGGACTCAACGTAATAGACGAGGACATCCACAGCGTTTGCCGTGGTGGTGAGCGTAGGTGCTGTACCGCCGGGGAACTTCCAGTTGGAGCCGTAGGCCAAGGTTTTAGACCCTGAGCCATCCTGAGTGATCACAATGACACCGCTCTGACCAGCCGTGAGGTTGGTTGGGTTAGCCAGAGTACGGTTGCCGCCCAGGGTGACAGAGAAGTTGTTTGCGTTGTTGAAGTTGGGCGTGATAGTTGCGCCGTCTGTCAGCGCCGTGATCGCCCCGCGCTGCGCCACTGAGAACGTCTGGTTAGCGTCCGTTCCTGCCAATGTGAAGGACACATCAGGAACAGTCACCGTCCGATCTGCTGTAGGCGATGCTGAAAATGTAGAGGCGAAGTTCGTCGTTCCGCCGCTTATTTTAATTGCCATAATGAGTCCTACTCGTAAAGAATGTTGATAGAGCCTGCGTCAAAAGTGTCTGTGCCGTTTGAAGTGGTTACGCGCACCTGGGTCAAAGCGCCTGAAAGAGTGATGTTTCCACCAACTGTGGTTGTCCATGTAACCGCAGCCCATCCTATGACACCGCTGCAAACCCAAATGTTGTTCGCAGGGTCGATTAGGTGCAGGTGGATAGCCCCAGACTGGTTGAAGGAGGCTCCAGATACGTTCGTGTAAATGTCAAATCCAGCACTGCTGTTTGCGGTAGCAGAGCCAGAAGAAATGATAGAGGACGCTCCGTTGTACCCGCTGGTGGCAAAGCCTCCTGAAGTCCCTAAGCGAACACGAACCAGAGCAGATCCGCTAACTGAGACACCGTTGAGCAGTATGGTGACTCGCCTGACCCAACTAGGGATTCCAGTGAAATCAATGTTGGTCCCTGAGGTCGAGGCTTTCACCGTATCTGCTGTAAGAGGCTGGCTCAGTTTAGCGGGGGTGACTGCTGCGGAGGCTATGTCGGCAGTGACTACTGCGCCATCTTGAATGAGATCAACTCCTGTTGTTCCATTTAGCGTTAGCGGCATACGCCTCCCTTACAGAACCAACCAGATTGACCCGCTCGGGACAGTCACTGTGACACCGTTATTGACGGTCACAGGTCCCACAGTCAGGGCATTCTTGTTGGATGTGATTGTGTAATTAGTTGTGATGGTTTGATCGTTTTCCCAGAAGGCCTTGTCCGTGCCTCCACCAGTCAGTCCAGCTCCGTTCGGTCCTGTTGGACCTGTAGGACCCGTGGGGCCTGTCGCACCAGTTGGACCTGGGGAACCCGTAGGACCCGTTGGTCCTGTCGGTCCGGCAACACCTTGCAATCCTTGCGGTCCCGTGGGACCCGTAGGCCCTGTCGGACCGGGAGCACCAGTCGGACCTGTGAGACCCGTAGGTCCAGTCGGACCGGGATCTCCCTGAAGCCCTTGAGGACCTGTAGGACCTGTAGGGCCAGTTAGGCCGGTCGGTCCGGTGGGGCCTGGATCACCCTGAGGTCCCGTAGGCCCTGTCGGCCCAGTAAGCCCTGTGGGGCCTGTCGGACCAGTCGGGCCGGGGTCGCCTTGAGGACCTGTAGGCCCCGTAGGACCAACCTCGCCCTGAATCCCTTGGATACCCTGAGGACCTGTCGGGCCAGTAGGCCCTGTGGGACCTGTAGGGCCTGTAGGACCCGTTGGGCCTATATCTCCGGTGTCGCCTTTATCGCCCTGAATGCCTTGGATGCCTTGGGGTCCGGTAGGGCCTGTAGGACCCGTAGGTCCGGTGGGGCCGATGTCTCCAGTATCCCCTTTGTCGCCCTTAAGTCCCTGAGGACCAGTGGGACCAGTAGGTCCGGTAGGCCCGACTTCCCCCTGAATGCCTTGGATGCCTTGAGGGCCTGTGGGGCCGGCGGGACCAGTAGGGCCAATAGCCCCTTGAGGACCCGTGGGTCCGGTCGGTCCAGTAGGACCTGTTGCGCCTACGGGAATGCCAAGGGTGACCGTGATGGTGTTAGGGTCGTAGGTAGCGGTTGCATTGCCCCCGGTAGCTACAGTGGTGGCGGTAAACTCCACCTCTTGAGCAAAGTTGACGGAGGCGTTGGAAGCACTTTCAGCAGCGGCCTGTGCGGCCTCAGCGGCGCTTACCTTGTCATTTAACTCCTGAACCAGCTCGTTGAATGTGTTTTGGTCAGGACCAGGAGTGCTCCCATAGTAGAAACTGGTCTTGACGCTATCGGTCGTTGACTCAGTTGTGGTAGGAGGAGTCTGGGTTTGGGTCTCATCAGGCTCGTTGCTACCGTTGTAGAAGAAACTACTGGTCGCCATATCAATTCCTTAATAATCAGAATATGTCGGTTGAATGCGTATTGCAGACTGGTCCATCTCGCCAATGCGAGCCTGCTCTTCCAGTTCTGCGTAGATTCCTGCAAACCGCTCCTCGAAAGCGGCCTTGCGCTCGTCCACGAAGTAGTCAGCAGCGAAGGTCAAAGCCCCGTAGATCAGCAGATCAGAGGCGATGGCCGAGAGCCATGTCTCATCGGTGTCCTCAACCAGATCAGGGATCTCGCCGTAGTAGACCAGAGTGACCACGCTATCCTCAGGAGGCGTAGGTTTGATCTTCAGCGTCCCTTGGATGCGGGAGTACATCGAGGGCGTCCCAACGTAGGTCGGGGTGGCTAGGAATTTTCCTAGGTCCACAAACTCCAGCATGGTCTCCCCGGTATACAGATGCTTCACATTAAGGAAGTCGTTAGGGAGCACCAGGGTATCCGGGGTCACATCCGTGATGGTGTAGAGTTCCACCTTCTCCATCGGAGGGATGCGAAGGGTTCTCTGGATACGGGCTGTTGCTTGGTCAATGAATGTGTCAGCCAAGGCATCCGTGAAGTCGTTCCGGTTCATCAATGCCTTGACTTGATTTCGAATGCCTTGTTTGTTCATTACAGTGCCTTGTCAGTAGTAATAAAGTAATCCAGACCTTCAGCCCTAAGTTTGGCGAGGGTCTTTCGTATTGGCTCGACGGTGCAGTCATAACCCTCCGACAGCCACTTCTCGTGGATGATCGTGGGGATGCTCGCCGCTCTGTGGTATTCTCCCATGCGTCCGGTGCTGTTATCAGCACGGTAGGCCTTGAGGTAATCCAAGTGTTCCTGCGGGATTTCTTGGGTCTTCTGGACGACAAGGCCTTCAGTGTTCTCTTGAAAATCTACTTTGATGTCTTCGTTGTTCATAGTCAGATATAAAAAACGGTGGCCGAAGAAGGAGAGAACTCCAACCACCAAAACTGTTGAAAATGCTGCCCCCTGTGGGGGTTGGTTATAAAGAACCAAGCAAAAAGAGAGGGGCCTAAGCCCCCCTCCTCATTCCTTACCTACCTAATCAATGATTAGGGAAGGGTCGGGTTCGTGCCGGTCAGGTTCGTGATACGGCCTGTGCCACGCACGTTCTTGTGCTTCAGCGAGTACTCGCCAACGATCATGTGACGGTCATTGTCACCAGTCTTGGCAAGCAGCTCACGGGTAAACGGACGCAGAACCACGAGGCTCCACATAGCCGGATCGAACACCAAGCACTCATCAGCCTTCAGGAAACGGTTGATGATGACCTTCTGCTCACCGAAGGGCGAGACATAGAGGTCAACAGCGTTGACGATCTGACGGCTGTTGCCGGTGTTGATGTCACGGGTACGGCCCGAGGCAGCAGCAAAGCCAGCAACGATCAGTGCATCAGCAGGCTTGACCATGATGTACTTGCCCTCAGAACCCTGCTCATAGAGCTTCTGGTTCACGGAGAGCAGGTTGGCTTCGGTCAGAGCACCAGCCTGGTTACCAGCCGTAACACCGTCGCTGTCGGTCGTAACGGTAACGTCTGCGTGAATAACAGCAGCGCCGCCAACGTAAGTACCGAAAGCGTTAGCAAAGGTACGAGCGGTAGCAGCAGCGCCAGCGTTAGCGTTCTGAGCGATACCAACGAGGTGGTACTCGAACTCACGCTTCAGTTCAGCAGATTTCTTGGAGAGCTGGTAGGCGGTTTCCTTGGCGCGGCCATAGGTCGAAACTGCGTCAGCGGTTGCAGAGATGTTGATGGTCTTAGCCATGATCTGCGTGTAGTTCTGACGCATCGTGGTAGCGCCCAGAGCAACGTCAGAAGCGGTAAAGCCCTCAAGCTGTGCGTTAGCAGCGACAGCAGCCAGTGCGTCTTCCTGCCACTGATACAGGTTGTTGTTCACACGCTCAGTCTTGATTAGAGACTGGAAGGGGGTCGTGGTGGGGGAGATGTTGGAGATAACATCGGAGATGTCCTCTTTCTCACCGACCTGATCATAAGTACGGAATTGAGACATTATAAAATCCTTTTGGAATAATGGATGTTGTTAAGATGCCCAACGGCTTAAAAACAATTCAGCAGCATCGTCCAAATCACCTGTGGCCCGTAGCCTCTTAGCCGCAGTCTCCTTCTGGGGAGACAGGCTCTTACCTGCTTCGGGGGACACAGTGGTTTTCACAACCTTCTTGGGGGTCAATACCTTCTTCTTGGTGACAACCTTCTTGCTCTCGTCATAGAGACGGGCCTTGTGGATCAGTTGGATTGCCACGGGATCAACCAGATTGTTGACCACATCGGCATCCATACCGCTACTGATCGCATACTCACGGATGTTGTCGTAGAGGGGCTGGGACCACCCAGGGATTGTTTCTTTCAGGACTTTGACGGCTTCCTGAGCCGCTTGCTTCATTTGCTCTTGGCGTTGAGCGTTGGTTTGTTCTACGAAGGCCTGAGCCTCTTCAGAAATAAACCGAAAGTCTTCATAGGCCGCTTGCGCCTCGGCTCGCAGAGCTGCGAACTGATCAGCGTCCAACTGCTTGCTGGCAACCAACATATCGATCTTGCTGTACGGCTCCCAACGGGACGCAGCCTTCTCGTATAGTTTTTGCAGCGAAGCACCTAGCTTCTGTTCATTCGCCTCGACTTCCTTGCGCTTGGCGGCAACCTGTTGACTCTTTCGGGTCAAGGCCGCTTCCTGACCGTAAAGCCGCTTTAGGTCCTTGACGGATACCTTGAGAACCTCGTCGTCTACCTTAATTTCAACTTCAGCGTCATCATCAAGGGTTTTCTTGGCAGTAGGCTCTTCTTCGTCCTCTGCTCCCTCGTCCGATTCCTCTTCAGTCTCTTCGGTATCACTCGGCTCCTCCTCAGGGTCCTCAGTTTCCTCAACGTCTTCTTCGGTCTCTGCTACCTCCTCCTGGTCCTGCTCCGCTTCTACCGCAGGGGGTTCAGGAGTCTTCTCTTTCGCTACCTCAGTGGCTTCGGGTGAACTTTCGTTGCCCTCATCCTTCCATCGGTCCAAAAATGCGTCAGCAGCATCGCTTTCATCAAAACTGAGCGGAAGTTGCGGTGCTGTATCATCACTTATCGCAACGTCCTTACGGATAGTTGACTTTGCCATATAATTTATTCTTCCTCGGTATTGGAAATAATTTGATCTTTGATCACAACCCACTGGTTCAGGACTGCAATCAAATCTTGGAGCGCACGGCTGCTAAAATATGCGGCGTTCCTTCCTTTCTCATCGTCTGGGTTAGACGCAAGGATTGCTGATATGTAGTAATCCATCAGGGCCTTGGTCACCTGTCGAAATGAGTCGTTGTCCAGAAGCGCCTGAGCAGCACTACCTCGCTGCACCAGAGCCTCGCTGGTCATATTTTCTTCCATGCACTCTCCTTAATTACGAATTGGGTGAAATGATTGCCCTGGCGTTAGCAGGGTCAGTTGCCATCTGCTCTTTAGCCATTGCCAACTCTTCGGTGGCTATAGCGTAACGAGCTGTAGTATCGAACTCCTTGCGATCATCCTCGCGCTGGCGCAGGACGGCATCGAGTTCCATCTTCATGCGCTGCATCTCAAGACGCATCTGCTCAAGTTCAGCATTGACGCTAACCTTCTGAGCCGTGGTGTCTGCCTGTTTCTCAAGGGTAGCCACCTTGCGCTCTTCGAGTTCAACCTGCTTGAGCATGAGTGGATCAGGCTGGGGCGGCGGGATCATCTGCGGCGGCGTGAGGAAGTCCATCACGTTCTTGACTCCAGCCTTCTCAAAGGCAGTCCGCAGGACATTGAACTTGTTGACTGGACTATACATCGGGCCAACAGTCTGATCCTGAGACAGCATTTGGTGCATCTGGAGATACTTAGCCGCTTCCTTCTCCTGCTCGCCGTAGCCCAGTTTCATCTCAACGGTCACATCGCTGCGGTCAGCCCACTCAGAGGGCATGATGCGCTGGAATGTGCCGCCAATCTTGATGACCTTCTCGGCCTTCTCGTGGGCAACAGCCAGACGATAGACCTCAAGGTACAGGGGCTTCAGGAACTGATTAGCGAAGTTACGAGCAATGATCTTCTGGCGCTGCATCGAGAGAGACACTAGGTTCTCTACGAGACCCTGAGAGTTCTGCTTCGATACTGCGTCCTTGTTCAGGCCCTGCGACAGGCGGCTAACGCCTGTGGCCTCCTCCTTGTCCTCGTCCAGCAACTGAATGGTCTGGAAAACGAAGGGGTTGAGGGAGGGCTGGGGCAGGGGGCTGATGCCATCGGGGCGGGTGACGTTCACCAGACCACCAATGCGGTTCTCGATGAGTTCCTTGGGGTTGGTAAGAGCGCCCTTGACCACCTGATAGCGGGGGTTGTTGGTTGTAACGGTGTGATCCAGAATGCCACGCACCAAGACGGTACGAGCGTTCTGTGTGGGGATCACACGGGCAGCGAAGTTGCTGCCATAGAAACTGTGGGTCGTTGGGACGGGAACGAAGACCTTGAAGGGCTTGCGGTCAACCATCTCTTTGTCAAGCACCACGTTACCGCACTTGACGATCTTGTAGAGTTTGGTTTCCCCGGAGCCGTCCATGTCCAGGTTCATGTAGCACTCGTAGACTACGACGAACTTCGACTGTTCCTGCACCTCGCCGTCCATGTTCAAACGGTCTGCGCCGATCTGCTCAAAGCGAGCCAGCACCTCAGGGTCCAGAGACAACTCTGAATCATCCTCAGCGCCGATCCTCTCGACCAGCTTCTTGTCATAGCCTTCGGCAATCAGGTCAGCAAAGGTCTTTTTGGTGCGGTGAGCGACAAAGGGAGCCTCCTCGATGCTCTTGCTCTGGGGAGTGATTAGGAACTCCTCAGGCGGGATCACATCAATGCGGATCTGGCTCTTATCAACGACGCGCTTGAGTTCTCCATCGAAGAACCCTGACTCGTCATTGAGTTCGACCTTGACTTCATCAACGTCCGGCGCGGCCAAGAGCATATCAGCCTCTTCAGCCGTCAGGTGGGAGAACTCCTCCTCCACCTCTTCATACTTTTCTTCCCAGTAGATCTTGGCGACGCCTACGCGAGCCATCAGACCGTCTTGGATGACATCCGACATGACTTGGTAGCCGTTGTTCTGACGGAAGACCACATAGTCACAGTACTCGCTGGCCGTGTTAGCCAGTTCGATGTCATCCTCGCCCTGAGGCTCGAAAGCCACCACGCGATTGCCTGCGGCAAAGGTCTCCAGCAGGACTGCCTTCATGCTGTCTACGGAGTCAAAGACATCGAGGGAGACGTACTTTGAGTTGCCAGCATGGACGGGCTTGGGCTTTACGCCGTTGTAATAGTCAATGACATCCTGCCGCTCCTTCGATAGTTTGCTATCGTAGTAGCCAACAGACTGCCGAATCTGGCGGTCAACGACAGAAGCCAGTTCATCTTCTGATATTGGTTTGAAACGTGATTCTGCCATTATAGTGCCTCAAAATAAAATTCGTCAGTAACAACAATTGGCGTGTAACGGCCCTCGTGAACGTGATTAGCGAGAGCCAAGGACATTACGCAGTCGTCAAAGCACCCAGACTCGGCTTCCATGCCGCCGGTTTCGGTTGCAACGTAGGTCATAAGCTCTCTAATCGTGATTTTGTCGTTTAATTCGATTTCCCGCTCACGCAGAGCGGCTCTCAACTGATCAATGATCAATGGTTTGGTTTTGACCGTCGTAGAGAAGCCTATTTTGAAGGTTTCCTTCTCCGTCAACTTGTCAACGTCACTGGTCATGTAGACGTTCGGGTATCCTAGGTCCTTAGCAAGCCTCGTACAGGTCAAAATCCCGTGATTGTTGTTCTCAGGAATGATCTTGGCCGTGTTGTAGTACATCCCAAGGTGGTAGAGCACGTTCGAGAAGTAGTCAGGATGGACATGAGCACGGAAAACCGCCACTTGGCGCTTCTGTGAGTCCAAAACCTGAGCTACAGACCAGTCTCCACCCCTCACTCCCATCGAAATATCAGCGCCGATGTAGTAGGTTTCGCCTGGATCGTGCATCCGGTAGGTGATTAGTTCGCCTCTAGGGTTCTCAACCCACTCATCCTCCTCCAAAGCGAGCCTCTGGAGAGGATCTGGGGCCTTTTCAAGCGCCTCTTGGAGTTGTTCTTGGTTGAATATGGGTCGTCCTGAGGTGATAAAGGCCTCCTCAGCCGTTAGCGGATACTCCTGCATGAAGAGATCACGCCCGACAGCGGCAATCTTCCGTCTGCGGAACATCAATTGCTCGTTATCGAGACCGTATTTATCTGCTAACTCCTCTTCTTCGGGAGTCTTTGTGAACTTCTCAGGGACCGGCTCTCGGTATTCGTCTTGGATTGACCACGGAAGGAACACCGGGAGATACCCGTTAGTCCCCTCAACCGCTCCTCGCCACATCTCATAGAACGGCCCAGTCACACCGTTGGCCGTACTCTCGACAATCACAGCCGTCCCTTTGGTGCTTGGGATGGCCTGGAGGATAGCGTTCAGGTTTTCCTTAGCCGCCGCCGTGGGCCAGAAGGCCAACTCGGACAGGTGAGCGTGGGTGATCGTCTGACCACGAGCAATGCCGTCACCACCTGCGGTAGCCACGGAGTATCCTGAGTCCAGCACATCGAACACCAGCTCCTTACGAGAGGAGTACTTGGTGTGCGGCTTGAGGATCTCTGGGCAGTTGTCGTGGAACCGCTTGGTGAGGTCAAAGAGCGCCTTGGTGCTCTCGGCAATGTGGGTAACCACGAGGGCCTGAGCTGCCTTGCGCTGTGAAACTTGAGAGTAGATCCAGCCACCAGCCATGGTGGAGAGGCCCATCTGTCGGGCCTTCAGGATCACAATTCGGACTTTCCCCTCAGACGCAATCTGACCCTCTATTGTTTCCAGCAGGATCTCTTGCGCCTTGTTAAGGGCGAACGGTTGTACCTCTCCGCTCTTAGTACGAATCTTGAGTGCGTGTTTTGCGTAGAACTTGAAATCTTCGTAGAGACGCTTACGGACCTTACGCAGTTGTTCGTCCATAAAGCATCACTCTTTGTCTTCCTCGATGACCATATCCTTGGCAATCTCTGCGAGATAGTCTTCTGCACGGCGAACGGTCAGTTCTGCCTGAGCAGCGGGTTTGGCCTTGGTAAACTCCAGAACAAGTCGTGCAGCAGTGAGTTTATCTTTAGGGTTGATCGCTTCCATACGCATCGTCTCAACCGCAGCTTCAAGAGCCTCACGGGCAAACTCATTCTCTGGGAGCTGAAATCCCTTCTTTTCCATAATCCTCACCATTCTTTTTGCTTCGTCTTTTGCGATGGCTTTCTTGGCTTCCCGCTCTTTGCGGTACATCCCATCCATCGCACCTCTAGGCCGTCCTGGTCCCTTTCCGTTGGGTTTTAGGAATCTTCGGTCGGTCCAGATCTTCCACAGCAGCCTTCCCTCCTCGGTCTCTTGCATCCTCACGAAGAGGTTCTGCTCCCGTCCGGGTCTGGCCTGATGCTTCCACTTGTCCCCCGCTCGTTTGCGGGTGTTCGGAGGCTTTTCCTTGGCCTCTTCCATATTCTTGCTCCTTGTCTCGTAAACGTCCCTGCATTGCTGTATGAATCAGGTCACGGGATAGTTCATAAGGCACACACAGCATGGCGGCAGGGAGCGCCCGAAGCCACTCCTTGCCTAAACCCATGCGTGTTTCTATTGGTAATCTATCGTTGTCCAGCATCTCGCAGAACTTGTGGAAATGCTGGTACAAATCAAAAGGTTTCAATTGGTCTCCTTACTTGGCCCCAAAGCGGGTCAAGGGTTCTATGAAGTTTGTTAGGTAACTGATCTCCGCAGGGTCCGTCGTCTTACCGAGACGATCTTGTAGGAGTTTGGTCTTGTCTGCGGGGGCCTTGGTCCTAGCAACCGTCGTGGCAAACTGAGCCAGTTCCTTGCTGGGGGCAGACGAACGAGCGAGGTTTGCGGCCTCACCGGCTGTGCGGACTGCCTCGGCGTAGGAGATAGGGTTGCGTACTGGGCTTACAGCGGCTCCAGCGGCCTGGGGGCTACCCGAGAGTATCCCGCGCTCCTGAAGCCCTCTGAGGGCGTTCTGGAGGCCGTAGAAGGCATCCTCGTTGGTGACCGGACGGCTCTTGAGCACTTGGTCCGCTGCCTCACCCACCGCGCCTCCCTGGCGTTTGACCAGACGCAGAGCGTCGATGGCCTCGCGGGAGGGGAGGTTCGTGTTGGCCCGTCCTCCTGGCAGCAGCTCTTGGAAAGCGCCACCGAGGGGCCTACGAGTCTCTTGGAGAACCGATAGGCGGGTCTGCATATCCCTAGCAGCCTTGGTTGCATCCTGAGCCTGTTTGGCTAGGTTTTTCTGGGCTTCCCGTGCCTCCATCTGCTGACGGATGGTTTTCGAAAACTCAGCCATCTCGTCTGCATTTCGAGGTGCTCCGAACTGGTTTGAAAGTCCGAGAAGGTAGGTTGGGTCCTTACCCTGAAGTTCGGAAACCAAAGCGTTCGGGTTCTCAACCTTGGGAGCCTTGGCGGCGGCACGGGCTGTGGCTCGCGCCTGAGCCTGCGCTAGTTGGTTCGCACGGGCTTGGTTAGCCATCTGCTGAAGCGAGGTAAGGTTGGTCGTGGCGTCGGAAGGACCCAAACGACTCAACACATTTGCTGCGGCTTCAGCTTGCTTATCAGAGACCAGCCGAGACGCTACGTCCTCACGAGTCTGACGAGAGCCGAGCACCCTCTGCCCAACATATCGTACAGGCTGAGGAATCGGAGCCAGATCCAAAGCAGCCCGACCAACCCTAGCCAGAGGGTTAGTAGCGGCAGGGACAGCGGCAGTGAGAGAACGTGCTCTCTGCGCCTTCTCAATCGCGCTAGCCAGGGCATCGCCTGCTGTCGTTCCCCTGAGTGCATTTAGTGAGTCTTCCCCAATGATTCGACGATCACGGATAGCTGCTGCAATGTCATCGGCCTTGAGACCAGAAGCCTCTAAGTCTTTCTTTCCGATTGTTTTGAGAGCGGTCTGAACGTCACCAATATATCTGTTTTCAAGAGCGTTGAGTTGGGTCGCCCCGACAGCAACACCACGCTGGTTTGCTCCACCAGCCACTTGGTTGATGTCACGGATGATCTCAGCGTCCATCTTGGCTGCGCCTTCAGAGCCAGCCTTCTTGATTAGGGCGTTGCCTTCCTGCTTGACGCTAGACGGGATGACGCCACCAAGAGCACCACCAAGGACAACGCCTGTGGCCGCACCCGTTGCCGCTCCAGCAGCTCGGTCTGCAAGATCACCATCAGCCGAGCCAGCGCCGTACAGAGCACCTTGAGTAGCGCCTGTTGCCGCACCTGCGGCTGCTCTACCAAGACGACCTGCTGTGTTAGCCGCACGGACAACACCGACACCGGGGACTAGGAACGAAGCGCCCATGCCAACATACTTGCCTGGGCCTGCCTGATCGATTGTCTCACGGGCGGTCTTGAGTTCGTCCTCGTACTTGGTTCCCTTGAGTGCGGACATAGCCTTGGCATACGCTTCGTCAGCGAAGCCGAAAGACAGGGCATCAGCAGCGCCAATACCTACGTCTTGGAGGAAGGAGGTCTTCTTCTCAGGCTTTGCAGGAGTGTTTGCTTTAGCAGGAACCGTGATGTCCGGCAGGGTAGCCTTGTTGCTCCCGCCGACCACCGGATCGTCCATCCAACTGCCTTTCGTTTTGGCAGGGGCTGGTTGCTCAACCACAGGGTCATCCATCCACCCGCCTTTAGCAGTTGCTACCATAGGTGCGCCTTGTGAAGATGTGGGGTTTCCTTGAGCCTGAGCAGAGGGGAACAAGGACATGACAGCCTTGTTGACCCATTCCGCAGACCTGCGTGGATGTCCTGCGTACGGACTGCTTGGGAGAGAAGCCCAAGTTCCTCCAAGTTTCTGAATAGCAGCGTTATAATTACCGCTCTCAACATCATTTAATGCGCCGCCTCGCCTAATCAATTCAACGGCGATGCGATCTTGACTCTCTGGAGAAAAGTCGGTGATTCCTAGTTTTGGAGCAACATCGTTGTAGGTGGTTTTTGTAATCTGGTAACGACCCGCCGCTGTTGACGGGCCTTGCTTTGTCACCATACCAACTACGCCGGGGTGTCTCGAAAAATCATCAAAACGACCGCCGCCAGTAATTACGTTGTAATCTGCGCCTTCTGCTTTTGCTAAAAAATCAAGGAATCGTCTAGTATTATCAGAAAACGCAGGGGCCTTTTGGGCAGTGGCGTTTACTACCGGATCATCTTGCCATGCCATAAACACCTCTATCGTTTAGTTCGTAGTTTTCCGTCAGGACCAATGTATTGAGTGCCGCTAGGAAGGCTTGACCACTCGGCTTCTGAGGAAATCCGGGTAGGACCTCCGCTAGGCGCGGGGGAAGGAGAAGGAGAAGCAGTCGGCGCAGGAGACCCCGCAGGAGCGCCAGCAGACGCGCCACGAGCAACCTCGCCCTCGTAGAAGGTCTTGAGTTTGTTGAGCACTTCAATGCGCTTCTCAATCCACGGCTTCCACACCTTCTCACGGTCGTCCGTTACCGAAGGAATCGGAGCCTTGAACAGGTTCATCTCTTGGTTAGAAATAGCGCCCTTCGTGCGAGCCGTGTTTAGCAAGGTCTCGTCAACAGTGAGGCCTTCAAGGAACTTGTTGGCCGCAACCTGATCGCCGCCAAAGAAGCCTGCAATACCGGGGAACGCTCCTTGAATCTGAGCGCCGACGCCCTGTCCTTCAATGATTGTCTTGGCTTGGCCCCAACGGTCAATCATACCTGTGACATCGTTAAGGAGAGGACGAGCCTCTTCACCAGTTCTGATTGCAGCT
>Ga0315900_10005132_pt1 | contig 18101 bp, 13 predicted proteins | sample LakEriMetagenome_FD_203521 | JGI IMG/M metagenome (GOLD analysis project Ga0315900, IMG submission 203521) | Freshwater fungal communities from buoy surface, Lake Erie, Ohio, United States - Buoy 12 MA114 | ecosystem: Environmental > Aquatic > Freshwater > Lake > Lake biofilm | place: USA: Lake... | reverse complement strand
GTCAGGTGTCACGGAGTCAACATCCGCAAGGCGCGATTTGTTTAAGACCACCGCTGGGGAATTCTGATTTTCCTCAACTGTGCCGTCATCACGCACACGTAGATAGGGCTCATCGCTATAGCCAGCGATCTCAACGGTGTGTCCCTTTTCGGCCTTAACCACAATCAAGGAATCGCCAGCAGCTATCGAGATCGCCACACTGCTTGGTTTGGGTGAGATTGATTCAATGATCGATTCTGTGTTCTTTGCTTCTGAACCATGCGCAAGCACCGGTGTTGAGAATCCAATTGCTATTGCGGTCGTTAGCACCAGGTTCGCCAAAAACTTCCGCTTCACATCACACCTCTTTTAATGACCCTACAAGGGGAAGGGAATCCATGTACACACTGTGTTGGTCCGTAAAAGGCGGAAGTGGAACAACTGTTGTTTCTTCTGCCCTTGCCGTTGTGTCAGCCCGTGCCAATGAGAATGCCGTATTGGTAGATCTCAAAGGCGATGTTCCAGCAGCACTTGGCATCCAGGAACCCAGCGGGCCAGGTGTTGTTGATTGGCTTAATTCGTCATCAAACACCCCTGCCGAAGCCCTCAACTATCTGATGACCGATGTCGGCCATGGTCTTCGGCTCTTGCATCGAGGAAAAGGGGACTTCATCGAATCATCTCGACTTGAGGCATTTGCCGAATTTCTCGAGCACCACCCACAACTTTGCATCATCGATGCCGGAACTGGGATCCCACCTGCAGTACTTCGTGAGCACGCGTTGCACTCGCTGTTAATTACTCGGCCCTGTTATCTCGCGCTACGTCGTGCCACTGATTGTGCTTCGTTGGCTGATGGGATCATTCTGATCACCGAAGCTGGTCGTGCGTTAACCCGTCGTGATGTTGAGGCAGTGCTGCAGGTGCCGGTAGTTGCAGAAATTCCAGTTGACGCATCCGTGGCACGCGCGGTTGATGCCGGACTGCTCGCCGCTCGATTGCCAACCGTGATTAGTTCTCGCTTGAGTGCGGTGGCGTGATGTTGGATTCCGTGGTGAAAGAGGTCTGTTCCATTGTTCGCTCTCGTCGCGACACCTCGATACGAGTTGTGGAGGAGGCAATTAGATCTGTGGCGCCATTGTTGGGCCCTACCGAGAAAGATGTGCTGATCCGCCGTGTGGAGGCCGAGTTACATGGTTTTGGGGCTCTACAGGAGTTTCTAGATGATCCCCAAGTGCGTGAAGTGATGGTCAACCACGCCACCGAACTCTGGGTCGATAAAAACACGGGGCCTGAATTCGTGGGGACTATTGACCCCGAGAAGGTTGACGCATTTTTGGAACGCGTGCTCACTCCGTTGGTTCGACGCCTTGATTTAGTCAATCCGGTTGTTGATGCGCGTTTGGCAGATGGCTCGCGTCTCTGCGCGGTGATTCCTCCTGTCGCCGCGCGGGGCACCTGCCTCGCCGTCCGCAAGTTTGCAATTACACCGATTGCACTTGGTGCATTTCTTGACCGCAGTGGTGTGCAACTTCTGCAAGAGATCGTTCATCGGCGTTGCAATGTACTGGTTAGCGGCCCAACCTCATCAGGTAAGACCACTTTGCTTAATGCAATCACCGAACTCGTTCCAGATGGTGAGCGCATAGTCACGATTGAAGACACCAGTGAGTTACAACCCCGCACATCACATGTTGTTGGTCTTGAGTCTCGCCCCGGGAACAACGAAGGTCTCACTGAGATCACTGCCTCACACCTACTCCGCGCAGCTCTACGCTTGCGACCCGATCGGCTTGTGATTGGTGAGATTCGTGGCGACGAAGCAGTCGAGCTCGTGCAGGCGATGAACACCGGCCACGACGGCACTCTCGCAACCTGTCATGCGAACAGTGCTGAAGATGCGCTACGCCGGATCGAGGCATTGATTATGCGAGCCACCAATTGGAGTGCTGAAGTTGTCCGCGAGCACATCCGTAATTCAATTGATGTTGTAATTCATGTTGCACGTTCCGTCACAGGGGTGCGGGCGGTTGCACACATTGCCGAAGTAGATCGTGAGGCACGCGGCTCGCTGCGCACACGGATGATTTGGTGCGACTCCCAACAGCTCGTGCCGCTACGCAATTGGCGGTGAGAGATTGATAAGTGGTCGGGCAGCATTGGCAAGCCTTGGGGCATTCTTCACGGTGTATCTGCCTTGTAATGCCTTCGTGAACAACAGATGGATTCGCCAGCGCTTAAAGCCCACACAAGTAGCGGATTCGAGGGAACAACCCATCGCAGTTCCGCTTGTTGATCGTATTGAGCAAGCGGCGCGAGAGATTCAGGCTGGAAAAGCAATTTCGATTGCGCTGGATGATCTCAATGTTGACGAAGTTGGGATCAGCCATCAACGGCTCGTGGCCAAAGCAATCACCGCAGCCCATAATGCGGGCCCAGGTGCTGTTTCGGTATTACACGGGATTGCAGAGGTTCTTAGACGCCGTGAAGCTGCGGACCTCTTACGTGAATCCCAAGCGGCAACTGCAGTTTTCTCAGCGCGAGTGCTCACCTGGATACCGGGGCTTGCCGGTCTACTCATGTGTGCAGTTGACCCTCGCGTACGTGGCTTTCTACTCGGTAATCGCACAGGTTGGGCATGTGTCGTGATCGCCATAATTTCGAATCTTTTGGCACGCGCCCACATGCAACGCATCGTCAATGCACCCAGCAAAGCTGATCCAATCACGGAAATCGTTGACTCGATCTGTGTTGGCCTAGCTGCCCGAGGCACCATTCATGGAGCGATTGAGTGGGCGGCCCGCGAAGGTGGTCACGAGTCATTGCAAAACGTGGCCGACACACTCGCAATGGGCGGAACTTTCGAACAAGCAATGAACTCCCTGCAGACCGAGCTTGGGCCGGCTTCAGCCCCATTGATTGCTGTCATTCGCTCCCATCAACGCGATGGACTTCCGATCACCCCCACCCTGGAGCGAATCCGCACCTTTGCCGTGATGCGACAAGAACGCGAAGCCGAATCACTTGCACGACGCCTTCCTGTGCGTCTCAGTTTTCCATTGGTGTTTCTTATCTTGCCGTCGTTTGCACTTGTCACGGTTGTTCCACTCATTGCGGCAGCAATTGGCTCACTGACTACCCCTTTGTCTTGAAGCTTCGGAGGAACGAATGAAAACTCAACTTAAATCAGTTCTCGCTGACGAACACGGTCAGTCAACAACCGAATACGCACTCGTGATTCTTGGGGCAGCAGTTATTGGTCTTCTTGTGGTCGCTTGGGCTACCTCTGGCGGTGGCGCAGGGCAGATCGGTCGGCTATTCAACTCTGTAATGGATTCCGTGATTGGCAAAGTCGCAGGCTGAATCACATCGCGGCCAAGCCGCAGTTGAACTCGCATTGGTGATGCCAGTTGTTGTCGTGTTCATGCTCATGATTCTGCAAGTTGGCTTGGTTGTGCGAGAGCAGATCGCATTAATCCATGCATGTGGTGCGGCTGCAAGAGCAGCTTCAATCTCAGACTCACCAACCGATGCAGCGAGTTCTGTCTTTTCTGCTTCATCATTTGGAGCTGAAGCCGACATCGATGTCACCACAAACGATGGGATGGTAACGGTTGATGTCGTTTTCAATCATCCAACTGATCTGGCCATAGTTGGGTTGTTTTTGCCTGACATCCCCCTTCGGGCTTCTGCTACCTACCAATTACAGGGATGATCACGTTGTTAAGAGTTGTTCAAGAATTACGGACTCCACAAGACACACGTAATCGAGGCTGACTAGCGTCATTCATGTGGAACTTAAGCCGCGAATCTTGATCGCCGAAGATGACACCGCCGTACGGACGGCGGTGGAACGCGTGCTCAAGCTTGAAGGCTACGAAGTCATAACGACCAGCGATGGTGCAGCCGCACTAAATGAAATCCTTGCCCGTGAACCCGACATGGCAGTGCTTGATGTGATGATGCCATTCACTGATGGGCTCAGTGTCTGCCGCGAATTACGTCGTCAAGGAATCCGCATGCCAATCCTCATGCTCACGGCTCGAGACCAGGTCACCGATCGAGTGGCTGGCCTAGATGCTGGTGCAGATGACTATCTGGTAAAGCCATTTGCGATTGATGAACTCCTGGCTCGGGTGCGGGCGTTACTTCGGCGTACAAGTGTCTCAGCATCTCTCGGGACACTTCGATATGCGGATGTGATTCTTGATTCAGATCGCCGCACGGTGACCCGAAATGGCCGCGGTATTGATCTCACAAAGACCGAGTTTGATCTTCTCGAGCTACTCATGGCCACTCCTGAGCATGTGCTCAGCCGAGACCACATCTACGAGAACATCTGGGGTTACAACTTTGAGACCGGATCAAAATCACTTGATGTTTACATCGGATATCTACGCCGCAAACTTGAAGAAGACAACGAAGTGAAACTGATCCACACCGTTCGTGGTGTCGGCTACACGATGAGGCAGCAGTGACACTTCGTGTGCGCCTCGTGCTGTTGTCAGCCACTGTTGTTTCGTTGGCGGCAATCACGATCGGCTTTGGTGCCTATGTGATTGCCGGATCACGGCTCCAAGCCGAGGTTGACCACGCCTTAGATACACGGGTGAATTCAATTGAGCGCGCAGTACAAGAATCAACAAATCCCGGGTTTCGTGATCCACGCCGCGATGAACCAGAAGGTGATCCACTTTTGCAATCGCGATTTGATGTGCTCACACAGGTGATTGATGAAGATGGCAACATCCTCGCAGCCGATGGTCGCTATCGCCTGACCCCTGATGGTCATGACATGAACATCGCTACCGAACAGGTGGGACGCCATCGTTGGACAATCACCATCGATGGCACCAAATATCGTGGTGTAACTAAGGGCCTCACACCAGTTGGTGCCGTGATGGTGGCCCGTGAAATATCAGATATCACTGCGGCTCAGAACTCAATGCGGTGGTGGTTTCTGGGACTGGGTCTTGGCACAATCGCAATCGCCACCTTGCTTGCATGGCAAATTGCTCGCAAGACGGCAAAGCCAATCGAAGAGCTCGCTGTTGCAACTGCCGAGATCACACGCACTCAGGACACCTCTAAATCCATTGAAGTGCGATCAAGTGGCGAGATTCGCCACCTCACCGATGGTTTTAACTCAATGCTGAGTGCACTCAACTTGAGCCGGATGCAACAGCAACAGTTGGTCCAAGATGCATCTCACGAACTGCGCACTCCACTTACCAGCCTGCGTGCGAATGCCGAGATCTTGACGCGTCACGACCTGGATGAATCCACTCGCCAGGAAATTTTGCGAGATATCCAAGCCGAAGTTGACGAGCTCACCGCTTTGGCTAGTGAACTAACCGCGCTTGCTACGGACCAGCGCAAAGAAGAAGACGTGAGCGAAGTATCAATGACTGAGATCGCTGATTTGGTTGCGAGCCGGGCATCAAGAAGAACTGGTCGCGCGGTCACGGTCACGTCAAATGATCCCGCCGAGGTTCGGGTGCGCGCATCACAGTTTGATCGAGCGCTGAGCAACCTTGTGGACAACGCACTCAAGTTCAGCCCTGCAACCACAGGTGTCGAGATCTATATAAATAGGTATCGCATCGCCGTCCAGGACCACGGCCCTGGAATCAGCGACGACGACGCACCAAAGGTTTTCGACCGCTTCTTCCGCTCAGTTGCCACACGCACTGCACCTGGATCAGGCCTTGGGCTAGCAATCGTTTCTCAATTCGCTCAAGACCACAACGCAACCACGTTCATCGAACGCGGTGACGATGGCGGGGCGATCGTTGGATTGGTTTTCCCAAGCGATCCGACCAGTTGGGCTAGCCCAATCCCCCACCAGGCGCAATAGCGGTTGCACCATCAGTGCGGAAAGCTGGGTCGTGCTTGCGCAACTCAGCACGGGCGATCGTCATTTTGTGAACTTCATCCGGGCCATCGGCGAGACGCAAGCTACGAATGTGTGCGTACATCGAGGCAAGTGGGAAGTCCTGTGACACTCCACCACCACCGTGTACTTGGATCGCGCGATCAATCACTTTGAGAGCAACTTCAGGCGCTGCCACCTTGATTGCGGCGATCTCGGTACGAGCGCCCTTGTTACCAACAGTGTCCATCAACCATGCAGTCTTGAGAGTAAGAAGGCGAATCATCTCAAGCTCAATGCGCGACTCAGCTATCCAGTCCTGCACATTTGACCTTTCAGCCACACGGCGACCGAAGGTCTCGCGCGAGATTGCTCGTTTGCACATGAGTTCAAGTGCGCGCTCTGCGGCACCGATGGTGCGCATGCAGTGGTGGATGCGTCCCGGGCCCAATCGAGCTTGGCTGATCATGAAGCCATCACCCTCATTAGCGATCATGTTCGAGACTGGCACTCGCACGTTGTCAAAAATCGTTTCTGAGTGACCCTCTTGGTCAATGTAACCAAAAACTGTGAGATTGCGCTTGAAGGTCAATCCAGGTGTACCTACGGGAACCAAGATCTGGCTCTGCTGCTTATGGCGTGACGGATTGTCCGGATCGGACTTGCCCATCACAATCAAGATCTTCGTGTTTGGGTGAAATGCACCAGAGGTCCACCACTTTCGACCGTTCAATACGTAGTGATCACCATCGCGCTCAATACGAAGCGAGATGTTGGTTGCATCACTTGAGGCAACATCGGGTTCAGTCATTGCAAACGCTGATCGAATCTCACCCTCAAGCAATGGTCGCAACCACATGTCTTGTTGCTCAGGTGTTCCGAACATCGTGAGAACTTCCATGTTGCCCGTGTCTGGTGCACTGCAGTTGCAAGCTTCGGATGCGATACCGGAACGACCCATGATCTCAGCCAGAGGTGCATACTCAAGATTGGTGAGCCCAGGGCCCCACTCCTTGTGCGGTTGAAAAAGATTCCAGAGACCACGCTTCTTCGCCTCGGCCTTCAACTCCTCCATGATTGGGGGATGGAAGTGTGGGTTGCCACTTGCTTCGATCTGCGCGTCGTAGACGTCTTCATTCGGATAAATCTTCTCGTCCATGAACTCGAGAAGGCGCTCACGATATTCCTGGCAACGGGCTGAAGGTGCAAAGTCCATGTCCCTGACCGTAGTCCCGCCACGGTCATGGGGCGAAGACTGCGCTAATTCGGCTTGCGGCGACGGCGGAATCCGCGTCGATCCTCGGACTTTTCCCGCTCTCGCTGCTCTTCGGCCAATGCGTGCTGCTCGGCCTGCAACCGTTTCAGTGCAACAACACGCGCGCTGCTCATCCCACCTGACTCGATTGCATCACGTACAGCACAGTCTGGCTCATCTTCATGAACGCAGTCACCGAATCTGCACTGATCAGCTAGAGCAAACACATCGGCAAAGGCCTTACGTATTCCTGAACCATCAGTCCACAAACTCACTGCGCGTACACCTGGTGTGTCGATGAACCAACCACCATTTGGCAACGACACAAGTTCGGCTGCCACTGTGGTGTGTCGTCCACGTTGATCACTTTCACGCACATCGGCTGTGCGCTGCACTTCGCGCCCGACCATTCGATTTACGAGAGTCGATTTACCAACTCCACTTGCACCAAGAACAGCAATTGTCTTTCCACCCTCTGCATACTTCATGAGTTCATCGACGCCTTCACCAGTCACAGCGCTGGTCAGATGTAGTGGAACGTCAAGATCTGCGCCTAGCAATTGTCGCGAGTCAGTTGGTGGTAGTCCGTCGGCGAGGTCACACTTGGTCAGCACAATGACTGGAGTAGCTCCACTGTCATAGGCAAGGACCAACTCGCGCTCTACTCGGCGTGGATTGATTTCCGAATTCACTGCATGCAGCAACAACACATGGTCGATGTTCGCTGCCAATGTGTGACTTTCGGCTCGCGCACCTTCAAAAGATGCACGCCTGGTCAGTGCTGACTGGCGTTCGAGCACCGCATCAACTCGTTCCCCATCAGGCGAGATCTGCACCCAATCACCGACCGCAACATCCGCGCCGATATTGCGGACGCGTGTGGTCGACCCATCAGCTGCGAGCAGAGTGCTCCATCCGCGATCGAGTCTGCATACTCGCCAAGGTCCTTTCACCCTTGGAACGGTAGCCTTGATCTCTGCCAGACCCCTGAAATTGATTGGTTTTTCGTGTTCGCTACTCTCGCCAGATTTTGTGTTCGCCGCCGGCGCCTTGTGGTCTTTGGCATCTGGATTCCCCTGTTGTTGTTGTTTGGGATGGCATCCCGATCAGTCGGTGGCGACTTCAACCTCAGTTTTGTACTCCCCAACTCAGAAGCCAAAGAAGCCCAACAACTGCTGGAGGAAATCAATCCCAACCAAGCCGGATTCATTGGCCAAGTTGTTTTTAAGAGCAGTGATGGCTTTGAGGATCCCACAGTGCTCCAAGCAATTGAGAACGTAACCACTTCGATTGCCGGCCTCGATGGGGTCGATACGACTGGGCCATTTGAACTCCCTGGCTACATCAGTGAGTCGGGAACGATTGCGTTTGCGCAGATCGCAGTGAGCGACCGCAGCTACAACGAAGTCAAAGATCTCGCTCTTGAGATTCGTGCTTTTGGTGATGCCATTGCTGACACTGATCTGCAGGTCGAATACGGCGGTGAGATGTTCATGGTGTTTGAGATCCCCGAAAGCGAAGCGATCGGCCTCATGGCTGCAGTGATCATTCTTGTTCTCGCGTTTGGATCAGTGCTGGCAATGGGGCTACCGATCGGCACTGCACTCATCGGTCTCGGCATTGGGATCTCGGTCGCCACCATCGTCAGCAATGTGGTTGCAATGCCGGATTTCACCACGTCAATGATGGCGATGATCGGTCTCGGTGTCGGCATTGACTACGCATTGTTTATCGTCACCAGACACCGTGAAGGTATGCACGATGGTCTAAGTGTTGAGGAATCAATTGTGGAAGCAATTGATACCAGCGGTCGTGCAGTTCTTTTTGCCGGCGTAACGGTGATCATTTCTCTGCTCGGGCTCTACATTGTTGGCCTTCAGTTCATTAGTGGGCTCGCCACAGGTGCAGCAATTGGTGTGTTTGTGATGTTGATTGCTTCACTCACACTCTTGCCGGCACTGTTAGCAATGGTCGGCAAACGAATCGAGACAACCACACGTGCTGCACTGATCTCACTTTCGGCGTTAATTATCGGTGGATTTCTTGCGATCATCGTGAAGGAAGTTCTCCCGGTGCTTGTCGGATTGATCGTTGCGGTAGCAACTCAAGGATTGAGTCTTGTAGTGCACTCACTACGACGGCCGTTGGAGATGCGCAAGCGCAAACCCCATCACGAGACAATTTGGTTCCGTTGGAGTCGGTACGTTCAGCACCGCCCATGGCGAGCGCTTACAGGTGCGGTAATCGTGCTTGTGACGTTCTCGATCCCGCTGTTCAACATTCGACTCGGCTTCAGTGACACGGGTAACGCACCTGAAGAGTTAACGGTGCGTCGCGCGTATGACCTTTTGGCTGAAGGCTTTGGCCCAGGTATGAATGGGCCTCTGCTCATCACTGCAAAAGGCTTCGATGCTGCAACACCTGAGGGAATCGCCCCATTGGTGCAAACCGTTGCTGATGTGCCGGGCATCCAATTCGCTTATCCGATGCAGCTTCCTCCAGGTGGAAACGTCGGTGTAGTTCTCGCTTATCCAGAGACTTCACCGCAGGACGATGCAACATCTGATTTGGTTCACAATTTGCGTGACAACGTGCTGCCTGCGAGTGGATATGACGCTCTCGTAGGTGGACGCGTTGCTTCAAGCATTGACTTTTCGGACTACATCGGCAACCGTCTGCCGATGATCATCGGTGCTGTTCTGATCTTGTCGTTCTTGCTTTTGATGGTGGTGTTCCGCAGCATTCTCGTGCCGCTCAAAGCAGTGGTTATGAACCTGCTTTCTATCGGTGCTGCATATGGCGTGATCGTTGCGATCTTCCAGTGGGGTTGGGGCAAAGACTTAATCGGAGTCGGACGCGCCGGCCCAATTGATGCCTGGGTGCCGATGCTTCTCTTCGCGATCGTCTTTGGTTTGTCGATGGATTATGAAGTGTTCTTGCTATCGCGAATCAAAGAGGAATATGACCACACGGGCAACAATGCCGAGGCAGTTGCTAACGGTCTCGCTGCCACCGCTCGTGTGATCACAGCAGCGGCTTTGATCATGGTTTCGGTTTTTGCAGCCTTCGTTCTTGGTGACGATCGGCAGATGAAACTCTTCGGATTAGGAATGGCTGTTGCTGTTTTCATTGATGCAACCATCGTGCGAATGGTGCTTGTTCCCGCCACGATGGAGCTGCTTGGAAACCGCAATTGGTGGATTCCGAAATGGCTCAACAAGGTGTTGCCACGAATTGATGTTGAGGGGCACAGTCACACATGGGATGACGACACGTCCCTTGTGGATAACTCAAAGTAGCGATAACTGAACTCTTTATGGCATAAGGCTTTTGTCGGATTGGCTTGACGAGGGCACTGTGTTCTCGTACCTAATGGAAAAGGTATGACTACAAGCACCGAAACAGCCGAGAAAACTTCCAACCCGAAATCTTCCTTCCTCGTGATCGTCGAATCACCTGCGAAAGCAAAGACCATCGGCAAGTATCTCGGACCCGAATACATCGTTGAAGCCAGCGTCGGTCACGTGGCCGATCTGCCGAGCAAAGGGCTTGCAGTCGACGTTGAAAATGGATTCAAGCCAACTTACGAACTCACCGATCGCGGTCGCGATGTAGTGAAGCGTCTTCGTGGGCTCATGAAGAATTGCGACACCGTCTATCTCGCAACGGACGAAGACCGCGAGGGTGAAGCGATTGCTTGGCACCTATTGGAACACCTAAAGCCAAAGATCAGCGTCCGGCGCATGGTGTTCCACGAAATCACCAAGACCGCAATCGCCGAGGCGCTCGCCAACCCCCGCGGAATTGACTACGGACTCGTGGATGCTGCCGATACCCGACGCATCCTTGACCGTTTATATGGTTACGAAGTTTCACCAGTGCTTTGGCGCCGCGTGAACCGCGGTCTGTCAGCTGGGCGTGTACAAAGCCCCGCCACCCGCCTCGTGGTTGAGCGTGAGCGTGAGCGAATGGCACACGTATCCATGGGTTATTGGGACATCTCCGCTCCCGCCCAGACACAGCCACCGTTTAAGGCAACCCTCCTGGCCCTAGATGGTGTCCGCATCGCCACCGGCAAGGACTTTGCTGCGAATGGCTCCCTTAAAGAAGGTGTAGCGCTGCTCACTGAGGATCGGTCAAAGTCGTTGGCGGCAGCACTGAGCAACACCACGTTCAAGGTGCGTTCCGTTGAATCCAAGCCCTATCGATCAGCCCCAAAGCCACCGTTTATGACCAGCACCTTGCAGCAAGAAGGTGGGCGCAAGCTCGGTATGTCCTCGGCACAGGTGATGCGAATTGCCCAGGGTCTCTACGAGCGTGGATACATCACTTACATGCGAACCGACGCGGTCACTCTCGCTGCCGAAGCAATCACTGCTGTTCGCGCTGAAATCGAGAGTTCCTTTGGGGGCTCGTTTGCTTCGCCACAAGTGCGTACCTACGCATCAAAGGTAAAGAACGCACAAGAAGCACACGAAGCAATTCGCCCATCATTACCGCTGCGCTCCCCTGAAGCACTTCAAGGTGAACTCAATGCGACCGAACTCAAGTTGTATCGCCTCATCTGGCAGCGCACACTTGCATCACAGATGGCTGATGCTGCGGGCACCACGGTGAGCGTGCGCCTTGGAGCGATTGCCGAATCCACCGATTGCGAATTCGCTGCGAGTGGAACCACCATCACTTTCCCTGGATACCGCCAGGCATATGTCGAATCAGTTGATGAAGAATCTGCAGAAGCACAAGAAGATGAAGCGTTGTTGCCGAACCTGAGTGTCGATGACAATGTGGCGATTGGTGAATGCACCGCAGATGGTCACACCACCCAGCCACCTGCGCGATACACCGAGGCATCACTCGTGAAGAAACTTGAGGAGTTAGGCATCGGACGCCCCTCCACGTGGGCAAATGTGATGCAAACAATCATCGACCGTGGTTATGTCTGGAAAAAGGGTCAGGCACTCGTACCAACCTGGCCAGCATTCGCGGTTGTGGGACTAATGGAAAAGCACTTCACTGCGTTGGTTGACTACGCATTCACCGCTGATGTGGAAGAAGATCTTGACCAAATTGCAGCTGGCACACAGAAAAAAGAGGACTGGCTGCACTCGTTCTACTTCGGTGTCGAAGGTTCACACTTGCTTGGACTCAAGCCGTTAGTGGAACACAACCTCGACAAGATTGATGCTGCAGCGATCAACACCTTCCCTCTAGGTGATGATCCGGTTTCTGGTGAAGAAGTTGTTGTGAAGCCCGGTAAGTACGGACCGTATGTAAAGCGTGGTGAAGATACTGCTGGTGTGCCCGACACGATCACACCCGATGAGCTCACACTCGACAAAGCGCTTGAGTTACTCGCGCTACCAAAAGGTGATGAGCCAATCGGCATTCACGATGGATTCGCTGTCTATGCAAAGTCGGGTCGCTATGGCCCATACGTGCAGTGGGGAGATAACGACGATCTACCGCCAGGCCTTGAGAAGCCAAAGATGGTCAGTTTGTTCAAGACCATGAACATCGAGCGCATCTCACTTGAAGATGCAATCAAGTTGCTGTCGTTGCCGCGCATCGTTGGAGCTCATCCCGAGACCGGCGAAGCAATCACTGCGCAGAATGGAAAGTTCGGACCATATATACAGTGCGGTAAAGAAGCACGTTCACTGCCCAATGAGGACGCGATCTTTGAGATCTCCCTCACCGAAGCATTGGAGGCGCTTTCACAACCCCGCGTGTACCGAGGCAGAGGAGCGCCAAAACCCCCTTTAGCCGAGTTCGGCACCGACCCAATAAGTGGAAAACCAGTCGTTGCCAAAGAGGGAAAGTTCGGCGTGTACGTTACCGACGGCACCACAAACGCAAGCCTCACAAAAGGCGACCGCCTCGAAGAGATGACCAATGAGCGCGCACACGAACTGCTCGACATCCGCCGTAACCGTGATGCGGAAAATGGTGGAAAACCAGTAAAGAAAGCGCCGGCAAAGAAAGCTGCTGCGAAGAAAGCACCAGCGAAAAAGAAGGCTGCGCCCAAGAAGAAAACCGCAAAGGACGCCGAGCCACCTGAAAAGCCCTAGCCTTCACTGCGTGGGTCAAGGCTTTTACATCGCACTTGAAGGTGGCGAAGGCACCGGCAAGTCGACACAGGTATCGCGTCTTGCAAATGCTTTGAACGCAGTCGCCGTTCGTGAACCCGGTGGCACACCAACAGGTCTGGTACTTCGTGGAGTGATGGCTGATCCAAAGAACACGAGCCTTACCCCACTAACCGAGGCGTTGTTGATGGCGGCGGATCGACATCAACTCATGAACGAAGTAGTTGCACCGACTCTTGCTTCGGGTCGTCATGTTGTATCCGATAGAAGTGTCTACTCAAGCCTCGCCTATCAGGGATATGGCCGTGGTCTTGATCTTGAGCGCTTGCGATCAATCAACGATTGGGCTCTCGGTGGGCGTTGGCCGGACATCGTGATTTTGATGAATGTGGATTCAGAAGAGACTCAAGAACGAATCGGGCACCGCACGCTTGACCGTTTTGAAAGATCCGGGGCTGAGTTTTTCTCCCGTGTTGACGATGGTTTTCGCTCATTGGCTGCTGCTGAACCGCAGCGATGGGTAGTGATAGACGGCTCTGGTACACCTGACGACGTGCACATTCGAATTCTTAATGCTGTCAATGAAGCCATGAGCAAGCCCCGATGATTGACACTCACGGATCTTTTTCGGGAGTGATTGGGCAAGATCACGCCATTGAGCGGCTGCGCCAACTGATTGTTGATCCCGTTCACGCATACCTTTTTGTTGGCCCAGCCGGATGTACAAAAGAGATTGCCGCACGCGCCTTTGCTGCAATGCTCATCGCCGGCTCCGAGGATCCCGCAAACAATGATGTGCGACTCGTACTCGCTGGCTATCACCCAGATGTGATCGAGGTGAAGCGTGAAGGTGCAAGCATTTCGCGCGAACAAGCAGATGACATCATTCGCAACGCATCACTGTCCCCCATTCAGGCTTCATGCAAAGTGATCATTGTTGAGGATCTACATTTGGCTCGGCCCGACACCGTTGCCCGACTGTTGAAGACAATAGAAGAACCGCCGTCAGGTACTTTTTTCATCTTGCTTGCCGATCTAATGGATCCGGTGCTTGTCACCATCGCTTCACGATGTGTGCGTGTTGAATTCAGCGCACTTGAAACATCCGATCTTGAATCCGTTCTTCTTCGCTCAGGTGTCAGCCCTGAAACTGCCGCGTTTGCAGCTGTGTCCTCAGCTGGAGATCTTCGCCGTGCACGTCTATTGGCTGCAGATCCTGGATTGCGTCACCGCCGTGAAACTTTTGCGCGTACACCACTTGAGCTCGATGGCACTGGGGCAACTGTTGCTCGGCTCGTTTCGCACCTGATGTCGCTAATCAATGAAGCCGCCACACCGATGGAACAGCGCCATGCCGAGGAGCTTGCTGAACTTGAGCGTCAACAAACTGAGTTCGGTGTGCGCGGCGGTAAGAAGGTCTTGCAGGATGAGCAAAAGCGAGAATTGCGTCGCCATCGAGCGGATGAATTGAAGGCGGGCCTCACTGCAATTGCAAGTGTGTATCGAGACGCAATCGTTGCCTCGCCACAATCAACTGCGAACAACGATTACATCGCCGCAATTCATCGGATTCATAAATCAATCTCAGTGATTGATCTAAATGTGAACGAACCACTGATGTTGCAGGCACTGTTTCTCAAGTTGCCACGAGTCAACGCCTGAAAGCACCGATCGCTCTTTTGTGAGCCGGCTCGGCTGCGCCTCTAGAATTGCCAAAGCGCCCAGGTAGCTCAGTCGGTAGAGCAACGCACTCGTAATGCGTAGGTCGCGGGTTCGATTCCCGCCTTGGGCTCCAGTTGTTTAGATCTATCACGCTTGGGTGACGTGGCACCCGAGATCTCACTTAACAGCTGTTGTGGTCTTGGCAAGCCAGACCGTCGCCGTGGTTCCACTACTGGTACCTGTGACGGCCACCGTTATGAATTTGCCCTTCATCGCCGCGGTCAAATTCAGGGTATCTGTAGTTGCTCGGGAAATGCTGGTGCAAGTGGAAGGGATGGTTTGCGTAGTGGCCGTAATTGCTTTGGTGCATGAATACCACTGGTAAGCGAAGGTTGGTGCTGGTGTGCCCGTCCAGGTTCCTTTGTTGGCAGTCAATTTCTTACCTACCTGTGCCGTGCCGGTGATTGTTGGCTTCACCGTTGAGACTGCTTTCACTGGAGCAAGGGTCCACTTGGCGTACAAAGTGATGTTTCCAGTCACCGTGATGGTGGCCGAACCACTTGCTGCGTAATCAGTGCCGGTTCCATTGGCCAAAGTATTCCAACCGGCAAATACGTAGTCAGTTCGACTAAGGCTTCCAGAGTTTGAAAGGACAAGGGCCGAATCATTCTGGACATAGAACCCTGAAGTATCAGTTGGCGCTGAACCACTTGTATTGCTGTTGCCGTTGTAAGTGATTCGGAAGAAGTGGGTAATGGTCATGCCTTGCCACGACGTGCCAGACGCAGTGAAACCTGTGGCCGTGCTCTTGATGTAGAACTTGGCACTTGCTCCCACTCCGGAGAATGAACTCGTACCAACAGTTGGCGCGGCCAAAGGTAGGTATTTGAGCGTCACCAAGGATGACGCTTGGGCAAATGCTGAGCTCCCGATTCCTGTGATGCTTGTGGGGAACGTCACGGTGGTCAAACGAGTTGCACCTTTGAATGCGCCAACACCGATTGTTGTCGCGTTTGCTGGGATCACATAACTCGTCTGCGACTTACCAGCTGGATACTGAACGAGCTCGGTTTGAGCAAAGTTAAACAAGACACCATCAACTGCTCGGAACGACTCATTGGCCCCTGCAACAGTGATGCTCGTGAGCGCACTCGCTGAAGCAAACGCACTTCCACCAATTGAATCCACACTGACGGGGATCGTCACTGAGGTCAGATTTCCAGCACCTTCGAAGGCTCGCGTTCGTATGGACTCAACTCCACCGGGAATCGTGTAAGTCGTTTGAGCCTTGCCCACTGGATACTGGACCAGCTCGACCTGCCCGTAGTCGAAAAGGACACCGTCAACCGACTCAAGCTCTCGGCTGGATGCAGCAACGGTGATGCTTGTCAACGCATCTGCGTTCGAGAATGCTCCGTCGCCGACTGAGAGCATGGTGCTCGGGAGTGACACTGAGGCAACCGTTGAATCTTTGAATGCCTCTGAAGCGACTGAGTGAACACCGTGTGGAATTTCCGCCAAACCACTACATGATTCATCCGATGTAACAACAAGGTTCTCCACCGTGAATGATCCTGTCGAGGCCTCACCGGTAACACAGTTGTACGTGCCGCCTACCTTGACCACGGTCATCAGATTCCAGATTTCACCTACTTCTGCAAACCCTGTTGCAGTTGATGACACATAAACCTGTGCATCGGTGCTGCGTCCCGTAAAGGCTTCGCCGCCTATTGCGTCCGGTGCATTACCAAGGAATGTAACTCTCTGCAGACCAGAAATGGCATGAAACGAGTAGGCGCCTATTTCTGTTACTCCCGAGGGGATTGTTACCTCTTCTATCGCAGTGCTCTGAAAAGCACTTGCCCCGATGCTCTGCAAGTTTGAACCAGCTCCGAATGACACATGGCCAAGGGAAAAAACGTTCAAGAATGCGTAATTACCGATGGTGGTAACGCTGGCAGGAATCTTGATTGAAGTTAAGCCCGAATTCTCGAAAGCGTTGTTACCAATGCTGAGAAGGTTTGACGAACTTGCAAACCTAAAAGTAGTCATCAAGTTGTTGGCATAGAACGCGGACTCACCAATGGTGGTAACTCGTGCTGGAAGCAAGAAAGATGTGATTAGCAATTCACGAAATGCATTGACGCCAATTGATTGTAAATTTGAAGATCCAGTAAACACAACAGAAGTGAGCGAACCTGATGCGTAAAAGGCTGACCCTCCTATTGAGGTAACGCTCGATGGGATGACAACCGATGTGATGCTGGAAACAAAAAATACCCCATTCGCAAGGGATGTCACGCCGTGTGGAATTTCAACTCGTCCCGTGCAACTGTTATTAGCTGTAACCACGAAATCTGAAACTGTAAACGTTCCCGAGCCTTCTGTTGAGCCATCAGTGATGCAGCCGTATTCGCCACCGACTTTGACAACCGTGAGCTCATTCCAAGTTGTTCCATCTTCACCAAAACCTGATGCGCTGGTTGAAACTAACGCGCTTGCGCCATCCTGAATGTCAGCAAATGCATCAGTACCAACAGCTTCTGGTGCGTTACTTGCAAATTTGACACTTGAAAGCTGTGATGACCCCGAAAAAGCATCATCGCCAATTGAGGCAACACTGGATGGAATGGAAACTTCACTAACTTGGCTTTCCATGAATGCTTCATCATCGATGGCATAAACACCGTAAGGAATCTCGGCGAAGCCAGCACAGGAGTCGTTCGACACAACGGTTAGGTCAGTCACCGTGAAGGTACCAGCCTGCAATCCGTCCTCGTAGCAGTTGTAATCCCCATCTACGTTTACAACTGCAAGCTCGTTCCATGTACCACCCGAAGCACCAAACCCGGCTTCGTTATCTGACGAATAAACAGTGGCACCAGTTGCGAGCCCAATGAATGCCCCTTCCCCCACTGTTGCTGGTGCAAAACCAAGGAACACCAAACGCGACAACAAATTGCTAGCCAAGAATGCATAAATACCAATGGAAGTGACACTTGCTGGAATTGTGATTTCCCTAATGCCCGTGTTTCGGAACGCACTTTCACCAATCGTTTGTAGTGCTGATCCCACTGCAAACTTGGCTGATCTCAATTCGGGGTTATCGTAAAACGCGTAGCCACCAATTGAAATGACACTTGCAGGGATTGTGACTGCAGTAAACGGACTGTAGCTAAATGATGCATCGCCAATAGTTCGGAGTCTTGAATTATTTGCGAATGCGAGCGATGTCATTGAGCGG
>Ga0315900_10005130_pt1 | contig 18109 bp, 20 predicted proteins | sample LakEriMetagenome_FD_203521 | JGI IMG/M metagenome (GOLD analysis project Ga0315900, IMG submission 203521) | Freshwater fungal communities from buoy surface, Lake Erie, Ohio, United States - Buoy 12 MA114 | ecosystem: Environmental > Aquatic > Freshwater > Lake > Lake biofilm | place: USA: Lake... | reverse complement strand
TCACGCATGGCCCGTCGGGCCGCGCAGGCGTGGATGGCGGCCGGCGAGCGCGCCGACGTTCGGTTCGGGTCCCGTGCGGAACCCACCGGACGACGGTCCGACGAGGGCCGCCCGGCGTCGGAGAACAGGGGAGCGCCCACTCAAGATGAGCACCGCTTACAAGATCGCGCCGGCCGGAGTCGACCAGATTCCGTTCCAGGAAGCGTCCGTCGACATCTGGGACAAGAAGTACCGCCTGACCGCGAAGGACGGCACGCCCATCGACCGCTCGATGGACGACACCTACAAGCGCGTCGCGCGCGCGCTGGCCGAGGTCGAGGCCCCGGCCGCCCGCGACACCTGGTTCGAGAAGTTCCTGTGGGCGCTGCGCAAGGGCGCGATCCCCGCGGGCCGCATCACGTCCAACGCCGGCGCGTGGGAGCACAAGCCCGCGACCTCGACGATCAACTGCACCGTGTCGGGCACGATCGTCGACTCGATGGACGACATCCTGAACAAGGTCCACGAGGCGGGCCTGACGCTGAAGGCCGGCTGCGGCATCGGCTACGAGTTCTCGACGCTGCGGCCGCGCGGCGCGTACGTCTCGGGCGCGGGCGCGTACACCTCGGGCCCGCTGTCCTTCATGGACATCTACGACAAGATGTGTTTCACCGTGTCGTCGGCGGGCGGCCGCCGCGGCGCGCAGATGGGTACGTTCGACGTCGGCCACCCCGACGCGATGGAATTCATCAAGGCGAAGCGCGAGAACGGGCGCCTGCGCCAGTTCAACCTCAGCTTGCTCATCACCGACGAGTTCGTCGAGGCGGTCAAGGCCGACCGCGAGTGGAGGCTCGCCTTCCCGCTCTCGACCAAGGAGTACGAGGCGGAGCAGCCGGACCTCGCGGACGCCTCGCAGTACGTCTGGCGCGAGTGGCCGCGCACCGAGGGCTACGTCACCCGCGACGACGGCCTGGTCTGCTGCAAGATCTACAAGAAGCTGCCGGCGCGTCGCCTGTGGGACGTGATCATGTCGTCGACGTACGACTTCGCCGAGCCCGGCTTCGTGCTGATCGACCGCGTCAACGAGATGAACAACAACTGGTGGTGCGAGAACATCCGCGCCACCAACCCGTGCGGCGAGCAGCCGCTGCCGCCGTACGGCTCGTGCCTGCTCGGCAGCGTGAACCTCACCCGCTTCGTCAAGAACCCGTTCACGCCGGACGCCGCGTTCGACTGGGACGAGTACCGCGAGGTCGTGAAGGTCTTCACGCGGATGCTCGACAACGTGGTCGAGATCAACGGCCTGCCGCTCGAGCGGCAGCGCGACGAGATCACCCGCAAGCGCCGGCACGGCATGGGCTTCCTCGGCCTCGGCTCGACGATCACGATGCTGTGCATGAAGTACGGCTCGAAGGAGAGCGTGAAGTTCACCGAGGCGGTCTCGCGCGAGATGGCGCTGGCCGGCTGGGAAGCGGGCCTCGAGCTCGCGAAGGAGAAGGGCTCGGCGCCGATCATGCTCGAGGAGTTCGAGGTCACGCCGAAGATGCTGCGCCAGCGCCCGGAGATGGCGCGCGACGGCTGGAAGGCGGGCCAGAAGATTCCGGGCCGCGTGCTGCACGCCCGCTACAGCCGCTACATGCAGCGGGTGGCGAGCATCGCGCCCGGCCTCGTCGACGAGCTGGCGCAGGTGGGTGCGCGCTTCACCCACCACACCTCGATCGCGCCGACCGGCACGATCTCGCTCTCGCTCGCGAACAACGCCTCTAACGGTATCGAGCCCAGCTTCGCGCACCACTACTTCCGCAACGTGATCCGCGAGGGCAAGAAGTCGAAGGAGCGCGTGGACGTCTACTCCTACGAGCTGCTCGCCTACCGCGAGCTCGTGAACCCGCGCGCGATGCCCGGCGCCACCAAGGCGGACGAGCGGCTGCCGGATTACTTCACGACGGCCGACGACATCACGCCGACCGAGCACGTCGACATCCAGGCCGCGGCGCAGAAGTGGGTGGACTCCTCGATCTCGAAGACGGCGAACGTGCCGACCGACTTCAAGTACGAGGCCTTCAAGGACATCTACCTGTACGCCTACGAGCAGGGCCTGAAGGGCTGCACCACCTTCCGCTTCAACCCCGAGGCGTTCCAGGGCGTGCTGGTGAAGGAAGAGGACCTGAAGAACACGTACTACGTGTTCACGCTCGAGGACGGCAAGGAAGTGCGTGTGCGCGGCGACGAGGAGATCGAGTACGACGGCGAGAAGCACACCGCCGCGAATCTCTTCGACGCCATCAAGGAAGGCTACTACGGCAAGTTCTGACCGCGCCGGGCGGCCCGGTGCCGCCCGGCCCGCCGGGGGATACGAAGAAATGGCCACGATCAAGATCGACGGCAAGATCACCAAGTACCGGGTCGAGAAGCCGGGCGACGCCAACGCGAAGGCCGAGGACAGGAAGCCGGCCGCCGACGTCCGCAAGGACGGCGGCAAGGTCATCTGGATGCACGAGAAGCTCGAGCGTCCGGAGGTGCTGATCGGCTCGACCTACAAGATCAAGACGCCCGTGTCGGACCACGCGATGTACGTGACGATCAACGACATCGTGCTGAACGAGGGCACCGAGCACGAGCACCGGCGCCCGTTCGAGGTCTTCATCAACTCGAAGAACCTCGACCACTTCCAGTGGATCGTCGCGCTGACGCGGATCATCTCCGCGGTGTTCCGCAAGGGCGGCGACGTCACCTTCCTGGTCGACGAGCTGAAGGCGGTGTTCGACCCGCGCGGCGGCTACTGGCAGCCGGGCGGCAAGTTCATGCCCTCGATCATCGCCGAGCTCGGCTACGTGATCGAGAAGCACCTGCAGACGATCGGCCTGATGCCGCGCCCGGAGCTCGACGAGCACCGCAAGAAGCTGATCGACGAGAAGCGCGAGGAATTCGCGGCGCGCAACAAGCAGCAGGACGCGTTCGCGCGTGGCCACTATCCCGAGGGCGCGCAGCTGTGCTCGAAGTGCAGCACGGCGGCCGTGATCATGATGGACGGCTGCATGACCTGCCTGAACTGCGGCGACTCGAAGTGCGGCTGACGCGCCCGGCGACCCCGCGCCGCGCCGCGCGGGAGCCCTGATCCCGTCGACACGCGCCAGGCCGGGACCCCTGTCCGGCGCCGCAACAGCGGGGTGCGCGTGTTTTCGAGCCCGCCCGGGTCACCCGGGCGGGTTTTTTTTCATGATGCGCCCGTTGCATCTGGCTTGGCCCCGCCGGCCGTAATGACCTGTTTGGGCTTCGTGATTGCTGATTCTTCGATCGGAATTCCAACCAGGCGGGGCGGCATGCGCAGGCAGGTGCGAGCGGGTTTCGGCGGACGACCGGCGGCGACGGGACTGGCCACGACGGGGCTCGCGCTCGCGGGCGCGGGGCAGGGGGCGGCGGCCGCCCCGCCTTCGGCCGGCAGTCTGCTGGAGGAGGTCACCGTCACCGCCCAGCGGCGCGAAGAGGCGGTGCAGGACGTGCCCGTCGCGGTCAGCGCGTTCACCGACCGGCAGCTCGCGCGGCAGAACGCCAACAACTTCGCGTTCTTCGACGTCGAGCGCGTCGAGATCCTGCGCGGTCCGCAGGGCACGCTGTTCGGGCGCAACACCACGGGCGGCGCCGTCAACGTGATCCTGAAGAAGCCCGGCACCGAGTTCGGGGGCGTCGCCGAGGCGGGCGTCGGCCAGTACGGCGGCCGCCTCGCGCGGGTACCGGGGCGTTGCGCGCGGCGCTGCGCTGGCTCGCGGGCGACAGCGTCACGTGGGACGTCGCCGCCGACCTGCAGCGCGGCGAGCAGATGAACATCGTGAACCTCGCCGCGGACGAGCTGCCCTCGGTCGGCGCCCCTGCGCGGGTTCGTCGTCGGCCCGAAGGGCGAGCTGCCGCTCGGCAACGAGGTGGAGTCGTGGTCGCTGACCTCGAACCTCGAGTGGCGCACCGGCCTCGGCACCGTCAACGTCATCACCGGCTGGCGCGACCTCGGCCAGGAGTTCTCGCTCGACTTCCTGAACAGCCTCGCCGCCAGCGACCGGGCCGACCGGCAGCTTCGCGATCGCGAACGACAGCACTCACGAGCAGTTCACGCAGGAGATCAAGCTCGACGGCGCGATCGGCGAGTCCCTGGAGTTCGTGGCCGGCGTCTACTGGTTCCGCGAGAAGAACGTCACCGACTTCGGCGACGTTTTCACGATTTCGCCGGCGCCGGGCGTGGCGGTGCCGCTGGTGCTCTAGGACCGCGTGCTCCGCAACGACGCGGAGGCGCTCGCGATCTACACCCAGTGGGACTGGAAGGTCACGCCGCGCCTGACCGCGACCCTCGGCGCCCGCTGGAACGACGAGGACAAGGAGATCCGTTACACGCCGAACGCGAGCCCGCGCATCACGACGGCGGCCGCGAACCGCATCTTCGACTCCGACGACTTCCAGCTGCCGTCCGCGTTCACCACCGCCACCGGCGCGATCCAGTTCCTGACCCGCAATTTCGCCGCGCTCCGCAACCGCGGCGTCGAGCTGGAGCTGGTGGCCTCGCCGCTCGACGGCCTCGACGTGTTCGCGACCGTCGGGCTGCAGGACGCCGAGTATCGCGACCTCGACCCCTCGAGCACCGCGCAGCTCGCGAGCTGCCGCGGGGCGCGAGCCGGGAGTTCGGGCTGCCGGCCGGCTGACGCTGACGCCGAGCGCGACCTGCACGAACTGCGGCAACGAGACCGTGGTCCGCACCGTGTTCGTCGAGCTGCCGTACTATCAGGACTCGCGCACCTGGTCGCTGACCGTGCGGGTGGACTTCTGAGCCGGAGGCCGTCGTGAGCACCGTCGAGACCTACCTTCCCGAGGGCTGCACCCGGCCGCTCCGTGCCGATCTCGACGCGTTCTGGGCGGCCGCCCGCGCGCGCGTGCCCGCGCTCGCGGGCGCGCCCGGCTACCAGGTGCGCTGGATCGGCCTCGACGCCGACAGCACGCGCGCGATCCTCGACCTGATCCGCGCCCGCGACAAGACCGGCACGTTCACTCTGCACTGGATCCCGGAACTGACGGACCAGCCGGTACCCGCGGTCGGCGACTGCATCGTGCTGATCGACATCGACGGCACGCCGAAGCTGCTGGTGCGCACCACGCGCGTGCACTCGACGATTTTCGGTGCGGTGACGGCGGCCGACATCGCCGTCGACGGCAGCCCGGTGCGCGACCTCGCGGTGTGGAAGCCGCTGCACACGCAGTACTGGAACGCGATCCTCGCACCGTTCGGCCGCACGGTCGCCGACGACATGGGCTTCTGGGTCGAGGCCTTCGAACTGCTTTACGACGCCGACGCCGCCTGACCGGGGGGGCGATCCGGTCAGGCTTCGCGGCGGGCCGGGGCGTGCCTCAGTCCCGCAGCGCGCGCTTCAGGATCTTCCCGTTCGCGTTGCGGGGCAGCGCGTCCACGAACGCGTACTCGCGCGGCACCTTGTAGCCGGACAGTTCGCGCGCGCAGTGATCGATCAGCGCCTCGGGCGCGGGTGCCGGGGTTCCCGGGCGCAGCGCGATCACGGCTTTCAGCCGCTCGCCCCACTTCTCGTCCGGCACGCCGACCACCGCGACCTCGCCGACCGCGGGGTGCCGGTACAGCACTTCCTCGATCTGGCGCGGGTACACGTTGATGCCGCCCGTCACGATCATGTCCTTCTTGCGGTCGACGATGTAGACGTAGCCCTCGTCGTCCTGCCGCGCGAGGTCGCCCACGGAGAACCAGCCGTCGCGCGTCTCCGGGATCACCCGGCGACCGTCCTGCCAGTAGCCGTTGAACAGGTACGGCGTGATCGTGAACAGCTCGCCGATCTCGCCGCGCGGCACCTCGCGACCGTCGTCGTCGAGCAGTCGCACGCGCGAGAACGGGAACGGCAGGCCGACGCAGCTCTGCTTGCGCAGCTGGTCCGCGGGTCGGAGGTTCGTCGTCAGCCCGCACTCGGTGCTGCCGTAGGTCTCGTGCAGGATGCCGTCGCCCCACTGCGCGACGATCCGCTCCTTCATCGCCTGCGGGAGCGCGCTCGCATTCGAGATCATCGACTTCAGGCCCGTCTCGCGGTGGAGCGCGAGCAGCGCCGGGTCGAGCGTGAACATCTGGTGGAACTGCGTCGGCACCAGGAACACGCCGGTGTAGCGACGGCTGCCGAGGCGGCGTACGACCTCTTCCGCGTCGAAGCGGCCCATCAGGTCGCAAGTGCCGCCGAAGAACAGCGGCGCCAGTGCGAATGCGAGGCCTGCGCCGTGGGCGAGCGGCGCGATCGCGAGGAAGCGGTCGTCGGGCCCGAAGCAACCGTACTCGGCGGCCATCGTCGCGAACGCGAGCGCGCGCGAGCGGTGGGACAGCAGCACGCCCTTCGGCCGGCCGGTCGTGCCGGACGTATAGGGGATCGCGAAGACGTCCCACTCGCCGGGCTCGCGCGGCGGTGCCTCGGGCGCGTGGGCGGCGAGCAGACGCTCGTAGTCCTCGCCGAACCAGACCACCTCGCGCACGCCAGGCAGCTCCGCGGACTCGACGACCGCCCGGCAGGAGGGGTCGGCGAACAGCACCTTCGCACGCGCGTCCGTGCAGATGTCGCCGAGTTCCGTCGCGCTCAGGCGATGGCTCAGCGTCGCACAGGCGATGCCGGCATCCGCGAGGCCGAGGACGGCCTCGAGATACTCGAGCGAATTCGGGCCGACGACGGCCGCGTGGTCGCCGTGCGCGAGCCCGAGGCGGTGCCGGGCGGCCGCTCCCAGCCGGTGCATGCGCTCGGCCAGGGCGCGGTAGGTGTACGAGCGCTGGTCCTGTACGACTGCGAGCTTCTCGGGCGTGCGCACGGCGGCCGCGAGCACCGCGCCGGTGATCGTCAGCGGCTGGTAGGTCGCGGGAACGAGTATCGGGCGGTCGGGCACGGTCGGGAACTCCGGTCGATGCGGGGCGCAGCCGTGGCCGATGATACCTCCGGCCGGCCCGTGGATCGGCCGCCGCCTGCGGCGCGGAGTAGACTGCGCAGCGGCACGGCGGCGCTGCCGCCGCCCGCGTCATCGCACCGAACCCGAGAGGATCCCGTGTCCGGCTACATAGACATCGTCTGCAACCTCTACGACCCCGAGGCCGTCAGGAAAGGCCAGACGGGCCTCGACCTGGCGTTCAAGAAGCAGGTCCGGATGGACCCGAAGCTCTGGAACGGGATCACCGTGTCCGACTACCTGCGCAAGATGGACCGCGCGGGCATCGAGCGCTCCCTGCTGATCGCGGTGCGCGCCGGGGACCTCAACGTGCGCCTGTCGTTCGAACTGCCGTACGAGCGCGTGGCCAAGGTGTGCGCGAAGTACCCGGATCGATTCTCGGGGCTGGCGGGCGTCGACCCGTTCCGCGGCATCGCGCAGCTCAGGGACCTCGACTACGCGGTGAACGAGCTCGGCTTCGTCGGCGCGCACCTCTACCCGCACTGGTTCGGGTTGCCGCCGGACCACGCGAAGTACTATCCGATCTACGCCCGGTGCGAGGAACTCGGCATCCCGATCATGATGCAGATCGGGCACAACCTCGTGTACTCGCGCGAGCGGCGGCTGCCTTCCGTCGGCAAGCCGATCACGCTCGACCAGGTCGCGATCGATTTCCCGACGCTCAAGCTGCTCGGCATCCACATCGGCGTGCCCTGGACCGAGGAGGCGATCTCGATGGCGTGGAAGCACGAGAACGTCTACCTCGCGGGCGACGCGTACGCGCCGAAGCACTGGCCGAAGAACTTCGTGCACTACGCGAACACCTACGGCAGCCACAAGGTGCTGTTCGGCACCGACTGGCCGGTGATCGACCCGGAGCGCGCGGTCGAGGAAGTCAAGGCCCTGAACCTGCGGCCGGAGAGCTTCCAGAAGCTGATGCGCGACAACGCGCTCGCCGTCTTCGACCGGCTGCCGGGCGCGCGCGCGAAGGCCCATGCGGGTTCGTCGACCGGGCGGGCCACGGCGCGCCGCCGCGCCACGACCCCGCGGCGCTGAAGCCCGGTGAAGGCTCGCGCGGCGCGGCGCATGACCACGCTGCTCGGCATCGGACTCGCCGCGTACGGCGGCCTGGTGCTGCTCGCGTACCTCGGCCAGGAACGCCTGCTGTTCCTGCCGCAGCCGCTGTCGGAGCCGCAGGCCGCGGCGATCGCCGCGCGCCATGCCGGCGTGGCGCGCCTCGATTTCGAGGGCGCCGACGGCACCGCTCTGCACGCGTGGTGGGTCCCGCCGTCGCCGGCCGCGCCGGTGCTGCTCTACTTCGGCGGCAACGCCGAGAACGTCGCGTGGATGCTGGACCGCGTCCAGGGGCCCGGTGCGCTGGTGCCCGGTGCCGGCTGGCTGCTCGTCGACTACCGCGGCTACGGCCGCTCCGCGGGCCGGCCCGGCGAGACGGAGCTCGTCGCCGACGCGGTCGCCGCCCACGACCTGGTGCGCGCGCGAACCGACGCGGCCACGCCGATCCTGTCCTTCGGCCGCAGCCTCGGTAGCGGTATCGCCGTCCAGCTCGCCGCGCGACGTTCGCTCGCCGGCCTCGTGCTGATGACGCCCTTCGACAGCACCGTCGCGGTCGGGCGGCGTCACTACGCGTTCCTGCCGGTCGGCACGCTGCTGCGCCATCGCTTCGACTCGCTGGCGCTGGCGCCGACGCTGCAGGTGCCCGCCCTGTTCCTCGTCGCCGAGCGCGACTTCGTGATCCCGCCCGCGCACGCGCGGCGGCTGCACGACGCGTGGGCCGGTCCGAAGCGCTGGCACGAACTCCCGGGCGTCGGGCACAACGACACCGAGCGCGTGGACTACGGCGCTGCGGTGCGTGCGTTCGTGGCGCCGCTGCCCGCTCGCTGAAGCCCCGACACGCCGAAGCGGCCGGCGCTGTCCCGGCCCCCGCTCGTGGTCCACAAGGCCGCGAACCTCGGCACGATGCGCCCGGGCGCCCGGGCGCCCGGGCGCCCGGGCCGAGCGGCGCCCTCAGTCCGCCGACGCGGCCGACGCACGGCGCGTGAAGCGCGGGCGCCAGACGCCGACGATCACGTTGGCGAGCGACAGTACGAGCAGCAGCCACAGGCTGCCCCACTCGGACCGCACGACCTGCGCGAGCGCCGCCGGATCCGCGAGCGTGCCGGCCGCGGCGGCAGCCGAGAGTTCCGCGGCTCGGCGCGCGCCGGCGCCGACGGTGAGCAGCGTGCCCTCGAACATCACGATGCCGGAGACCGCCTTGGCCCATGCCCAGCCGGCGTTCTTGTAGGCCTCGGTGAACGCGATCGCGAGCAGTCCGCTCGCCAGCACGAGCAGCAGCGACGGCACCAGCAGCCACTCGGCGATCGCGGCGATGCCGGCACGCACCGCCGCGTAGGCGGCGGCGGAGTCGGTCGGCGCGGTCGCCGAGAGCACGAGGATCGCGGCCAGCGCGCCCATGACGCCGATCGCGCCCAGTTCGTGCAGGGCCTTCATGAGTCGCCTGAGCATTCGGATACCCCCGTGCGCGGCCCGGCATCGTAGCGTGCCGGGCGGCGCGCGGTCCGGCGATCACTGCCCCGCCGACGACGGCTCACCCGTCTGGCTCGTCACGCTCGTCTCCTCGACCGCGCCGCCGCCGCCGCCTACGCGGCGGGGAGTGCCGGCAGGCGGCCGCGGTGCCGGTCGTCGACGCGCCGCGTCGCTAGCATTCCTTGGGCCCGATCCGGATCGTCAGCGTCGCGATCCGCACCTCGACGAGGAACGCGACCAGCGCACCGACGAGCGCGAGCATCGAGGTCACGAACAGCCCGGCGACGACGAGGCCGAGGTCGAACTCCACGAACGCGCTGACGAACAGCGTCGCGACCACGATCGCGACCAGCAGGGCCGACAGCGTCGAGAGCGTGATCGCGGCGTTCGCGAAACGCGCGCGCTTCGACAGCCAGCGCAGGCGCCGCAGCAGGTCCTCGCGCTCCTCGCCGGCAGCGGTGACGAGCTTCTCCTCCATCGGGCGCGCGCGGTCCACCACCCGCGCGAGACGGCTGGTCAGCACCGACAGCAGCACGCCGATGCCGGACAGCAGGAACACCGGCGCGACGGAGAGCTGGATCGCCTCGACGACGCTGGAGACTTCCGCCTGCGACAGCTCCACGTTCAGCCCCCGGGTCCCGCGGCCGCCGGCCGCCGGTCGCGCTTCAGCCGCACGTACAGCTTCTTGCGCACGCGCGCGACCGTCTCGCCGCCGGCATCGTGCACCTCGATCACGTACTCCGCCAGCAGCCTGGTCATCGCGAACAGGCTGCCGCCGAAGCGGGTGCCGACGACGTTCCGCTTCCAGCGCCACGCGGCGAACTCGACCCGGGCGTAGTGACGGTCCGGCGCGATCTCGCGCAAACGTATGCCGGCCCCCACGAAGGGCGGCCGGAGGTTCATGAGTGCCCGCATCGCGGCAGGCGGCGGGCGAGGCAGCATCATGGCCGCAGTTTACCGGCATGCCCGCTTGCGGCCTTCCCCCACTCGAGTGCCGCCGCCGCCGGCCGAATCCCCCGCCATGACCCTGTTCAGGCGCTGCCCATGCTGGCCCCCGAGAAGCTGTTCGGCGACGTCGAGGCGCTCGTGTCGCTGCCCGAGGTCGTCTTGCTGGGCACGCGCCAGGTGCGCGACCTCACGCTCGGCCTGTCGGCGACCCGCGCGTTCGACGGCATTCCGAACTCGCTCGTGTCGATGAACTCGTTCCGGCACCACAGCGTGCTGGCCGCGGTCGGCGCGCGGCTCGTGGCGCAGGAGTGCCCGCGCGCGCGGCCCGAGACGAGCTTCGGCGCCGGCCTGCTGCACGACGTCGGGCCGCTGGTGCGGTTCGCGCGCTGGAACTCACGGTCGCCAGGCGCGAGGCGATCGGCGAAGCGGCTTTTCCAGCTGCTCGACCTGCACTGAGGCCGAATTTGGGACGAAAAAAAACCCTGCATCGGCAGGGCTTTCGTCGTGCGACGGGACGGGCCCGCGCGTACCAGTTCTCGCGCGCGGCCGCTCGGGCCTGCTGCGCGGTCGTCAGTCCGATTTCCTTCGGCTGGACGACTGTTCTCTCCCTAGCGAGTCCCCTGGCTCCCGTGATCCGGCCTCGAACCCAGCGTCGAACCAAGCAAACGCTGTGCCACGTGCTGGAAACAGGCACTTGCGCGCCGGGCCACCGCGGATCGTAAAGAAAGCCGACACCCCGCGCGCATGACCGCGGCTTCATCCCGGGCGCCTTGTGAGGGTCGTGACTGCACTGTATAAATCGCCCGTAACTTCTCGTTCGCGAACAAGTTTTCTACTGGAGGCGAGATGGCGGGAGTGGGCCTGGGACGGACCCTTCGGGCGTGGATCGTGTCGGTACTGGTCGCGTGGCTCGCCCTGCTCGTCGCCGGGCCCGTGGTCGCCCACTCCGCGCTGTTCCCGAGACCCGCCGAACTCGAGCCCGACGTCCGCTTCTGGGTCCGGATCTATTCTTCGGTGACCACCCAGGGTGGCCTCCTGCACGACGACCGCTTCCTCGGCGTCGTCTACGAGGAACTCCGGTTCCCGGCCGGCCTGTCCCGGCCCGAACGCGCCGAACGCGTGGACGCCGCGCGCGAGAAGTACCAGCGCATCCTGCGCCGGCTGGCGACCGGCGAGCGCGAGAACCTCACCGACGAGGAGCAGCGCGTGCTGGCGCTGTGGCCGGCCGACGTCGACGCGAAGACGCTGCTCGCGGCGGTGGATCGCGTGCGTTTCCAGCTGGGGCAGGCCGACCGCTTTCGCGAAGGACTCGTCCGCGCCGGCGCGTGGGAACACCACGTCGAGGCGACGCTGCGCAAGATGGGCCTGCCGGACGAACTGTCCGCGCTGCCGCACGTCGAGTCCTCGTTCAATCCGCGCGCGTACTCGAAGGTCGGCGCGGCGGGCATGTGGCAGTTCATGCCGGCGACCGGGCGCCGCTGGCTGCGCGTCGACGGCATCGTCGACGAGCGGATGGATCCCTACAGGTCGACGGTCGCCGCGGCGCAGTACCTGCAGCTCAATCACTCGATCCTCGGCACGTGGCCGCTCGCGTTGACGGCGTACAACCACGGCGCCGGCGGCATGCGGCGCGCGAAGGACATGATGGGCACCGACGACATCGTGACGATCGCGCGTAACTACCAGAGCCGCACCTTCGGCTTCGCGTCGCGGAACTTCTACGTGTCGTTCCTCGCCGCGCTCGAGGTGGACCGCAATTACCGGAGGTATTTCGGCGACCTCGAACGGATGCCGCGCGACGACAGCCGCGTCGTGCGCCTGCCGGACTACGTGCCGCTGGCCGCACTCGAGCGCGTGTTCGCCACCGACCAGGACACGCTGCGCGGTCTGAACCTCGCGCTGCGCGAGCCCATCTGGTCCGGCGAACGCTGGGTGCCGCGCGGCTTCGAGCTGCGCGTGCCGGCGCGCGCGGTCCCGGCCGAGCGCGCACTCGCGCAGCTCGCCGACGACGAGCGCCTCGATTCGCAGCGGCGCGATCCGACGCACCGCGTGCGCCGCGGCGAGACGCTCGCCGCCATCGCCCGGCAGTACGGCACCACGACGCAGCGCCTGGTGGCGCTGAACGGCCTGAAGAGCGCGCGCTCGGTGCGCGCCGGCATGCAGCTCAAGCTCCCGCAGGCACAGCCCGTGCGCGTCGCGCGCGCGGAACCGGCGCGGCCGGAGCCAGCACCCGCCGCCGGTACGAGCGCGGCCGCCGCCGACGAGATCTACGTCGTGCGCAGCGGGGACACGCTGACCGGCATCTCGAAACGCGTCGGCCTGTCCGAGTCCGAGCTGATGCGGCTGAACCGCATCCGCGATCGCGATTTCCTGTTCGAGGGACAGCGGCTGCGCGTGGCGCGCGCGGCCACTCCGGCCGCCGCGGCGGTCGCCGCGACCGCGGTCGCGACCGAGATCCCGCCGCTCGTCGCGCCCGACGATGCCGCCGAGGATGCGGCCGAGGACGCGGCCGAGGACGCGGGCGGCGTGGCACGGGAGCCGGCTCGCGTCGCCGGCGCCGCCGCGCGGGCGAGGGCGCAGCCGGTTTCGCGCGAGCAGGCCGCCGAGCTCGGCCCCGCGCTGGTGCCCGGCGTGCAGAGCGCCGCGACCGCCGACCCGACCGACTACTCGGTCGTCAACGGCGCGACGATCGTGCAGGGCTCGGAGACGCTCGGCCACTTCGCCGAGTGGCTCGAGGTCAGCGCTTCCCGCCTGCGCCAGTTGAACGGCATGAAGCCCGGCGCGGCGCTGCCGCTCGGCCGTCGCATCCGGCTCGACCTGTCGAAGGTCGACGCCGACACGTTCGAAGAGCGACGCGTCGCGTGGCACCGCCGCGTGCAGGAAGAGTTCTTCCAGCGTTTCCGCATCACGGGGCAGGAGAGCTACCGGCTGAGGGCCGGCGAATCGCTGTGGGCGCTCACGCAGCGTTCCAGCGTGCCGGTGTGGCTGCTGCGGCAGTACAACCCCGAGACCGACTTCATGAGCGTGCGCATCGGCGCCGAGATCGTGCTGCCGCGCGTCGAGGCGGTGACCGCGGCCGGCGGCGCGCGCGCGGAGCCGGGCTGATGGCCGGCCTCCACCACGCGTTCGCAGCCGCAACGGTGCTGTCGGCCGCGGCGCTGCTCGCAGGCTGCGCCACCTACACGGCAGGCGAGGGTGCGATCGAGGCCGCGAACCGCGTGCCGGGCGCGAACGCGACGATCGCGGCCGACCCGCGCGTGAGCGCGGGGCTGCCGTTGACGGTCGCGATCCGCAAGGTGGGCGACCTCGAGGTCGGCGTCGCGTACTCCGCCGTCTCGGTGCCGCCTGGTCGTCTGGTGCTGCTCGTGGACTGCACGCTGGCCGCGACGCGCACCACCACGCGCCACGAGCTGACGGTCGACGTCGAGCCCGGCGGTCGCTACCGTCTCGTCGGCGAGGAAGCGCCGGGCAACCGGCGGTGCGGGGCGGTGCGGCTGGTGCCGCGCTGACGGCCCGCGGAGCGAAGGCAGCGCGATCGTGCACGTCGTCTACGTGGTGCCGTTCTGCCTGGAAGCGACGCTGCGCTTCGTCGCGGGCGCGGCGCAGATCCCGGGCGTCGTGCTGTCGTTGCTGACCCAGGATCCCGAGTCGAAGCTGCCGCCGGAGTGGCGCCTCGGGATACGCGCGCACTGGCAGGTCCGCGACGCGGGGCGTCGCGCGGTGCGCGCGCTCGGCCTGCGCACCGGCATGACGCACCTCGAGTGGTTCCGCCGGCCGGACGGCGGCCTCGCGATCTCGGAAGTCGCGGCGCGCCCGCCGGGGGCGCAGTTCACGAGCCTGCTGTCCTACGCGCACGAGCTCGATTTCTACGCCGCGTGGCCGCGTCTCGTGGCGACCGGCCGGTTCGCGGCGCCCGAGCGGCGGTGGGCCGTGGGCGCCGCCTACGTGCGGGGGCAGGGCACGGGTCGCGTGCGCGGCATCCACGGTCTCGACGCCGCGCAGCGCGAGTTCGGGTCGCTCGTGGTCGAGTCGCGCCTGCCGCGGCTCGGCGACCTGCAGAAGGGCGGATACGAGGGCGCGGGCTACGTGATCCTGCGCCACCCCGACACGCGCGTGGTCGAGCAGGCGCTGATGCGCTGCGTGCAGCTCGTGCGCGTCGAACTCGGCTGAACTCCGTGGCGCACGGATCGCACCCGGCGCGCGGCGAGCCACGGCCGACTCGGCCCGCGCGCCCGCGCTGCGCATCCGTCGGCGGATTCCGGCGTGACGCGGTTCGCTTCCCGGCGGCCGCGCCTCCGTATAATCGCCATATGTCCAATCGCCCCAGCCCCGCGCTGGCCGGCCTGTTTCTCGGTGCGATCCTCGCGCTCGGCGGGTCCGGCTCGGTACACGCGTCCCTCGAAATTCCCCGCAACGTCGAACCGCTGCAGTTCGCGGACTCGCTGCTCGTCGTGAAGAGCGAGCGGCGCCTGTACCTGCTGCGCCACGGCCAGAAGATCCGCAGCTACCGCGTCGCGCTGGGCCTGAGCCCGCGCGGGCACAAGGAGCGCGAGGGCGACTTCCGCACGCCGGAGGGCCGCTACCGCATCTACCGTCGCAACCCGCGGAGCGAGTTCTTCCTGTCGCTCGGCATCAGCTACCCGAACGAGCGCGACGTCGAGCACGCGCGCCGCAACGGCTGGCAGCCGGGCGGCGCGATCATGATCCACGGCCTGCCCAACGTGCCGCGCCGGTCCCCGCACCACTACGCGAGCGCGGACTGGACCGACGGCTGCATCGCTCTGTCGAACGAAGACATGCTCGAGGTCTGGCTGCTGACCCGCACGAACACCCCGATCGAGATCCGCCCATGAACGCCCGTCCCGAACCGCACACCACCGTCGCCACCGTCGAAGCGGAGGTCGAGGCCGCGGAGGTCGTCGACGCGCGCGTCGCACCCCGCGGCAGCCTCGAGAACCTCTCGCAGCAGGAGGTCGCGAAGCTGCTCGACAGCGGCCAGGGCGGTCTCTACCCCCTGTTCCGCCGCTGCGCGCTCGCCGTGCTGAATACGGGCAGCCACTCCGACGACCCGCGCGACCTGTTCGAGCGCTACCGCGACTTCGAGATCCGGATCGTCCGCGAGTCGTGGGGCGTGAAGCTCGAGATGAAGAACGCGCCGGCGGCGGCGTTCGTCGACGGCCAGATGATCCGCGGCGTGAAGGAACACCTGTTCGCGGTGCTGCGCGACATCGTCTACATCTCGAACGAGATCGTCGAAAGCGGCCGCTTCGACCTGCGCGAGCCCGCGAGCATCACGAACGCCGTGTTCTGCATCCTGCGCAACGCGCGCGCGCTGGACCACAAGGGACGCCCGGATCTCGTCGTCTGCTGGGGCGGTCACTCGATCTCGCGCGAGGAGTACGAGTACACGAAGGACGTGGGCTACGAACTCGGCCTGCGCGGCCTGAACGTGTGCACCGGCTGCGGGCCGGGCGCGATGAAGGGCCCGATGAAGGGCGCGACGATCGGCCACTCGAAGCAGCGCATCCTGGCCGGCCGCTACGTGGGGCTCACGGAGCCCGGCATCGTCGCCGCGGAGCCGCCGAACCCGATCGTGAACAACCTCGTGATCATGCCGGACATCGAGAAGCGCCTCGAGGCGTTCGTGCGGCTCGGCCACGGCATCATCGTGTTCCCGGGCGGCGTCGGCACGGCGGAGGAGATCCTCTACCTGCTCGGCATCCTGCTCGACCCGGCGAACGCGCACCAGCCGCTGCCGGTGGTGTTCACCGGTCCGCCGTCGGCGGCCGCGTACTTCGAGCGCATCCACGAGTTCATCGGCCTGACGCTCGGGCCGGCGGCGCAGGAGCGCTACCGCATCGTGGTCGGCGACGCGGCCGAGGTCGCGCGCGCGATGGTGTCGGGACTCAACAAGGTGCGCCACCACCGCAAGGACATCGGCGACGCCTACAACTTCAACTGGGGCCTCGCGATCCCGCCGGCCTTCCAGCTGCCGTTCGAGGTCAACCACCCCTCGGTCGCCGCGCTCGACCTGCACCTCGACCAGCCGGTGCACTCGCGCGCGGCGAACCTGCGGCGCGTGTTCTCGGCGATCGTCGCCGGCAACGTCAAGGAAGCGGGCATCCGCGAGATCGAGAAGCACGGGCCGTTCGAGATCCACGGCGACGTGCGGCTGATGAAGGCGCTCGACGCGCTGCTGCACTCGTTCGTCGCGCAGAAGCGCATGAAGATCTCGGGCGAGTACCGGCCGGTCTACCGCGTCGTCGCCTGACGGCCGGGGCGCGTGCCCCGGCGCGCGTGACGTGTCTCGCATCCGCGACGTCCCGCGCCGCCCGGCGCCGCGCCGAACCGGAGCCCTGTGACACAGTTCCTGTGGGGGTCGGGAGCCTCGCCGTACCGTCGTGGCGTCGAATGGAACGGTACGCGCAATGAGCGAAGCGAAGGTGACCCGCGGCGGCGTCCAGCCCCCGCCGAAGGACGCCGCGGCGGAAGGCTGGCGCACGCGACCGCCCCCGCGCGCGTCCCTGGGCGCGCCGTCGAAGAGCGCTCGTCCGGCGGCGCCCGCCGGGGCCGACCGGCACGCGGCCATCACGCGCACGCTCTACAACTACGCGAGCTACAAGACCTGGGTCGAGAAAGTGAAGGACACCTGGGTGCCGGAGTCGCCGCCGGTGAAGGTTCCGAAGACCTGACGCGGACGCCACGGGGCGCCCGTCCTGCACGGAGCGTTCAGCTCGCGGCCTCGAGCACCGGCGTCGACGCCTCTACGAGCGGCACCGGCGACGCGGTCGCCCCCAGCGGAGGTCGCGATTCAAGCCAGTCGATCAGCGGCAGCCACGTTTCCGTGTCCTCGCGGACGAGGTACGGCTTCATCTCGTGCAGTCCGTAGCCGAGTTCCGCGGCGCGCAGGTAGTTGGTCGAGTCGCGCAGCGTGGTGATCACCGGGATCTGCAGCGTCGCGAGGAAGCGCATCAGCGTGTTGAACACGACGGTGTTGCGGCGCACGCGGTTCGCCACCACGCCGATGCGGCCCTCCGAGCGCCGGACCTTCGCGACCAGCAGCAGGTCGGAGATGCACTTCGAGCAGGCGTGGATGTCGATGTCGGACGGCAGCACCGGCACGAGGATCGCGTCTGCGCCCTTCACGAGGTCCGGCATCCCGTGCGCGGGCACGCCCGCCGGCGTGTCGATCACGACGCGCTGCGTGCCGGGGGGGATCCGCAGCAGGAAGCTGCGCGTGACGCGGAAGTTCTTCTCGTAGGCGGCGATGCCGTGGATCCGCGGCTGGTCCTGGAGGCGTTTCTTCAGCCAGCGCGTGCTCGACCCCTGCGGGTCGTGGTCCATCAGCACGGGACCGAGGCCCTGCGCCGCGTAGTATGCGGCGAGGTTGATCGCGATGGTCGTCTTCCCCGAGCCGCCCTTGGGATTCAGGACGACGATCTTCCGCGTCATGGACTGCCCCGGTCGGCCCGGCCCCTCGACCCGAGATCCCTCCGCCACCCGGGGGGAATCCGCGCAAGCCTACGCAGGCGACGGGGCGCAATGCAAGCAACGTTCGATAGTTAGGAGCGTTTCTTGCTAGTCTTCCTCCGTCGCGCCGGGGTGTGAGCCACCGCACGGTCCGCGAATCCCCCGACGACTAGGCTGCGAACGTGATCGCACCCGACCTGCTGAACCCGGT
>Ga0315900_10005125_pt1 | contig 18116 bp, 18 predicted proteins | sample LakEriMetagenome_FD_203521 | JGI IMG/M metagenome (GOLD analysis project Ga0315900, IMG submission 203521) | Freshwater fungal communities from buoy surface, Lake Erie, Ohio, United States - Buoy 12 MA114 | ecosystem: Environmental > Aquatic > Freshwater > Lake > Lake biofilm | place: USA: Lake... | reverse complement strand
GCGGGGGGGGTGCGGGGGGGCGGCGCCCCCCCGCTTCTCCCGCGCGGGCCGCGCGGGAGATCACTCGCCGAGCTTGGCGTGAACCTCGTCGAGGTCGATTGCGCCTGTCGGCATCCTGTTGCCCGGATTGTCGAAATCGTAGCGGAAAAGCTGGAAGTCGCGTCTGTAGATCTCCCACATCAGATGGCGCGAGAGATCGTCGAAGTAATCCTCGACCGGATGGGCGCGCTTCGGCCCGTGGCCTTCGCTTTCGTTGAAGCGCGGGATGGTGGCCAGGTCGACCGGATGGCGCAGCGGCACCCGGTCGAGCACCTGCTGCATGCCCTCGTCGAACCTCTCGGTCCAGAAGATCTGGTCGTAACGTCCGCCGTTGACGATGAAGGTCGATATATGGCCCGACATGGCCGACCAGTGGATGTCGGGTTCCATCGGTTTTTTCCAGCGGATCGTGTCGCGCGCAAACAGAAGGAATCGCCGGAAGCTCCTGATCTGGTCGAAGGCGAAATCATCCTCGGGCGAGCCGACCTCGACCCCGTATTTCTGCACGAGCAGAGGCACGAGATTGCCGCGGTAGCGGCGACCGTTGCGCTGGATGCCGCAGATCTTGTCGAAAAAGGACGACAGGATCCGGGTGTAGGGATTGCGCACGCAGGTGAAGGCATAGACCTTGCGCCCGGTCACCGCGGCGCGGATGACGGGCTGGCTCTGCTCGTTCTGCCATTTGTGAAGGCCGGTCGTGGCATCGTGGATGTCGCCGTCGAAGAAGCGGCCATGATCGGAGTAATGCATGATCTGGCCGATTGTCGAACAGGCGCATTTGGGCACGACCCTGTAGACCATGCTCCCGCTTTCGGTCAGCCACGTCCCGGGGAAGTTCATCGTGGTGGCAACCTTCGGTCTTTGCGCGGCCTGGCGCGCGTGGGGTCGTCGAATTCTTTGCCAGCAAAGCAGACATCCCCCGTTTCATCAACCGGCGTTCGCGCTATCACAAGGCGACCGAGACCCTTCGGCACGCACGACAAGGTGACATGGCCCGTATCGCTTTCATCCTGCTTTGCCACAAGAACCCGGAGGCGGTGATCCGCCAGGCCGAGCAGCTGACGGCTGCAGGCGACTGCATTTCCATCCATTATGACGGCCGTTCTTCGGCCGAAGAGGACCGGCGCATCCGTGCGGCGCTGGCCGGACATCCGGCCGTGACCTTTCCGTCGCGGCGGATCAGATGCGGCTGGGGGGAGTGGAGCCTTGTGGCCGCGACGCTGGAAGCGGTGCGGGCCGCGCTTTCCGCGTTTCCGGAGGCGACGCATTTCTATCTTCTGTCGGGCGACTGCATGGCGATCAAGTCGGCCGCCCATGCCCATGCCAGGCTCGATGAGGAGGATCGCGACCTGATCGAGACCGTCGATTTCTTTACCGGGGGCTGGATCAGGACCGGGATGGTCGAGGAGCGGCTGATCTATCGGCACTGGTTCAACGAGCGGCGGCAGGAGCAGCTTTATCATGCGAGCCTGGGGCTGCAGCGCTGGCTCGGGCTGGAGAGGTCGCTGCCGAAGGACCTGCGGATCATGATCGGCAGCCAGTGGTGGTGCCTGCGGCGGCGGACGGTCGAGGCCGTCCTGGACTGCATCGCGAAGCGGCCGGACATCGTGCGGTTCTTCCGCTGGACCTGGATTCCGGACGAGACGTTCTTTCAGACGCTGGTCCGCCATCTTGTGCCGGCGGCCGAGATCAGGTCCCGCCCGCCCACATTCCTGATGTTTACCGACTATGGAATGCCGGTGACGTTTCACAACGACCATTACGATCTTCTGATCGGGCAGGATTACCTGTTTGCGCGCAAGATCAGTCCGGAAGCGCGGCAGCTGAAGGATCGGCTCGGCGTGCTTTATGCCTCCGGTCGGACTGATTTTCCGGTGTCCGAAGAAGGCCGGCGGCTTTTCGGGTATCTCACGGGCCGCGGGCGGATCGGGCGGCGGTTTGCTCCGCGGTTCTGGGATGGCGAGGCCGAGGGCGACAGCCGGCGGGAACTGCTGATCCTGGTCTGCAAGAAGTGGCAGGTGGCGAGGCGGCTTGCCGCAGCGATCCGGGAGACCGCCGGGCTGGCCTGTCTTGACTATGTCTTGAACGAGGAGTCCGCCCCGATGCCCGATCTGGGCGGGATCGAGCGCGGCCTGGCCAAGCGGACACGTCACAGGCGTGTGCTTGTCCGGATGCTGTTCGATGCGCTGGGCACTGACAGGCTGCTGCTGTGCGTTGATCCTTCGGCGCTTGACGCGATCCGCGATCTTTGCGGGGACCGGGCGGAGACGCGGATCCTGCAGGTGTGCTGCGACTTTTCCGACGACGAACTGACGGGACATGCGCAAAGGGTCGGGCTTGCGGCGCCGTCAACATCGACCGAGGTGCTGGCGCGGCTTCTGCCGACGCTGCGCCAGGATATCCTGCAGGAAATGAGGCGGGTCCGGGACGCCCGCTTTGCGCAGTACCACGAAATCGGGCAAGCGGCGGAGGCGCCGGCGATTGCGGCCGCGCTCGGGGCGTTTCTCGGTGCCGGACCGACTGTGGCGGAGCGGCTGGCGGCGGTGCCGGGGCTTCTCGCTGATTGATGTGCGGCGGATTTGCGAAACCGCCGGCGATGGAAAACGGAGAGGACGATGACATTCGACTATGATCCGCAGAACATCTTTGCCCGCATCCTGCGGGGCGAGATTCCGAATCGGACAGTCTTTGAAAATGCCCATGCGCTGGCGTTCGAGGATATCCGGCCGCAGGCACCGGTTCATGTGCTGGTGATCCCGAAGGGGCCCTATGTCAGCCTTGATCATTTCGCGGCAGAGGCGGGGGTTGAGGAACAGGCCGGATTCCTGGCGGCGGTCGCTGAGGTCTGCCGGTTGACGGGGGTGGCGGGGGGGTTTCGCGCCATTGCCAACACGCGGCAGGACGGCCGGCAGGAAGTGCCGCATTTCCACATCCATATCCTGGGCGGGCGCGATCTGGGACCGATGCTGGCACATGGCTGAGCGGAGCCGCGCGCCCGGGGCTGGGCAGCGCCGGGGACCGGAAACGGCGGCGGATTTGCCCCCCTGTCTTGCCCTTCCGGCGGGCACGGCTATGCTGGCGGCGCAGAAGGTGAAAGGTGGCAGATGATGGCGCTTCCCCCGTCCGAGACAAAGGTCGTGTCACAATGGCGCGTTGCCTGCGACGGGGGCGAAGGGCCGCTTGGCCATCCGCGGGTCTGGCTGTCAATTCCGCATGAGCGCGGCTGGACGGACTGCCCCTATTGCGATGCGCGTTTTGTCCACGAGGCGTGGCGCGACGGGGTCGCCTGAGCGGAGCGGCCGGATGGGCCCCGTGCCCCGCGGCGCCGCGCGGGACATGGTCCTGTCGGAAAGGCCTGATGCAGTGCAACGGGACTGGCTGGGGCGGTAGGATTCGAACCTACGGTACACGGTACCAAAAACCGATGCCTTACCACTTGGCCACGCCCCAGCAGTGGCGGCGGGATAGCCTGAGTGGCGCAGCGGTGCAACCCCCCAAGGACGGTCGCGGGGCCTGTGTCAGGGGCGCAGGGGGTCGCCTTTGGCGAGCCTGTCGAAGGCCATCAGGCTGGCCACGAGACTGTCCATCCGGTCGAGCGGGATCATGTTCGGCCCGTCGGAGGGAGCGCGGTCGGGGTCTTCGTGGGTTTCGATGAAGACGGCCGCGATGCCGAGGGAAACGGCGGCGCGGGCCATGACCGGGGCAAAGGCCCGGTCCCCGCCCGAGGCGGCACCCTGCCCGCCGGGCTGCTGGACGGAATGGGTGGCGTCCATCACCACCGGATAGCCGGTCCGCGCCATGATGGGCAGGGACCGCATGTCCGTGACCAGTGTATTGTAGCCAAAGGACACGCCGCGTTCGGTGAGAAGGATGCGGCGGTTGCCGGTGCTTTCGATCTTGGCCGCGACATGGGCCATGTCCCAGGGTGCGAGGAATTGTCCTTTCTTGACGTTCACGGCGGCTCCCGTCTCGGCGGCGGCGAGCAGGAGGTCGGTCTGGCGGCAGAGGAATGCCGGAATCTGGAGGACATCGCAGGCCTGGGCGGCTGGGGCGCACTGGTCGGGGGCATGCACATCGGTCAGGACGGGACAACCGAGCGCCGTGCGGACATCGGACAGGATGCCGAGACCCCGGTCGATGCCGGGGCCGCGCTGCCCGGTGAGCGAGGTCCGGTTGGCCTTGTCATAGCTAGCCTTGAAGATGAATTGCGCGCCGTGGGCGGCGCAGATGCGGGACAGGACGCCGGCGATCATCATGGCGTGATCGCGTGATTCGAGCTGGCAGGGGCCTGCGATCAAGGTCAGCGGGCGGTCATTGCCCACCGTGAGCCGGCCGATGGCGACGTCCTGCATGCGCTTGTCCCTTCCTGTCGCCGGGCCCGTGCCGGCAGGGGTGATGTGCCATCAGCCGGTCAGCTTGTCACCTGTTCGCGCAGCACGGCGATGGTGATCGACAGCATCAGATAGATGCCGGAAAAGATCAGGAAGGCCACGACGGTGTTTTCGAAGGCGCGGGGATAGGTGGCTTCGTCCGGGGGGATGGGTTCGACGCCGAGCGAGAGATACCGCACCTGGCGGTTGGCTTCGATCCGCGCCATTTCCATCTGCTGGAGGGCCTGCTGGACGATCACGGTCTGGAAGGTGTAGTTTTCCTCGGCCATGCGCAGTTCGTTGTTTCTGGCCGCGAGGGAGGCGCCCGCATCCCTGTCAGCCGTCATGTCGGCGCGCAGGCTGGAGATGAGGTCTTCGATATTGGCGATCTGCATGCGCAGGGCGTTCACCTGAGCCTGATTGGGACGTTCGACGCTCAGACGGCTGTCGAGTTGCAGCTGGAGTTCCTGACGTTCGATTTCGAGCCGTGAAATCTGCTGGGTCAGTGCGGCGGTTTCGCCCACAGGGTCGATCTGGCCGACATCCTCCTGCACGGCAAGCCATTGGGACAGGGCTTCGGTGCGGCGTTTTTCGGCCTCTTCGTAGCTTTGGCGCGCGTCTGCCATTGCGTCTTCGCGCTTGCGCAGGGTGAGCTGGTCCACCTGGTCTTCGGCATAGCCGATCAGGGCCTGGGAGAAGCGCTGGCTCGTTTCCGGATCGGCGGCGATCACCTCCATCCGGATGATGCCTTCGCTGGGGTCGTAGCTGATGCGCACATGGTCGGTGTAGAGATTGTAGGCGGCTTCGTTGGTGCTGCCGGGGGCGAGCCGCTGGAGCGGGTCGATCCCCGGGTTCGAGAAATGGTCGCGGAAGCCGTGTTCGGCGTCGAGCCGGGCGAGGGCGGAGCGCGAGGTCAGATAGGCCTGCACGGTCATGCTGTCCTGCTGGGTTGCCATCGATGTGCCCTGGAAGAGACCGCCGAGACCCGCGCCGCCGGCCGAATCGGCCTGCTGGATGACGAATTCGGAATTCGTCGCGAACATCGGCGTGGCGATCCTGTAGTAATACCATCCCACGGCCGCCGTGGGCAGGCCGACAAAGACGGCGAGGCGGGCCATCAGGGCAAGGAAGTTGCGGCGGCGGCGGCGGGCGATATCGCGCTGGATGCGCGAGATTTCGGTATCGCGCGAACCGGGGGGGGGCGGCCTGTCGGCGGCGGGGAGGGCGGGCCGCGCGTCAGGGACGGTCTGGGGCAGGTTGGGTGGGGCAGTCGGTCCGGGTGGTGGTGTGACGGCGTCGCCCGTGGCGGTGTCGAGGTCGAGGATGGATGTGGCGCGGAACGGGTCGATCCCGCGGGCGCGAAGCTGGCGGACGGCATCGAAATCGGAACTGACCGAGAGCCCGTGGCGGGCCGCGATGCGCCGGGCCATCCTGAGCTGGCGTCCGGTCAGGCCTTCGCTGTCGACCTCGCCCGTGTCGGCGCCGGTGGGTGGCAGGGCTCCGGGGGCGGATTCGGCGACGGAATTGGCGGCGGCCGGTGGGGCGCTGGTCCCTGCGGGCTGCGCGGATGGGTCGGCGGGCCCGGGATCGGCGGGGCTTGCGCCGTTCGGTGCGAGGCCCCCGTCGAGCGGACCAAGCCTGTCGACCCTGTATTTCAGAACCTTAGGCTTTGTAGTCATAGAGTTGCTTCGCTTCCTCGAGGCTGTCGAACAGGTGGAGCTGGCCGTCGCGCAGCACGGCGGCCGTCCGGACGAAACGCTGCAGGGTGTCGGGCTGGTGGGACACGATGACGACGGTCGTCGTTTCGAGCCGTTCGCGCAGGATTTTCCCGGCGCGGCGGTTGAAGGCGACGTCGGTCGTCTGCGGCATGCCTTCGTCGATCAGGTAGATGTCGAAATCGAGTGCGAGCATGAGCGAGAACATGAAGCGCGACCGCATGCCCTGGGAATAGGTTCCGACCGGCATCTCGAAATACTCGGCAATATCGGTCAGCCAGCGGCAGAAGGCTTCGACATAGTCCGGATCGAGTCCGTAGAGCCGGGCGATGAAGCGGCTGTTTTCCCGTGCCGTGTGGCGGTTGACGACCCCGCCCATGAAGCCGAGCGGAAAGGAAATCCGGCTTGTGCGGCGGATGTTGCCTTCGTCGGGTTTTTCCAGTCCGGCCATCATGTTGATGAGCGTCGTCTTGCCGGTGCCGTTGGGGGCGAGGATGCCGAGCGAATGGCCAACCTCGACCCTGAAGGAGACACGGTCAAGGATCACCTTGCGTTGTGTGCCGGTCCAGAAGGACTTGCTGACATTGTCGAACTCGATCATCTGGTTGCGCACCGGCGGCTTGCCGCGTTCCGTTCCGGAGGAATGTGGGTCCCTTGTCTCGCAAAACGCTTAACGCCCTTCTACCATGCGACGGGTCCGGGGAAAGCGGGAAACCGGGCATGTCGCCCGCCGTGTCGGACGTGGTCCGAGATGGCGGTTGACAGGCCGGCCGGAGATATCGGTGCCGCGGTCGCGGCCTGCAGGCTTTTGCGCAGGGCGGTTTGCCGCAACGCCCACCGGGCATGCGCCACTGCCTGTCGTCTGGTTCAGGCAGGGGGCGAGGCTGCTTGTCGCCGGTCAGGCACCCGGGACGCGCGTGCATGCGTCGGGCCGGCCCTTCGACGATGCGTCGGGCCGGCGACTGCGGCGCTGGATGGGCGTGACCGAGGGGGAATTCCGGGACATGGCGCGGGTGGCGATGGTTCCGATGGCCTTCTGCTTTCCGGGACAGGATGCGACGGGGGCCGACCTGCCGCCGCCCGCCGTCTGTGCGGCGACCTGGAGACGGCAGGTGTTGCAGGCGCTGGGGCCGATGCGGCTGACGCTTCTTGTGGGCGGGGCAGCGATCCGCTGGCATCTTGGCGTGGCGGACGTGACCCGTGCGGTGGCCGGGTGGCGGGCCCATGCCCCGGCGGTCTTTCCGCTGCCGCATCCGTCCTGGCGCAATGGCGGCTGGCTGAAACGCCATCCCTGGTTCGAGGCCGAGACGCTGCCGGCGCTGCAGGCGGCCGTCCGGTCCGTGCTTGATGACGCCGCTTGACGCCGCCCATGCAGCGATGGCCGCTGCGCCGGACGACGACGGTGCGCGCCTGCGTTTCTGGGGCGCCCTGGCCGAGGCCCGTCTGCTGCTGCTGCTGGCCGAGGAGGCGTCCGGAGACAGGATCGTTCCGGCAGAGGCCGAGGTCGAGGGCGGGCGCTTCGTGATGGCCTTCGATACCGAGGATCGGCTGGCCGGATTCGCGGGGATTGCGGTGCCCCATGCGGTCCTGTCAGGGCGCGCCCTGGCCGGGCTTCTGGCCGGGCAGGGGATCGGGCTGGCGCTGAACCCCGAAGTCGCGCCCTCGGCGATCCTCTGTCCGGCCGAGGTGATCGACTGGCTTGCGGTCGCCATTCCCGGCGTGCCGGAGGCGATCGAGTCCCGCATTGCCGAGCTTTTGCCGCCCTGGCGCCTGCCCGAGACGGTCGTGGCGGCCATCGGGCGACGGCTTGGGCTTGCCGGTGGCCTGGCCGAGGCGGCCTGGCTGGCCGAGGCGCGCCATGCGGATGGGGAAAGCCGGCATGTCCTGGCTGTGGTCGGGGCCGTGCCGGGCGCAGAGCCGGTGCTGGCCGCTGCCCTGGCCGAGGCGCTGGGTTTCTGCGGGGTGGGGGCGGGGGAGGTCGATGTCACGTTTCTGGCGTCGGATGCACCGGTCCTGGCGCAGTTCGGCCGGGTCGGTCTGCGCTTCGACCTGCCCGGGCGGGCCGGTGTGCAGGACGCGGGGCCCGTCGTGCCGGACCTTGACCTGCCGCCGCGCTTGCGGTGACCGGACGGTGCGGTGCAGGGCAGGGACAAGATGCCCCGCCCCGCGCATGTCGGGTGGTTGGGTCAGATACGGACGGTTGTGTCGCGATCCGGAAAGCGGACGACCCCTTCGGGCCGGTGCGTCATGCGCAATGCGGCCGCGGATGAAATCGCGGCACCCACCACCCCCAGGGCAGCACCGATGTCGGCGAGGCTGCGTGTCAGGGCGGTCATGATGAACTCTCTGTCTTGAGTGAAAGCCGTTATTGGCATTCTGCAGATGGCATGCCGCGGGCTGTCTGGCCATGCCCGGGCCGGCAAGGCCGTCATGCAGGCGGCGCAGGGCTCGTTCCGGGGCGCGGCCCGGGCGGCGGACCCGGCAATCCCTTGCGACGGGAATGCCGGATGGAGTTTCAGTAGCCGCGGAGGCGATCGACTTCGAAAAGCAGAGGCAGTCCGGCTTCGCAGCGCCGGATGTTTTCGGCAATGAGCCGTGCCGCATCACCCGGGGGGGTGGAGGCTGCGATATGGGGCGTGACCGTGACCCGGGGATGGTGCCAGAACGGATGGCCGGGGGGCAGCGGTTCGGTCCGGAAGACATCGAGCGTGGCATGGCCGATCTGGCCGGAGTCGAGCGCGGCGAGGAGAGCGGCGTCGTCGATCAGGGCGCCGCGGCCGGGGTTGATCAGCGCCGCGCCCCGGGCCGGCAGGGCGAGCGTCCGTGCGTCGAGGATGCTGGCGGTATCGGGGGTGAGTGGCAGCAGCGTCACGACGATGGCGGCAGAGGCGAGCGCGGCTTCCAGACCGTCGGGGCCATGCAGGCAGCGTGCCGAAGCCGGCGGCCGGCGGGCTGTGCGGCTCCACCCCGTGACGGGAAAGCCGAGGCCGGCCAGCGCTGCGGCACAGGCGCTGCCGAGTTCGCCGAGGCCGAGGATCGTCACCGGGCGTTCGGATGTCGGCTTGACGGGTCGCGGGGTCCAGTCGCCGGGCCGGCGCAGGACATCGGTGTCTGTTCCCAGGTGATGGCGCAGCACATGCCCGGTCACATAGGCGACCATGCCCGCCGTCATGCCGGGCGCGACCATCCGCGCAAGCGGCTGGGTCAGGCCGGGGATGTTCGCGATGCCTTCGACCCCGGCCCAGAGGCTGAGCACGGCGCGGGTCTGCTGCGCCCGGGTGAAGTCGGGGATCCGCCCGGAGGGCGCAAAGATGATGTAGTCCGCGTCTTCTTCGGCATGGTCGGGGGCCAGATCGATCGCGAGTCCGGCGGCGGTGCAGGCGGCGCGGATGGGGTCGGCGAAGTCCGCCCTGTCGCTTTCGGATGCAGCAAGAAGCAGGCGGAGCATGGCATGTCGCCTCATCGGCCGGGGACGTGCCGCGCGATGCCGGAGCGGGCGCGGCGGTCGTGTCGGGGGTCGCGGGGGGCGTCCCCCGCGCTGCCGGTGCAGGGGCGCGCCATGAGGTCAGCGCGGGCGGTGGACATGGGCGCTCTGGATCAGGCCGAAGGCGACGAGAAGCACCATCAGCGCCGATCCGCCATAGCTTACCAGCGGCAGCGGGATGCCGACCACGGGCGCCATGCCCATCACCATCAGCATGTTGACGGCAAAAAGCAGGAAGAATCCCGTGGCGATGCCGAGGATGAGCAGGAACGAGAAGCGGTCCTTCTGCTGGAACGCAGCCGCGAAGCAGAAGAGCACGATGAGGACATAGAGCGACAGGAGCGTGAGCGACCCGACGAAGCCGAATTCCTCGGCCAGGGTGTTGAAGATGAAATCGGTATGCTTTTCGGGCAGGAAGTTCAGGCGTGACTGGGTGCCCTGCATGAAGCCGCGTCCCGTCCAGCCGCCCGATCCCAGGGCGATCGTGGCCTGGGTGATGTTGTAGCCTGCCCCCATCGGATCGGTCGTCGGGTCGAGGAAGGTATCGATCCGGCGGAACTGGTAGTCATGGAGCAGCTGCCACGGCGTGCCGCGGGATTCGAAGACGGCAAGGATCGCGGCTGCGAGGCTGCCGATGACGGTGGCGAAATAGGCCCAGTGGACGCCGGCGCAGAACATCACCGTCGCGCCGATCGCGACGGTGATGACGGCGGTGCCGAGGTTGGGCTGGGCGAGGATCAGGACGGTCGGCAGCAGGATGAGCGCGACGGGAATGAGGACCCAGAACGGATGCGAGACACGCCGCGCGGGCAGCCGGTCATAATAGGCCGCCAGGACCATGACGAGCGTGATCTTGGCGACTTCCGACGGCTGGATCGTGATCACCCCGAGGTCGAGCCAGCGTTGCGCCCCCATGCCGACCGATCCGATCAGTTCGACCGCGACGAGCAGCGCAAGCGAGGCCGCATAGGCGAGGGCGGCCATGTTGCGCCAGAACCAGATCGGCACCATCGCCACGGCAAGCATCAGCACCATGCCGGCGCCAAACCGGGCAAGCTGCGCGGACATCCAGGGTTCGGCCCGGCCGCCGGCGACGGAGTAGAGCATGACGAACCCGAGCCCGCAGGCAGCCGACACGAGCAGGATCAGCGCCCAGTTGAGGTAAAGCACCTTGCGCAGGCCCGAGGGGACGTATTTGACCTGGTATTCGAGGTAGCTCACGCTGCGTGTCCTTCAGGCCCGGTCGAGGCTGCTGTCGGCGGCGCTGATCCGCTGCTCGATCCGGCGCTGCTGGTCGCGGATGCGGCTGCGGATGTTCGCGGGATAGGCGTCGAGCGGGGGAGGGCCGTCATAGATGGCCTGGAGCGTGATGTCCCTGCCGATCGGAGCGGCGGCCGCCGAGCCGCCGCCGCCGTGTTCGACCACGACGGCAACGGCGAAACGGGGGCTGTCGTAGGGTGCGAAATTGACCCAGAGCGCATGGTCGCGCCGTTCCCAGGGCAGATCCTCGTTGCGGGTCACGCCGCGGGCGCGTTCTTCGGGGGTGATCCGGCGGACCTGGCTGGTTCCGGTCTTGCCGGCCATGCGCGCGCCTTCGGCCAGGATGCGCGAGCCCCAGGCGGTGCCGCGTTCGTGGTTGCAGACATCATACATCGAGGCACGGATCCGGCGCAGGTCGTTTTCGTTGAGGCCGAGAGACTGGTCCGAGACATAGGGCTCGATGACGCCGTCGACGCTGTGGACAAGGCGGGGCTGGATCAGCCGCCCGGTGGCCAGGCGGGCGGCCATCACTGCAAGTTGTAGCGGCGAGGCAAGTACATAGCCCTGGCCGATCGAGGCATTGACGGTATCGCCGATGCGCCAGTCTTCGCCGCGGGTTTCGCTTTTCCAGGCCCGGTCCGGAGCGATCCCGGTGGCAACGGCGGACATCGGGACGTCATGGCGGACACCGATCCCGAGTTGCCGTGCCATTGCGGCGATCGCCTCGATCCCGACGCGCTGGGCGATTTCGTAGTAGTAGCAGTCGCAGGATTGCTTGAGGCTTTCGTGCAGATTGACGTTGCCGTGGCCGCCGCTGCGCCAGCAGTGGAAGCGCGTCCCCGAGACCGTGGTGAAGCCGCCGCAGTAGACCGTTTCGTCGGGTGTCACCACCCCTGCGGCAAGGGCGGCGAGCGCCGTCACCATCTTGAAGGTCGAGCCCGGCGGATAGGCGCCCTGCACCGCCTTGGCGGCGAGCGGGCGGTAGATGCTTTCGTTCAGTGCCGTCCAGTCGGCGACAGAGATGCCGCGCACGAAAAGGTTGGGGTCGAAGGACGGCATGTTGCCGATGGCGCGCAGGTCGCCTGTGTTGCAGTCGATGACGACGGCGGCGGCGCTTTCGCCCTCCATCCGGGCCTCGACATAGGCCTGCAGCCTTGCGTCGAGCGTGAGCTGGATGTCGGCGCCGGCTTCGCCTTCCTGGCGGTCGATTTCGCGCATGACGCGGCCCAGCGCGTTGACCTCGATCCGCCTGGTGCCGGCCTTGCCACGCAGGACGGATTCGAGCTTGTTTTCGGCCCCGGTCTTGCCGATCTGGAAGCGCGGAATGCGCAGCAGCGGATCGGGGTCTTCCATCTGGGACAGGTCGTAATCGCTGACAGGTCCGACATAGCCGACGACATGGGCAGTATCCATGCCACGGGGGTAGTAGCGCGAAAGGCCGACTTCGGCCGTGATGCCGGGCAGGGCCGGGGCATTCACCGTGACCTTGGCGATATCGTCCCAGGAGACCCGTTCGAGGATCGTGACCGGCACGAAGGGGCTGTGCCGGGCAAGCTCCTCGCGGGCCTTGGCGAGTGTTTCGGGGTCAAGCGGCACCAGTGCATGCAGGCGTGCAAGGGCGTCTTCGACATCGCCTGCGTCTTCGCGCACCATCACGATGCGGTAGACCTGTTCATTCACGGCGAGCGGCACGCCGTTGATGTCGAAGATCAGTCCGCGCGCAGGCGGAATGAGTCTCAGGTTGATGCGGTTTTCATCGGCGAGCAGACGGAATTCGTCGGCTCTGGCGATCTGCATCTGGTGCAGTCTCCATCCGATCACGCCGACCACACCCGCCTGGGCGCCGCCGACGACCAGCGCCCGGCGGGTGAGCCGGCCGGTCGTCTGGGGCGGGTCTTTCTGGGGGTTTCTCATCGTCGTGACGGGACCTGGGCGTTCAGAGGCGTTGGCCGAGAGCGTCGACCTGGCCCGGGGCGGGACGGGTGATTCCGAAGAGTCCCCAGGCGGCGGCAACGGCGAAAGGATAGGCGAGAATCGTCATTACCATCTGCAGGAGTGTCAGGCCAAGCGGTGCCTGCGGCAGCATGACGAGGCTGAGCACGATCCGGCCGCCGAGGGTGATGGCCGTGACGGCCGTGGCAACCGCGAGCCATTCGATCCAGAAACTGGCTGCCCGGAGATCCGGAGCGCGGGCCCGGAGTGTTTCGGTCACCAGCACGACCAGCAGGGCCATGAGTCCGGGCGGGCGGTTGAGCAGCAGATCGGCCAGCAGGAACAGAGCGGCCACAGTGACGACCGGGAGGTAGTCGGGACGGCGCAGCATCCAGACACAGGTGAAGGCCAGGAGGAGATCCGGGTATGGCAGGTCGTCCGGGGCGGTGTTCAGGGGCAGCAGTTGCAGAAAGACGATCGCCAGGGCCAGAAGCACGAAGGCAAGCTGTCTGAGCCAGGCACGGGGCGGCGCGTTTTCAGCCATCCGCGGCCTCTGTGCCGGTTGCGGCACCGGTTCCGGCGGCTTCGTCAGCGCCGGTTGTGTCATCGCCTTCGGCCGGCAATCCGAAGGACAGCGCCGGAGCCCCTGTCCCGTCGTCCTGCGGGACGAGGAGACTGCCGGGGTCCGAAATCTGCTCGGTCGGGGGGGCGCGCAGGACGCGCAGGAATTCGAGCCGGCCGTAGTCGGCCGAGAGGCGGACCCGGAGGCGCCGGTCGGTGCCGAGAGCGACCTGGCCGACAAGCAGGTCGGAGGGGAAGAGCGCACCGTCGCCGGATGTGACGACACGGTCGCCGGGACGGACCGAATCGGGGCTTTCGACGAATTCCAGCAAGGGGTAGGTCGAATTGTCTCCGGCGAGGATGGCGCGCTGGCCGGATGGCTGGATGGTCACCGGAATGCGCGATGACGTGTCGGTGAGCAGGATCACGCGCGAGGTTCTGTCCCCGACCCCCGAGATGCGGCCGACGAGGCCGATCCCGTCCATGGTGGGCCAGCCGTCGACGATGCCGTCGCGGCGCCCGACATTGAGCAGCACGGACTGCCGGAAGGGTGAGCCGGAATCGGCCATCACGACGGCAGTGATGAAGGTCAGCGCCGGGTCCAGGCTGACGTTGTTGAGGTCGAGCAGACGGGCGTTTTCCTGTTCGAGCTGCAAGGCTGCCTCGCGCCAGGCGCGCATCTGCTGGAGTTCCCGCCGGAGGTCCCGATTCTGCTCGTAGATGCGCTGGTAGCTTTGGAAGTCGCGGACGAGATTGACGACGCCCGTGAGCGGCGCCATGGCCCAGTCCATCGGCGGAACCACGGCATCGATCACCTCGGCGCGGAGCCGTTCGACCCTGGGATTGTCGATCCGCCAGACAAGGAAGACCGCTGCAAGCAGGATGACGATCAGGCCGACGAGGAGTCTGCGGACGGGGGCGACATAGTCTTCGCCTGTGTCCCTGTTCCTGGCCAAGGATCAGCGTCCCCTTTGCTGCGGGTCAGCTGTCATAGTCGATGACGTGGCGCAGCTGCTTTTCGTATTCCAGCGCCTTGCCGGTGCCGAGTGCGACGCAGTTGAGCGATTCATCGGCCACCGAGATGGCGAGCCCGGTCTGTTCGCGCAGGGCAAGGTCGAGCTGGCCGAGGAGCGCGCCGCCGCCGGTGAGCATGACGCCGCGGTCGACGATGTCGGCGGCAAGGTCGGGGGGCGTCGCCTCGAGCGCGGTCATCACCGCCTCGCAGATCTGCTGGACGGGTTCGGCCAGCGCCTCGGCCACCTGGGCCTGGGAGATTTCGGTTTCCTTCGGCACGCCGTTCAGCAGGTCGCGACCGCGGATCTGCATCGACTGGCCACGCCCGTCATCGGGCATCCGCGCTGTGCCGATGGAGGTCTTGATGCGTTCGGCCGTCGCCTCGCCCACCAGAAGGTTATGCTGGCGGCGCAGGTAGTTGATGATCGCCTCGTCCATCCGGTCGCCGCCGACGCGGACCGAGCGGGCATAGACGATGTCGCCAAGCGACAGGACCGCGACCTCGGTCGTGCCGCCGCCGATGTCGACGACCATGTTGCCGGTCGGGTCGGTGATCGGCATGCCCGCGCCGATGGCGGCGGCGATGGGTTCGGCGATGAGCCCCGCGCGGCGCGCGCCGGCCGACAGGACCGACTGGCGGATGGCGCGCTTTTCCACCGGCGTGGCGCCATGGGGCACGCAGACGATGATCTTGGGCTTGGAGAATGTCGTGCGGCTGTGGACCTTGCGGATGAAGTACTTGATCATCTCTTCGGCCACGTCGAAATCGGCAATGACGCCGTCGCGCATCGGGCGGATCGCCTCGATGCTGCCGGGCGTGCGGCCGAGCATGAGCTTGGCATCCTCGCCCACGGCCAGCACCTTCTTCTGGCCGTCCTTGACGTGATAGGCCACGACCGAGGGTTCGGAGAGCACGATGCCGCGTCCCTTGACATAGACGAGCGTGTTCGCCGTGCCGAGATCGATCGCCATGTCCGAGGAGAAGAGGCCGCCCAGCCAGTCCATGCTCACCTTGCCCTGCTTGCACAAAAACGATGTCGCCGCGATTCCCGGGCGGGATGCGGGCCGCCAGACATATAGGCCTGCGATGCGGAGGGCGAAAGGGCCGATGGCGGTGTGCGGGATGCGGTGTCGGCGCGTTCCTGCCGCCCGGACGGCGTTGACCGGGGCGGGGCAAGGGTGTTCGCCTCTCAGGGCGTGACGGCCCGCCTGCGACCGCCCCGGCCGATGCGGCGCTGCCGATGCTGACCCCGAAGCCTGGCGCCATGCTGCGTGGCCATGATGCGGTGACGCGCCGCGCCGACCTGGTGGCCGGTGTGACGGTGCCGATGGTGGCCTTCATCGTCGTGGTAGCCGGGGTGATCGCGGCGCATGGGCCCGCGGGGTGGGTGACGGCGACCTTCATGGCCGGCGCGGGGTACGGTTTCGCTTGGGGCTCTGTGCCGGTGGGGTTGGCGACGATGGCGCTGATCGTCGTGCTGCGCAGGGCAGCGCCGCGCTGGCCGGGCCTGATCCTGGCGCTCGCGCTCGGCTCTGGCCTGGCCGCGCTTTTGCCCGAGATGGGGATGCTGGCGGGCCGGTTCGGTGCGCTGCCTGACCGGCTGCCATGGCCGGCACTGCCCGATCTCGCGCCAGGGTGGCTTCGGGAACTCCTGCCCTCTCGCTCGTGATCGCCTTTCTGGCCGGGATCGGATCGCTCCTCCCGGCGATCGGTACGGGAATAGACTTGGGATATCTGATTAGCCGGTCAGGCAGGCCGGCTCCGTCGGCGTCTGAGCGCCCGCCGTCGCCCTGAGCGCGTCGCCGCGGAGGGTGCCGGGAGGCCCGCGGGCCTCCCGGCGCGGGGGGTGCGGGGGGCGGCGAGCCCCCCGCCGCTCCCCGCTCCGCCGCGCCTCAGCCTGCGTCCTTGTAGCTCACACCCTTGGTATCTGCGCCGGGCGCCGATTTCTGCCGCCGCAGGATCAGCCGGTTCAGCGCATTCACATAGGCGCGCGCCGAGGCGACGACCGTATCGGTATCGGCGGCCGTGCCGGTCGCGATGCGGCCCTCTTCCTCGAGCCGGACCGAAACGGTGGCCTGGGCATCCGTCCCTTCGGTGACGGCATTGACCTGATAGAGCTGAAGCCGGGCCGTCGTCGGAAAGAGCGCCTTGATCGCCTTGAAGGTCGCGTCCACCGGACCGTCGCCCGCCGCGGTGACCGCGCGCGGCTCTCCGTCGATCTCGAGCGTGAGATCGGCGGTCTGGGGTCCTTCGGTGCCGCAGACGACGCGCAGGTGCTTCAGCCGCACCCGGTCCTCGGCGGCGGCGTTGGACTGCACGAGCGCGACGAGGTCATCGTCATAGACTTCCTTCTTGCGGTCGGCGAGTTCCTTGAAGCGGACGAAGACGTCGTTGAGCTGGTTGTCGGCCAGATCGAAGCCCAGATCGCGGAGCTTGGCGCGCAGGGCGGCCCGGCCCGAATGCTTGCCCATCACGAGGTTGGTGGCACTCAGCCCTACATCCTCGGGGCGCATGATCTCGAAGGTTTCGGCGTTCTTGAGCATGCCGTCCTGATGGATGCCCGATTCATGGGCGAAGGCGTTCTTGCCGACGATGGCCTTGTTGAACTGCACCGGAAAGCCCGAGACCGCGGCGACGCGGCGCGAGACGTTCATGATCTTCGTGGTGTCGATCCTTGTGTGGAAGGGCATGATGTCGTGGCGGACCTTGAGCGCCATCACCACTTCCTCGAGCGCGGTGTTGCCCGCGCGTTCGCCCAGCCCGTTGATCGTGCATTCGATCTGCCGCACGCCCGCGGCGACAGCGGCCAGCGCATTGGCCGTCGCCATCCCGAGGTCATTGTGGCAGTGCGTGGCAAAGATCACCGTATCGGCCCCGGGGACGCGTTCGAGCAGCATGCGGATCAGGCCTGCGCTTTCGGAGGGCGCGGTGTAGCCCACGGTATCGGGGATGTTGATCGTGGTCGCCCCGGCGCGGATCGCGATCTCGACCACGCGGCAGAGATAGTCGTGTTCGGTGCGGGTGGCATCCATCGGTGACCATTGCACGTTGTCGCAGAGGTTGCGGGCATGGGTCACGGTGTCGTGGATGCGCTCGGCCATCTGGTCCATGTCGAGCTTGGGGATGGCGCGGTGCAGGGGCGAGGTGCCGATGAAGGTGTGGATGCGGGGAGAGCGGGCGTGGCGCACGGCTTCCCAGCAGCGGTCGATATCCTTGTAATTGGCTCGCGCGAGGCCGCAGATCGTGGCGTTCCGCGTCACCCGGGCAATTTCGCTCACCGCGCGGAAATCGCCTTCGGAGGCGATCGGAAAGCCCGCCTCGATGATGTCGACGCCCATCTCGTCAAGCAGGCCCGCGATTTCGAGCTTTTCCTCGTGTGTCATTGTGGCGCCGGGCGATTGTTCGCCGTCGCGCAGCGTGGTGTCGAAAATCAGCACGCGGTTCTTGTCGGTCATGGCTGGTGGTCCTTTCGGGTTTCTCCTGATCTCCGGCGCGGGTCGGCCCCTCTGAGCGGTCGCGCCGAAAGGCCCGCTCAGAGGCGGGTAAGGAGAAGAAGGCCGCCGCGGCCTGTGGCCGGAGGCTGGTCGGGGCAGGAGATGGTGAACCCGTGTCGCATGCCTGCCGTTATACGCGCGATTGCGTGAAGGAAAAGGGGGATTTCACGCGGGGAGCGCGCGCGGGCGGCGGTCCCCGGGGCTCTGCCCCGGACCCCGGGATATTTGAGGACAAAGAATGGGGTG
>Ga0315900_10005119_pt1 | contig 18130 bp, 14 predicted proteins | sample LakEriMetagenome_FD_203521 | JGI IMG/M metagenome (GOLD analysis project Ga0315900, IMG submission 203521) | Freshwater fungal communities from buoy surface, Lake Erie, Ohio, United States - Buoy 12 MA114 | ecosystem: Environmental > Aquatic > Freshwater > Lake > Lake biofilm | place: USA: Lake... | reverse complement strand
GCGGTTGTAGCCCTGCATGAAGGCGTGCAGCTCCTCCGGCGTGGAGTTCTCGGTACCGACCTCGCCGATCTCGCCGCCGAGCGAGATGGTCACGCCCTCGGGCTCGAGCCCGCGGACGTGGCGCGTCAGCTCGACGGCGCGCGTGTAGTTGACGGCCTGCTGCTCGTCGAGCGTCGGCTTCGAGAGGTCCACGAGGGTGGACGTGTCGATGTCGATGTTGTAGAAGCCGGCGGCGATCGCCTCGCGCGCGAGCGCCTTGACGGCCTCGACCTCGGGGACCGGATCGACCGCGTACTTCTTGTGGTTGACCTGGAAGTGGTCGCCCTGGATGAACACCGGGCCGCGGAAGCCCTCGCGGAGCGCGGCGGCGAGCATCACCGCGACGTACTCCGCGGGGCGCTGCTCGGTGTAGGCGATCTCCGAGCGCGCGATCTCGAGCAGGAAGGCGCCGGCCTCGAGCTTGATGGCGGTGCGGAAGATCGACCGCGCGACGTCGTACGACATCGCGCGGACGTTGATCGCCGGCACGGTGAAGCCGCGGACCTTGCCCTGGCCGCGGGCGACGTACAGCTCGTGGATGGACGCCGGCCGGGTGCCGACGGCCTGTCCCAGCTCCCAGATCATCCAGCGGGCCTGCTCCTTCTGTGCCCCGTCGCCGAAGACGGCGCCGCGGACGAGGGTGTCCATCGCCGGCGTGGCGAGGGCCTCGGGCCTGCGGACGTACAGGCGGCCGTCCTTGATGACGACGGCGTCGCCGAAGAGTTGGTCGAGGGCGAACTGCGACATGGGGGCTGGGAGGCGGGTCACGGGGAGGCGTACCGGGCGGGCGGACGGCGGGGCAAGTCCGGTGCCGATGCGCCGAAATGTCACGAAGCGGACCTGAGCGTGGCAACGGCCGGGAGGGCTGCGGTCGGTCACCGGCCGCTTCACCGGGGGTGTCGGGACGGCGGGCCCCCGGTGGTGGCGCGCCCCGTCCGGGACGGCCCGGTCGGCCGTCGGCCTGCCGCGCGCCGCGGGTCGGGCTCTGCGCGCGGCTCGACCTTGCCCGCTGTTCCATAGCTAGCTATTCTTCTGCCCAATGACCGACTCGCGCCGGTTGCTACTGCACCTGGTCCTGCACGCCGCGCGGCTGCTCGACGAGCGGGTGCGCGTCGCACTGCGCGACGTGGGGGCGCACCACGGACAGGGCCGGGTGCTGGATGCGCTGCTCGCGCAGGGGCCGCTTCCGCTGTCGCGGCTCGCGGCGGGGCTGCACATCGCGCAGCCGAGCGCGACGGTGATGGTGCAGCGGATGGAAGCTGCCGGCCTTGTCGAGCGTCGTGCTCGCGAAGGCGATGCGCGGGTCGTCGAGGTGGCGCTCACCCCCCGTGGCCGCCGCGCGGCGCACGGCGTGCGCGAGGCCTGGCAGGCGGTCGAGGAGGAACTGCTCGCCGGGGTGCCACGCGGCCGTCGCCGCGACCTCGAGGAACTGCTGCTCGCGGTGCGCGACCATCTGGGCGGGCACAGCCCGGATTTCACTTCAACGGAGGAGACCGACGATGTCCTGTCATCCATCACGCCCCGGCGGCACCGGTAGCGCGGCCTTGCGCAGCGTGCTGCAGTCCCTGCTCATGGCGAGCGCGCTGGCAAGCGCGCTGGCGAGCGCGCTGGCCTGCGGTCGCGGTGCGACCGGCGGCGCGGGCCCCTCGCCGACGCCGACGTCCAAGGTGCCCGGCACCGGCCTGACGACGTGCTTCGACGACGCCGCTCCGATGGCGTGCCCCGCGCGCGGCCAGGCCTTCTCCGGGCAGGACGGCAGCGCGCCCGGTCCGACACCCCACATCCGCGCCAACGGCGACGGGACGGCGACCGACCTGACCTCGGGCCTCACGTGGACGCGTGCGGTGGCGGGCCCGATGTCGTGGACCGACGCGGAGGCGAGCGCCGCTGCGTTGCGCACCGGCGGTCACGCCGACTGGCGACTGCCGTCGATCAAGGAACTCTACACCCTGATCGACTTCGGCCGCGGTTACTTCTCGACGGTCGCCACGACCTCCGTGCCGTTCCTCGATACGTCGGTGTTCGACTTCGCCTACGTGCCGGGCGACCGTTTCTTCGACGTGCAGCTGTGGTCGTCCACCGCCTACGTGGCCACGACGATGCTCGATGACGCGACGGTCTTCGGCGTGAACTTCGCCGACGGCCGGATCAAGGGGTATCCGCGCTACCGGCCGGGCTCGGGCGGTACCGTGCCGCAGCTGATGCGCGTGCGCTACGTGCGGGGGCCGGCGTACGGCGTCACCCGAATCACGGACAACGGCAACGGCACGGCGACGGACGCCTCCACGGGTCTGACGTGGCAGGCGGTTGACGACGGGGTGGCGCGCCGCTGGCGGGAGGCGCTCGGCTTCTGCGTGTCGCTCACCTTGGGCGGGGCGGCGGACTGGCGGCTGCCCGATGCGAAGGAGCTGCACACGATCGTTGACTACACCAGGGCGCCGGCCGCGACCGGCGGCGCCGCGATCGCGCCGCCGTTGCGGGTGAGCACGGTCGAGTCCTACTTCTGGAGCTCGACGACCATCGCGGACGGACCGCCCGACGCGAAGTACGGCAAGGCCGTGTACTTCGCCTTCGGCCGCGCCTTCGGCACGATGGAGGTGCCGCCGGGTTCCGGCATGCGGCAGAAGCTCGACGTGCACGGGGCGGGGGCGCAGCGGGCCGACTTCAAGGCCGGCGATCCGGCGCTGTACCCGAACGGCTTTGGCCCGCAGGGCGACGAGGTGCGGATCTTCAATTTCGTTCGCTGCGTGCGCGGGGGGCGGTGAGGGGGCCGCGGTGGCGGGACGGACGCGCGATGGGGCAGTCGGGACCGCGGCGTCGCCGAACTCCACGCCGGGCAGACTGCTGATCGCGACCGCGCTGGAGTCCCCGGCCTCGCACCTGCCGCCGGGCACTCCCCGTAGCGTTGGCCGGCGTGCGCGGGGCGACGCCACGGGAGCGCGGTGGGGGACCCGCACGGCATCCGACTGGCATCCCCCCTTCTACCCGCCCCGGGCGCCGCAGTACACTCCGGCATGCGCATTCGCTCCTTGCGCGCGAGCGCCGTGAGGTTGCTCGTGACGGCCGGGTGTAGCCTGTTGCCCACGGTGGTGTACGGCCAGTTGATCAGGCGTGGCCCTGCCGCCAGTGCGACCTCCGGGGAAATCTCAGGCACGACCTATGACAGTCTCGGCGGGCGGATCCTCCCGGCGGCCACAGTTCAGCTTGCCCCCGCGCAGGCCCCGCAGCGAGCGAGAACGCTGGTGTCCGACGCTGACGGGCGCTTCCTCTTCGACAGTCTGCCGCAGGGCACGTACCTCCTCGGGCTCCAGCACCCCCTCCTCGACTCGCTCGGGGTGCAGCTCCCGCTGACGGCCGTCACGCTCTTAGGCGCGCACGTGCGTGTTTCGCTCGGCGTCCCATCCGCCACGACGCTTCGGAACCGACTGTGCGGACCGCAGTCCCTGCGGGACTCGACGGGGCTGCTCATCGCACGCCTGCGGGACGCCGTCAGCGACCTGCCGCGCACGGAGGGGCAGATCCGCGCGACGTGGGTCGAGAGTGCGATCGTTGACGGCCGCCTGCAGCGCCTGCCACGGTCGGTGATCGACAGCACCAGCGACGAAGGGCTCGTGCTGCTCTGCGACCTGCCGCTGGGGGTCAACGCCCTCGTACGGGGCTGGAGCGGTACGGACTCAAGCGGCGCCGCCCCCATCGTCATTCCACCCGACGGCGTACTGCGCCGCGACGTCCGGATCGCTCCGGTCCAGGTGACGGTGGTGCGGGAGGCGGGCGACGGAGCGGGGCCCGCCGCTAGCGCACTGTTGTCCGGCCCCGGCATCCTGCGAGGCATCCTCCGGCGCCCGGATGGCCGGAGCGTCGCCGGTGCGCGGGTGCAGGTCACCGGCAGCGTCGGGCGCGACACTTCTGATGCCGAGGGTCGCTTCGTCCTGCGGAATCTCCCGCTTGGGAGTCACATGCTCGAGGTGCGCGCCGTGGGTTTCATACCCTTTCGATTGGCGGTGGACGTTTCGGGCAAGGACAAGCCACCGATCGACCTCACGCTCGAGGCCTTCCTGCCGCGGCTCGACGCCGTTCGCGTCGTCGGGGAGCGCGCGGCCAAGTCGCAGGGGCTCCGGGAGTTCGCTGTCCGCAGCAAGGGTGGCTTCGGCACGTTCTTCGACGAGGGGTTTCTCACCGACTTCAACCCCACGGTCATGACCGACATCCTGCGCCAGGTCGCTGGCGTCCGTATCATCCGCGGCCGCGTCGGTGAGAACGTGCAGATGCAGGGCGGCCTCGGTTGGTCGTCGATGTGCTTCCCGACCGTCTTCATCGAGGGGGTCCGCGTGTTGCTGGACGAGCAGACGTCGATCAATGACCTCGTCCCGGCACAGGACGTGGTGGCGCTCGAGGTCTACGTGCGCTCGGCGTCCGTGCCCGCGCAGTTCATGTCACAGGACGGATGCGGTTCGATCGTGATCTGGACGGGGAGTCGCAAGCGCGCCGCGCCCGGCGGGGTCGTGCCGCCACCCGGTGCGTGACATGGGGACGGCCGCCGCCGCAGCGGTCATGGCCTCCCGCTGTCACCGTGTGCGCGTCCAGACGAGCACGACGCCGCACTGGTTGTTACCGCCCTGGAACTCAGGCGGCGTCCGGGCGAGGCCCCCATGCACCTCGATCGCGGCCACCGCCGATGGCGAGATGTCGTCCACGCGTCCCTGCCGGTCGAAGAGCAGTCCATCGACATACACGAACGGCACGCAGTCCCGCGTTCCGCCGGGCCCCCCACGCACCCGGATCTGGTTCTGGACCGCGTCGCCGCGCCGACCCGACGACAGGACCCGCACGCCCTGCATGAGGCGCAACCAGTCGCTCGTTTGCGAAGCCGAGACGTTCTCCGCCTGCTCCGCCGTCAGGAACGAGTTGACGGGGTACATCTTGCTGTCGATGCGGGCGTAGAAGCCGCGCAGGTTCGCTTGATCGACGCGCCGACCACGGACGTTGATGGTGTCGAGTTCGCCGATGCCCTCGGCTGCCTGCATCGGGAAGGGACGGCAGGCCCCGTCGTTCTGGTGGACCTGCACCGGGTGCAGCGCCAACCGGAACCCGATCTTCCGGAGTCGCAGGAGATGCCGGCCGCTGGGGAGGCCGGGGATCGCGAAGCGGCCTAGTGGATCGGACTCCGCCGTGTCGGCTCGCCCCTCGATCCATGCCCTCGCACCACCGATCGGAGCCCCGAGGGGGTCGAGCGCACAGCCCATGAGCAGGAACGTCGGCGCCCCCTGCGCCACGAGCGCGGTCGCGGGCGTGGTTGCGGGCGCGAAACCGCAGAGCCACACCACGTGTCGTCGCAGACAGGCCCATCGCCGGTTCATGCACGTAATCCTAGGGGTCGGGCCCACCGGGTCAACGGTTTGCGCGCGTGGCGTGAGGGCAACGCAGACGGGGTCGGATCCGTGCGGATCCGACCCCGTCCGATGCAGCCCGCGACCAGCTGAGCGGCCGCGACTACGCCCTCGTCTCCGGCTATTGGAACGCCGGATTCGTGCTGGTCTCGGCAAACGGCACCGGGTAGCACGTGTTGTTGCCGACCGGGGCGAAGCCCGGCTTGAAGTACGTCGAGCCCGGCACCGGCACGCCCGCAACGCCGGCGGGCACGCGTCGCATGTCGGCGAGGCGCTTGTTCTCCATCCAGAAGTCGAAGCCCTTCTGAGTGAAGAACTCGGTGAGAACCTGGGCTGGCATCGTGCCGGTGAAGGCCGGCAGGCCCGCCGCGGTGCGACGGGCCGCGATCAGCGCAAGCTTCGCGGCATCGTTACCGACTTCGGCGCGGATGTAGTCCGCCTCGAGCCGCGAGGCCAGGCGCATCGCCGTGGCGTAGGTGGGGTACTTGAGCTGCACCCAGAACGTGCCCGACAGCGGATCCTGCGCCGCCAGCACGGGCGTGAACGTCGCGCCGTTCTGAAATGGCACGCGCGGGTCCGCCGGCGTGGAGCGGAAGAAATCGCCGACGGAAATCGACCCGCGATCGCGCGTGAAGATCCACATCTGGTTCGAGAGCCGGTTTCGGTTGGCCAGGTCGTCGATGAAGTTGAGGTTGAAGACGAAACCGGCGGGGACCGAATCCGCCGACGTCCCGGCCGCCGCCGCGTCGCCCCGCTGGAGCTGCGCCCGAGCCAAGCCGACGAACGCCGCGTTCTTGTACGACGTGCCGGTCGCCGAGCCGTTGGCGCGGCCGACGCTGATCGCCACGTTGAAGGCCGAGATCGCCGAGTCGAGCATGGCGTTCGTGTTCATGCGCGGGCCGGTCCGACCCGGTCCCGGCGAGAAGGTGCCTTCGCAGAACTGCTCGGCCATGCTCAGGAACCCGAAGGCGTTGAAGAGGGCAGCCTGCGCCAGACTCAGGTTCGTCGTCGGGCTGGGGAGGTTCAGCCCCATCACGAAGCGTGAAGTCGAGATCGCGCGCTGCAGCGGCACCCAAACGTCGCCGTTGAGCGAGCCGTTGACGTTGACGACATCGCGGCGCCCAAACTCATTGCGCGTCGGGAACGTCTCGGCGACGATCGCCTCGCCGGTGAACCACGCCGAGTACATCGTGCCGAGGCCATGGTACACGACGTAGTTCTGCTGGGCGGAGGCGGCCAGCACCGCCGCGTCCGCCGTCGGGTCGATGGCATCCGCGTCGATGACGGTCGGATTCGGGGTGGTCAGGAAGTCATTGCAGCCCGCGGTCGCCGCGAGGAGGGCGACGGCGCCATAGCGGCGGACACGGGCGGCCATGTTTGTCATGATCAGCATGGGTTGGCCGCTCAGTAGGTGAGGTTGACGCGGACGGTGAATCGCCGCGGATTCGGGACCGTCAGGAAGTCGGCGCGATCGAACTGGCTGGTAATCGCGGTCAGCACTTCCGGGTCGGGACCTTCATAGGCCGTCCAGAGAATGAGGTTGGTGCCGGCAATCGTAATGGCGCCGCCCTGCGCCTTGAAGCGGTTCGCCCACGACGTCGGCAGGTTCGCCGTAAGTGCGAGCTCGCGGAAGCGGACGAAGTCGGCGTTCTGGATGTACGCCTCGCGCACCTCGTTGACGGTCGTTGATACGCCACTGAGCTGCACGAAGGCCGGCTGGCCCGTCGTCGGATTGCCATAGCGGCGGAGCCGCTCGCGCCGCGACAGCAGCAGCGTGTCGAGGCGGCGATCCGAGCGAACGAGCTGCGTCTCACGGAAGAAGTCCGTGAGGTTGTAGATGCCGAACCCGCGCTTCGTGTCGATCGAGCCCGTCACCGTGAAGTACTTCCCGAACTTGACGCTGCTCCACAGGGCGGCTTCGAAATCGGGCAGCGGCTTGTTCACCGAGCGGAACGCAGTGTCAACCTGCACGACGCCCGTCTGCTCGTTGATGTTCAGGATGGGCTTGGTCACCATCGCGCCAGCCGGAAGACCAACCTCGACGCGGCCGACATTGCCGACGAAGAACGGCGAGACCCGGCCAAGGGCCTCCACTTCGTTCTCGAGGGTGTTCATGGTGTAACGAAGGTCCCAGCTGAAGTTCTTCGAGCGCACCATCTGCGCATTCACCGCGAACTCGAGGCCCCGGTTGCGCAGCCGGCCGATGTTCGCGAACGGGAACGACGCGAAACCGAGCGACGGCGGCAGCGGCTGCTGCAGCAGGAGGTCGCGGGAGACCTTGTCGAACCAGGTGAGCTCGAAGTTCACGCGGTCGCGGAACATGCCCCAATCGACGCCGAACTCGAGCTCTTCACCGCGCTCGGCGCGGAGGGAGTCGTTGCCCGGGTTGTTCGGGACGACGCCCGACGACGATGCGGCGCCGGCGACGAACGGCGCGGCCGAGAACGTCGTCAGCGATGCCCCTGGCGTCGGGGCGCGTCCCGTCTGGCCCCATGCCCCGCGAAGGCGCATGTTGCTCACGAGCGGAAGCTTGAACCACGACTCTTCCGAAATGACATAGGACGCCCCGACCTTCGGCAGGAAGAAGGCCTGCGCCTCGCCGCCGAACGTCGAGAACTGGTCGACCCGCGCGGCCCCCTGGACGAAGATGCGGTTCTTCCAGCCAAGCTGCAGTTGTCCGAGGTAGCCCAGCTGCGTCGCCTCGGAATAGCCCTGACCGCCCGATGAACTGGCGGCGGAGCCAACCGTGTTGTTGCTGTTGACGACAAAGCCCTGACCTGACGCCGACAGCGTCTCGGTGCGAGTGGAGATCGTCTGCAGGCCGAAGGACAGGTTCGCCTCGAGGTCCTCACGGCCGAAGAACGTGCGCCGCATGTTGCCGAGGTAGTCGAAGGTGTAGCGCTCGTACCCGATGCGCGTCTGGTCGTTCGAGCCGCCGTTCAGGGCAGCCGCATAGGCGCCCACGGCATTGCGCGGGAAGAAACGCGTGACCTCGTCGCGGAGCAAGTCGCCACCGAGAGTCACCTTGTTGGTGAACCAGGTCGTCGGGTTGTACTGCACCGTGAGTCCGTACAGCGAGCGGTTGGTGAGCTGCGTGTTCTCGATCGCGCTGATCGCATTGTTCTGGCGAGCGAAGCCGAACCAGCCGTCGTTCGACGGCACGCCGGCATCGCTGCGCGACAGCGGCGAGCCCAGCAGGCCGCCGCCCAGCCAACCGTAGATGTTGTTGTCGTTGTCCGGCAAGCGGGCGAAGGAGCGCGTGTAGTTGACGTTTGCGTCGATCGACCACTCCGGTGCCGGCGTGAAGTTGAAGTTCACGCGGCCGTTGTAGCGGTTGAACTCGTTCTGCGGCAGCGTGCCGGTGTTGCCGTCATAGCCGCCCGAGAGAAAATAGCTGTAGTTGTTGCCGCCCCCGCGCCCGCTCCAATTCAGGATGCGGTTGAGGCCGGTCTGGAACGCCCCGGTGCGAACGAGTGGGTTGTCCCGAACCAGCGTGTTGAGCGGCTGGTTGCGGCAAAGCGGATTGGTGGAGGTTGCCGCGACCAGCGCCGCCGTGTTGCAGAGCCCGAAGTTGTCGGGCGGCGTCCAGTTCTGGTCGACGTTCGTGTACTCGTAGCGTAACGTCTGCCGGAACCCCTGCTGCCCCATCTTGCCCTTCTTTGTGATGATCTGGATCACGCCCACCGACGCGTCGGCGCCGTAGAGGGTCGCCGCCGCCGGTCCCTTCACGACCTCGATCGACTCGATGTCGTCGGGATTGATCAGGTTGAGCCGGTCGAGCGATTGGCCGCCGACACCCGGGCCGGTGAAGGTCTCATTGACGCGTACACCGTCGATGAAGACCAGCGGCGTGTTCGACAGCGAGATCGACGAGGCCCCGCGGATGCGGATCTGGTTTGCCGTACCGGCCGTGCCCGAAGACCGGTTGATGGCGACGCCCGGCGTGCGGGCCGTGAGCATTTCGCCGACGGTCGTGATGTTGGCCTGCTCCGCCACCTGCGCGGCACTGATCGACGAAACCGTGGCGGCCTGCGCGCGGCGCTCCTGGTTGCCCGCGGTGCCGGTTACCACGACCTGCGCAAGGTTCAGCTGCTGCTCCCGGAGCTCTTGGTCGAGCGTCGTGGTCTGGCCGCCCTGGATGGTGATGCGAAGGCGCTCGGCCTTGTAGCCGATGCGCGAGAACGCGAGGGTGGCCTGGCCAGCCGGGATGCTCGTGATGCGATACTCACCTCGGGCGTTGGTCACGCCAACGAGGCCTGTTCCGGCCACCTGGACGCGCACGTCCGAGATGGGCTGCTTCGTGCCGGCGTCAGTCACCCGCCCGGCGGCTGTACCCTGCGTGCCTTGCGCCGTCAGCAAGCTGGCGGCACCGATCATCACAAGAGCACTCGCGGCCAACTGTCGAACAAACCAGTGGTTCATGCTGCCTCCTCCAAAGAAGGGAGGGGTGAACGCGACCGACGCGCATCCGACCACGAAAGCAGGTGGAGTTGCGTCGGGTGCCCCCGAGAGTGAGGGCGAGTCGGGAGACTAGCACCTGTGTCGCCGGCGCAACCCTACCCGGTCGAGTAGGTGGCGAGCGGGCCTTACCTCGATAGCCCCCGAGTGTCGGCCGGACTCAAGACCTCGGCAGCGGATCCGCCCGGTGCGATGCCCCCGGCAAATGCGCATGCACCTCCCGCGAAAGCCCAACGCGGGTGGCCGATCACGGCATGCCCTTCACCTGGTACTTCCTGGGGCTGCCGAATGGCGACCTCCCGTTCGTCGGCCGTGCCGAATCGGCGGTAGCCCTCCGTTTCGCCTCTCGCCGACCCTTGCCTCCGCTGCAACGCCCGTGCTCTTCCTCGTCGCCGCTCGCGTGGCAGAGGTGAAGAACGCCGGAACGTCATCGTGCGCGAGTCGGCCTCGTCCGCACACCTGGGCGGCAGTGTTCGATCGGTGCGGACGCTTGACGGCCGTTCGGCCACGACGCGGATGGCGGGTGCTGTGTGGTCACGAAGACCTCCTTCGGACGTGCTGCCAGGCTCACCACCGGCGCCGGCACTCGGGCGCCGGTGCGACGGCGGCCATCAGGTGCACTCAGGCGACGCCACGGCGCCGTGCTTCCACCCCCTCGAACTCCGCCCGCTCCGCGTCCATCCCCGCGCGCCCGAGCAGTGCCCCGGTGTACCGCTTCCCCAGCTCCACGCCCGGCTGGTCCAGCGGATTCACGTCGTAGAGCGCGGCCGCGTAGATCGTGGCGCACTGCAACCACATGAACAGCCCGCCCACGTGCCAGGCATCCACCGTCTCGACGTGCATCGTGGCGCTCGGCCGGCCGCGCGCGGCGAGCGCCGCCGCGGTCGCGCGCCGCTCGGCGTCCACGAGCGCGTGGAGCGAATGGCCGGCCAGGTAGGCCGCCTCGGCCACGTCCGGGTGTCCCGGCGGGATCACCACCTCGGCCGCCGGCTGCCCCACGGCGAGGAACGTGACCGTCTTGTCCACCGGGCCCTCCATGAACAGCTGCACCTGTGCGTGCTGGTCGGTGGGTCCCACGGCCGGAATCGGCGTCGGACCGATGCCGCGCCCGTCCGGCCCCACCTTGCCCAGCGACTCCGCCCACAGTTGCACGAACCATGGCGACAGGTCGCGCAGCGCGTCGGCGTAGGGCATGAGCACGTGAATCCCCTGCCCCTGCCGCACGTGCGCCAGCCACTGGAGCATCGCCCAGGTGAGCGCGGGATTCCGCGCGTGGTCGTCCAGGCGGCAGCGGGCGACCATGTCGCCGGCACCGGCCAGCAGTTGCGCGACATCCACGCCCATCAGCGCCGCGCCGACGGTACCCACGGGGGTGAGCACCGAGAAGCGCCCCCCGACGTCGCTCGGCACGTCGAGGGCGCGGATGCCGTCGCGCGTCGCGATCGCGCGCAGCGGACCGGCGGCCGGGTCGGTGACGAACCACAGGTGGTCGCGCGCCGACTCGCCGTGTACGTGCTGCAGCCGGTCGCACACGACGAGGTACTGCGCCATCGTCTCGGCGGTACCGCCGCTCTTGGACACCACCAGGAACAGCGTGCGGCGCAGGTCCACCAGGTCCAGCAGCGCCGTCACCGGGCCCGGGTCGGGGGTGTCGAGCACGTGCAGGCGCGGCCAGCCGTCGCGGCGGTCGGCCGAGAGGAGGTTCCAGCCCCACGGGCGCAGTGACGATCGGAGGGCGATCGCGCCGAGGGACGAGCCGCCGATGCCGAGGACGACGACGTCGTCGAAGCGCCCCCGCGCCGAGGCGGCGGCCTCCTGCACCTGGCGCAGGCGCGCGGTGTCGGCGGGGATCTTCACGAAGCCGAGCGCGCCGCTCGCGACGCGCCCCTCGAAGGCGGCCCGCGCCCTCGCGGCGAGCGCAGGGGCCCCGGCCCAGTCGGCGTCGGACACGCCACCCGCGACGCCGTTCGCCGCGAGCATGAAGGAGCAGTCGAGCGACAGCGTCATGATCGTCTCGTCGGGGTCAGTCCACGCGCACGACGAGCCCGTCGAAGGCCGGCGCGATGCCGCGCGGCAACTCCGCTTCGAGGTCGGCGTGCGCGTTGTCGTGCGTGAGGTGGGTGAGGTACGTCCGCTCGGCACCGACCTGCTGGGCCACGCGGACCGCGTCGGGGATGCTCAGGTGCGTCGGGTGCTCGGTGCGGAAGAGCGCGTTGAGGACCAGGACGCGCACGCCCTGCAGGGCGGCGATGGCGTCGTCGGGGACGCGCTTGGCGTCGGTGACGTAGCCCACCGCGCCGATGCGATACGCGAAGCACGTCATGTGCCCGTGCGGCACCGGGATCGGCACCACGTCCACGTCGCCGATCGTCACCGGCGTCCACGGCTCGACCGGCCGGGCCTGCCCCTCGGGCTTGGCGGTACCGGGCAGCGCCCGGATCCGGTCGTCGAGGATGTACGCGAACCGCTCCGCCATGAGCGCGAGCGTCTCCGCGGGCCCGTACATCGGCAGCGGCGCATTGCGGCGGATGGTGATCGCCCGCAGGTCGTCCACGCCGTGGAGGTGGTCGGCGTGCGCGTGCGTGTACAGCACCGCGTCCACGCGGTCGATGTCGGCGTTCACCAGCTGCAGCCGCAGCTCGGGGGGCGTGTCAATGAGCAGTCGCGTGCCGCCGTCGGTCTCGACGACGGCGCCGACGCGGGTGCGCCGGTCGCGCGGGTCGGGGGAGCGGCAGACCTGGCAATGGCAGCCGATCTGCGGCACCCCGTAGCTCGTGCCCGTCCCGAGGAAGGTGAGCTTCACCGCCCGCCTAGACCGTCTCGACCTTCATGACGTTGGTGGATCCCGGGACGTCGAACGGCACGCCGGCCGTCACGACGATGCGGTCGCCGGGGACGACGAACTCCTTCTCGAGCGCGACGCGGCGGGCCTGCGCCACCATCTCCTCGTACGTGTTGCAGTGCGGCACGAGCGCAGGGAACACCCCCCAGACGAGGCCCAGCTGCCGCTGCGTCCGCTCCTGGTCGGTGAGCACGAGGATGGGCACCGGCGGGCGCTGCGCGGCCACCACCCGGGCGGAGAACCCGCTCTTGGTGAAGACCACGACCAGCGGCGCCTGCATCATGTGCACCGCGGTCATCGTCGCGGCCGCAATGGTCTCCTCGGTGCTCGCGGTGCCGGCGCGGCTGCGCTGGTCGGTGCGGCGCAGGTCGGGGCGCTGGTGGGTGGCCGTGTGCTGCTCGACCTCGCGCACGATGCGCCGCATCGCCTCCTCGGCGAGCACCGGATACGCGCCGGCCGCCGTCTCGGCCGACATCATCACGGCGTCCGTGCCGTCGAGCACGGCATTGGCGACGTCGCTCGCCTCGGCGCGCGTCGGCCGCGGGTTCTCGATCATGCTCTCGAGCATCTGCGTCGCCGTGATCACCGGGCGCGAGGCCCGGTTGGCGGCGGCGATGATGCGCTTCTGCGCCAGCGGCACCTCCTCGAAGGGCAGCTCGACGCCGAGGTCGCCGCGGGCGACCATCACCGCATCGGCGACCTCGAGGATCTCGTCCATGTTCTGCAGCGCCATGCCGAGCTCGAGCTTCGCCACCACCAGCAGGTGCTGCGGGATGAGCCCCTTCAGCTCGCGAATGTCCTGCGCGCGCCGCACGAACGAGAGCGCGAGGTAGTCGAAGTCCTGCTCGATGGCGAAGGCGACGTCCTCCCGGTCCTTCTCGGAAAGCGACGAGGCCGAGACCTCCACGCCCGGCAGGTTGATCCCCTTGTGGCTCGTGAGCATGCCCCCGTGCACGACCTCGCACCGCACGCGCGGCGGGGCCTCCTCGATGACGCGCAGCTCGAAGAGGCCGTCGTTGATCAGGATGCGCGCGCCCGGATCCACGTCGTCGGCGAGCGCCGCGTACGTCACCGGGATCTCGCCCGGCCGCTCGGCTCCTTCGGCCACGAGCGTGACCACCTGCCCCGGCACCAGCTCGACCGGCGCCGGCAGGTCGCCGATGCGGATGCGGGGACCCTGCAGGTCCCCGAGGATCGCGACGCCCTTGCCAATGGACGCGGCGATCTCGCGCACGCGCGCGACCGTCTCGCGGTGCTGGGCGTGCGTTCCGTGCGAGAAGTTGATGCGGGCGACGTTCAGGCCGCCCTGGATGAGGGTGCGGAGGACGTCCCCGCGGGCGGTGGCGGGCCCGAGCGTGCAGACGATCTTGGTGCGGCGAAGATGCTGTAGCATATGGATGGCAGGGTAGCGGGCCGGCGCCGGGCACCGTTCCGCCACGGTGGGTCAGGCGCCGACGGGACGCCGGCCGGCGCCGGCGAGCTTGGCCTCGAGGCCCTGGCGGAGCGAGTCGAAGGACCCGCGGAACGACGCGATCCCCTCGCGCAGGAGCTGCGCGGTGACGTCGGCGATCGCGATCCCCTCGCGCCCGAGGGCGGCGAGCACGGCCTCCGCGTCGCCGGCGTCGGGGCCGAGCGTCACGCGGGCGACGCCGTGGTCGCGATAGGCGTCCACCGTGGCCGGCGGCATCGTGTTCACCGTGTCGGGCCCGGTGAGCTGCTCGACGTACATGACGTCGCGGTACTCGGGGTTCTTGACCGACGTCGAGGCCCAGAGGGGCCGCTGCACGCGCGCCCCCTTGGCCGCGAGCGGTGCCCACCGCGGCCCCGAGAACTCGCGGCGGAAGAGGGCGTAGGCGAGCCGCGCGTTGGCGATCGCCGCCCGGCCCTTGAACTGCTCGAGCCGCGCGGCCTCGGCCGGCGCGGCCGCCGCCTTGGCGTCGAGGCGCTTGTCGATCTCGGTGTCCACGCGGCTGACGAAGAAGCTCGCGACCGAGGCGATGCGGTCGATCGGCCGTCCTGCGGCAGCTCGCGCCTCGAGCCCGCCCAGATACGCCTCGATGACCGCCGCGTGCGCCTCGACGCTGAAGAGCAGCGTGACGTTCACGTTGATGCCGTCGGCGATGAGCTGGCGGATCGCCACGCACCCCTCGGGCGTCCCCGGGACCTTGATCATCGCGTTGGGCCGGTCGAGCACCGACCACAGGCGGCGCGCTTCGGTGACCGTCCCCTCGGCGTCGTGCGCGAGGTCGGGCCCCACCTCCAGCGACACGTAGCCGTCCGCCGCGTCGGTCGCGTCGTACACCGCCCGGAACGCGTCGCACGCGCGACGGACGTCGTCGGTGGCGAGCCGCTCGAAGACGTCGCGCGTCGAGAGGTCGGGGGAGACCGCGGCGATCTGGGCGTCGTAGGCCGTGCCGCCGAGCGCCTTCTCGAAGATCGTGGGGTTCGACGTCATCCCGGACAGGGCGTCGTCCCGGATGCGCCGCTCGAGGTCGCCGTTGCCCAGCATGGTGCGATCGATGTAGTCGAGCCAGATCGAGGTGCCCGCATCGTGCAGGGCCTTCAGGCGGTGCGCTGTCATGCCGTTCCTCATCGGATGCCGGTGAGCGTCCGGCACCCCGCCGGACACCTGAAAGTAGCGGTCGGCGCAGGCCGCCGCCGCCATGCGACGCGGGGCGATGGCACCGGCCATCGCCCCGCGTCCCACGCCGGCCGTACGCCGACGTTCAGGGCTTGGCTGCCCAGTCCACGCTCCCCTCGGCCGTCCCCCAGGCGAACCGGAGCACGCCCCGGGCGCTGCCGTCGCCGGCCGGCACCAGCGTCACCGTGAAGGACTCCACCGGCTCGCTCAGCGTGCGGGCGCGCACCGGCACGCGCACGAGGTCCTGCTTGGGGTCGTACTCGGTGCCCCACTCACCGGTCCGCTTGCTGACGATGAGACTCCACGAGCCGTCCTTGGCCAGCAGCGAGAACAGCGAGTAGGCCCCCTTCGGCACGAGCTTGCCGCCGAGGTCGAGGTCCACATCGGACGTGAAGCCCGTCGCGGCGTTGGCGCCGAAGCGCCACACGGTGTCCACCGGGATGAGCCCGCCGACGATCTTGCGGCCGCGGGCGTGCGGCTGCCCGTAGTCCACGCGGATCTTGATGGGCGTCGGGGCGGGCTGGCCCTGCACGCGCGGGGCACCCAGCGTGGCTTCGGCCGTGGCGCGCGTGGACAGGGCCTGACGGAGGCCGCCGGTCTGGGCGAGGGCCGGGGTGGCGACCAGCAGGGTCGCGGCGAACGCGGGGAGGGCAACGCGGATCATGGTCGGGTGGTCTCGGTTGGTGGGAGGTGGCGGTCGGTCTGAGCGGCCGGAACGAAAGGTGCCCGGTGCCCGGGAGGCACCGCAAGCGACCGCGCCGGCGGATTCAGCGCCGCGTGCGCAGCGACCGATGCCCCTTGGCCGACGCCTCGGGCTTCGGTTCGAGGATCGAGCCGCGGCACTTGCGCCGGCCGCAGCGGCAGCGATACCGCCGCTCGTCGGCCGCGGTCTCGGTCCCGTCGCGCCCGTACGAGTAGTCATAGACCAGCTCCTGCCCCGCACGGATGGTCTTCACCGCCTCGATGAAGATGCGGCCGCGGTCGATGACGGCCTCGCAATTGGGGTCGCACGCGTGGTTGATGTACTTCGCCTCGCTCCCCTCGCGCCGTGCGTCCACGACCGTGCGCGACGTGGCGATGAAGAGGAAGGTGTGGTGGCGCCCCATCGCCTCGTCGTCGTATCGCTTGTCGGCCTCGGCGTGACTGATGCGCTCGCCGGTGTACTCGATGATGCGCGTTCCCTTGGGGATCGTCCGGACCGCGAAGGCACCACGCCCCTGGATGCCGGAGCGACGGATCTCGAACCAGGGCTGGGTGAGGCGGATGTTGACGCGGACGCTGGGGCGGGCGGTCGTGTTCGATGGCATCCCGGCAATCTAGCGGCGGCACCGCCGCTGCCCGCCCACCCGCGTCCCGGTCCCGCGCGTGGCCTGGCTGTAGGTGACGGACACGTTGTTCGCAGCATCTGAGCCAAGGGGAGCATTGGAGGGAAGTGGTTCAGCGCACCGTGCGCCCGAACGTGAGTGTACTGGCGCAGGTACCGCGCCAGCCACGCCGTCCGCCGGCGCGAGGCGGGATCAGGCCGCGCATACGCCCATTCGGCGAGCCGCGTGCGGATGACGCGGTCGATCTGGCCGTTCGTGCGCGGTGTAGGGGGCCTCGTCCGCTTGTGGGTCAGGCGCAGCTGCCGGATCGTCTGGGCCCACTGCGCCGACCGGTACATGCCGCCGTTGTCCGTGAGCGCCGCGGTGACGCGGCCCCCGAGGGTCGCGTACCACGCGACCGCGCGAGCCAGCAACGCGCTCGTGGCGGGGGCCCGCTCATCGGGCCGCACCCTCGCGCAGACGACCCAGCGGTCCGTGTCGGTCGCGACATGGACGTCCCTCCAGCCGATGCCCCGCGCTTGCCGGGGGCGGGACGAGCGCCGGGAGCCGCTGCAGCCCTTCCTGGCGCAGCCGAGTCATGATGGTTGATGGCGGGATCCCGAGGTGATGCCTGATGCGCGTCGAAGACCAGCGTCTGGCCCGCGCCTTGGTGATCGCCGTCGCCGATGCCGCGGGAGCTGGTGGGCCAGCCGCCGGGGTCGCGACAAGCGATCCCCCAAGCCAGCGGGGCCCACTGCCCGATACCGGGCCAGCCCCTGCTCGACGGTCCGGGCCGAGCAGCCGAGTACCGGGCCGACCGCCGCGGCGGGTTCGCCGGCCACCGCCGGCGGACGGCTTGCCATCGCCCCGCGGTCGTCAATCGTGCATTCTTGTGCACGTTCAAAGGATCCGCTGGTCGTTGCCGGTGGTGTGTCTCGACACCTCCAGCTTGCACTCAGACGACGCTCCTGTGAACAACCTCGCCGTCATCTACATCCAGGCGCCACGCTGCCGAGCTCCTTGCGCACTCGCGCACTCGCGCACCGCGAGGTGCGCGGTCCGAGGTGCGCGGTCCGAGGTGCGCGGTCCGAGGTGCGCGGTCCGAGGTGCGCGGTCCGAGGTGCGCGGTCCGAGGTGCGCGGTCCGAGGTGCGGCGGCGGTGGCCGGTTCGTGCGGCAAATCGCGGAATTGCGCGGGATGGCCTACCACGTGGCGGCTTGACAGAATCCGGGGGGGGGGGGGTACGGTAAACCAGGAGTTCACCCACGCGTGATGAACTCGCTCGTCCTTGTGACCGCGCTGTGCGTTCCTCGCCCCCTACTGATCGCCGCTGCGGCGCGCGACGACGAGAGGAGACCGCGACGTGCCCCGGACTGTGCAGACCCGCGCCGTGTGGCGCCTGGTGTGGCTCGTGCTTGCCACGACGGTTGGATCGCTCGCGGCGTGTCGTGAGCGCTCG
>Ga0315900_10005117_pt1 | contig 18135 bp, 12 predicted proteins | sample LakEriMetagenome_FD_203521 | JGI IMG/M metagenome (GOLD analysis project Ga0315900, IMG submission 203521) | Freshwater fungal communities from buoy surface, Lake Erie, Ohio, United States - Buoy 12 MA114 | ecosystem: Environmental > Aquatic > Freshwater > Lake > Lake biofilm | place: USA: Lake... | reverse complement strand
TCAATTCTCGATCGATAGTGATACTGCCGACATAATCGACGTTAGCCTCGCTGACGCGCACTCGATGGAGTTTGGCGTGCATTAATCGAATTGTTCCCATGTATTTTTTCCTATTTCCCCCAATTACTTCAATTATTATGCTCTCCCAGTGGGAATGTTTACTAAAAAATCTCGGTCAATGGCAAGGTTCTTTTACCCGTCTGTCTCCCCAAGGCGATCTGATCGAAGATACCCCGACTTTGGTATCTTTGCAAGGCGTTAATAATAATCGATCAATTCGTCAATTGGTCCGCCGTCTCTACAGCGATCGAGCGCCAGAAGATTTGATTTTAGAGTATAGTTCTCTCCATCAGGGTATTCTATTTAGCCAGACGGGAGCTTTTTGCCAAGGTTCTCTATATTTTAGTAGTTTTTCCTCACCATTCGGGGCAGAATTTGGGTTAATCTCTGGAGAAAGACGATTAAGAATCGTACAGTTATTTAATGAGCGCTGTGAGTTCGATCGCTTGACTTTAATTCGGGAAAAGTTAGTGGATTCTCAGTCACCAGAAAGACCGATGTTATCGGTGGAGCAATTACTGGGTCAATGGCGAGGACAGGCGGTGACAACGGGACGCGATTTTTATAATTCTGCTGCCTATTCTACCCATATATCGATCGAGCGTCAGGGGGATAATTATCTCTCGCAAACTTTGACTTTTGGTGATAGTCAAATTACTTCTAGCGCTCGGATTGAGGGACAAAGATTGTTGTTTGAAAATAGTCCGCTGCCGATTCAAATCCTGCTGCTGCCCGATGGAGCCTCCTGTAATACACCTCTGAAAATTACTGCCGGTCATCGTTTTGTTTTAGAGGTGGGTTGGTTACTTTCTCCTACTCAAAGACAGCGCTTAATTCGTTCTTATAACGAGAAGGGAGAATGGACAGGTATTACTCTGGTGACAGAGGAAAAAGAAAGCTATTAGCCGTCAGCCGTCAGCTAGATTGATAATAAAAAGGAAATTGACTAATTACACTGAAAAATATAGCGTTTCTGATCAAGATGAATTATAACTGGATTTGGCATCGTCTCCTTGCTCGGAGACTTCCCAAAACAACAACTTTGTACTTCACCAATAAGATAACTGCGATAAGAAACTGAATGCTAAGGGCTAATTTATATAAGCAAAATTTATCAAAATCCCAATATACTTGAGAAGATTTAAATTTACATTCCTTCATCTTTACTTTTCTTAAAAAATAATTGAGAAAAATTCCTATTTGTCAACGAGATTGCAATAGTTACAGCCCGCTGCTAAAATCTAAGAATTGGGTTACTCTGTGCATTTTTAGTCCTTGTGCCTTGAAACCCTTACCACGTCTAGGATTACTAATTAGTCCCCGGTAAAAACTTGCCAATTGCTCCTTTGACGAAAAAGATCTTTTGCCAAAAATATGTGTACTTATGTTAAAACGAAAAAGTTTTTTTGACAAAATGTACCAGATATGCTGCGAGGAAAGTATCCAGATTAGCTACTGGGGGTGGGAAACTGTTAACTATCTAGGGTTTGCGGCAAAAAGTTGGTTGGTGGGGGCGGGGGTGTGGAAGGAACCACAGAGACACAGAGGACACAAAGATTGATCACTCCTATATAGGGCTTGCTGAAAAAGTTTTTCTTGGGGGCAGGGTGTGGGGTGTAGGGTGTGGGGTGTAGGGTTTTACCCATTTTCAGGTGGTCAATTACCTAATTTTCAGGGAAAAAGTCCAGGGATTTTCCCCCTGATCACTCCAATCCCTGGCACTTTTGGATTTCAGAAAAGCCTAAAAATCTGATCCAACAAGGTTTTTAGATTTATTCAGCCAGTCCTACCTTTTATTTGTCAGATTGATTGGATATGTCTAGGTTTTGCACGATCAATCAAGGGACCAGTATCTTTAACCAAAAAGTAAATTATGGAGGATTTCTAAACGCTGGTCATCTTCACGAACAATAGCACCATAATAATTTTTTTTATTCTCTAGCCAGAGTAATTCAAACTCGATCGCCTTTTGGAAAGCTAAACTAAAATTATCCAAAGCTTGGGGACAATCAAAGATAACTTTGCGCGTCTCGAAGCGGTCAAAATGTCCTTGGCAGAACATTTTGAAAAACGGTAAAGAATCTAGTGACACCCCACCCCCAATGGCAACAGTCAAACCGGCGGCCTTAGCTTTTTTTGCCAAAGGTAAAGCCAGAGCTAAAACTTGCTCGCTATTCACATCCTGGCGGGTTAATCCCAAAGAACAGGCTAAATCCATCCGTCCGATGACGATACCATGGAGAGATTTTATCTCTGGAATCGCCAACATTTCCTGAAAATTCTCACAGGCAGTAATCGTTTCAATATTAACTAATAACTCCACATCTTCCACCCCTTGATCAGCTAAAACCCTCCTAGCTGCCCGCAGATATTTTTGTAAAGCATAGGCTGTTTCTACCATGGGAGCAATCAAGCGATCGACTCCTAAATTGACCGCATCAAAGATATCTCTCATCGCTTCGCAACCGGCGATTTTCAGATTAAAATCTACCCCCGCTTTCAGACTAATTTCTTTCAATCGCATCGCTTCCGTCAGTCGGGTTCCTTCCGTCTCGAATTCTGCTTTTACCCCTGAAACATGGTGATCTTCCCTGAGTTCTCTTAACAGTTCCACCATTTTTTTTTCTAAGGAATTCATGATTTTAATCGTTGAAAATCGGTAACTGCTAGATGAGCCTTGTTGATTATAGCCGATCCGCGAAAAGCCGATAGCTGAGGACTAAGTAGGTAGGTGTTAAAAATTGTCAGATGCCCTCTTATTCAGGAGGGATTAAGGGGGTGCCGATCCCCCCTTATCAAGGGGGGCAGGGGGGATCGAACCCAAAATCTATCTTCAATTTAATTAAAACCAGCTACTTAGGAGACCATAAAAATACTCTAAACAAAGGGACAAGAGCGACAAAATACCGGCATAATGAACAAGGCCGTCTGATTTTTTTCTGGCCACATCCTTTCTATACTACATTCGTAATATAAGTAATTCTCTAGTTAGACTATGCGAACTCACTACTGTGGCGACCTTAGCGCGATCGAAATTGAAAAAAGTGTCACCCTCTTCGGTTGGGTCGATCGCCGTCGCGATCACGGTGGCGTTATTTTTATCGATCTACGGGATCGCAGTGGTATTGTCCAGATCGTCAGTGATCCCCAACGAACCCCCGCTTCCTACCCGATCGCTGAAACCGTCAGAAACGAGTATGTTATCAAGGTGACGGGAACAGTCAGTCAAAGGCCTACCGAATCCCTTAACCCGCGCATTGCCACCGGAGAAATCGAAATTTACGCCACTAGCATCGAGATTCTCAACGGGGTTACTAAACAACTGCCTTTTGTCGTCTCTAGTTCCGAAAGTGAATCGGTCCGGGAAGATGTGCGCTTGCGATACCGCTATCTAGACCTACGCCGGGAGCGTATGAGTCAGAATTTACAACTACGTCACCAAGTTGTCAAAGAAATGCGCCGTTTTCTCGAAGATGAACAGCATTTTATCGAAGTGGAAACGCCAATTTTAACTCGATCGACTCCCGAAGGGGCGCGGGATTATCTGGTTCCTTCCCGTGTCAACCCTGGCCAATGGTACGCTTTACCCCAATCACCGCAACTATTTAAGCAATTATTAATGGTGTCGGGAATGGATCGCTACTATCAAATCGCTCGCTGTTTCCGCGATGAAGATCTGCGTGCCGATCGTCAACCGGAATTTACTCAGTTGGATATGGAGATGAGTTTTCTCTCCTTAAGCGAGATTTTAGCCCTAAATGAGGCTTTAATCGCTCATATCTTCAAAAAAGTCAAAAATATCGATATAAGCCTGCCCCTGCCCCGTTTAACATATTCTGAGGCTATGGATCGCTATGGGGTCGATCGCCCTGATACCCGTTTTGGCTTGGAATTGGTCAATGTGGCGGAGATTTTTGCCGATTCGGGATTTAAGGTGTTTTCAGGTGCGATCGCTAGTGGGGGAACGGTGAAAGTTTTACCGATTCCCAACGGTAACGAGGCGATTTCTAACGTCAGAATCAAACCGGGTGGGGATTTATTCAAAGAAGCCACCGATGCGGGTGCGAAGGGAATTGCCTACATCCGCGTGCGCGAAGACTACGATTTTGATACCATTGGTGCGATTAAAGATAACCTGACAGAGGCACAAAAACAGGCTTTAATCGAGAAGACTGGCGCAAAACCGGGGCATCTGCTCTTATTTGGGGCAGGAGATACCGATACAGTCAATAAATCCCTATCCCGCCTACGCTTAGTTTTAGGGGAACAATTGGGATTAATTGATGCCGATAAAATCAACCTCCTCTGGGTGACGGATTTCCCGATGTTTGAATACAACGCCGAGGAAAAACGCCTAGAAGCATTGCATCACCCCTTTACTGCCCCTAATCCCGAAGATTTAGACGATCTAGCCCACGCTCGCGCCCTAGCCTACGATATGATTTTTAATGGTATTGAAATCGGTGGCGGCAGTTTGCGGATTTATCAACGGGAAGTACAGGAAAAAGTCTTCGCCACCATCGGTCTATCCCCAGAGGAAGCCTATAATAAATTCGGCTTTTTGTTAGAAGCTTTTGAATACGGAACCCCTCCCCACGGTGGTATCGCCTACGGTTTAGATCGCTTGGTGATGTTGTTAGCAGGAGAAGAATCGATTCGCGATGTGATTGCTTTCCCGAAAACCCAGCAAGCTAGTTGTTTACTCACTTCTGCACCTTCAACAGTGGCAGCGAAGCAATTAAAGGAATTATCCGTTGCTTCTACCTACAAACCGCCATCCTAAGATTAGGGTGGGCATTGCCCACCTAATTTTTAAAAGTCTGTTGACACTAAGTTAAATTCTTTTCTGCTACAGAGTCCTCCCAGCACCGCACACCACCCGAAAACCGCCGAAGTCGTAGTAGTCGCGGCGGCGGGGGCTGCCGCGGCGGAAAGCGGAACGGCAGTTAATTGGAAGGCTGAACCAAGAACCGCCCCGCAGAGGAGAACCATTATCATTCCGATTTTCTATCCAGACACTGCCATCCGTCGGCGCACCATCATAGTTATAGTGCCAAGTATCGGCGCACCATTCCGAGACATTGCCGTGCATATCGTACAGTCCGAAGGCATTGGGGGGAAATTGTCCCACGGGAGTTGTTTCGTTTTGATATTCTCCATCCGGTTCTTCAGCATAGGAATTATAGGCATTATAGTTAGCCAATTCCCCCGTAATGGTTTCCCCAAAGTAAAACGGGGTGGTGGTTCCAGCACGACAAGCGTACTCCCATTCTGCCTCACTCGGTAGTCGATATTCCCGTTTTGTTTCCCTTGATAGTCGTTTACAAAATTCCGTTGCTTGATACCAGTTGACGCTTTCTACGGGTAGCTCATCCCCTTTGAACTTAGAAGGGTTTGTCTCTAGGTCGATGTCTATTTTAGCGGTTGCGGCGATCGCTTTCCACTGAGCTTGGGTGATGGGATAACGTCCCATGTAGAAAGAAGAAACGGTTACTCGATGTTGAGGTCTTTCCGCTCTAAATCCTTCCCAAGCAAATTTTTTCACCAGTCTTTCGATTTCCTCGTCTTCCGTTCCCATCGTGAATGTTCCCCCCGGTATGGCGACCATTTCTAAGGTGATGCCGTTGCCCAAATCTTCGCTGAAATATTGGGACTGTTTCGACTCTTTTCTAATTTGCTCACCCTTCGCATTTACTCGCACGATCTCAAAGTTAAATACTGATAACGGTGGAGTGACGATTACGGGTTTTTTTGGCTCTTCTGGTTCAAGCTTGAATTGATAGGTAATTGCTCTTTCTAGTTGCTCAAATCCGTCTTCTTCCCAATAATCAAGCCAGTGGAGGTCTCGCAGGTTCAAGCCATACTCCTCCTGTCGCAGGTCGGGGATATCGCATTCATCCAATCTCAGCGGAATGAGGTAGATTGAATTCGGCGGTCTGTCAGCATATTGATTGAGGGCCATTTTAAATTCCCGCTGCACGAATCCTTGTTTAGCAATCGAGCGTTGGGAGAGACAAGCGATGAACAGTTGACTATTTGCGATCGCCTTGGGGATGACTGAACGCCAGTTCTGGCCTGGAATCAGGTCTTTTTTATCCAACCAAGGTTTATATCCCGCTTGCTTAAGGCGCTCATGCAGTGCCAAAACTGCTGGTTTGTCCTCACTAGCGTGAGCTAGGAAAATTTGGATCTCTGACTTTTTCATAACTTTTTCTTATGACCACAAGTAGGGGAGAGCCAGATTAACTGGCAGAAAATCTCTAAATAGGGCTTGCTGAAAAAGTACGGGCGAAGCATTCGGATAGAAAATCTCCAGTTTCACCGATAGGTTATTGCCCGAATGCTTCGCCCCTACAGGACGCGGGCCGATGAAGACGCAAGGTTTTGAAGGACGATTCTCTCAAAATCTGGAACCTGTTTCAAGAGAAGAGCCACAAAACCCTTACCTTGCCTACATTTCACATTTATTCAGCCAACCCTAAATAAACCATTTAATTGATTATTACTCATTCTTAATTCTCCTGTCTCGGAGTCTCCTAACGACCGGCTCCTAACCCCACCAACAAACTTTTTCAGCAAACCCTAGTTAATTATTTTTAGCTAGTTGACTAACAACCCATGCTCTTGAATTCTTTTCTGCTCTCACTTCATCCTCTTTAGCAGTGGCTAAAAATTCCTAGAGTTTAGTTTTGGGAACTAGGGGAAAAGTGCAGGGTAAGCGCATCTTAACAATCCTTGACAATTGTTAAGCAAAAATCGACCAAATGGGTCGAGTTCGCCCCTACAAAATCGACCCGCCTAAGGGCGGGAAAGAAAAGAAAAAAGAAAAAATAGGGAATGAGGGTAAAAGGGGAAAAAGGAAAAAGGGTTAGAGAGTTCTCCCGAAAACGCAGGCTACCCGAAAACCGTAATTGTTGATGCGGTTGACGCGGCGGAAGTAGTAGTCGTAGCGAATCGCGGAACGGCAGTAAGTAGGATTGTAGCCCCAGGAACCGCCCCGCAGAGGAGAACGATTATCATTACCATTTTCTATCCAGACACTGCCATCCGTCGGCGCACCGTCATAGTTATCGTGCCAAGTATCGGCGCACCACTCCCGGACATTGCCGTGCATATCGTACAGTCCAAAGGCGTTTGGGGGAAATTGTCCCACGCGAGTTGTTTCGTTTCGATATTCTCCGTTCGGTTCATCGGCGTAGGTATTACTGGCATTGTAGTTAGCCAATTCCCCCGTAATGGTTTCCCCAAAGTAAAATGGGGTGGTGGTTCCAGCACGACAGGCGTACTCCCATTCCGCCTCACTGGGAAGTCGGTATTCCCCTCCCGTTAGTTTTGATAATCTCGCACAGAACTCGATCGCATCGTACCAGTTGACTTGTTCCACGGGACGGCGATCGCTATCGGGACGGTCTTTAAAATAGGCTGGCTTGAAATCAAGGTCTTGTTTAACTTTTAAATCCGTGCGAGAGGCGATCGCTTTCCACTGGGCCTGGGTGATGGGGTATTTACCCATAAAGAAGGGTGGGACAGTTACTTCATGTTGTGGTCTTTCCCTTCTAAATCCTTCCCAATTAAATTTTTTAACCAGTCTTTCGATTTCCTCATCTTCTGTTCCCATCAGGAAAGTTCCCCCCGGAATGGCGACCATTTCTAAGGTGATGCCTTTGCCCAGATCTTCCCTGAAATATTGGGACTGTTTCGACTCTTTTCTAATTTGCTCACCCTTCGCATTTACTCCCACCACCTCAAAGTTAAATACTGATAACAGTTGTTTTGGCTCTTCCGGTTCAAGCTTGAACTGATAGCCAATTGCTCTTTCTAGTTGCTCAAATCCGTCTTCTTCCCAATAATCAAGCCGGTGAATATCTCGCAGATTCAAGCTAACTTCTGCACTTCGCAGATCAGGAATTTCGCATTCTTCTAACCTCATGGGAATAAAAAAAATTGTCCCCGGTAGCATCTGTCCCAAGGTATCAAGTGCAATCCTCAACTCCCGTTGGATGTATCCCTGCTTATTAGCCGATTTCCCTGACAGACAGGCGAGAAAAATCTGACTAGCTTTAATCGCTTTCGGAATTTCATCTCGCCAAATTTGACCCGGAATCAGGTCTTTTTTATCCAACCAAGGTTTATATCCCGCTTGCTTGAGGCGGTCATACAGTGCCAAAACTGCTGGTTTGTCCTCACTGGCATGGGCCAAGAAAATTTGGATCTCTGACTTTTTCATAACTTTTTCTTATGACCACAAGTAGGGGAGAGCCAGATTAACTGGCATAAAATCTCTAAATAAACCATTTAATTGATTATTACTCATTCTTAATTCTCCTGTCTCCTGTCTCGGAGTCTCCTGACTACTGCCTACTGTCTCCTGACTACTGCCTACTGAATCCTCACCAACCACGACAATTTGGGATTTTTACAGCAAGTCCACTTTCTCACTTTCCCCACCCGTGACCTTTTTCCGTTAGATTATAAATGGATACAAAACTTAACATTTTATCCAGAATCTACCGAGAGGGCAGACCGTGCGGCCAGATACCCTAGAAAATAACCAGCATTCAGCCGATAATTCGCTAGTTCCCGAAATTATCGCACTTAATCCTGAAATTGAGCCAGAGAAAACCGAATACTCGCCAAAACCGACAAAAACCAACTCTTGGCTATCGGGAGGAAAGGGTTTATTTATCGGTGTGGGATTGGGGGTTTTATTGACCCTAGGGGCGACTCGTTTCGCTAATCGACCCCAAACAGCCCAAAACCCCAATACTCAGCCCGTAGCGGCAAAAAATGAAGCACCAGCACAAACAGTAACCACCACTAGGGTAGAATCCACTCCCGTGGCCCGCACCCTGAAAGCGACTGGAAGCGTGGCAGCCGATGAATTAATCCCGATTCTTTCCCAAGCGACAGGACTACAAATCAAAGAAATCTTTGTCGATGAGGGTGATATCGTTAGCCAAGGTCAAATTCTCGCTCGTCTCGATGATACCGTCCTACAAGCGCAATTAACCCAAGCACAGGCAAATGTCGCCCAATCCCGGGCGCGTTTGGCAGAATTGCAAGCGGGGAGCCGTAAAGAGGAGATCGCTGGAGCTAAACAAACTATTCAACGCATAAAAGCCGAAATTAGTCAAGCTCGATCGGATTGGGATTTGGCTAAAAAACGGGTCCAGAGAAACCAAAGTTTAGAAGCGGAAGGAGCGATCGCCCGGGATCGTCTCGATGAAGTCCTCAACGAAGAAAGAAACAAAGCGGCGATCGTACAACAGACCCAATCTCGTTTAGGAGAAGCAGAGCAGCAACTGGCACAATTGCAAGCGGGCAATCGTCCTGAAGTGATCGCCCAAGCTACAGCCCAATTAGCGGAAGCTCAAAGCCGTTTAGCCATTGTTAACGCCCAATTAAACGAGACGCGCCTGATTTCTCCAGTTAGTGGCAAAATTGCCGAAAGAAATGGCCGCATCGGGGACACCACCAACGGTCAAAATGCTCTCTTTAAAATCATCGAAAATGGGCGTTTAGAGCTAAGATTGCGGGTTCCTGAGAATCAATTGCCCTTAATCCGCGTCGGAGCGCCCGTTACTATCACTTCCGATGCTAATACCAGTCTGAAACTATCGGGACAGGTGCGCGAAATTAATCCCATCGTCGATGAGGCATCCCGTCAAGCAACGGTTAAAGTCGATTTAACCGACAATACAGGATTAAAACCGGGGATGTTTTTACGAGGTGCGATCGTGACGAATACTAGCAACAGTTTAACCGTCCCCATGACCGCAGTTTTACCCCAAAAAGATAATCAAGCTCTAGTTTATTTAGTTGAACCTGATAACACCGTTACCGCCAAAACTGTGCAATTAGGTCAAATTATGCCGAATAATCGCGTGGAAATTCTCACCGGTTTACAAGCGGGCGATCGCATTGTGGTCAAAGGGGCAGCCTATCTCGGTGATGGCGACAAAATTACAGCAATCAGTGATCAGTAATCAGTGATCAGTGATCAGTAAACAGTGATCAGTAATCAGTAATCAGTGATCGGTAGCGGGGCAAACAGATGGAGAGTAAAGTTTATGATAAAGCTTATAAATTTGCCATTAGGATTGTTAAAGGCTATAAATATTTGTGTGAGACTAAACAAGAATATGTTTTGTCAAAACAGCTATTAAGGAGTGGCACTTCAATCGGGGCTAACATTGCCGAGGCTAATGGAGCTATTTCTCAAGCTGATTTTCGAGCTAAAATGTCAATAGCTTATAAGGAATGTCTAGAAACAAAGTATTGGCTGTCTCTATTGAAAGACACGAATTACATAGGGTCTGCTGAAAAAGTTTTTCGTAGGGACAGGGTGTGGGGTGTGGGGTGTGGGGTGTAGGTTTTTACCGATTCTCATCTGGTCAATTACCTAATTTTCAGAGAAAAAGTACCTGAATTTTACCCCGATCGCTTCCAGAACTGGTACTTTTTGATTGACAAAAAGTCTGAAAGTATTACCCAAAAAGGTTTTTAGATTTATTCAGCAAGCTCTACATAGAGGAAAGAGCCTTTCAAAGTATCAATGATGATGCGGAGGAAATTGGTAAAATGCTTTGGGCTATTCTAAAAACCTGCCAAGAAAATACCAAAAACCAAAAACTGATAACTGATAACCAGTAACTGAAAACTCACATCTGGTAACTGATAACTTACCCACTGATAACTGATAACTGATAACTGAAATTATGGCTTTTAATATTTCTAATTGGTCTATCAAAAATCCCATTCCGACGATCCTGATCTCCCTGGTTATGGCCTTAATGGGATACATTGCCTTTCTAGGATTAGGGATCGATCGCTCTCCTAATATTGACATTCCGGCCGTGATTATCACCGTTAATCAACCCGGCGCCGGTCCAGAGGAATTGGAAACCCAAGTCACCAAAAAAGTCGAGGATGCGGTGGCTGCTTTGGGTAATATCGATCAAATTACTTCTACCATCAACGAAGGCAGCAGCACCACCACCGTTAACTTTATCCTTGGCACTAACAGCGATCGCGCTACCAATGATGTGCGGAATGCCATAGCGCAAATTCGGCAGGATTTACCCCAAGATGCTAATGATCCAATTGTCCAACGTTTAGAATTTGCCGGGGGGGCGGTGATGAACTATACCATCTCCTCCCCGAAAAGATCGATCGCCGAATTAAGTGATCTAGTCGATCGTCAAATCGGCCGCGCTTTAACGGGAGTGCCGGGGGTAGCACGAGTTGATCGCGTTGGGGGAGTCGATCGAGAAGTGCGTGTAGATTTAGATCCCGGTCGTCTGATCGCCTACGGTATCACGGCCACGGCGGTTAATGACCAAATTCGCAGTTTTAATATTAATTTACCCGGAGGGCGATCGGAAATCGGTGGTAGTGAACAAACTGTCCGCACCCTCGGCAGCGCTGAAACGATCGAAGATTTAAGAAATTATCAAATCTCTTTACCTAACGGTGATACCGTCCCCTTAAGCAATTTAGGGACAGTTAGCGATAGTTCCAGCGATCCCCGACAAATGGCCCTCTTAGATGGGCAGCCAGTGGTGGGTTTTTCGATTCTACGGGGGACTGGCAGCACCTTGGTGACGGTAGAAACAGCAGTGCGCCAAGAAATCGAGAATTTAAAGAAAAAACTGCCCGAAGATATTAAATTTCAATTAATTTTTACCCGTGCTGACTCAATTCGTGCTAGTTACGAAAGCCTTCTGAGCGATCTCCTGATTGGTTGTATGATGACGGTGATCACGGTGGGTCTATTTTTAGGCAATTGGCGCGCCACGATTATCACGGGTTTGGCCCTGCCTTTGTCGATTTTCCCGACTTTTTGGGTGATGCAGTCCCTAAATTATACCCTTAACGGTATGACCCTGCTGGCCTTAGCTTTAGCTTTGGGGAATCTGGTGGATGATGCGGTGTGTATGGTGGAGGACATCGATCAACATTTAGCTATGGGTAAAAAACCCTTGCAAGCGGCTTTTGATGCCTCAAAAGAGATTGGATTAGCCGTTTTAGCCAGTGCGGCGGCAATTATAGCGGTATTCCTGCCGGTTGCTTTTATGGGCGGTGTGCCGGGGCAATTCTTTCAACCTTTCGGCGTTACGGTGGCGGTTTCTACCCTATTTTCCAGTTTGATCGCTGTCACCGTCACCCCGATGTTAAGTGCCTATATTCTACAGCCGAAAAAGCTGAAAACCGGTGATGGTAATCCCTCCTCGCGCCCGCGTTTTCGTCCCTACAAAAGTTTGTTAACTTGGTCCCTACGTCATCGAATCCTGACTTTATTGGCGGCTTTGGCCTTTTTTATCGGTAGTTTACAGTTAGTTCCCTTGATTCCGAAAGGATTATTTAGTTCCGGGGATACTGGATTAAGTACGATCAGCCTAGAATTGCCTCCCGGTGCGACTTTGAATGATACTGTTGCCGTGGCCAATCAGGTGAATAGTTTACTGCAAAAAAATACCGCCGTCGCTAATGTTTTGGCTATTCCGGGAGATTCGGGACGGGTAAATACGGGGTTAATATATGTTAATTTAGTTCCTAAGGAACAGCGATCGCTAACTCAACGGCAATTTGAGGAACAAACCCGCCGGGATTTCCAGAAGATACCTGGTGCTAGAGTTAGTTTTCGGGCGCAGGGGGGAGCAGGAAGCACTAAGGATGTCGCTATTATTTTAAAAAGTGAAAATGGCGATATTTTAACCCAAACTGCCCAAAAATTAGAGCGAGAAATGCGGGCTTTACCCGGTTTTGTCGAGGTCAGTTCCGGGGTAAGTTTAGTTAAACCGGAGATTATTATTCAACCGGATCCTGTCCGGGCTGCTGATCAGGGAGTCTCGGTCAGAGCGATCGCCCGTACTGCATCTTTAGCTTTAATCGGCGATAATGAGTTTAATTTAGCTAAATTTAACCTTGCTGACCGACAAATTCCCATCCGGGTAAAAATTGCCAACGATGGACGCAGTGAGATAGAAACTCTGCAAAATTTGCGCGTTCCTAGCAGTAATGGGACGTTAGTACCGCTTAACTCGGTGGCGACAATTAGCTTAGGTAGTGGACCTGCGGAAATTCAACGCTTTAACCGTCAACGTCAGGTTAATATTGGAGCTAATTTAGAGGGAGTTTCTTTGGGAAGTGCGGTGACACAAATTCGCGCTTTACCAATTATGAAAAACTTACCCCCAGAGGTGACAGAAGAACCCTTTGGTGATGCTCGCATTATGCGCGATATCTTTGCTCGTTTTTTGGGGGCGTTAAGTTTAGCAATTATTTCTATCTATGGGATTCTGGTCTTGTTGTATAACAATTTTCTCTATCCCCTAGCGATTTTAACTTCCCTTCCTTTATCGATTGGTGGTACTTTAATCGCTCTTTTAATTACCCAAAAAGAGTTAGGTTTATACGCTTTAATTGGCATAGTTTTACTGATGGGGTTAGTCACTAAAAATGCGATTCTGTTAGTAGATTTTGCCCTGAGTGGCATTGAGTCAGGGAAACCGCAGTTTAAGGCGATGATTGATTCGGGAGTCTCTCGTTTACGACCAATTATTATGACCTCCGTTTCCACAGTTGCCGGGATGTTACCGATTGCTTTAGCTTTAGGTGCAGATGGGGAAATTCGCGCACCGATGGCGATTGCTGTTATTGGTGGTTTTACCACTTCCACCCTATTAACTTTGGTGGTTGTGCCGGTAATCTTTACTTACATCGATAGTTTTTACTATTGGTTGCGGGGATTATTTGTTAAACAAAAACCCACATCGATTTAGTAGTAGAATATCTCTCTGAAAGCTTGAGAAAAAACCCAGAGAAACTAACCCATGAATCCCTTGACAGTCACACATCAAACTCTATCCCTTCCCCCCATGGGCTGCGGTACTTGGGCCTGGGGAAATCGTCTTCTCTGGGGTTACGATGAGAGTATGGATAGCCAGTTACAAGCGGTTTTTAATCTCTGCGTCGAGCGGGGTGTCACCCTATTTGATACGGGAGACTCCTACGGGACAGGCAAACTCAACGGACAGAGTGAGAAGCTATTAGGACGCTTTACAGGGGAATATAACGGTTATAACGCTGATCATATCCGTATTGCCACCAAACTCGCCCCTTATCCTTGGCGTTTAACCCGTCATGCCATGGTGAAAGCTTGTCAAGCTTCGGCAACCAGATTGGGTCGCCCGGTGGATTTAGTGCAAATGCACTGGTCAACGGGCAATTATGCGCCATGGCAGGAGGGAAGATTATTAGACGGATTGGGGGATTGTCTGGAAAAGGGGTTAGTTAAAGGAGTCGGTTTATCCAATTTTGGACCGAAAAGATTGAAGTCTGCCTATCAAAAGTTTGCCAGTCGCGGCATTCCTATTACCAGTTTACAGGTACAGTATTCTCTCCTTTCTACCTATCCTCTCACTGACTTAGGATTAAAGGAACTATGTGATCAATTGGGTATTAAAATTATTGCCTATAGTCCCTTAGCTTTGGGGTTATTAACGGGGAAATATCGAGATAATAAAAACTTACCAACAGGATTACGTCGCTTCCTTTTTAGTCAATTAATTCCCGCTATTTCTCCTCTGATTAGTTGCCTAGAAGTTATCGCCCAAGCTAAAAATAAAACTATTAGCCAAGTTGCCTTAAATTGGTGTATCTGTAAGGGAACAATTCCTATACCTGGAGCTAAAAATGTTCGGCAGGCTGAGGATAATTTAGGCGCTTTAGGATGGAGTTTAGACAGTGGGGAAATAGCAGAATTAGATAAAATTGCCGCAGGTTTGGATAAAAAAATGGTACAAAATATCTTTCAAACTAAGTAGGGTTGGCTGAAAAAGTTTGTTGGTGGGGTGTGGAACGAACCACAAAGACACAAAGGACGCAAAGATTGATCGCTTATAAGTTAAACTGATCAGACAAAGAATAAGAGAGCCAATTTCCCCCCGATTACTCGAAGAACTGGCAATTTTTGAGGTCAAAAAAGCCTAAAGATATTATCCAAAAAGGTTTCTAGATTTATTCAGCAAACCCTAAGTAATACTAAATCTGGTTATTAAGAACTGATTATTTATTCTCCCTATTACCTTTTGCCTCTTGCCTTTTGCCTATCCTAACCAAGAAGTTAATTTTGCACGACTACTTATCTTGAGAGACCAATTTTAAGCTAGGACGGGGTTGGATTGTTCCCCCGTAAGCGACGGCAGTATGAGGAGATAGGACAAGATGAGGAGATATACCCAGGGAAATTCGATAGATTTCCCCAGCTTTATCCATTAATTGCTGTTTAACTGCATCTTTCGGCAAATTTTGCCGCCAAGCTAGGGGAATCCCCTCGATACCGTTGTACAATCCCGCCCAAATTCCCGCTAAAGTGGCGGTTAATTGCCGTTGATAGGGACTAGAATTAGCGCGACGCACGCTAACGGCGAAATCCTCGGTCGTTTGCAGAAAGGTATAGAGAGAAGCTGCGATCGCAATTCCCAAAGGGGAGCTATCTTTCGCCCAAGCCGATAAAATGGACTCTAAGGGATGATTTTGCCCTAAAGCTGACTGAATCTGCTCTAATAGCTTATTCTTGGGGTTAATAGTTAGCAATTGCCCTATTAACTGATTTAAAGGCCTTTTTCCCCGTAATAACAGACCTACAGCCTCTCCCCAAATTATCGCTTCTTGTCGGGTTAACTCGGAAATTAAGCCCTTTTTCAGCCAAAAATTTAATCTAGCTTGCCAACGTTCCCCATGGTCAGGCCAGGTTAAAATCTCCGGCAACAGCACAAATAATAACGCCGATTCCGACTGCTGCTTGGCTGCGATCGCAAGGGGAAAATCCTCCTGAGATTGCAGAGCTTGCAAAAGCAGGGTCGTCCTCGGTGTCGCCTCATAGTTAAAGGCTGGTATTAGGGGCTGATTATGCAAGGATTCCCCAATATATGCCCCGATTAACCCTCCCTGAAGGCGATCGAGGGGTGAAAAAACCTTTTGCATAAATTAGCTCAATTTGCCCGGTAGGTGACTTCCTCGACCTTGCCCGGTTGCCCCAGTTGTTTAGCATGGGCATTATTAACGGCAACGTAAACCCCGCCGGCATTACCCGCCCTCACGGTTAATTCTCGGTTTGCTTGCCAAGTGCGATGGCTTCCTTGGGGCAGTACACCCTCAAATTCTGTCTTGCCATCCACCACCACCCGCAGCCAGCAGTCATCCTCCAGTTTTACCCCCACCACCAGCTGCTGATTATTGCTGGTTTTGTTGGCTACCGGTTGAAGGGGATTGCTTTTCGGTTGGACAATTTGCTGTTGTGGCAAGGAAGGCGGCGGTAAGCGATTCGATTGCAGTACCGATTTTTGCAGGACGTGGGATAGGGTTTGTACGGAAGCAATAACTAAGATTAAATAGAGAAAATAGAGATGAATCGGGCGAATTTGAAGACTCGGCAGCGATAAAGACGGTTTTATTCCCCTGAAAAAGTTATTGACCTTGGTGGGAAAACGTCGGCTAATCGTCTCACCATCCAGGGACAGACTATCGGCAAATTGTTTGATTAACCAACGAATATAAATCGGTTCGGGCAATGCCTCCAAATCCCCCGCTTCCAACGCTTCTAGGCGATGGCGCGGGATTAGGGTTTTCTGGGCAATTTCCTCGAGAGAAAGGGACTGTTCTAGGCGATTTTTTTGCAAATAAACGCCGATTTCCAGTAATTTGGTTCGCTGTTTACGCTGGGGGTCGAGTTGTGATTGGAGAAGGCGAAACATATCGCTATTAGGGCTGACTTTCAGCTTAGTTAATCTGGTTCTTTAAATATTTCAGTTCATCAAGGGTTAAAAAACGGTAATCACCCAAGGGTAAGGGGGAATTATTACCAGAGTTTAGTTGAATACGACCGATGGCACTGCGATGAAGTTTCAGGACGCGATAGCCTAACTCTTCGGCTACAGAGCGAATCTGCCGATTTCTTCCCTCCACTAAAATAACTTCTAGTAGGGTTTTTTGGTCGGTTTGCTTGAGTATCTCAACCTGTGCGGGTAAGGTTTTTTTTCCCTCTAAGAGGATACCTTCTCGCCAACGCTGGAGAGCAAGTCTATCAATCGCACCATCTAGCCAAACCCGATAGGTTTTGGGCAAATGATAACGGGGATGGGTGAGGGTGAGGGTCAGTTGACCGTCGTTGGTGAGGAGTAAAGCCCCAGTGGTGTTGATGTCCAACCTGCCTACGGGATGTAACCCCGTCTCGCTGGCGAGGGAGTCGGGCAAAAGGCCAATCACCGTCGGCCGGTTTTGTGGGTCCCTACAGGTAGAAACCACACCAATGGGTTTGTTGATCAGTATATACAATCTTTTGGGACGATTGGCCGGTTCAATTTTTTTTCCGTCTATCTCTAGGTGATCTTTTTCGGGGTCGGCTTTTTCTCCTAACTGCACGATTTTGCCATTCCGTCTCACCCGGCCGGCTACGATCATCTCCTCCGCCCTTCTTCGGGAGGCAATTCCCCACTGGGCAAGGATTTTCTGGACTCTCTCCGCCATTTTTTTTTAGTTTTTAACCCTTTCTCTCTCCTATTATAGGCATCCTAAAAGGGTTTTTTTTGCCCAAAAAGTGAAGAAAAACCGAATATCTCCGGCTGCCTCTTTGATTTTTTTTCTTTGAAAACTTCTCAAAAAAAAAGGAGTAATCCCTTGACTTGGGCGGCGGCTTCGGTTATACTTTTCTTATAATGGGAATCCGTGCATTTTTCTCTAGACTCCAACACTCGATTATATATAAAGTCTTATAAAAATATTATTGCAGAAAGCATTGAAAAAAGCAAGCAAAATTTTGCCTCTTTGATTTTTTTTCTTTGAAAACTTCTCAAAAAAAAGAGGAGTAATCCCTTGACTTGGGCGGCGGCTTCGGTTATACTTTTCTTATAATCGGAATCCGTGCATTTTTGAATCAACGCCACCACTCGATTATATATAAAGTCTTATAAAAATATTATTGCAGAAAGCATTGAAAAAAGCAAGCAAAATTTTGCCTCTTTGATTTTTTTTCTTTGAAAACTTCTCAAAAAAAAGAGGAGTAATCCCTTG
>Ga0315900_10005114_pt1 | contig 18140 bp, 13 predicted proteins | sample LakEriMetagenome_FD_203521 | JGI IMG/M metagenome (GOLD analysis project Ga0315900, IMG submission 203521) | Freshwater fungal communities from buoy surface, Lake Erie, Ohio, United States - Buoy 12 MA114 | ecosystem: Environmental > Aquatic > Freshwater > Lake > Lake biofilm | place: USA: Lake... | reverse complement strand
TGACACGGCCGCGATCGCCGCCCGGTTCCGCGCCGCCTGGCGGCGGCAGGAAGCGGTCGATGCCGGATCCGCACCACCCTTCGCCACCAGCCGATCCCGTGAGGCCGGCCGCTGGCGGGCGATCGTGGCCGACGTGTTTTCTGCCGCACCGCAGTCCGAGGCGATCTTCGCCGAACTCTGGGATCACTTCGCCACCCCCGCAGCATGGCGGCCGCTCGCCGCGGGGAGCGGGCTCGTCCGCGCGGCCCGGCAGGCAGGCGCCACGGTCGTGCTGGCGAGCAACTTCGACGAGCGGCTACTCGCGATCGCCCCGCAGATAGAGCCCTTGTCGCTCGCCGGCCACGTGTTCGCCTCGTCGGAGCTCGGCTGGCGGAAGCCGGCACCCGAGTTCTTCCGTGAGATCGAGGCGCGACTGGGATGCGAGCCCGAAGAGTTGCTGCTCGTGGGCGACGATCCGGAACTCGACATCGTCGCCGCCCGCCGTGCCGGGTGGCGGTCACTGCAGATCGGTTGACCGTCTCGGCCGGATCAGCCCGTGACCACACGGGGGTGGCAGGCGATCGCCAGCAGGGCGGCGGCCGCCGCAGCCAGCCCCGCCGTCACCGCGAAGGCCCCTGCGGGTCCGCCGGGTCCCCGCTCCCAGAGCCATCCCATCAGCAGGCCCGCCGGCAGCGCCACCACCCCCTGCACGAACGCATACCAGCCGAAGGCCGCACCCTGCCGGCCGTCCACGGAGAGCGCCGCCACGAGCGCCCGTTCCGCGGGTTCGACGATCCCGTAGGCCAGCGCCACGGCCAGCATGCAGGCCACCGCCAGCACGGCATCGCCGGCCCAGGCAAGCCCCGCGTAGGCGGCGGCGAAGACCAGCCATCCGATCACGAGCGTCGGCCGAGGGGTGAGCCGATCGACGAGCGGTCCTGCGCACAGCGCGGCCCCGCTCTTGGCCGCGCCGATTGCGAACCAGACCAGCGGGATGAACGGCCTGGGCACGCCGAGGTCCTCGGCCCGCCGCAAGAGAAACAGTTCGCTCGCAGCGCCCAGCGCCCAGAGCGCCACACACGCAAGCAGCACGAACTGAGCCCCCGAGAGGGCGGCGGGCAGGGAACCCGTGCCGACCGACCGCCGGGGCGGGTCGCGGACGAACCGCCAGATCACCGCCAGGGTCACGAGGGCCGGGACGATGGCGAGCAGGAACAGCGTCCGTTCGCGACCGGGCCAGCAGAGCAGAAACAGCATCGCGACGAGCGGGCCGAGAGCCGCGCCGGCGTGGTCCATGGCGCGAATGTGGCCGAACGCACGGCCACGAATCGCCGGCTCGACGAGATCGGTGACCAGGGCGTCCCGGGGAGCCGACCGGATGCCCTTGCCGAAACGGTCTGCCGTGCGCACGGCGACCACGCCGAGCGGCGTGGCGACGAGGCCCATCAGGGGCCTCACGATCGCGGACAGGCTGTATCCCAGCAGCACGAGCGGCCTGCGGCCGAGCTTGTCGGAGGCCGCGCCGGAGACCAGCCGCACGACCGCCGCCACGGCGTTGGCCAAGCCGTCGATGAGCCCGATATCGAAGGCCGTGCCGCCGAGCTGCTTCACGAACGCGGGCAGGAGCGGGTAGATCGCCTCGCTGGACAGATCCGTGAGAAAACTCGTCCAGCCCAAGGCCCGCACGGCGGCGGGCAGGTCCCCTTCGCGAGACACGGGGCCGGGCGGCGGCGACGGTCTCATAGCACAGGCTCACAGAGGATTCAGAGCGAACTTCCGGCGCGAGGGGTGGCCAGTGTCCCATCGCCGGACGTTCGCTGCGGGCATCCTGCCCTTCGCTCTCTGCACGGCGGCTGCGCTTCGCCATCCTGGCTCCGCTGGCCGCCGAGCCCGGCTCTTGGGACACGGGCCGCCCCTCGCGGACCGCCTCCACGAGCAGCTCACGGCCGCTCGGCCCCGGTGTCGAGCACCGCCATGAAGGCCTTCTGCGGGATGTCGACGCTGCCGATGCTCTTCATCCGCTTCTTGCCCTCCTTTTGCTTGGCCCAGAGCTTCTTCTTGCGGGAGATGTCGCCGCCGTAGCACTTGGCCGTGACGTTTTTACGCATCGCCGAGATCGTCTCCCGGGCGATGACCTTCGTGCCGATCGCGGCCTGTAGGGCGATCTCGAACATGTGCCGGTCGATCTCGCCGCGCAGCTTCTTGACGATCGCCCGCCCGCGCCGATCAGCATCGCGGCGATCGCAGATGATCGACAGGGCGTCGACCTTCTTGCCCCCGACCAGGATGTCGAGGCGGACCAGATCGGCGGGAAAGTAGCCGACCAGTTCGTAATCCATGGTGCCGTAGCCGCGAGTCACGCTCTTCAGCTTGTCGTGCATGTCGTAGATCACCTCGGCCAGCGGCAGGTCGAAACTCAGCATGGCGCGGGTCGGCGACAGGTATTCGGTCTTGAGATAGGTGCCGCGGCGGTCGGTGCAGAGCTGCATGATCGGTCCGATGTGCTCCACCGGCGTCAGGAAGTTCGTGCGCACGACCGGCTGCCGGAACTCCTCGATCTGGCCCGACTCGGGCACGTCCTGGGGGTTCGTGATCTCGATCGTCTCGCCGTCGCTCTTGAGGATCTGGTAGGTGACGTTGGGGGCCGTCTGCACGAGATCCAAGTCGGCCTCCTGCTCGAGCCGCTGCTGGATGATCTCCATGTGGAGGAGCCCGAGGAACCCGCAGCGGAAGCCGAACCCGAGGGCCTCACTCGACTCCGGCGCGTATTCGAACGACGGATCGTTGATCGCAAGCTTCTCGAGCGAGTCCCGCAGTTCCTCGAAGTTCTCGCCTTCCGACGGATAGAGGCCGCAGTACACCATCCGCTGCGGCGGCTTGTAGCCCTCGAGCGGCGCGGCGGCGTTGTCGCCGGGGATCGTCACCGTGTCGCCGATGTGGACCTGCTTCACGTCCTTGATGTTGCAGACGAGGTAGCCCACCTGACCGGCTGCGAGTTCCTCGCAGGCCCGCCGCTGGGGCACGAACTGCCCGAGTTCGAGCACCTCGTGCGTCACGCCCGTGCGCAGAAAACGGATCTTCTGCCCCTTCTTGATCGTGCCGTCGATGAGTCGCACGTAGGTGATCGCGCCGCGATAGCTGTCGTAATGGCTGTCGAAGATCATCGCCCGCAGCGTGCCCTGGGGATCGCCCTTAGGTGCCGGGATGCGATCCACGATCGCCCCCAGCAGTTCGTCGATGCCGATGCCCGTCTTGGCGCTGGCCTTGATCACCTCGGCGGCGTCGATCGCGAGGCTCTGCTCCATCTCCCGGAGCACCTCGTCGACCCGGGCGTGCACGAGATCCACCTTGTTGATCACCGGCACGATGGCCAGATCCTGGTTGATGGCCGCGTAGGCATTGGCCACTGTCTGGGCCTCGACCCCCTGGAAGGCGTCCACGAGCAACACCGCCCCTTCGCAGCACGCCAAACTTCTCGAGACTTCGTAGTGGAAGTCGACGTGGCCCGGCGTGTCGATGAGGTTGAGCTCGTACAACTCGCCCCGGTGGCGGAATTCCATGCGCACGGCGCGGGCCTTGATGGTGATCCCGCGCTGCCGCTCCAGTTCCATGTCGTCGAGCATCTGCTCCTTGAGCTGACGCTTGTCGACGGTGCCCGTGCGTTCCAGGAGTCGGTCGGCCAGCGTGCTCTTGCCGTGGTCGATGTGGGCGATGATGGAGAAGTTGCGGATGTGCTGGCAGTCGATGGGCATGGATGGATTCTACCGTCGGGCCGCCAGCCGCGCGAGACCGGCGGCGCCGATCGATCCGGCGGCATTGCCCAGGCTGGCGAAGCGGATCACGGTCTTTTCGGCGAGCACCGGAAAGGCGCGGGCGCGGATCTCGGCCCGCACCCGGTCGATGAATGCGCGGCCCACCGGCGAGGCGTCGCCGCCGAAGGTCATCGCCCCGCCGAGGATCACGGCCGCCGGGTCGATCGTGTGCATGAGCGTGACGATGCCGATCCCCAGCCAGCGCGCGGTCTCCAGGATCAGATCCCTGGCCAGCGCATCGCCCGCCTCCATTTCGCGGGCGATGAGAATGGGCGTCACCTCGGCGCCGGCGGCGGCCGCGGCGGCGAGCGAACCGCTCGCTCCCGCAGCCAGCGCCTCGCGGGCCCGGGCCTTGAGCGCGGTGGCGCTGGCGTAGGCCTCGAGGTCGCCGGAATGCCCGAACGGGCAGGACCGCGCGTCGGGTGATGTGTCGATGATGATGTGACCGCATTCGGAGCCGTGGCTGTGGGCGCCTTCGACGTTCGTGTCGCCGATGATGATGCCCCCGCCCACACCGGTGCCCAGCGTGAGGAGAACGAGGCTCGAATACTCCTGGCCCGAGCCCACCCAGAACTCCCCGTAGGCCGCCGCGTTGGCGTCGTTGGCGAAGGTCACCTCGCGGCCGCAATGCGTGGCGACGCGGTCGCGCACCGGAAAGTTGTCCCAGCCCGGCAGGTTGCCCGCCCTCAGGATCAGCCCGTCGTGCAGGTCCTGCGGGCCCGGCGTCCCCAGGCCGACCCGGGCGATGTCGGTGGTGGCGATGCCGACCTCTGCCGCCAGCGCGTGCACCATCCGCCCCATGCGGGCCGCGGTGTCTTCGGGGCCGCGTTCCGCCCGGGTGGGCTCGGTGCGGAAGGCGAGCATCCGACCCGCGTCATCGACGAGGGCCGACTTGATGTTCGTGCCACCCAGGTCGATGCCGGCATACAGCGGCCGCCGGGCCTGCGCGAGCGGCAGCAGGGTGGTATCGCTCACGGTGTCGCCGGCAGCCGGCTCGTCTCCACGCTCGGCGTCGGACCGGTGCAGGCCTTCATGAAGGCCACCAGGTCGGCCTTCTCCTGCGCAGAGAGTTTGAGCGGCCGGATCTTCTCGCTCAGGTGCGGATTCGGATGGCCGCCCTTGTCGTACCACTCCACCACCTCCTCGAGCGTGGCCACGGTGCCGTCATGCATGTAGGGGGCGGTCAGGGCGACGTTCCGCACGGTCGGCGTCTTGAAGGCTCCGGTGTCCTGCGGCTGCTTCGTGACCGCGAACCGGCCCACGTCGGGCTCCGGCTTGTCCATGCCGATGCCGATGTTGTGGTACTTCTCGTCGGCGAGGTTGGCGCCCACGTGGCAGGCGGAGCAGTTGCCCTTCTCGGTGAAGAAGATGTCGCGGCCGCGCCGCGCCTCCTCCGACATGGGCTGCGCCTCCGCCGCGGCCTTGGCCGCGGCGAACTTGGCCGCCAATTCCGCGTCCTCGGCGATGTCGTCGGGGTCGAGCGCGGCGAAGGCCCGCATCTGCTCGCCGTGGTCGTAGGGGGACGGCGCGGTGACGAGCACCCGCTCGAAGGCGGCGATCGCCTGGCCCACCCGCTCGATCGTCAGTTCACCGAAAATCTTCTCGAACTGTGCTCGATACACGGGGATTTCTCCCAGCCGCTTCACGACCCCCTCGTGCGTGAATCCCATCTCGATCGGGTTGGCGATCGGCCCCACGGCCTGAGCCTCGAGCGAGTCGGCACGGCCGTCCCAAAACTGCGGCCCGGAGAGGATGCGGTTGAAGGAGACGGGCGAGTTGCGGCCCCCCTGCTGGCCGCGGATGCCGACGCCGGTCTTGGTGTGCGCCGAGTAACCCTCGGCGGGGTTGTGGCAGCTCGCGCAGCTCACGGTGGAGTCGGCCGAAAGCCGGGGATCGAAGTACAGCTGACGGCCCAGTTCGATCTTGGCCCGCGTCAGCGGGTTCGCCTCGAGACCGGTTATTTGGGCGGCGCCCTGCGCGAGGCCCAACGGCAGCACGGGGATGAGTGGCACGAAATTCTTGGGGTCGCCGAGCCAGGCGTCGATCTGCTCGCGCGTGATCGGGCCGCTGCCGGGCACGCCCGCCGTGAGCGAGGGTTCTCCGAGGAGCACGCTCTCCCGGGCCCCGGACACGGCGACCGGCGCGGCGGCGGAATCGGCGTTGGCGGCAGACTCCGGGGACGCGATCGACTTGGCTGCCTCGTCGATCGCCCGGTCGGCGTCGGCCTTCTGCGCATCGACGTCCCTGCGCGACTCCGCCACGCCGGCGTCCGCTGGCCGCGCCGCCGGGGCCGCGTCAGTGGCGGGAAGCGCTTCGATGGTCTCGATCTCGACCACCTCGTCGCGAACCGCCGGTCCGCCGGCCGGAGCGCAGCCCAGGATGGTCACGAGCAGCAGCAACGTGCCGAGGACGGGAAGCGTGGCCGCCCTGGATCGAACGGGAACCGGCTGATGGCGAATGGACACGGGCGTTGCTCCTGTGAGGAACTGTCGGCCTGGGGTCGGGGTGGGTCCGGGTCGTCTCCCGCCCGACGAGAAAAACATTTTAGCAGGCCGGACCCCGCGCGGCAGTGCACGAAGAGCCACCGCAGGCCGGAAAAAGTCCGGCCCGCGCCGTTGGCCCGGGGCTTTTTTCAGCGTCGCCGGAGCACGTCCGGAGCGATCAGCCACTCCAGTTCGCCCGACTGTCCGGGCCCGTCATCGAGGGCGATCGCCGCCACGGCGCCCTTCTGCATCCGCACGGCCGCCGACCCGTCGCCGATCGACAGCGCCACGAGCCGGCCCACGCAGGGCGCATGCCCCACCCAGGCCACCCGCGCGGCGTCTCGCTGCACCGTCCACTCCACGAGCGCCTGCCAGTCGGAACCCGGCGCCAGGGCATCGACCACCTCGATCGGCGGTGTCGTGCCGAGCTCCGCGGCCAGGATCTCGGCCGTCTCGCGAGCACGGACGAGCGGACTCGTGGCCACGAGGTCGACCTCCATGCCGGCTGCCGCCAGCCTGCGCACGAGCCTGGCGAAACGCCGGCGGCCCTTGCGGGTCAGTCGGCGGGCGTGGTCGTCGATGCCGGCTGCGGCATCCTCGGCCGTGGCGTGGCGGACGACGTAGAGCCGGGTGGTGAGCGTGGGCATGCGGAGGATTGTGAGTACCGGCTCGGGTCCGGGCAAGCGCATCCGGCCGGCGCGGTCGCTCACGCGCGCCGCCAGACCTCGTGCCAGTCGCAGCCGGCACCCGTGACCGTCTCACCGGCCTCGCATCGCCAGCGCGTGGCATCGACCGGATATCCAGCCGTGGGCGCAAGCCCCGGTTGCCGAGCCGCCCAGAACTCGTTGAAGGCGTGCATCGCCAGCTCGCGCACGTACTTGGCGGTCATGCTCGCCAGCGCCACCGGCAGCCGGGACTCGCCCCCCACGCAGAACTCGATGCGACAGTCACGGCCTGACAGGTCGTAGGCCGAGCGGTCCGCCGTTTCTTCGATCACCCGCACGAGCGGGGCGGCGAAGGCCCGGGATAGAAGCGGCGCGTAACGCCTGCGGCCGCCATGCCGGTCGCACCACACGAGCACGGGATCGTCTGCCGCCGCGCCCGGAAGGTTTGATTCGCGAGCGGCGAGGGCCGCGGCCAGATCGAGCGTGCACTCGGAAAGCACGTCGCTCTTGTTGAGACCTCGATCGAGCAGGTCGTTGAACTCACGCGGCTGGACCACGCGGCAGCGCAAGGCCTCGAGCGACACGCCCAGCGACCCGAGCCGACCGGCGAGCCCCGCCGCCCGCTGCCGGCAGTCGGGATCGCGCCGCTGGCGGGGCAGTGTCAGGGCCGCGAGCAGGTCGCGTTCCGGCGGCCCGGCTGACGCCACCGCGGCAACGCCGAGCAACTCGGCCAGCGCAGGCCAGTCGGCCGGCACGGCACCACCGGCCAACGCCGCCGCCGCGAGCACGCCCTCCTCGAGGGCGCCGAGGCCGGCACCGGCCCGGTAGATCCGTTTCGAGTCGCCCCACAGCGGACCGTCGACACCGGCGGCGGCGACCGCGGCATCCTCGAGTCGGCCCTCGACTGCAGCGGGGTCCCCGGCCACGCGCCAGGCCGAGGCCGCCACCACCAGCGGCCCCAGGTTGGGCCCGTAGCCGGCCTCGTCGGTGCCGATCACGAGCGTCATGTGCCGGCCGCCCCGCCATCCGGCCACTGCCGGCAATACTCGTAGACCGCGATCGCCGCCGAAGTCGCCGCATTGAGGCTGTGCGGCAAACCGGCCATGGGGATCTCCGCCACGCGATCGAGTCGGGCCAGTTCATCGTCCGTGAGCCCCGACCTCTCGTTGCCGACCACGAGCACCGTGCGGTCCGAAAAGCGGAAGTCGAACAGCGGCTCCGAGTGCGTGGCCTGCTCGAGCCCCACGATCTGGAAGCCTTCGGCGCGGAGCCGGTCGAGGACGGGCGGCAGGCTGCGGTGCACCTCGACGGCCACGGAATCGGCGCCGTCGCGGGCGATGCGGGAGTGGATGCCCGCCGCGCCGCAGGCGATCACGCGGCGGATGCCGAAACAGCCGCAGGTCCGTACGATGTGTGACAGGTTCACGTGGCTGCGCATCGCGGCGCAGGCGACGATCAACTCGCGCGGCTGTGCTGTGGGCCGGGGAGGCTTGTGCCGGATGTGTTCGAAGCGCGGCATGGGATGGCTCGGCCGGGGGGCGATCGCCCGGCAATTGTGCGGCGGCCGACGCCGCGGGGGAATCCTCGTGACCGCGGCCCTTGTGGCAGGGGGCTTGGTGGGCTGCCGGCCCACGGCCGCCACGGGAAAGGGCCCCGGCGCCGCACCGGCGGCAATCGGCGCCGTCGAGGTGCGACTCGTCGACCATGAGGCCTTGATGGCGGCCGTGTCCGCGTCCCGCGGACGGATCGTGGTGCTCGATTGCTGGAGCACCTTCTGCCCGCCGTGCGTGAAAGAGTTTCCGGGACTCGTGAAACTGGCTGCGGCCCACCCCGACGACGTGACCTGCCTGTCGCTGTCGCTCGACTACGACGGCGTGGGCCGGCCCGAGAACGCCCTGCCCGCCGTGCGCCGCTTCCTCACCGACGTGGGTGCCAGCGCGGTGCAAAACCTGCTCGCCAGCGAGGAGGCCGACGCGATGTACCGCAAGCTCGACCTGGCGAGCGTGCCGGCGGTGTACGTCTGGAAGGCCGACGGCACGCTGGCCGCTCGCTTTGACGACGACATGGCCGCCCGCAGCCTGGGCCGACCGTTCACCTACGACGACGTCGAGGCCATGGTGCGCGACCTGCTGCGGCCCTGACGCTCGGGGACGAGACGCCCGGCTGTTGAGCCGCGATTCCCGAAGGCGATAGACTCAGTCTCTGGCTCGGGGCATTCCGCCCGCCGGCCTGTTGCAATCCCGCCCCGGAGCCTTCGCCGCCATGGCCGATTCGTCACGAACCGGCCCCCGCTCCGGCGACGTCGTCGCCAACCCGCTGGCGGCCGGCCGCGAGACGATCGAGTCGGTCGTGGTGGCCTTCACGCTGGCGCTGCTGTTCCGCTGCTTCGAGGCGGAGGCGTTCGTGATCCCCACGGGATCGATGGCCCCCACGCTGATGGGCCGCCACAAGGACCTCGCCTGTGAGGCCTGCGGCGAGGAATACCGCGTCGGCTGCAGCCAGGAACTCGACGAACCCACCGGCGCGATCAACGCCGAGCGCATGGTGCCCGCGGGCCGCTGCCCCAACTGCGCCCACCAGACGCAGCTCATGGTCGGCAAGGGCCCGCAGGGCTACGACCGTCGTCACCCCTCGTTCGGCGGCGACCGCATCCTCGTCGACAAGCTGACCTACGACTTCACCGAGCCGAGCCGCTGGGATGTCGTGGTCTTCAAGTATCCCGAGGACGCGAAGATCAACTACATCAAGCGGCTCATCGGCCTGCCCGGCGAGACGGTGCACGTGGCCGGCGGCGACATCTGGATCAGTCGCGATGGCGGGCAGCCCGCCATCGCCCGCAAGCCGCCCGACAAGCTCGTCGCCATGCTGCAGTGCGTGAGCGATTCCGATCACGTGCGGGGCGACTGGCCGCAGGCCTGGTGCGACTGGCGGGCCGACGGCGCCGACGGCTGCGGCTGGTCGACGTTCGACGACGGCCGCTCCTTCAGCGCCGCCTGCCCGGAGGGGGAAACGGCCACGCTCCGCTACCGGCGCTTCGACGTCTCCGACGAGGCCCGCCGCGTGGCCCGCACGACCAACGACCGCGCCCTGCGTGACGGGGCGGCATTCGTGCAGCCGGCCGGACCTCCGCTGCCGACCCTCGTCGACGACTTCCAGCCCTACAACGCGGAGATGGTGGAGGAGAGTCACCGGCCGAGTTCCTACGCGGTGCATCATCCGGTCACCGACCTGGCCGTGGAGGCGCGGCTGGAGAGCCGCTCGGCCGCGGGCCGCGTCAGCCTTGACCTGGTCGACCGCGGCCTGGTGCATCGCTGCGACATCGACCTCGCCGATGGCCGGGCCCGGCTGCTCGTCGCCGGGCGTCCCGAGGCTGAGGCGGCGCTGGCTTCCACGCCGATCCGCGGCCCCGGCGCCTGGCGCATCATGTTCGCCAACGTGGACGACGAACTGTCGCTGTTCGTGGACGGCCGCCGCATCCCCTGCGACAGGCCCGCCACCTGGGATGCAGGGCTGGGATCGGCTTCGCCGCCGACCGATCCGCCGACCGCCCTGCCCGGCTCCACTCGTCCCACCGACCTGGCACCGGCCGGCATCGCCGTCACCGGCGCCGACGTCATGGTGCGTCACCTCAAGCTCTGGCGCGACACCTATTACATCGGCATGAAGATCGTGCGGAATGCGGGCGGTCGCCTGCAGAAGGCCGTCAGTGAAGATAGCGGCGACGCCGAGAGCGGTGATTTTTCCTTCCGGCTCGACGACGACCAGTTCCTCATGCTGGGCGACAACTCCGCCTCCAGCAAGGACAGCAGGCTCTGGCTCACCGGGCACGCCGTGGACCGCCGGCTGCTCATTGGCCGGGCGCTGGTCGTGTTCTGGCCGCACGCGATCCCGGCCGCCTGGAACGTCACGGTGCTGCGCTGGGGCGGCTGGGAATTGCGATTGCCCTGCTGGCCGAACTTCGGGAGGATGCGGTTCGTGCGCTGAGTTCCGCCCGCGGGCTGTGCCGCGGGTGCCGCACGGAGGTCGGCCCTATGTCGCTGTTGTCCGTCGCAGGACTGGTGAAGAACTACGGGCGCCGCCGCGTCGTGGACGGCGTCGATTTCCATGTCGAGCAAGGGGAGATCGTCGGCCTGCTCGGACCCAACGGCGCTGGCAAGACGACCAGCTTCCGCATGACCTGCGGGATGGTGATCCCCGACTCCGGCCGCGTGCTCCTCGACGACGAGGAGATCACCGACTGGCCGATGCACAAGCGTGCCCGGGACGGCGGCATGGGGTACCTCGCCCAGGAACAGAGCGTGTTCCGCAAGCTCACCGTCGAGCAAAATCTGCTGGCGATCATGGAACTGGTGGGCATGGTCCCCAAGGAACGGCGCCGGCGTTGCGAGGAGCTGCTCGAGCAGTTCGACATCACGCGCATCCGCCGCTCCAAGGCCCACTACATCTCCGGTGGCGAGAAGCGCCGGCTGGAGATCGCCCGCTGCCTGGTCACCGAGCCCCGCATCATCCTCCTCGACGAGCCCTTCACCGGCATCGACCCGGTCACGATCCACTCGATTCAGAAGATCATCACGGGGCTGCGCGACGACGGCATCTCGATCCTGATCACCGACCACCGCGAGCGCGAGACGCTGGCGATCACCGACCGCAGTTACGTGATCCGGGCCGGCAAGGTGCTCTGCCATGGCACCGCGCAGGAGGTGCTCTCGCACCCCGACGCCAAAAAGTACTACTTTGGCGAGAGTCCGGGCGTGGAAGCGGCCTGACGACCGCCGGCGCGGGACGGTCCGCGGCGGCCCCTCGACCGCCGCGGGTCGGCGGGGCGTGAACCGGTCCCGCCCGCCCCGTCCAGCCTGCCGGGAGTCGCTGGAGCCCCCGGTTTTGAGGCCCCACGGCCCGCCACCGGCGACTCCCTGCGGGCCGGGATGCGTTGTATGATTCAGGTTGGTTCTCCACCCGCGCACCCGCCGTGGCCGCCATGCCTTCCTGGCCGCTTTCGCGCCGTCGTCCAGTGCTGTCGCTTCTGGCGGTCGTGGCCTTGGCCTGCGCGAGCCGTGGCTACGCTGAAACGGCCGTGCCGGGCGCCGCGGACCTGGAGTTTTTCGAGTCCAAGGTGCGACCGCTCCTGGTGGCGCACTGCTCGGAATGCCACAGCCGCAAGTCCGGGGATCCTGAAGGGAACCTGTCGTTCGATTCGCGGGCCGATTTCCTGGCCGCGGAGGGCGTGGCCATCGCCGGCAGGCCCGAAGCGAGCCTGATCGTCGAAGCCGTCGGCTACGAGGGGGAGTTGCAGATGCCCCCCGACGGCCGGCTGCCACCCGAGTCCGTTGCCGTGATCGTGGAATGGGTTCGCCGCGGCCTGCCCTGGCCAGAGGATGGTGCAGGAACCGCCGCACCGGCTGCCGCCTTCGACCTGGCGGCCCGCAAGTCCGAGCACTGGTGCTGGCAGCCGCCGCGGGCCGCCACCCCTCCCGCCGTAAAGCGGGCCGACTGGTGCCGCGACGACATCGACCGCTTCGTGCTCGCCCGGCTGGAGGCGGCCGGCCTCGAACCCGCCCCGGAGGCGTCGCGGGCCGCGCTCGTGCGCCGGGCCAGCGAGATCCTCACCGGCCTGCCCGCCGATCCGGCCGACGTGGAACGCGTCGCCGCCGACCCGGATCCCAAGGCGTTCGAAACATACGTCGACGGCCTGCTCGCCACGCCGCACTACGGCGAACGGTTCGCCCGGCACTGGCTCGACGTCGTGCGCTACGGCGAAACGCGGGGCCACGAATTCGACGTCCCGATCCCCAATGCCTGGCGCTACCGGGACTGGGTGGTGAAGGCCTTCAATGACGACCTGCCCTACGACGACTTCGTGCGCGAGCAGATCGCGGGGGACCTGCTGGAGCGGCCGCGGGTCGATGCCGGCGGTGCGAACGAGTCGGTGGTGGGCACCGGCTTCTGGTTCCTCGGCGAGGAGATCCACTCGCCGGTCGACCTCGCCCAGGATGACGCCGATCGCATCGACAACAAGGTGGACACGTTCGGCAAGGCGTTCCTCGGGCTGGCTCTGGGCTGTGCCCGCTGCCACGACCACAAGTTCGACGCCATCTCCAACGAGGACTACTACGCCATCGCCGGGATGATCATGTCGAGCAGCTATCGGCAGGTGCCCTTCGAGTCGCTGGAAACGAACCGCGACGTGGCCCGGCGGTTCGATGCGGCCGACGCCGGCCTCAGGCGCGACGTGCTGCCGCTGGTGGCCGACGTGCTGGCCGGCCGCGAGGGCGAACTGGCCGCGGTCCTGCCCCCGGCCGCGGAGGTGGCCGCGACGGCCGCCCAGCGTGATGCCCTGGAAACCCGCACCGCCCGCGAGATCGTGATCGCCGACTACACGCGGGCGGTCGATCCCACGCCGCTGATCTCCGACGGCTTCGCCTGGGGGCTGCGGCCGCAGCCCGCCGGAACACCGCTGGCGGAGCCCGCGGCAGGCGACAAGCCCGCCCGCGTCCGACTCCGCGACGGTGCCGCGGCCCATGGCGCCGCGATCTGGTCGCGGACCAAGTCGCACGGCACCCGCGACGAGGGCCATCTGGGGCAGACCGACCGTCCAGGCCGCGTGTTGCGTACCCCCAAGGTACGGCTCACGCAGGGCGTGCTCTGGCACCGCGTCCGCGGCGATCTGCAGATCTTCGCCTGCGTCGACAGCCACATCCTCGTGCACGGCCCGCTCTACGGCCCCACGATCATGGACGTGAACACGAACGGCCAGTGGCGCTGGATCCGCCAGGACCTGACCCGCGATGCCAAGTGGGAGGGTGGCCACGTCGTTCACGTGGAGTATGTGTCGCGAAGCGGCGAGGCCGAGGTGGCCGAGGTGGTGGCCGCCGGCGAGGAGCCCAGGCGCGCCGACCCGCTGCTCGTCGCGCTGGCCGCCCGGGGCGGCGATCCCGCCAGCGCTGGGCGGGAACTCTTCACCGAGGCGCTCGCGGCCTGCCGCGACGGCAGCCTGTCCGGCCGGCCGGACGCCGCCGCGCTGGCCACGCTCGTCAACCGCGTGCTGGCCGCACCCGGCACCGACTGGTCGGCGCCCGTGACGGCGCAGCTGGCCACGGAGGCCGCGAGGCTGACCGCGGCCCGGGACACGCTGCTGGGTGAGGCTCGGCTCGACTCAGCCGTGGCGCCCGCGATCCTCGACGGCAACGGCGTCGATCAATTCGTGCTCCTCAAGGGTTCGGCCGCCCGCCCCGGCGAGCTTTCCCCGCGCCGGTTCCTGGAAGCGATCGACGGTCCGCGGCAGCCGGCCTGGCCGGCCGGCTCGTCGGGCCGCATGCAGCTCGCCGATCGCGTCCTCGATCCGGGGAACCCGCTCACCGCCCGGGTGCTGGTCAACCGTGTCTGGCACCATCTCTTCGGCCGGGGCCTCGTGCCCACGACCGACAACTTCGGCAAGCTCGGCGAGGCGGCCGCCGACCCCGGTGCCGCGGCCCTGCTCGATGCGCTGGCCGTGCGGTTTCGCGACGAAGGCTACAGCGTCAAGCGCCTCGTTCGTGAGATCGTCACCAGCAGCACCTGGAGGATGTCGAGCCTCCGCGACCCGCGGGCCGTGGCGGCCGATCCCCTCGACGCCCTGCTTCACCACTACCCGCTGCGCCGGCTGGAGGGGGAGGCGATCCGCGACAAGATCCTCGCCGTGTCGGGACGTCTCGACCGCACGGTGGGCGGGCCGGGCGTGGAGGTGCACCTCAGCGATTTCCACGAAGGCCGCGGCAAGCCCGGCTCGGGTCCGCTCGACGGAAAGGGCCGGCGCAGCATCTACACCACGATCCGCCGCAACTTCCTTCCCGCCCTGCCGCTGGCCTTCGACATGCCCGTGCCCTTCCAGGCCATGGGCCGCCGCAACGTCACGAACGTCCCGGCCCAGGCGCTCACGCTGATGAACGATCCGTTCGTGCTCGAGCAGGCGGCGGTCTGGGCGCGGGCGGCGCTCGCCGACGGCTCGGCGGCACCCGAGGCCCGCATCGACGGCATGTACCGGCGGGCCTTCGCCCGGCCGCCGAGCGCCGACGAACTGGCGGCCACGCTCGAATTCCTCGCCGCCCAGGCGCGGCAGCACGGCGTGGACTTCGCCGCCCAGCCGCGCCACGAGGCGGCGTGGGGCGATCTGGCCCACGCTCTGTTCAACGCCAAGGAGTTCATCTTCGTCCCGTGACCCGGCGCCGAACCCATCACTGCGGCCGCTTTCGGCCCGCGACGCTGTCGCGCCGGGCGCTGCTCCGCGACGCCGCCTGCGGCTTCGGAGCCGTGGCGGCCGCGGCGCTCCTCCATCGCGAGTCGGCCCGGGCCGCCGCAGGGTTGCTCCCCGCCCTGCACCACCCGGCGCGGGCTACGAGCGTGATCTTCCTCTACATGGACGGCGGTGTCTCGCAGGTCGACAGTTTCGATCCCAAGCCACGGCTCGCGCGGGACGCGGGCAAAAACCCGCGTTCGCTCTTCAAGGTCGATGCCACGCAGTTCAACAACGTGGGCAACGTGCTCCCCAGTCTGTGGAAGTTCCGCGAGTACGGACAGAGCGGCATCCCCGTCAGCGAATTGTTCCCACACGTGGGCTCCGTGGTCGATGAATTGGCGGTGGTGCGCTCGATGACGAGCGAGTTCCCCGAGCACACCAACGCCAATTATTTCCTGCACACGGGCTCGGGCCTGCAGGGCCGCCCCAGCATGGGCGCCTGGGCGACCTACGGCCTGGGCAGCGAAAATGCCGACCTGCCCGGCTTCATGGTCATCAACGGCGGCCTGATCCCGCCGGGTGGGCTCGACAACTTCACGAACGGGTTCCTGCCGGCCACGTTCCAGGGCTCGGTCATCAAGCCCACGCCCAACGGTCTGGCCAACGTCAGCCGGCGCGAGAAATCGGCCGAACTGCAGATGGCGAAACTGGCGCTGGCGCGGCGGCTGGACCGTGATTTCGTGGAACGTTTGGCCGACGAGTCGCCCGCCCCCGACGCTCTGGAAAGCGCCATCGCAAACCAGGAACTCGCCTGGCGGATGCAGGCCGAGGTGCCCGACCTGCTCGACCTGTCGGGGGAGACCGCGGCCACGAAGCGGGCCTACGGCTTCGAAGCCGGGCACAGGCAGACCCGCACGTTCGCGGCGGAGTGCCTGCTCGCCCGGCGCATGGTGGAGCGCGGCGTGCGCTTCGTGGAACTCACCTGCCCGGACGGCAATGGCGACCGCTGGGACCAGCACGGCAACCTCCGCGACGGCCACTGGAAGAATGCCCTCTCGGTCGACCAGCCGATCGCGGCGCTGATCCGCGATCTCAAGGACCGCGGCATGCTCGATTCCACGCTCGTCGTCTGGTCGGGCGAGTTCGGCCGCACGCCATTCGCCCAGGGATCGGACGGCCGCGATCACAATCCCCAGGCCTTCACCCTCTGGATGGCCGGTGGCGGCGTAAAGGGGGGCACGATCGTGGGCGCCACCGACGACTACGGTTACCGCGTGGTGGAAAAGGCCTTCACGATCCACGATCTGCACGCCACGATGCTCCACCTTCTGGGCATCGACCACACGCGGCTCACTTACCGCTTCAGCGGCCGCGACATCCGGCTCACCGACGTCTATGGCAACGTCATCCGCGACGTGCTCGCCTGAGCGATCCCTGCGGCGGTTGGGTCCGGCGACGTGCCGCCCGGCTGCGAACGGTTAGCCTGCGGCTCCCTTCATGGCCATGCTCTTCACGGTGAGCACGGCGCCGACCGACATCAGCGCCAGACCCAGCCAGCGGGGCGGCACGATGACCTTCCGGACCGGCACGGTCTCCCACATCACCTGCTGCGCCTGCCCGCCCATCTCGGCGGCCACGAAGCGGCTGGACCGCTCGCTGAGCGTGACCGACTGCACCATGCGGAACTGCACCCCCGCGAAGAAGAGGAGCAAGCCGGCCAGCAGCAGGTGTTGTCGCTTGGCAATCATCTCGTGCCTCCAGGCCGGCACGGCCTCCGGCCGTCCGTCCATGGTTCCATCGATTCGCGGAGGTCTCGCTCTCCAGGGTTCGCCAGTCGCCTCCGTTTATCACGCCTGTACCACCGACATGGGTACGATCCCGGGTCCGGCCGCGCGACCTTGGCAAGATGGGCAGCCGGCGGGCGTTGGCGCCGAAAATAACTGTGGAACCGGTCGTGACGGTGACGATGAACGTTCCGGATGTAGCGGACGTTTCCGACCACACAGTCCCAATGACGAGCCCATTCGTGAGTACTACCCTGCGATCCCGGCTGTTGCGGCTGGTCGCCGTCGTCGTGGCGTGCGGCCTGCCTTCCCTTCCGGTGGCCCGGGCTGACGCCGAGTCGCTCGCCATGGCGGTCTTGCCCGTGACGCCTCAGTCCGAAGAGGAGCAGATGGGCGTCGTGAGCGAGGCGCTCGTGCTCGACTCGGAGCCTCTCACGGTCTCCGAGCCGGAATCGGTGCTCGAGTCACTGCCACCGGGCGCCATCGTCACCGACGACCGTGCCGTGGCGCCAGCGGAGGTTCTCGACGTCTCGTCGCGGCTCGATGCCGGGATGCTGATGGACGACCTCGCCGTCGACGAGATGCCCTACGAGGCCAGCTCCGGCCGCTGGTTTTCCAACGGCGGCTGGTACGTGGGCGGCGAGTCCCTGTGGATGGCCCGCAGCACCAACAACCGGGTGAACATCGCCGTTGACCAGTCGTTCTACAACACGACGTTCACCACCATGGCCCAGCCCTTTGGCGCCGCACCGGGTGCCCGGGCCACGATCGGCAAGTCACTGGGCCGCGACTACCTCGACCGCGACCGCTCCATCGAGTTCGTCTACTACGGCGGTATGGCCTACAACGACGTCGACGGCCGGAAATCGGTGGGCCCGGCCAGCCTCTACACGCCGCTGGCCCCGCTGGCACCCGGCTTTTACAAGGCCGGCCAATACCTGACCCGCTTCAACTCCGACTTCAACAGCTGGGAGTGGGACTATAAGCTCCGCCGCCGCCTGGGCCGCGACCAACTGGTGATGTCTCCCGGCGGCAAGTGGACGCGGCATGCCGAACGCGGCTTCCTGCCGGCCCTCATCGTGGGCACGCGGCTCGCCGAAGTGAACGAGGACTTCTTCCTCTCCAGCACCCGACCCGGCACGTCGACCCGCCAGTTCGAGGGTGCCTATCGCATCAACACCGGCAACTGGTTGCTGGGCCTAAAC
>Ga0315900_10005113_pt1 | contig 18143 bp, 28 predicted proteins | sample LakEriMetagenome_FD_203521 | JGI IMG/M metagenome (GOLD analysis project Ga0315900, IMG submission 203521) | Freshwater fungal communities from buoy surface, Lake Erie, Ohio, United States - Buoy 12 MA114 | ecosystem: Environmental > Aquatic > Freshwater > Lake > Lake biofilm | place: USA: Lake... | reverse complement strand
GTCCATTCTATGTTTATTTCTTTGGTAATTAATGGTAAAGATTCCTGTCATTGTTAGACCGGATTATAAGTTTTATATTGAAGAACACGAAGGTCTCCCGTTTATGCACTGTGATGTGTATAACTGGAGTCCAACAGTGTTCAAAGCGTTAAAGAAAGATTGGAATAGTTTTACAGAGTTACACGGTGGTCCCTTGTTTTGCTGCAAAGAGCATGAGACAACCGGTTATTTAAAGTTTATTGCAGCGTTAGGTTTTAAACTGTTTCGACAAGTAGTCAGTTTAAAAGGTAACATAGTCTACATTTATTATTGGAGCGACTAAAATGGGTGGAGTAGTAAGTGGAATTGTAGGCGGGATCGGCGGATTAGTATCCGGCGGTGCTGCATCAAGGGCGGCAGAATCTGCTGCGGCGGCTCAACGAGATGCTGCTAATCGTGCATCGCAAATGGCGATGTTTAGACCAGTCGGTATTACTACCGGATTTGGTTCTTCTCGCTTTAATGTTAACGATCTTGGTCAAGTAACCGAGGCTGGCTATACATTAACACCGGAATTACAGGCAATTCGTGATCGTCTGTTAACCGGTGCTGGTCAATATGACCCAACACAGATTCAACAACAGTTGATTCCTCAGTTAAGCACTGGCGTATCTTCATTGTTTAATTTAGGTCAGGGTTATTTAGCACAAAGTCCTCAAGAAGCGGCACAACAGTTTGTTCAACAACAACAAGCTCTGTTAGCACCCAGCAGAGAAGCACAGTTGGCAAATGTTCGTAGTCGTTTGTTTGCTCGTGGTCGTGGTGGTTTAGGTGTATAGACAGGAACCGGGGGCGCTCCAACCTCTCCTGAGTTACAAGCCTACTTCAACGCATTAGCACAGCAAGACTTAGAACTAGCTGCTCGTGGACAACAAGCCGGAATGGAACAAGCACGATTTGGTGCTGGTTTGTTAACTGGCGCAACAGAATTAGGTCGTCAGATTCCTGCAATTCAGGCTCAATCGTTCCTACCACTAGAGACCCAGTTAGGTCTTGCTCGTACTGTAGAAAGCCTTGGACAGCAACCATTCCTGTTAAGTCAGGATTTAGCAAGAGCGCAAGCTGGTGCAGGATCTCAAGCAGGGCAGATTTACCAAACTGGTATGCAGTCCGCTATTGCAAATCAACAACGAGCCGATGCTTACAGTCCATTAGGTTCGTTCCTAAGCGGTGCTGGCGGAGGTGCTATTAGCGGATTGTTTGGAGGCGGTGGATTTGGTAATTTATTCCAATCTACAGTTCCGGGAAGTCAATATGCATTAGCAAGAGGCGGCAGTGAAGGCAGCCTAACTTGGAGAGACTAAAATGGCAGAAATCGTAAGAAACTTATTTGGGATTGATCCTGCTGCTTTGCAGATGCAACAAACTGCAACAGATACAGCAAATGCTTATCGCTTTGCTCAATTAGATCCATTTGAAAGAGCTAATATGGCTCTGTATCAATCTGGCGCTCAGGTTGCCAGAGGAACCGGAGAGTTGCTCGGAGGAGATAGTCAACTTCAGCGAGCCACTAAAATTCGTCAATTGGCTTCTCAAGCTGATTTAACTTCCCCAGAAGGTTTAGAAGCCTTTGCTCAATCTGTATCTCCGATTGCTCCTGATGTTGCTTCTAATGCAGTTCAGCGTGCTGCAGATCTGCGTTTAACCGGCGCTAGAACTGTTCGTGCTTTACGAGAGACAGAAAGAATTGAAAAACCGGAAGAAGAAGCAGATCGTGATTATTTACAATCTCTGTATGCTAAGTATCCTGATACCGTAGCAGGTCGTGCTGCCGCCGCTAATGAATTTGCTGAATGGAAAAACAAACGGAAAGAAAGAGTTGCTGCTGCTGGAGCAATTAAAGAAGGAGAAGCGAAGATTCCTGATTTGCGTACTGCTCAGTCTATTGTTAATGATTATCTTGGGAAATCTAAAGAGAATCTAAGCACTATTACTGATATTAAAAATTACGGCGAAATGATTAAAGCTGGTAACTCCAGTCAGCTTCCACAGTTCCAACGAGCTTTAGTTAAGTTAGTTGGAGATAGCCAGATTGGACAGAATGAGCTACGAAACATTCTAGGTTCTAGTGGTATTGCTGCGGATGTTATTGACGGAATCAGTAAACTTATCGTTGGTGCTCCAACCAATGTTAAAATTGATGATGTCTTAAAAGGTGTTGAAGTTCTTCGTCGTAGAGTCGAAGCATCTTATACTTCTGGACAAAATCAAGCTCGTGAAGTTCTGTCAGCATCAAGATTTGATCCTAAGATTGTAGATAACTTAGTTGGTCCTGCATTAAAGACTACACAGCCTGCTGGTGCTGGGAAGAAACAAGTTCCTCCATTAGCTGATTGGTTAACTCTAGCAAGACAGCGTAATCCAAACGCTACTGATGCTGAATTAACAGCCTTTTACAATCAAAAATACGGAAAGTCCAAATGAGCATTATTGACCCATTAGATAGTCCCGGCGGTAGAACCATTGTTGATCCTTTTGAAGTAAATCCTGATGTAGAAGCAACCAAAGCAGTTAGTACTTTTGACTACATTGCTAATCAGGCTAAACTAGGATTAGCAGATAGTGCTGTTCTAGGACAGGCTATTCTTGATACTTTCCTTATCGAGCCAGTTAAAGGTTTAGTAACCGGCAAAGGCGAGAAAGGCGGTATCGGTGAACGCTTCGGTCGTAATGTCCAGCGTTTACAGAAGGCTGCTTCAGAAATCACTGGTGCAGAAACTGGAATGAAAGCTCCCGGCGTAGGCTCTGAGATCATCGGTGGCGGCGCTAGAATGCTATCTGATCCTCTAGGCTATCTTGGTGTCGGTCCTGCTGTTAAAACTACCTCTAAGCTATCGGACTGGGCTGCACAAGCTGCTACCAATGTTACAGCCCGTGCTACTTCTCTATTTGGTCTTGGAGCAACTGCAGAGACAGGCGGTATTGTCGGCGAACAAGTTGAGAAACGACTTGGCGGCACTGGTGAAACTGGTCGAGCCATTGGAACAGTCAGTACAGCCCTTGCTGGTATTCCTTCTGCAGCGGCTGTGGAGCAGAGCATTAAAGGCGTTACTAATGTTGCTAAGCAGATCTATGACAAATATAAACTTGTTAAGACTGATCCTGCTTCAGCTAACGAAGCCTATGCTTCTGGCGCAGCAAAGCGTCTTTTAGAAAAGATTGCCTCTGACTTACCAACCAATCAAAAGATTGAAGACATTGTAACGGAGTTCAATCGTATTGGTGATGTTGTCAACAAAGATCAGATTCCTCTGATGGTTGCCATGTCAGACAATGCTATTGTTAAATCACAAGTACAGAAATTAGCTAAAGAGAATCCACAGTTCCGCCAGCGTGTCGAAAGCGAATTACAAAACTTAGCGTCTGCTATTGACCAACGCTCAGAACTACTATTTGGTCCTCGCTATGCTGCAGTGCAGCCACAAGGCATTAACATTCGTCCTGCACAGAAGCGTATTGAGGCTATCGACGATCAGATTGAGAACCTTAGTTCTAAGTTTATTCCTACCGAGCGTCAGGAAACCATTGGTAAAGCTATCGAGAATCTAGTTGAAGCTCGCCGTAAGACTGTATCAGCGGAGATTAAGCCTGTATATCAGTCTATTATTACAGATGCTACCAAAGCAGGTGCTCAGTTGCCTGAAGCTCAGGTAGAGAGCATCTATCGCTTTGTTGAACAGAATAACCTACGAGATATCTTTGGTCGTAACACTCCGATTGATCGTCAGATTATCTCTAAGCTGGCTCCAGAGAAATTAGAAACTGGAGAAGAAGTATTTAAACCGCTGTCCTTCGAGAATGTCGATTCTTTAAAGAGAGCCATCAACGAGTTTCAGCGTGAGCGATTAACGCTTGATGAAGCTCGTCGTATTAACCAGTTAGAGAACTTTGTAAATGAAGCTCGTCAGGCTATTCCCGGTGACTTTAACCAGCGTTTGATTGACACTGATCGTCTATTCTATGAAAAGATTGGTATTCCTTTCTCAGCTCAGGGAATCAAAGATATTGACGCTAAGCGCTATGCTGAGCAAGTCGCCCCTGTCATCATTAAGAATAGTTCATCTTTGAACCAGTTCTTAAATGCTGTAGGTCCTGAAGGTGTACAGGTTGCTAACAATGCAATCATTGCTGATGCCTATAACAAAGTTATTAAGAACGATGTTCTAGACTATAAGGCATTGCGTAACTATATCCGTCAAAAGGATTCTGTCTTAGATCAGCTTCCAGAGATGCGTACAATGCTAAATACTGCATTGATCGATGACGCTACTTTGCGGGTTGCTAGATCGAATATCGATGAACTCAAAAAGGCAGCCGATAAGCGTATTGCTGACAACTTTGTTATCAGTGTTAAGGACGACAAAGGTGTGGCTGTACCGAACTACACAGAGATCGCTAATAAGCTATTTACTGATCCAAACTTCTTTAAGAAGATCACTAAAGATCTTAAAGATCTCGATCCAGCCAGTTCTAAAGCTGTTTATAACTCTATCCGTGCAGAGATCGTTAACAAGGCACGAGAGTTCCCTGATGGCGGCTTAAACTTCTTAGCTGATCCTAAGAATGCTAAGGTTATAAATCAGGTATTTGGTCAAGGCTATCAGGCTTCTATCAGAGACTTTATTAAGCTTTCTGATGCGGTTAACCGAGCCAATGTCGATGACATTAGCGCTGTATTGATGAGAGCAGAGCTTGATTTAGTTAATAAGAAGCTGACAGAGCTTGGAATCCCCGGCTTAGATGCGCCATTTATTACCTCTACATTCCGTGATCGTATAGCCAGCATTCCGCAAAAGATTGTTCGATTGGCTACCCGTGTCAATACGGCACAGCTTAAAGAAGCCACAGATAAAGCCATCGGTGATCTGCTGTTGGATAAAGACGGTTTAGAAAAGCTATCTAAAGTTGCTAGAACTATGGACTTTAAGATCAATAATCCTACTAACTTTAAGAAGATTCAAGATACCTTTAAGAGTATCGCTCCTCGCTATATCTACGGCGGAGCTAAAGAAGCAACGATGGAACAGTTTGAAGAACAACCAGCTCCAGTTGAGCCTAATTTACAATTTGAACTTTTTGAGACACAATAATGGATCCATTAACAGCACTAGCGGCATTCGGTCCTTTAGTCGTTGACTTAGGAAAATCGTTAATTGCCAGATTCGTCGCACCTGACGAGTTCAAACCAGCCACGATTGAGCAGTATACACAGATGCGTCAGGTTGATTTGGAGATGTTTAAGGCGATGAATGAGGCTGGAGGGTCTAATCCGTCCTATCCTTGGGTTGAGGCTATAGTGAGGCTTATGCGCCCGTCTATAGCTCTCATTGTTCTCGGTACTTGGTGTTATATGGAAATTGTAGGAGACGCTAGTGATACTGTTAGCAACTTTGCTTCTGCCGTTGGTTTTTATCTATTTGGTGACCGGACTCTCTTTTATGCCCGTAAAGGCTTAGTCAAGTAATGCGATTCAAACTAAGTCAGCGCTCCAAAGACCGCCTCAAAGGTGTCGATGAACGGCTGATTAAGATAGTCGAAAGAGCCATCGAGATCACTAAGATAGATTTTTCCATCCTAAAAGGTCTTAGAACGCCTGAGAGACAAAAACAGCTCGTGGCTGATGGTTTCAGTCAAACTCTGAAATCAAAGCATCTAACGGGTCATGCAGTCGATTTAGGGGCATTGGTAAACGGTACTATATCGTGGGATAAGAAACACTATCACACAATCGCCGATGCAATGAAAAAGTCCGCCGAGGAACTCAAGGTCAACATCCGCTGGGGTGGTGACTTCAAGTCCTTTTTCGACGGACCGCACTTCGAGTTAGTATGACTTTCTGGGTCTTAGGTGAACCAGCCGCCTCAGTCGTCGTGAGGAGTACTGAAAAGGATTCTAATAATTCCTAAATCAATGACGAAATGAGCCTCGTCATCGAAATCAGGAACATACTCGAATCCTACACTAAAACCAGTAATCAGGTGTAGGTCAATTATCATTTTACTGGGCAAGCTCCGCTGGCACACTCGTCGCCACCATCAAAAGACGCTTCATCAACATGAGTAATTAGTTGTGTCGAAGCTACCAAAGCATCATACGCTTCTTTAGTAATCTCCTCCAAAGGCGCTTGGTGGAATCCGTGTTCGTTGTGTAATAAGAACGACAAGGACTTGTGATTGTTCTTGTAGTTCTTGGCTAGGTACTTCTTAATCTCAGGAAGTTCTTCCTTACGATAATACACGGTACAGGACACGCTGTTGTCCGACCAGTTAGCCTGTAGCCACTTCACCACTTCCAACTGATCAATAGCGGTCATCTCCGCAGCAATCTTTGTCCCCTCAGGATAGCAGAATGGGAATGATACCACCATCGTGCTGTGATCCTCAGAGCCATCGAAGTTACGCTGATACTCGACAGGATAGCCATGCTCACGACATACTTGCACCAAAGGATGATCTGCAGCGATACGAATACGGCGAATCATGTATTGTGAGTATGCTGGATGACAGCCTGAAGTAACTCCCGGCAACAACGACAAAGTCCCACTTGGTTTTACCGTGGTGAGCTTCACCGACTCAGGGAAGCCATGTGCATGACTATATTTGAAGTCAAACTCACGAAGACGACGATAGGTATCGCTGAGCCAACTACGCTGCTCGTCAGTGGCTTGTAACACACCAGTAACACCAATACCCATCCGCATATTCTTGTGAACAATGTCTTCCGTCTCTTTGAGATGGCAAGGCAATGCAAGGCTATGCTTGTTGATGCGGTACAACAACTGGCAAACATCTAACAACTGATCTTTGCTCTCGATGTTAGGTAGATATACTTCTGCTAAGCAACAAGTTTCATAAGCAGCCAAAGACTGTTCAGCACATGGATTATAACCCATAACATCAGGATCAGGATAGTCAGTCTCACCAAGTCGACCAATCTTACGGGAGAGTTTAAGATTGATAAGTCCATAAGGTTCGCCTTTGCCTTCGTATCCGTCCCAGAAGTATTCGTGTAGGTCTTTAATATCATGGCAAACAACAGAATTATTAGACATAGCTCGCCAAGAAGGAATATTCCCCATGTCCCAGCGCTTAGCCAATAGATACTCGACATCGTCAGGATCTCCAATCGCAATTTGAGCAGAACGGCGTACATTACCAGCCACGACAATAGAACCGATAATGTTCATGATGTCAAGGCAGTCAATCGGACGCAACTTCTTCCCTGCTCGTTTCTCAAGAATGTTACTAATCTTAGCAATACCGTCGCATAAGTCTTCTGGACCAGAGGCAGTGCCACCGAAGCCCTTAATTGGTGCGCCACGACCACGAACGAGAATGGTGCTATAAGTAAAGGTTGGCTTCGTGTCCGCTAGAAACGCCGCTTTGAGGGTTTTGCCGAGGAGCTTGACCCACCCTTCACGGGAGTCAGGAACGATAAAATCAGCATCAGCGGTAGTAACACGAGTAGGAGCGCTAAAGTTAGGATTGACCGGAGGAAGTTTATCAACATATTGCCTTTGAATGTTATAGCCAACGCCAGAGCCAAGCATTAGCAAGTCCATCGCCCAAGTGAACGGACGGACGGGTTGATCGATAACGGTGAATGCACAGTTCTGTAAACTAGCCAGTCCTAAGCGACCAACTGTGTCTGTCCCCATTTGCCACAGGAATCGTCCAGCAACAGTGCCTTTCAACTCCATCAGATACTTACGAAGACGCTCTTGCTCGTCTGCGTTAAAGTTACAGCCTAACTGATCGTTAGCTGCCTTAATTACCCTTTCAACTGTATCTGTAAATTCTTCTGTTTTTGATTTCGGATCTGCTTCGTTTAATCTCCTTGCGTAAGTTCTTTTGTATGTAATGTATCCTACAGTGCTAAAGGGTGTGTTATAAGTCATTCTACTTCTTTCTCCAGTTTGTCAAAATTGTCTTCAATTAAATCTACAAATCTCTCAACGAGATCCTCAGATGATATATCAAGAAGCTCTAACAAGTCAACTTCATTTATTTGCTTTAGTCTGTCTTTTAGGTCGTGTATTGTTAGTGCCATCTTTCTTTACCTTCTTTGGTTGTTGAAAATACTGTATTGCCTTGTTTAAACCTTCCTCCCATGTATCAAACCAAACGGTCTTCATACTATCATACCAGTAGGTGTTTTCACCTTTAGGATACCATCTCCAGCAAGCTAGTTTGTCTTTACCGATTAAGTTTACTACAGGAACTCCTACTGAACCCGCACAATGCGCTATTGCAGAATCAACAGATATTACGCCATCAAGAGTCTGAATATAATCTGCAGTATCGCTCCAGTACGGAGAAGTAATTATACCTTCTTCTTGCTGTAACGACACCCAATCAAATTCAGGATGCTCTCGAATAAATCTTAACATAATTTCTTGAGGCATTCTTTTACCACTCATATTCCAGCTATTGTTTTTAGTTGTATAGCAATATCCCAATACTGGTTTATCTCTAACAGGCTTGACAATGTCAGGATTACGAAAGATACCTTCGCTACCGTAAATTTTCTCAACCGGAACAGCAGGAATAACATTGTGTTCCATTAAGAAATACGGTAACGACATTACTTTAATACGCACTGCGTTAGGGAAAGACTCTCCCGGACGGTAAAAACCGTTGTGATTTGGAAGTCTTTTAAGTAAGCGAAGTACATTATCAGGAAACAACAACTTTACCTGTTTTATACCCGCTTTAGGAAGTAGCGGAATAAAGCGACTGAACTGCATAATGTCGCCCCATCCTGCTTCGCTCCACACGATAGCATTCTTGTCTTTACACTCCATGCCGGGAATCCAAACAGGAGCTTTGTCGAACTCAGTCTTGACTCCTTGTGGAAGTCTTAGATTCGGTAAAGAACGAAGTTCGTGTAGATAGAAACCGTATTCCCAATCGCCTTGCTTAATCAACTCCATCCCGTGTTGATAAGCTGGATTGGCGGCTTCTTGATCTCGAATTCCGTAGAAGTTAATCCTACGATTCTTGTTTAAGTGTATCATGAATAATAGGTTTTGTCAATAGTTTCGTAGTTCGCAATAAGAAATTCTATGTAGTGCTTAGCCTTTTCAAGATCTTGCACACCATTCTTATACGGAAAACGAAGTGAGTACTTAATTACATTGGCTGTCCAAGGATCTAGCTTGTAAGCCATGAAAATGTCCCAAGGCTGGATTTCTGCAACTTGGTAATGGTCGCCCCCAACTTGCTTGCGATCGGGGCTTACAGAGTCGTTTATGCGGTCTATATAGTCTTTTAACTGCATTGCTTCACCTCTACTGACGATTTGATAGATTTTGTAGACTGCGACCAAGTTCCGCAACTACGGCATTGATAACGCTGATAGGTTCCGGTAGCCGAGATTGCAGTCCCCCGCCTTTGTAGGCTAGATGAGCCACAATTAGGGCAAACATGGTCGTCAGAAAAGAGATTAAAATTAGGATGAGACTTAATCCAAGGACGCAAAGCACCATAAAGGCTCTCAAGTAAGACCACATCCTGAACATTATACTTTTCCATCCGCTTCCACGCATCTTTATCTCCGTTCATACATTTAACCCAAAGCTCATGTCCTTCGTGTTCGTGCTTCTTACCAAGATTGAGTCGCTGTGCTACATAGTCCAGCTTATTACTAGGAAACCTAAAGTTGCTGCGAACAACACGCAATAGGTCAATCTGTTTATAAGGCGATGGTGGATTAAAACTATGTAGTAAGAATTCCTTGTTAAGAGTAGGAATATCGAACTTAGTACCATTATAGTGAACCACAGCGTCTGCATCGTTGAGAAGCCCATGAATTCCTTTCAGCATTGTTTTAGGTTTAGATTGATGAACAGAATCGAACTTCACTTCTTTCTCGCCTAACCATTTAGCTGCATAGCATAGGACATAGGAAGACTCCATGAGTTGATTAATGCTGACATTCTGTTGCCAAAGACCCCACACATGGGCTGTGTTGGGGCTAGACTCAATATCTAGCAATAAGATTTTCATGACCACTTCCGCATCTCTTCGAGTTCGTTGTCGAAGTCATTAAAGTTAAACTCTTCTTGATCTTGAGTATCTTGACCAAGGAAGGCTTCCCAAGCTGCTTTAGGGATAGCATGGTCATGCGCCCGATCAGCAAACGATGTTGTGTCCGTAATAAACTTGATTTTCTGCGATACATCATAGCCGTACTTCGCTGATACGACATCAGCACAGGCTAAGATAATATTGAGCCACTGTTGATCTTCGTCAAACTCCATCGTTCTTTCGACAGAGTCATAATCATCACTTAGACTTACTCTTAGTACTAACATTTCTGGTTCCTTTCTTAGGCACAAACTGTGCATTAAACTCGTCCAACGATTTACGCAACATTGCATTAAAACCAAACTCAATAAAGAAGCAACGCTCTTCTTCAGTCATATCAAGCTGAAGATCAGCACCGCCGTCTTTACGCTCCTTCATCTCTAAGACTTTCATTCTTTCCTCGCTATCAAATCAAAAAACTTCTCTGCATCTAAAACAACTAAAGGTTTCTTGCCGTTTTGCTTGACAACAGCAACCGGTTCATGGTTGCCGTGTGTCTTTGCTTGTTCATAATAATTATAAACTGCTACTTTGGCAAGACTCTTACATTCAAACTGATACGGTATTGCGTCTCTTGCCGCTGGACTTAGCTTGACATCTTCCCCGCCGGCTCCCATTGATGTGCTTACGAGGTCTCCGGGGCGTAGTTGAGGAAACCTTTTTTGCAGTTGTTCCACTACCCACTTTTGGAGATTTCTTCCTTTTGCTTTTGCTGATTGGGGCTTCATCCTTTGTTTCCTCTAACTGTTGCGTCAAAATCCAAGACTTCGGAATGCTGATACGATTGTTGCATTCGTGATCAGATACGGTTCCTGCGACACAAATTGCGTCATCGGTCTCGCCAACAAGAAAGCCAACGGTGACACAATGTGCAATATCTACTTTGGGTTCATCCCAGCCAGCGTCGGCTTGAGCGTCAATCCAAGTAATCTTTATAACAGGACAATCCTGTAACTTCACTTTACTGGCGGATGCCATACTTGCTTCTCCTCTCTTAAAATCCAAAGTAATCGAGCATTTTCAAGCACTCTGGCTTCATCGCCATCGTACGCTTTCAACACAGCTTCGTACATCTCTAATTCAGTATTACAGTCCGCTAACAACTTCTTAGACTTCACCGGACCAATTCCTTGTAAACCTTTAATGTTATCAACCTTATCTCCAGTAAGGATCTGAAGGTAGAAGTTACGGATAGCCTCTTCTTCGGTAACGAAGTATTTTTCTTCTTTAACGAAGTTGTAGTGATGACCACGAATCATGTTGAGGTCTTTGTCGATACTGACAATGATTGTCTCTTCTGGTTCGTTTCGGTAGGCTTCAATACCGATTGCATCATCTGCTTCCATTCCATCTACTACTTCAAATCCCCAAGCTCTTTCCATGTACTCACGAAGTAACTGAAAATGATAAGGCTTTTCAGCGACTCGTGTGCCCTTGTACGGAGCAGTAATAGCAATCTCATTTCTGAAATTACCTTTACCTGTGAGATAGCCCCAAACTTCGTCGATGCCTTCTTGCATAGATAAATTATCAAGGAATTCCGACAGCCGTGCTAAAGCAAACTCTGCCGGATCTCCTTCCGATGCAAAGCCGAATCGATATACAAGAATATCAGCGTCGACTAGGGCTTTCATAGAGGAATATCATCCTCTTCCAACTCCGCAGAACTGCCATTATAAACCTTTAGGTCTGTGACAACTAAACGGTGTAAAGAAGGTGAAATTCCCTTACGAGACTGAAACTTCCACTCATAGGGTTTAATATAAGCGGTTGCTCTAGATCCGTTAGCGATTAAGTCGGTGATTTGCTTGCCGGCTGAATCAAAAGCTTTAATTTCGTTAATGCTTTTAACGGTGATGTACCAGCCTTTCTCAGGCTTGTCTTCACGATTAAGAGCTTTGATGCCTACTTCTTCTAGGGCAGCGACAGCTTTCTCGGACAGATTGGTGAGATCGACTTGATAGCGATCAGACATTTCTGACTTCTTATTTAAGAATGCCCATTGAATTTCTGCTTCCATCTTAATGGGTTTTTCGAGATTACTCATTTTAACTCCTATAAAATTACTGCGTTAATAAATACTACTTAGTGATGCTTTCCGGAGAAAGCTTTCATTTCATCGATCCCGTCCATTGTTTCTTCGACTAGTCCGTCTGCGGCTGCGATTAAGCAGTCAAGAGTAGTCTCTAAATCAACAGAGGTTCCGATAGAAAATGTGCGATCGGTGTACAAAGTAATGATGACCTGACCTTCTACTTCTTTATCTGCTAATGCGTCTCTTTCCATGTAGCACCTATCTTGTATTCCCCAGTCAAGGGGCAATTCATTTTAAATTCCAACCCAGCATTCTGTATTGCTCGAACACCGGACTGACCTACTTCATCGGCATACTGCTCAGGAACTTCTACTTGCCATTCATCGTGAACATTAGCTACAAATTTAAACGGTATTTTGCGATTTGTCAAGTCCCTGTGGAGTAAAACCAACGCTTTTTTCATGACTATCGCACCAGCGCCTTGCAGTAGCGTGTTGAGCGCCGAATGCTCCGACCGAACGAGTAACTTGCGTCCGTCAACGGCGAGAAGGACACCCCTCGCAGCATACGCTTTAGCCACTTTTTCTCTGAGCCTTTCGAGTTTCGGCGTGTTGCGTAGAAAATTAGTAATGAGCTTCTGTCCCTCTTTCGCTGAGCCTCCAACAATCTTCCCGATCTTGGCAGCTCCTGCACCATAGAGGAAGGCATAGATAAAAGTCTTAGCTTGATTCCTCGTTTCCAATCCTGCCGCTGTTTGATTGGCTGTGTGTATGTCGCCGGATACAACTTCATTCGTATATTCATTATCATTCATGTAGTGCGCCAACATCCGCAACTCTAAACCGCTTGCATCGATGCCAACTAGCTTACATCCTTTCTCAACTGTCCAAAGATTCCTACATTCTGCACCGTAGATAGCACCGGTGTTAGGTACTTGCGCCATGTTAGGACTGTGATGCGTCATGCGTCCTGTCACAGCCCCGTTGGTGATTACTTTGCCATGCACACGACCGTCTGCTTGGATATGTTCAATCCAGCTTTCGATCTGTGCAATACGCTTTTGTAGCATCAAGTATTCTGCTATGGCTTTCGCTTCGGGGAAGTCGAGACCTTCGAGCGTGGTTTCGTCGACGATGACGCTGCCTTTTTCGGTGAACTTTTCCGGCTTCCAACCCTTCTCAATGAGCCTTTCTGCGATTTGCTGGCGGCTGCCGGGGTTGAACGGCTCGATGATGTCTTTAAGCGGCTTGCCGGTTGTTTTGTGGGTGCGACCAGAAGTGATGCGGGGAGGAAAAATCCCTTGCATTTCAACCGTAATAGCGTCCAGCTTAGCTTTAAGTTCAGCCAGTAGTTGCATAGCAGATTGCTCATCGAATTTGAAACCGTTTCGTTCTTGTACTGCGATGATTGCTTGGACTTCATGTTCTAACTCCTGTGATTGTGTTGAAAATTCTTGTCGCTTTAATTCAGCTTCAAGGTAGTTGTAAATCCGGTGTAATACTTCCACATCTTGTTTGCAATACTGCACCATCTCATCCAACGACTGCGTTTGTAAATCAAAATCAATAAACTCACTCTTCTGTATGCCTAGCAGTTTCCCTAGATTTGCTAGACTGTGACCTCCTTCGAGACTTGGATTTAGTAAGCGGCTTAGCACGAGTGTATCTCTGACTCTCTTCAATGTAATCTGACATTTCCATAACTTGTTCAGTAAGTAGAAATCGAATGCGATCCCATTGTGAGCCACTATCAAACTCGCTGCCTTTATGTACTCCGACAAGTCTTTTGCTTCTTTCCATGTTCTTACCTCTTGAGTGTCTAAATCTTTTGTAACGACGCACCAAATCTTGCTATGGTCTAGCGTAGTTTCGATGTCCAATAATAGTCGCATACAGTTATCTTACTTTATGTGCTAGGTTTTTGTCAACAAATATTAAATTGAAACCGCATTTAATTATAGAATAATATCCTACATTGTGCATCAGTGTACGGATGTCTTCTTCGCTATAGGGTTGAATCTCAACGCATACAACCTTAAATGGATAGCGCCGAAAATCAATGCTCTGTAAGACCTCAAAGTCCATACCCTCGATGTCAATCGACAGGAAGTCTGGTACTCTTCTGTGGTGTAGGATTTGCTCTACGGTAAAGATTGGTAACTGCCGAACTTCAGTGATAGCAAACTCCGGATAATCCATCACAAAACCCTCAGCAACCTCCTTAATGAAGCTATTTCGACCAGATTCGCAGTCAATCATGTAAAAATCTTGGAATCCTGACTTAATACCCACACCAACATTAAGGTTAATATCTTGCGGTCTCTGCTCTAGGAATAGCTTGTGGAGAACAGGATTTGCTTCAACATTAATACCACGAGAACCAGTGTCATAGAACAGCTTAGTATTACTGATATTCTCCGGATGGTGCGCTCCCAAATCCAAGTATGAAGGATTACCAATACCGAGACTGTGAAAGATAGCCCGAATAACAAGATCATCTCCATGTTGAGCATAGGTTGTATCTCCAAATAATTGATCAGGATGAGCCATTAATGTTTTCCTCTCTCCGCACTAATCAGTTGATGGCGCATCGCTTCCAGCTCCGCCAATGCCATCATCAACTCCGTCTGTGTCTTGATTAACTCGTCTTGTACGATCCTCAGTTGTTTTCGTAAGTCTTGCTCTAACTGCTCTTGGTCGTCCTGATTCATTTGCTTCCTCCATTTCCATAGGTTGTTCCAGTTGAACAGATTCAGTGGTGGGCACTTCCACACCATTTTCTAACTCCCCAATATATTCTTCTAAATACTGTATGTACTCCTTTTGCTTATACAGTTCCTCAATACATCCTTGTGCTAACTCAAATACTCTTTTTGTTACATCATCCACGAAATCATTCCCGATAAGTAAAAGAATACTGCTACTAACTCAACAATCAAAAGAGGATTATCTCGTTGCTTCCATCCCGCCCAAGCCCACATCGCACTACCAACCGCACTGAGAACAATGTTAATCGGATAATAGTTAAAGCTGGTTAATGCAATACCGGCTAGGCAAAGATATGTTGCCACCCATTTAAAGGCTAACAATCATTTCTCCATTTGTCAAGAGTTAAATCTAAAGCTGTCCCATCAAGCCATTCCCATGTGGTCATTTTACTATCGCAAAGAACTACCATCGGAGCATAAGCTGATTGAGGCACATCCCAAGCCGAGTTACGAAGCCAAAGATACCGTTCAGAATTATTAAAGATTTCTTTATTATCCTGAATCCTACTAAAGACATCTTTATTAAGCTCTTTAAGTCTTTCGATTTCACTACACAAATCGGTAATAATCTTCCGTGTTACATGGTAGTCGTCGGTCTTAGCGTACTTCAAGGCTCTTTCTAGTAAATCATCTTTCATATAGTTTCCTTTATTTCTAACATTCTTCCGGTTGATGGATTGTAAAGTAATTCTCCCGCACCGCCTGTGTAGCCGCTAAAGCGGTTCTTCAAGACCCTAACATGAGTAGTGTTTCTCTCAATAGGGTCGGTGGCTTGTCCATTACGCTCTAAGCCGATCACGATGTCCGACAGTTGTGCTATCGAGCCTGAACCACGAAGTTGAGCCAGAGAAGTTACTGCGCCTTCCTCGTGTCCTTTAGCATCAGGTCGTTTAAGATGACTGACGCAGATCAGGCTGATACCGGTCTCCTGAACCAGCATTCGCAAACGAGTCATAATAGCATCAAGTGCCTTGCGTTCATCACCAACATCGCCACCGCTAACAATGATACTAATGTGATCCAAAACCACATAACCACATCCAAGTCCTTTAGCCATATAGCGAACCCGATTGACAATATTGTCAAGAGTGCTACTACCGAAATGATCAAAAAGATACAAGCGATCAGTTCCCAAGGTGCGAGTAAATCCATCTCTAAGTTCCTCCTCTGTAACATCCACATCAGGTAAGTGAATAGGTTTGTTCAACGCCAATGACATCAGCGATCTTGCAGTCTTACGAACTCCTTCTTCCAAGAACATCATGCCGATATTGTCCTCGGTCTTTGAGAGAATATGCCATACGATCTCACGCAAGAACTGTGATTTACCCAAGCCTGATCCGGCAGTAATCATCACTAACTCGCCCTTGCGGATGCCGTAGGTTAGTTTGTTGATACCGGCATAGGGATAATCGACTTCTGCCTTGTCAATCGGTTTAGATACTACATCCCAAAGCGTAGAGCCTTGAATGATGCCGTCAGGCACATATTGCTCTGCCCTCCACCAATCATCAACGAATTCCTTGTCCGCCTTGATCTTGAGATAGTCCGAGGCATCTTTTAACCCTGTGCGGGTCTTCATCATCCGAACCTTACCACCAAAGAGTTCAGCAACGGACTGCATCGCCTTCTGACCGGCTTCATCACCATCAAAACATAAAACAATGTTCTCAAATGAATCAATGTATTCGTATTGAGCCTTGCAGTCCTTCAGAGCAGCAGAAGCACCGTTACGAATGGATACGACAGGATACTTCGCACCCATCATCTGAAACGCTGATAGTGCATCTAGTTCGCCCTCGCAAATAGTGAGGTAGCGACCTCCTTTCGGGAAACAGTTTTGACCAAATAGCATCGTAGAGTTAAAGTCACCAGCAATCGAAAATGATTTAGAACTGACGAGCCTAATCTTAATAGCAGATAACACACCATCGTTATCGAAGTAAGGATAATAATGTTTATTAACATCTTGTTTAACTCCGTATTTTACGCAAACAGCCGAAGAAATATTACGATCACTGATAGCATTAGTAGTAGCATTGTCATAGAATTCCAAGTCCTTATTCATAGGTTTAATTTCTCGTTTAGTAGTTACGGCATCGCCATCGACATAGGTTTCACATACATGGCAGTAGGTATGCCCGTCGTCATACAGACTATTGCCATCGCTTGACCCGCACCGATCACAGGCGATGTGTTTAATGAACTTACTTTTTTCCTTTAGCATCTTTTCTATATCCTAGTTCTGATTCGTTACGGTGAGCTATCATCGCCTCGGCAGAGATTCGCCCTACTTCCTCCTTATAGGTCTTTACGGTATCGTGGATGAACCACATTGTGCCGCTACTCAAATCATCAGAATCTGATGCCGCCAAAGCCTCTAGCACATTCATAAACGAATCTAAACGATACTCTAAGGTATCAAGGTTGTTGCTAATATCATAATACTGTGTCATATATAACTCCTAGGTTGTAAAATGTAACATAAATATATCCTTATAGGTTATAAAGTAACAATAATGTTACTTTACATCGATAATGCCCTGAACCCGAACCCGCCAAGGATACTCCTTTTCAATCCAAAAACAACGGTAAATCCCATTCTTAACACTAAGCCAAGCCTCATATCGCTGATAAGTGCCTTGTGCGTCATAACAATCATCGTGCGCCCATTCCATGCGACCGGCAATATAGCCTACTAAAACACCGAAAGCAAACGCACTGAGGATAAATGCTCTTACTAAAATAGACATTCTCCAAGCCTTTCCCAAGCAGTTCTAAACGGATTCGGTTTAGCAATCTTGTTTGTTTTAATCCAAAAACTAGGGTCTAACTTACAATGTGCCTGTGCCTCTTGCTTACTAGCAAAGCACCGCACAATCTCGTTATATTCGTCCCTAACCTCGTAGCGCAGCTTCATTTAATTACACCAGTCCACATTAAAACCTGACCGATAATCGCAGCCGGTAACATTATGGCACATAGAGTAACAAACAAACCGAAATTGTTTCCGTAGAATTTGTCAAAGATTAAATTACTAATCCACAATGAATATCCAACAAAACAAATCAAACCGATTGTTATCAAAATAATCATTTCTCACTCGCTTTCTTTAGTATTGCTTTAGCAAATAAAACATTCCAATTCTTATCTGGGGTGCAAGTTAAATTATTGGCTATTGCTTTTATTTCCTCATCACTTAACTCTCTTGGTG
>Ga0315900_10005112_pt1 | contig 18147 bp, 15 predicted proteins | sample LakEriMetagenome_FD_203521 | JGI IMG/M metagenome (GOLD analysis project Ga0315900, IMG submission 203521) | Freshwater fungal communities from buoy surface, Lake Erie, Ohio, United States - Buoy 12 MA114 | ecosystem: Environmental > Aquatic > Freshwater > Lake > Lake biofilm | place: USA: Lake... | reverse complement strand
CCCCCGGCGGCGCGAAACGTTTCCAGGAACTCATCGACGCGCTGTCGCAGTGCGTCGTCGCCGAGCCGCAGGCCGATCGCCCACGTCTCCTCGCGGAACGGCTCGAGCACCGCCCGGGTCGTGTCCGGGTGCCGGCGGTGGTTCTGGAAGACGGACAGCGAGTCGTAGATGAACGCATCGGCCTTTCCCTGCACGACCTCGAGCACGGCCGCCGCTTCCTTGTCGAGCACGAGCACCCGCGCCCGCTTCAGCGTGGTGGCCGCGTGCTGGTGTCCGGTGGTGCCCTTCTTGACGGCGACGACGCGGCCCGGCGCGTCGAGGTCGGCGGCGGACCGCACCGGTGAGTTGGCCGCCACCAGCAGCGCGAGGCCGGTTTTGAGGTAGGGCGCGGAGAACGCGATCGATTTACGCCGCTCGGGCGTGGCCGTCATCGACGAGATCACACAGTCGATCTTGCGGGTCTTGAGGGCCGTCACCAGCCCGTCGAAGGCGATGTTCTCGATCACGACCTCGCGGCCGAGGTGCCGGCCGAGCGCCTCGGCGAGTTTCACGCTCACGCCCGCCGGCCGCCCCTGCGGATCGGTCATCTCGAACGGCGGGTACGAAAGCTCCATTCCCACGCGGAGGGGCGGCTCGGTGGCGGCCGCGAAGCCGGCAAGGAGCAGCAGCCATGCCAGAAGTGGACGCATCAGTTCGTCTCCGCAGGTGATCGCCCGTCGTGGTGGTCGCCGACCACCACTGTAGCGGCGGCCTCTGACCGCCGGAAATACGGCCGCTTGAGCAGCGCCGTGGCGTAGGCCTCCAGGCGCGGGCATTTCGGTGTGCCGCGTTCCCCAGTCCTGCTCTCGGCTTGACCCGCGTGAACGGCACACAATGCCCCCGGCGGAAGCCGGGGGACTCCGGGTTGCATGCCTTTCCGGGTGCCATGCGATGTGGGTTGGAGCGAGGGAGTCACGTGCCGTCATGCGGCATGGACGGTGGGTTGGTTGTCGTGTCCGGAGTCCCCGGGTTTCCACCCGGGGCTTCTTGAACCGCGCCCGGCGGTCACGGGTCCGGCACGACAGGATTCGCAGCCGGATCCTTGCAGCGGCGCCGCTCTGTTGAGCTCCTTCGCGCCACATCAAAACGTGTGCATGCGGGTGGCACGACGCCTACGCGGCTGGGCGCGTGGCCAAGTCCACCGCCGGGGCCGATTCGACCGGCTCGAGACGGCCGCCCGGGCCGATCGCATAGGACTTGCCGCGCCAAGCGACCGTGCGCACGGCGAACGAGGCGAACCATCCGGCGAAGTAGAGCAGGTCCTTGAGCGGGATCGCGGCCGCGTGCCGCCAGGCGAGCGGGCGGCCCCGGAGCAGCCCGGCGGCGGAGATCTCGATCATCATCTTGACCGCGACGAGCGGAGCGGAGAGCCACGCGAGATCGGTGGCCAACAGCGCCAGTGCCCAGGGCACGGGGTTGAGCAGGAGCTCGAGCGGATAGGCCCAGGGGACCATGCGGCGGCGCAGGCTCGAGTGCCGCAGGTGCCGCTGCGCGAGCTGGCGCCACGACCAGGTCGCCTGCACGGTGCGGACCGGCTCGGCGGCCAGCCGGAGCCGCCAGCCGCGGGCCAGCACCAGCCGTGAGAGCATGTAATCGTCCGCCCCGTGGTCGCGCACGCCCGCGAAGTCACCGATCTCGGCCAGGGCCCCCCGGCGGACCCACTGCCCCTTGGCGTTCACCGCGTGCTGGCCCGAGAGCACGGTGGCGGCGATCGAGAGGAATCCCGCGAACTCGGTGTAGTGCAGGTTCTCGACCGCGGCCGGAAGCGTGTGCTCGCCGATGCCGACGACGGGCTGGTGCACCATGCCGACCCGCGGGTCGGCGAAGCAGGGGAGCACGCGGGCGACCTCGTCGGGCACGACGCGCACGTTGCTGTCGGAGAGCAGGACGATCTCGTGCCTGGCGCAGGGCAGCAGCGCTTCGAGCAGCCCCACCTTGGGGCTGGCAGCCGAGTCGTCGGCCCCCACGACGACGAGCACGTCGCGGTGCGGGTGGCGGGAGGCCAGCCGGCGGACGATGTCGAGCGCCGGGTCGGCCGGGTCGGCCGCGCCGAAGACCAGTTGCAGCGGCTCATGCTCGAGTCGAAAGAAGGAAAGCAGGTTCCGTTCCAGTTCGTCGTCGGCACCGCACAGCGGCTTGAGCACGCTGACGCCCGCGCGGAACTCGGGCCTCGGCCGGCGGCGGCGGTGCCAGGCGGACCAGCCGTGGACGAGGATCCATGCCAGCGCATAGAGGCCGCCGCTGGCGGCGGCGACGGTCACGACGCACGCGGTCGCGAGGGTCACGAGAGCGACATCCCGGAGGGGTCCGAAACCGGGGGCAGGGTACCCGCGGGACGGAGCCCGCTCAATGCCAGCCGCCGGGCCGGTCACTCGCGGATGCAATACAGGGCGTCGGAGGAGCGGATGAGGAGCGCGTTGCCGGCGACGGCGGGCGTGGCCCAGAAGACCTCGTCACCCGGGCCGATCGTCGATTCGCCGAGCACCTGAAAGTCGGCGCCCGCCCGGAGGACGAGCGTCGTGCCCTTCTCGTTGACCAGGTAGATGCGGTCGCCGATCACCAGCGGCGAGCCCACGCAGGTCGTGCCCCCCGGCAGCCGCTTGCGAAACTTCTCCGCGCCCGTCCGCTTGTCGAGGCAGGTCGCCGTGTTGCCGAAGAAGAACAGCAGGTCGCCGACCACCACGGGCGAGGGCATGCCCGCGCCGCTCTTGGTTCGCGACCAGGGGATCGCCGGGGTCTGTTTCGTGCCCTTCGGGGGCGTGAGGTCGCCGAGGTGGCCGGGTGCGATCGCCGCGGCCGGGGACTTGCTGCCCGGGCTCGACGTGCCGAAATACACCCCCTCGGCGTCGGCCACGACGGAGCAGGCGAACGAGGTGTCGATGTCCTCCAGCCGCCAGCGTTCCAGGCCGTCGGCCAGGCCGTAGGCGATCAGGCTCTTGTCGCCGGCCGCAAGCACCTCGACCGTGCCCGCGTTGGTCCACACGACCGGCGTGGCCCAGGAGGTGCCCTTGGACCGGTCGGCTTTCCAGAGATCCTTGCCGGTCGCGGCGTCGAGACAGAAGAGCGTGGCCGCCTGCTCGTTGTAGAGCTGGAGCAGGAGGCGGCCGTCGTGGAGCGTGGGCGAGGAGCCCGTGCCGAATTGGTTGGTCGTCTTCTGCGGACCGAACTCCCGCCGCCAGCGTTCGCCGCCGTCGCGGTCGAGCGCCACGAGCGTGCCCGTAGCACCGAAGAAGGCGTAGGTCCTGTCGGCGGTGGCGCACGGCGTCTCCGTCGCGTAGGTGTTCGACGCGTGCTTGCCGAACGTCGGTTTCTCCTGGACGACGGTTGTGCTCCACAGCACGCGGCCGTCCGTCGGGTCAAGACACAGCACCCGCCATTCGAGGGCGTTCTTCGGCAGCGACGGCCGGCCCAGCGTGCTGAAGTCCATGACGCCGCTCGTCGAGTTCTTCGGCCGGTCGTTGCCACCGGAAACGGCCGTCGTGACGTAGATCCGGCCGCCGGCTACCACGGGCTGCGACCAGCCGCTCCCCGGGATCGCGGTCCGCCAGGCGAGATGCCGCTCGTTGCTCCAGGTCACAGGCAGGCGGGCCGCCGGGGCGTGGCCGAGGGCGGCGCCACCGCGGAACTGCGGCCAGTCGGCGGCTTCGGCGGCGGGCAGCACCAGCGCCAGGCCGCAGAGGGGGGCGAGCACGAGACGCATGACGGACCTCCTGGGGGATGACCGTCAGTATCGTCGGGCCGGGTGAAATCCGGCTACCAGCGACCGCCGCGTGGCGGCAGGCCGAGCTGGGTGCGCCGCTCGTCGATCGCCCGGCGATACTCCGTGCGCCGCGCCCGCTCGTCGGGCGAAGACCGGTCGATCCGGCGCTTGCTGCGGGCGTTGCGTTCCTCCTCGGTCGTGGACCGGCCCCGGCCGCCACCGGTCGGCGGCCCGCCGCGGCCACTCGGCGTGGCCCCCGGCTCACTCGCCACCGCCGCTCCGCTTGACGCCGCGGAACGCTGGCGGTCCCGCGCGGCCCGCGCCGCCTCGCGGGCTTGGCGGCGGTCTTCGTCGGCCTTGATGCGGCGGTCGAGCTCCGCCTGCCGCCGTTCCGGCGGCAGATTGAAGTAGGAATCCAACTCGGCTTGCTCGCGGGCTGCGATGAGGCGTCCAACGTCCCGGTTCGCCTGGCGTTGCAGATCGGGAGGCAGGCCACGGACCCGGTCGAAGACGACGGCGAAGCCCGGCGCGTCGTATGCCAACGGCAGCTCGTTGCGGGCGACCTTGCGGAGTTCTGCGATCTCGCCGTCTACCAGGCCCCGGATCTCCAGCACCTCGCGAGGCACGCTGAAGAAGCCGAGGAGCCACGCGAGCAGCAGCGCGAGGAGGGCCGCGAGGATCAGGCCGATCACCGTGCGGCGCACCACACGGCCTGCCGACCGTCCGCCGTCCCGTTCGCGAACGATGTCGGCGAGCACGCGGCGGCGATCGGAGGCGGCGGTCGACATGACCATGCGGTTCCTGGCTGTCCGTGGAAAAAGCCCTCCATGGCCTGTTTCCACTTGATCGACCGCAGGAAACGCCGAGGGTTTCCTGGGTCGATGGCCATCGCATCCTGCTGGGGAAGACTTGGCTAGCGGACGTTCGAGTGTACTGTCCCGCTGCGGCGTGCGACGGTCGGAAACCGCCGCTGCAGAAACGTGAACCGCCGGATCGGGCCACACGTTGCGGACGTCCGGCAGCCGGCGGACTTTCCCGCATCGGGACCGGGCTTCCCATCGGCTGCGGGCGGTCAGGCGGCCCGGCGGTGGGCGACCTCCGGGAACACCTCGCTGTGGGCGTGCCCCGTGCGGGAGCGGATCCGCAGCGCCGCCAGCAGGCGGCGGCGGACGGTCCGGAAGGGCACGGCCACGCAGCGGTGGGCCCGGATCCACCAGGGCCGCATGCGGTGCATGTCTGCGAGCGTGAGGCCGATCTGGTCCGGGCGGTGCTTCACGCGGTGCTTGAGCAGATGGTACTCGTCGCAGCGTTGCAGCAGCCGCAAGAGACCCCCCAGGAAAAAGGCGGACACGCCGCCGGTCGGCAATCCGAACGAGATCTGGTAGTCGATGAGATGCGGCCGCCCCGCGTCGTCGACGAGGAGATTTTCCCGCTTGTGGAGGTCGACGTGGGCGACGCCGCGGCGATGAACGGCCTCGAGGATCACGGTCAGCATGGGGAAGAAGCGGTCGTCGACCCGTTCCCCCTCGGCGAGCGCATGACCCGCGATCCACTCGTGGGCCACGGCATTGGGCAGCGGTCGCCCATCGACAAAGACCGGGCCGAGCCCGACGGGAATGCCCTGGATGCCGGCGAGTCGGGCCATGAACCACTGCTCGCGGGCGGCGAGCAGACGGCCCAGCCAGCGCATCGGCAGCAGGCCGATCGACCGCGTGCGGTTGAACTTGCACTTTGCCGTGCGGCTCGGCGAGCGGTAGACGGCCGTGGCGGCCCACGAGTCGTGCTTGAGCGTCTCGACGTGGTGAAAGGTCTCGCCGTCGAGTTCGATGCGTGCCGGCGGCTCCGCGTGGCCAAGCGCCCGGAGGACGGCGGGCCGGGGCCGCGTGTGGCCGTCCGTTTCGGGGCCGGCAATCGACACGATTCCAATGCTCACGGGCGTTCCTCCGCCAAGGCGCCGACGGCGCGGCCGACGCCCGCACCCCACAGGCAGACCATCGTCTCGGGCGGCGGCCAAACCTTCGTGGCCGTGCCGGCTGGAGAAAATGTCGGGGCTTGCCTCGCCCGTCCGCGCGACCGGCAGGGATCGCGCAGCGGCCGCCGTTTGCCCGGCTTGCCGGCCTGGATCAGGCCCCGTGCCCGCGCCGGCCGCGGACGGCGGCGGCGAGCCGTTCCAACAGCCCCACCGTCTGTTCCCAGCCCAGGCAGCCGTCGGTGATCGACTGGCCGTAGACCAGCGGCTGATCGGACGTGAAGTCCTGCCGGCCGCCGACGAGATGGCTTTCCACCATCACGCCGACGACCCGCCGCTCACCGGTTTCGAGTTGCGCGGCGATCGCGTCGGCGACCGTCGTCTGCCGCTCCGGCTGCTTGCTCGAATTGCCGTGCGAGGCGTCGATCATGAGCCGCTCGGGCAGGCCGTGCCGCGCGAGTTCCGTGCAGGCGGCGGCGACGCTGGCCGCGTCGTAGTTCGGCGCCTTGCCGCCGCGGAGGATGATGTGGCAGTCGTCGTTGCCCTTCGTGGACACGATGGCGGTGTGGCCGGCCTTGGTCACCGACAGGAAGTGGTGCGGCTGCCGCGCGGCCTGGATCGCCTCGGCCGCGATCCGCACGTTGCCGTCGGTGCCGTTCTTGAAGCCCACGGGGCAGGAGAGCCCCGAGGCCAGTTCGCGGTGCACCTGGCTCTCGGTGGTGCGGGCGCCGATCGCCCCCCAGGAGACCAGATCGGCGATGTACTGCGGCATGATCATGTCGAGAAACTCGCAGCCGGCCGGCAGGCCGAGGGCGTTGATCTCGGTGAGCAGCTCCCGGGCCACCCGCAGGCCGTGGTTGATGCGAAACGTTCCGGTCAGGTCGGGGTCGTTCACGAGCCCCTTCCAGCCGACGGTCGTCCGCGGCTTCTCGAAGTAGACCCGCATCACGATCTCGAGGTCGGCCCCGAGCCGCTCCCGCTCCGCCCGCAGCCGCCGGGCGTACTCGACCGCCGCCGCGGGATCATGGATCGAGCAGGGGCCGATGACGACGATCAGCCGATCATCCGCGCCCGCGAGGATCGCGTGCAGGGCGGTGCGGCACGCGGTGACCAGGTCGCCGAGGGAGGGCGTGCAGGGAAACTCGCGGATCAGGTGGGCGGGAGGCAGGAGCTCCTTGATCTCTGCAATCCGCAGGTCGTCGGTGGAGGCGGGCATCAGCGGCGCGGCGGGGGAGGGCGGGGGCGAAACTCGCGCATTGTAGCCGGCGGTGAGGCCGTGCGGGCGACTCAGGGTACCAGGCCGCGGGCTGCGACCGCCGGGCGGCGTTCTCCGCGGGGCGCGGGGTTCCACGACTCCCCGAGCTTCAGCAGCGCGGCCCGAATGCGGCTCTTCACCGTGCCCACGGGGATGCCGATCCGCGTGGCCGCCTCGCGATACTTCATTCCCTGCTGGTAGACGAGCTCGACGACGAGCCGCTGGGGGGCGGAAAGAGCGTCGATGGCCGAGCGGACATGCTGCCGCGACTCTTCGGCCGCAGCCTCGTCGGCGGCCGTGCCTTCGCGGGAGGCGATGGCCGCCAAGAAGGCATGCCCCTCGTCGTCGCCCTGCCGCCGATCGAGTTCGACCATCCGGTGCCGGCGGTTGCGGCGCTGGGCGTCGATCGCCTGATGCGTGGCGATGGCGTACAGCCAGGGGCGGAACCGGCGGCCGTCTTCGAAGGCATCCCGCTTCAGGTGCACCTGGAGGAACGTCGCCTGGAAGACGTCTTCCGCCATCTCCGCGCTGTGGAGATACCGGCGCAGGTAGCCGAACAGGTCACGCTCGTAGCGATGCACCAGCGACTCGAAGGCGGCGGTGTCGCCGGACTGCCGGAAGCGGCGGATCAGTTCCTCGTCCGTGTCCTCGTCGAGGCGGGCGGCGGCGATCATGGTGGTATCTCCCGTGGCCATCCCTGCCGGCCGCGCGTCTCCGCGACCGGTCGGCAGATCCCTCAGGCACATGCCGTGCCGAAAGCCAGCCCGCCGCAAAAGTGCGGCACGGCCGCCGAAAATCGGGAAAAACCCGCCCGTCGGTCGGCTCCCCATCGGGAGCAATGCCGCATTTTGCACCGCTGGTTTGCAAAACAGGGCGGTCCGCATGGTGATCCGCCAGCCGGCGGGAGTCGTAGACTCGTCGCCATCATGTCGATCCCCGCCCCCATGCCGCCGACGTCATCGCCGTTCGCACCGGCCGCACCGGCCGAAGATCCCGGCTATCGCACCGGCCAGCTGATCACCTGCTTGGGGAATAAGCGGGCCCTGTTGCCGCACATCGACGCGGTCGTCGCGGGCATTCGGCGCCGGCTTGGCAACCGTCGCCTCCGGTGCCTCGACGCGTTCAGCGGCTCGGGCGCCGTGTCGCGGCTGCTGAAGGGGCATGCCGAGGACCTGGTGAGCAACGACCACGAGGACTATGCCGCCGTCCTCGGCCGCTGCCATCTGGCGAACCGCCGGGAAGTGGACGAGCGGGCTCTCGCGGACTGCGTCGCCGCACTCAACGCCCGGGTGGATCGCGGCGGGTTCCCGCCGGGCTTCATCGAGGAGCTGTACGCCCCCCGCGACGAGGCCCGCATCGGGCGGGACGAGCGGGTGTTCTACACACGCCGCAACGCCCGGCGGATCGACGACTATCGCCGCTTGATCGATGCGGCACCGGCCGCATTCCGCGACCTGCTCATGGGGCCGCTGTTGAGCGCGGCCTCGATTCACGCCAACACCGCGGGCGTGTTCAAGGGCTTCTATAAGAACCGGGAGACCGGGATCGGCCAGTTCGGGGGCACCGGCGGCGACGCGCTGGCGCGGATCCGCGGCGCGATCGAGCTGGCGCCGCCCGTGTTGAGCATGTTCGACTGCCCGTGCACGGTCCTGCAGCGCGACGCCAACGAGGCGGTGCGGCTCGTTCGCGGGCTCGACCTGGCCTATTTCGATCCGCCCTACAACCAGCATCCGTACGGGTCGAACTACTTCATGCTCAACCTGATCGTGAACTACCGCCGCCCGGAGCGGATCAGCCGGGTGTCGGGGATTCCCGCCGATTGGCGGCGGTCGGGCTACAACGTGCGGGCCCGCGCGGGCGAACTGCTTGCGGATCTCGTGCGGCACACCGACGCGGCCTTCCTGCTGGTGTCGTTCAACGACGAGGGCTTTTTGTCGCTGGCGGAGATGCACGACATCCTCGGCCGGGAAGGGGCCGTCGAGGTGGTCGAGATTCCGTACGCCACGTTTCGCGGCAGCCGCAACCTGCGGAGCCGGTCGCCCCGGGTGACGGAGCGGCTGTTTCTGGTGGAGCGGTGACCGGCGGCGGGCGCCGCGCCGCCGGCCTGCCGCTCACACAAAAAGCCCCCGGCGGAAGCCGGGGGACTCCGGGTGGCATGCCGTCCCGTGTGCCATGCGGTACGAGCTTGAGCCAGGACATCTCGCACGGTCGTGCAGCATGGATGACTGGCTGGTTTTCATGCCCGGAGTCCCCGGGTTTCCACCCGGGGCTTCTTGGGACGGGTAACGCGACCGATTTCCAATGGTCGCAGGATCATGCCCGTCCTTTTGGTTTTGCTTTCGTCCCGGGTGCCATGCGGCACGAGCCTGAACCAGGACATCACGCACCGTCGTGCAGCATGGATGACCGGATGGTTTTCATACCCGGAGTCCCCGGGTTTCCACCCGGGGCTTCTTGGACGGGTGACGAGACCGATTCCCAAGGAGCGCAGGATCATGCCGGTCCTTTTGGTTTTATTTCGGTTTTGTCCTGTTCGGCGGCGGCAGCGGGCTACCATGCTCGGGGATTCGTTGGCCACTCCCGTCCGCTTGGATGCCTCCCGTGCGCCCCGCAATTTCGCCCGTCGCCCCCGCCTGGATGAGCCGCTGGCTCGTGGCGGCCGGCCTCTACAACCTCGCCTGGGGCGGCCTCACGGTGCTCGTGCCCGGCTGGCTCTTCGACCTCACCGGCATGGAGCGTCCGAATTACCCCTTCATCTGGCAGTGCGTGGGGATGATCGTCGGCGTCTATGGGATCGGCTACCTGGCAGCCGCGGGCGATCCCTTGCGGCACTGGCCGATCGTGCTCGTGGGTTTTCTCGGCAAGATCTTCGGGCCGCTCGGTTATGCCATGGGCGTGCTCGACGGCACGGTGCCCCCCGCGTTCGGCGTCACGCTGCCCACGAACGATCTCATCTGGTGGGTGCCCTTCGGCCTGATCCTCTACGCGGCGTTCCGCGCGAACACCGACACGTCGGCCGCCGGTCCGGCCGCCGACCTCGATGCGGCCCTCGCGGCCGCCCACACCCACACCGGGGCGACGCTGGCTGACCTGTCGCGGCAGTCGCCGGTGCTGCTGCTCCTCCTGCGGCACAGCGGATGCGTCTTCTGTCGGGAGGCGATCGCCGACGCGGCCGCGGCCCGGCCGCAGATCGAGGCCGCCGGAGTGCGGCTCGTGCTCGTGCATCAGGGGAGTGACGACGACCTTCGACCGCTGCTCGAGCGGTATGGACTCGCCGGAGTCGATCGCGTCAGCGATCCAGCAAAGGAGCTGTACCGGTCCCTGGATTTGCCACGCGGCACCCTCGGTCAGCTGTTCGGCCCGCCGGTGTGGGGCCGGGGGCTCGCCGCGGTGCTCGCGGGGCACGGCATCGGCCCGCTCGTCGGCGACGGGTTCCAGATGCCCGGGGCGTTTTTGATTCGCGACGGCCGCATCGTCGCGGCGTACCGCCATCGGCACGCGGCCGATCGCCCCGATTGCGGCGCCCTGGCTTGTGGCACGTCGCGGCCGCTGCCCGCCGCGGGGGCCGCGTCGTGACCGTGACCGATCTTCTCCTCATGGCCCAGGCCGTCGCCTCGGGAGGGATGTGCGGCCTCATCTGGTTCGTGCAGGTCGTGCACTACCCGCTCTTCGCCCGTGTGACCGGGGCGGGTGATCGTGAGTATGCGGCCGAGCACCAGCGGCGCACGGCGTGGGTCGTGATCCCGTTCATGCTCGTCGAGGGCGCGGTCGCGGCGCTGCTGGCCATCACGCCGCCGCCGGGGATCCCGCGGGCCGCCGCCGTCGCGGGCCTCGGGCTGGTGCTGCTCGTGTGGGCGAGCACGGCGGCGGTGCAGATGCCGCTGCATGGGCGGCTCGGCCGCGAAGGTCACGTGCCCGCGGCGGTGGCCGCCCTGGTGCGGTCGAACTGGCCGCGGACGGTGCTCTGGACGGCGCGGGTCCTGCTCGCCGTGTGGATGCTGCGGGTCGGTGGGTGACGCGAGGCGGCAGTGGTTCGCGGCTTCCTGGGGCTCGAGCCGGCCGGAGATGGCCGGCAGCACCAGCAGCGTGAGGATCGTGCCGGGCATCAGGCAGCCGATCACGACCGTGGCGAGCGGCCGCTGGACCGCGGCGCCGGCGACCACGGTTCCGCGTGCCGGCCCTACTTGCTGCGATAGAACCAGTCGAAGGCGCGGTCGGGCAGGCGGTGGATCCGTGGCAGCGGCCCGCCGTCATGTGTGCCCGTGCGGGGCTGGCATGGACCACGGTAGATCGGTCCGCACGTCGGTGCCCCCGGCTTTCCGATCAGGTCGAAAGGCTGTGGAGGGCTGGCGGGATGGCACGGGGGGGGCGGGACGCACGGCGGCAGCAGCCGTGGTTCGCCGCACACGTGCAGCGGCTCGATGCCCGCCTGCCAGTCGGCGGGGGAGTCGGTTCGCGGCGGCAGCATGCCGGCGATCCGTGCCTTCGCGTCACGGCTCGGCGCGTCCGCGCCGAGCGGAACAGCCTCGGCCCGCGGATCGGTCGTCCGTGCCGCGGGCCCATTGCCAGCGCGGGGCTCCGGTTGCGGCGGCGTGGGATCCTGACCGGCGGCAGCGCCGATCCACAGGGTGCCGGCAACCAAGGCTGCGAGCGGCATTGGAACGATCGAGCAGGTGGCTGGAGCGGTCATGTTCGTCGGCATGTCAGGGGGCGGGAAGAGGCTGGATCGGTTCGGGTGCGGCCGCCGCGGGGGGGGGCACCAGGGGCATGGGAGGCTGGTTGGGATCGCGGCCCACACGCCGCCCGTCGTCACCCAGCTCCATGCGGAAGTCCGCCGGAGTGGCGGCCGGGGCTTCGAGCGTCGGCGGAAAGACCTCCAGCTGCAGCAGGTCTGCCACGGCGACCGCGCCGCTCCAGCGGTCCGCCTGCGACTCGACGAACGCCAGTTCGGTCTCCGTGAGGATCCGCTGCGCCTGCAGCAGGCTCAAGAACGTGACTTCGCCCCGGGCATAGAGCTGCTGCGTCAGCTGCACGGTCTGCCGGGCCTTGGGAAGGATGAACTCTTCGTACCAGGACACGAGCCGTTGGGCGGTGCGGTAGTTGGCCATGATTTGGGCCGTTTGCGTCGCCAGATCGAGCTCGATGCTGCGGAGGTTGGCCCGCGAGGAGGCGATGTCGGCGCGGGCGGAGCGAATGTTGCCCTGATTGCGATCGAACAGCGGCACCTCGACCATGACCTGCAGCAGCCCCTGGTCCTGCGGCGGGAAGTCGACCTGCCGCTGGTAACCCCCCATCAGGTTCACGTTCGGGATCGGCTCCACGACGGACCGTTCGAGGGCCCATTGGGCCCGCGCGACGTCGGCTTCCGCGGCCCGCGGCAGAGCGTTGCGCTGCACGACCGCGTCCTGCAGCATCTTGAGGTCGAAGGCGGGCAGTTGCAGGAACAGATCCGCCTCGATTTCACCGACGTCGGCCCGCGGCAGGCCGATCGCGGCCGCCAGCTGCCGGCGGCCCGTTTCGATGAACACCGCCGAGTTCAAGAGCCGCACGTCGGCGCGGTCCCGTTCGATGCTCCAGAAGAGGACGTCGGCCTTGGTGCCCTCGCCGGCCTTCGCCAGTTCGTTGCCGATGTCATACGACCGCTTCGCGATGTCGAGCAGTTGGTTGTAGATTTCGACGCGGCGCTGCGAGATGAGCAGGGCGTAGAACGACTGCCGGACGTCACGGAGCACGTCGAAGCGGGCGCGGATCAGTTCATATTCCGCTTTTTGCACCTCCCGCAGCGCGGCCTGTTGGGCGAGCCGCAGCTTGCCGGCCGTGACGATGTCCTGGGCGGCGAAGCCGTTCCACTGGCTGTTGGCTCCCGCGACCTGCGGTGATCCGGCCGCGAGCGTCGGGTTGGGGTAGAGACGGGCCTGGACCGCCTTGCCGCGGGCCGCCTCGACGGCGGCCCGGGCCGCGCGGAGCTTGGGGTGGCTGCGCTCGGCCAGCGCCACGAACTCGTCCAGCGTTCTGGGGGACGGGCCGTGTGGAGCGAGCGTCGGATCGTCGCTGCCGGGCCGCGCGGCCGTCGGGTAGTCGCCGAGCGGTCGGCCGGGATCATCGAGGCGGGTCGGCGTGGCCGGGGTTGTCCAGGCAGCGCCGTCCGTCCCCCAGGCGGCGAGCGGAGCGATGGCCATGCCAACGGTCGTCGCAGTCAGGCAGCGCAGGAGAGCGCCTCGCGGTTTGGAAGCCACTCTGGTGATGATCATGGGGCGGTGCAGCGCGGTGTGAAATCTGTCCACCGCAAAAGCATCGGCCGATTGCCCGGGCCGCGGCCATACAATCGCAATAAATTGCCGGACAGGAAACGCCGCGAAGGCGGGTGGTCCGCGGCTTTCGGGCGGGCGGCCAAGGCCGCGGCATTCAGGGGAGATGGGCGGCCCGCCCGCGCCGGGGGCCGCTGCCGGCAAGCCCGACGCGGGATGGTGGAGTCAGGCGAGCGTTCGCATGCCCGGCTCCTCCATGAACGCGTAGCAGACCATGTGAAGCACGTGCATCTGCACGTCCTCGACGCGGCCATAGTGGGTGTCGTTCACGACGATCGCCTGTCCGGCGAGCTCGGCGAGGCGGCCCCGTTTGGCGCCGACGATGGCGGCGGTCTCCAGGCCATGAGCATTGGCCCATTCGAAAGCCCGCACGAGGTTGGGCGAGTTGCCGCTCACGCTCGCCGCGATCAGGAGGTCGCCGCTCCGCGCGTAGTTTTCGAGTTGACGAACGAAGGCGTCGTCGAAGCTGTAGTCGTTCCCCAGGGCCGTGAGCCAGGCGACGTTGTCGGTCAGGGAGAGCACCCGCATCCGCCGCGGCAGCCGGTCGGACGCCCCTTTGCCGAGGTCGGTCGCAAAGTGCGAGGCGTTGGCCGCGCTGCCGCCGTTGCCGATCGCAAAAATCTGGGCATCCCGCAGCCACGCGGCCCGCAGGCTCTGCGCCAGCCGCTCGATCTCGGCGACGGGCACGCTGTCGAGGGCCGCGTGCTGGGCCGCGATGTAGTTCCGGAGCCACTGTTGCATCGAACGTTCCTGAAGGATGGCTCATGATTCCCGGAGGCGTGGGGCGGCCAGCGGGACAGCCCCGCCCCGGCACCGCATCTTCGCGCCGCGTCGCGCGGGCCACAAGTGGGCCCTGCGCACGTGCGCGGGACGCCGGGGCACAGCCCGCGAGGTGTTTCGGCCCGCTGAAGCGCCCGGAGACTTGTGCCCGCGGTCGGTGTATGGCCTCGTGGACGCCGACGGGAATACGCCGCTTCCGTTGTGCGCTGCTGGTCGTCGGGCTGTGCAATCCTCGCGGCCGCAGAGAAATCCCCAGCCCGGCCGCCGCCGCGGCCCGCGAACCGTCTGCCGTCGTGCCGGAGGCTCACCGGGCCAGTTCCACGAGGTGATCGACCAGCGCCTCGCCGTCACCGGGCTCGAGGCCCGCCGGAATGGCGCCGACCTCATAGCCTCCCTCGGCGAATGCCCCGCGGTGCGGCCAATATCCGTTCCAGCCGTTGGTGAGGGTCGTGAGCAGCACCGGCTTTTCCAGCCGGCGCCGCAGATCGACCGCCAGTTCGCCGAACAACTCGACCGGCGCGGCCACGACGTAGGAATCCCCGATGAGCCAGACGGCGATGTCGATTTCGTGCCCTCGGATGACGACCGTCTTGGCACGGCAGACGAGATTGCGGCCGTCCTTCGCCGGAGCGATCGGCCGCGTGGCCTGGGCGAGCGTGCGGACGAAGCTGCCGGCCGTCTCGCCGATCCGGTCGACGTTCCGGGGGTCTTCCTGCGTGGCCATCCAGGGATGGACGTTGCCGGCCGCGCCGAGCACGAACATGCTCTTGCCGTCGGGGATGTTCGCGTCGAGCCACTTGCAGGCTGCACCGGGGTAATCGCTGCTGATCATGCGGCTCGCCTTGCCGAACACGACCGGATGCGCCCCCAGGCTCCACACGTTGACCTGCCGCGGTCCGTTGACCTGACGAAACTGCAGCAGCGTGCATGTCGGGTCGGGGGCGGGGCGGGGCGGATGTTCGAAGATCGTCTGCGGGTTCCAGCACATGCGAATCGTGCCATCCACCGGCACGCGACGGTTGTACCCCAGGCCGAGGGGCGCCTCCTGGATCCAGGCCGTCACCGGATGAATGAGGTCGTTGGCCCGCCGCACGGCGTCGATGATCTTCGGCTGGATCGATTGCAAGTAGTCGTCGGACGGGGCGGGGCCCGAGTGCGTGTGCGTCGTGCTGACGAGAACGTGCGCGGGATCGGTGTCGATGGCCTGGGCGATTTCGGCCCGCAGCCGGCGGCACGGGGCGTTGGGCAGCACGCACAGGTCGAGGCTGACGAGCACAGCCTTGAGCCCGCCATCCTTGAGCACGCAGGCACGCACCAGGAGCGGCAGATGAACTCCGTCGCTGCCCGACCGCTCGCGGGGCGTCGGATACCCCATCAGCGGCACGGATGCGTCGGGCGTGATGTCGCCGGCCCCGAAGCCGCACCGCAGGACCACCGCCGATATCAGCGGAGCGGGCGCCGGCCGCTCCTCTTGCTGCCGTGCCACCGCCGCAGGGGGAGGCGAATCCGCGGCCAGGAGCCCCAGTCCGATCACCGCACCGCCGACCAGACACGCTCCGCGGGCCATTTTCCGCCACGACATGATGAGTCCTCCACGGAGCAGGATAGCCGGCGAAGAACGTGCACGTCAGGGCTGCTCGAGGCGTGGCAGATTCACGAGATCGAGCAGCTCCCGCGGCTGAGGACCGCCGGGTCGACGCGGGGCTCGGCCGCCCGTGTCGGGGCCGTCACTTGGCGTCTGCGGCACCGTAGGTCGCGAGCGCAGCCTCCAGCTCCGCCCGCAGTTGCGGGAACCGGCCCGAAGGCAAAACCGCCAGGGCGGCCTTCACGGTGGCCACGGCCTCGTCGCGCTTGCCGTTGCGAAACTGCGCGAGCGCCAGCAGTCCGCCGATCTGCGGGTTTCTGCGTTGGGTGAGTTCCATCGCCCGCATGGCGGATTGGAGTGCCGCCGGCGCGTCCCGCAGCGACTCCGGACGGACGTTGAGCAACACGCTGGCCGCGGTGGCCTGCTCCTCGGCGTCGTCCGGCCGGGCCGCCGCCAGCCGCCTGGTGGCGTCGACGAACTGCGGCACATCTTCGCGGTGCTTGTGGATGTCGCGCACCACCGGCAGCAGCGCAGCCGCGGTGTCGGGCTCGAGCTGCAGGGCCGCCTCGAGGTCGGCAGCCGCGGCGGCGAACTGCTTGAGGGCCATGCGGTTTTGGGCCCGCGCCCGCAGTTCCACGGCCGTCGTCAGCTGTCGCTGCTCCATCTCGGCCACGCTGTCGGGCGCGATCACCTCCAACTCCGCACAGAACATCAGCGCGGGATCCCCATATTCCACGAGCGAGGCCGCGAGCGCATCGACCGTGCGGGGCACCCGCGTCGCCACCAGTTCCCGCTCTCCTGCCAGCACCCGGACGGGCGCGTCGAGGTCGACGAACCGGTCGTCGAGCAGCAGCGTCAGCCGCTCCACGTGGCAGGCGGTGTCGATCTGAAACTCGTTGCCCACACGGGTCACGTCGAGTCGCTGAAAAGCCGCCGGCGCGTCGTTCCGCAGCCAGTAGCAGCGGCGGCGGAGATAAGCGTGGAACGGGTAATTGCGTTCGAGCAGCTTGGCCGTATCGGCCGTGCCGATTGGCAGCGGCAGGAGGGGCTGGTGCCAGATGACCCGTGTGGGCAGGGGGTCGCGGCTGAACCCGGCCAGCCAGCCCGGCGTGTCACGGTCGTCGATCGCATGCCCCTGGCCGAGGTGTTCCTTGTATTCAAGCCGGTAGCCGGATCCGGCCTGCCGGCCCAGCGCCCGGACGGCCGCGGCAAAACTCCGGGCCAGCGGATACCGCTGGAAATCCGTGTCGGCCGTCCCGATCTGGATCATGACGGGGAGGTTGAGGAGATTGTCCGGGGCGGCCCGGCCGCGTGCGCCGAGATAGTTGAAGCCGGCGCTCGCCGCCACGGCGGCCCAGCGATCAGGGAGCGACGGACCGAGGTGCAAGACCCCGATGGCACCCATCGAGTAGCCCATCAGGTAGACCCGGTCGCTGTCGATCTCCCACTTCGCCGGCAGTTCGACGAGCAGCCGCTCGAGCGCCGCGATCGAGGCTGGTTCGTTCCAACTGCCCGTGGAATTGACCGGGGCCCGGGGTGAGACGCACAGCCCCTGCTGCACGGGGTATTGGGCCATGGTCGCGGCCCAGCCCTGGTCATTGCTCTGCGGGCTGTTGCCGCCGCCGTGCAGGTTGATGAATACCGGCCAGCCATGCTCCGGTTTCATGCCCGCCGTCCGCGCTCCGTACCGCATCGTGACGCGGACTTTTTCTTCCGGGCCTTTCCACCAGTCGGCCTGCACGGCCCCCACGGTGACGCCGCTGTCCGGCTTGAGCCAGCCCTGAGGAAACGCCAGTGGCTGCGGCGGTTTATCGGGCTTCTGCGCCGCGAGCCGCTCCCGCCAGGCCGCCCACAGGCCGCGCTTCCACGCAGCCGCGGCCTCCTTGGAGAGCGGCGGCTGGTCGGACTCCGGCCGCTTCGTCCGCGCCCGCTGTTCGGGCGACAGGCCGGCATACTCCGCGTGGCGGGCCAGGAGCGCCGTCAGTTCGGCGGTCGGCGGAATGCCGGGCTCAGCGGCCCGGACTCCGCTGGCGGCGCAGAGTAACGCTGTGATCGTGCCGGACCGGCGAACTGTTCGGCCGAACAGCATGGCTGGATGTCTCCCAAGTGTGTCAGGCCTGCGAAACGGTAATGCAGGGCTCCGGGGGCGAACCACCGGCCGGCCGGGATTCCGTCAGTCGCGTGCCTCACCGGACACCGCTGAACGAGGCTCCCACGCCGCAGCGGCGGGGGAGGCGGCGAACGGTTCTTCAAGGGACGGGAACGGCAAGCCGTGGCGGACCGCCGTGGCTCAGGATAACCGGGGGTCATACGACATCGCGACCATGGCGATTTTCCCGGAATACGTCGACTTCGACGCGGCGGAAGTTTTCCAGTGAGTGGTGCCGGTGCCCGCCGGGAGGATGCTCGCATGGCAGCCCTGATGGGCCGCCAGAAAATCCTTCCGGCTCTTGTCTTTCGCGGTTGGCGAACCCAAGGTTCGCCCCGCGAAAGTCCCCGACCATGGACATT
>Ga0315900_10005111_pt1 | contig 18148 bp, 22 predicted proteins | sample LakEriMetagenome_FD_203521 | JGI IMG/M metagenome (GOLD analysis project Ga0315900, IMG submission 203521) | Freshwater fungal communities from buoy surface, Lake Erie, Ohio, United States - Buoy 12 MA114 | ecosystem: Environmental > Aquatic > Freshwater > Lake > Lake biofilm | place: USA: Lake... | reverse complement strand
GATTTACACAACCAAATGTGTATATTGGTTTAAATGCTCCTTGGTTAAATGAAATATTAACTGAAAAACAAAAAGAAACACTACGTACCTGGTTCAAACGCAAGGGAGCCCCAGGTAAAACAGGTGGTTGGGTCGATTGCAATTCCCCAATTCGTAAAGATGGTGAAATAGTAGGTTATAAACCTTGTGGTAGAAAAAAAGGCGAAGAACGATCCAAGTATCCTTCATGCCGCCCAACTCCCGCAGGATGTAAAGATAAAGGTAAAGGCAAAACATGGGGTAAAACAAAATAATGAAACTACTTGACATATTAAACGAGGTAGAGCTAAACGAATGTCCTGCTCCCACCCAAAACATCGCACTTAATCTTGAAAATAGACAGAAGGCTATTAACGAATATGGATACGGACCTCTAAATCCAAACGAACCAAACGAAAAATTTTGGCAAGCTAAAGTGGATATGTGGAAGTTGGATTCGGCCGAAGAAGCTAAAAAATCACTATGCGCCAACTGTGCTGCTTTTGATATTACAACCAAAACACTAGATTGCATCGCTAAAGGAATAGGTGATGATGGGGGAACAGAAGATCCATTTGATGTAATTGATGCCGGAAAATTAGGATATTGTCGATTTTTAAAATTCAAATGCGCTGCGGCCCGAACATGTGATGCTTGGGTTGTTGGTGGTCCTTTAACAGATGACTAACTCCTACCTATAGTTTAAAACAAAATAACATGAAAAAATCACAGCTAAAACAACTTGTTAGAGAAGAACTACAAAAAGTAGGAAAAGATCACTATATTTTTAATACTAAAGAAAGTAATAAATTAGTTGATCCTAACCCACTAGATGATATACCAACTGTTAAAATAGACATAGATGAAGATAATAACATGATTCTTAAATTAAGTTATTTTTTTCATAATGGCGATAATGGTAAAATTGCTTTACTAAAAAATAATTTAGTTTTGCAAAATTTGCTCATGAAAGCTATTCAAGTTGAGTCCCAAAAAATGTTTAGAAAAACAGTCCATGGAATACTAGGAATTCCCTATGGTCTAAAAGAAAATAATTAAATTGCAGAGTAATAATGCAACCCTACACTAACACCGTTATATCAACAAATACAGTTGTTCGAGAATTTAGCCAAGATACAGACCCAATGTCTCTAGTTTGGCATCAAGATAATGAAGATAGAACAATAACCGTGCTAGAAGGGCAAGGTTGGCAAATACAAAAAGATAATGAGTTACCCTTGGCGCTTCAAGAAGGAGATAGTATATTTATACCCATGGGACAGATCCATAGAGTAATAAAAGGAAATACAAATTTAAAAATACAAATAACAAAATCATGGCACAATTAAACGAGCAATTCCTTAGAATGCAAAAATTAGCAGGTGTAATTACTGAATCTCAGTACAATAAAAAAATGCAAATGCTAAATGAAGAAATTACAGTAGGTGAAACATATACTGCTTCAATGCCTACATCAAGTGATGGTAAAGAAAGAATGGATGTTAAAGTTAAAGTTTTAGGAGTAGACAGAAATGATGCTAATAAATTTATAGTAACTCCCTTAGAAGACAAAGACTACACTAATCCTGCATCTAAGCAATTAAATAGTTTTGAAAAAGGAAAACAATATGGAGTTGAAGCTGAATTTATTAAAGAATCATTAAATGAAGCAATAGGAGATTTCAACCCAACTGGCTTTATGGCAGCTATTAAAGAAACCTTAAAAAAGATGGGATACGAAGTAAAAGATATGCAAGGAAGCAGCATAGACCCAGCTAAAGGCCAACTTGAAAAAGATGCAAATGAAGGAAAAAAATCTGCAGTTGTAGGTACTCTTAAATGGGAAGATGGAGAAGAAGTAGTAGCAGCCGTTAGCTTAAGTCAAAATGATGACACTGCTACTCAGTTAAAAACTCTAAAAGATTTAGAAGATAAAATCTATGACGTATACGCAAAAGATTTTGCAGCTAGACTTAATAAAACTAATAACGGAAGAGTAGTAACAATTGGCATTAAAAACAAAGCCTAACTAACTAACATACAGACCGATTCATAGCCGGTCGCTCGAAAGAGACAAAAACTATGCAGCTGTGGCGCAATTCAACTTGGATTGCGTCACTTTTTTTCGTATATTTACACATAATTTATAATGTAACATGAAACAAGATAGAATTGTAATTGTAGGAGCAGGAGTAGCAGGCATTAACGCAGCAACCAAATTAGTGGATAATGGATATCCAGGTGAATTAATTAGAATTATTGATAAAGGAAGTGATCCACACAACCGTTTACCTGAAGAAGTAATGACAGGTATGCTAGGAGCAGGTGGATGGAGTGATGGTAAATTAACTTACCACACTGCTATTGGGGGTCAACTATCAAAATATTGTGGTGAGGAAAAGGCAATGGAATTGATGGATCAAGTTATTGCTAACTTTAGACGTTTCCACCCTAAACCAGAAGAAATTTTCTGTTCCGATCCACAAGAAGAACCTGAATTTATTAAACCATATTTTGGCTTACGTATGTTTCCTGTATGGCACATTGGTTCTAACTTTCTACATGAAATTGCTAAAAATTGGTATTCATATCTAGTAGATAAAGGTGTTGGATTTAACTGGGATACAGAAGTAGTATCAATCGATTTTGAAACAAACCACTTTGAATACATTGAAATGGGTGGAGATGATACAGATACTATTATAGGACAATATAATACACTTATTTTTGCAGTAGGTAAATCAGGTATTGATTTTGCTCAAGATCTAGCTCAACAATATGGCTTACCAGATGAACCTAAACCAGTACAAATTGGTGTTCGATTTGAAGCACCACAAAAACATTTCCAACAGTTAATTGATGTGTCTTACGATTTTAAACTATATCGTAAATTTGATAATGGTGTTTCACTTCGCTCATTCTGTACAAACAACAACGCTGCTTACGTGGCAGTAGAGGAAACATACGGAAATGTTAGCTACAATGGTCACGCTAAAAAAGGTGAAGAATTCCGTAACAACATGACCAATTTTGGCATCTTAATGGAAATTCCAGGTATCGGAGATCCATTTGAATGGTCCAGAAAGTTGGTTTCTAATGTAAATTCAGGTGGAACTGGTTTCTATTACTCACCATCTCGTCGTCCATCTGAAACATCTGAAGGCGAAACTGTATCTGCTAACTCAATTAGCCATAGAGATTTAGAAAATATTGTTAAACCCGCATTTAGAGGACATTTCCAATACATTGAAGATTTTATTGAAGATATGAAAAAAGTGTTCCCAACACTTGAACATGACTGGGGAATTTATATTCCTGAGGTAAAATATTTGTCACCTGAGCCGCTCGTCGATTATACCAATCTAGCCCTGACCACATTCCCCAATGTCCACTTTGTGGGAGATGCATTATCTGCTAGAGGTATAACGGTGAGTGGTGCACAAGGGATTTATGTTGCTGAAAACATTTTGAGCAACTAAGGAGAGTTCGTATATTTAACATTGATAAAAGATATTGAACATGAACAATAACAAAAAGCCAATCGTAATTAAAAAACTAAAGAAAGCTGATGGCACCATCGCTTACATTAAAGATGGTAAATTGCACAATTGGGATGGACCCGCTCTAATCCCACAAGGTGATAAAAAATTAGCTGAATATTATATCCATGGTATCCAGTATACTAAAGATCAGTTTGAACAAGCTCATAGAGATCAAGAAGGTCTTCCATGGTACAAGAATCCATCTATGAAATCACAATTGGAGGAAGGATATAGAAACTAATCCATGAAAAAATTAGTTATTGTAAGCGGTTATTTTAATCCTTTGCACAAAGGACATCTTGAGCTTTTCCACAGAGCACGGGGTTGTGGTCACAAATTGTTTGTAATAGTTAACTCTGATCACCAAAGAGTATTAAAAGGATCTAAGGAATTCCAATCCGAAATGGAACGTTTGATAATCATACGTAACTTAAGGATTGTAGATCACAGTATGGTTTCTATAGATAAAGACAAAACACAATGTGAGACCCTAAAATATCTTTCGGACATTTACGGGACAGAATATAAACTTGCATTTGCAAATGGTGGTGATCAAACAAATGATACTATTCCAGAAACACAGGTTTGCATTGATAATGAAATAGAATTGATTGATGGATTAGGTGATAAAATTCAATCATCAAGTTGGCTATTAAACAAATTATAATATGAAGATAGGATTGACAGGGACAATGAGTGTAGGAAAAACTACATTAGTCAAAGCATTAAAAAAACTACCACAATTTAAGAACTATAAATTTGCTACTGAGCGTTCAAAATATTTAAGGGATTTAGGTATCCCATTAAATACGGATTCAACATTGAAAGGTCAAACAGTGTTTTTGGCTGAACGATGTGCTGAATTGATGCATGATAATCTAATTACAGATCGTACTATTGTTGATGTTATTGCATTTACTAAAAGTGCTAAATCAATTAATGTGTTGGATAAAGATGAATTTGAGCAATATGCTTCTATGTTTATAAATGAATATGATCATATATTCTATATTTCACCTGAAGGATTACCAATAGAAGATAATTCAGTACGTGAAACTGATCCTGAATATAGAGATTTAATTGATTTTAACATACAACATTTATTGCAGTCACATGCTCATAGATTTAAATCTGTACATACTATCAGTGGTTCAACTAAGGAACGAATTGAGCAAATTCTAAATGTTGTAAACTCCTAATATATTTATAACAAAATATAAATATTTACACCATCATGAAAAAATCAGCACTAAAAGAATACATCAGAGAAGAAATTATTAAGACTTTATCCGAGATGGATGCATATCAAGTAACCGGAAAAACAGGGAAGAAAACTGTTGCTTCTTTTCAATCCCAAGGTGAAGCAAATAAATTCAAACAGCAAAATCCTAATATTGTAAGTGTTGAAAAACTTGAAGAAAAAAAAGAAGAGGAAGATGTAGAAGTAAAAGATGATTATCATAAAGTTGATGATGAAGATGGAGATAAAGACAAAGAACCATCTAAATCTGAATTAAAAAAAGTTGATAAATCTACCAAAGGTCTAGCTAAAGCAAAAGATGAACTAGCTTTATTAACTAGAGAAATGAAAGCATTAGCTAAAAAATATAAAGAAGCTAAAGGAGAAGAAAAAGCTATGATTTTCACGAATTTAAGCAAAAAAACAGCTCTTAAAAATGAATTAGAAGCTATTGTATACCCAAAATCACAAAGTGAAATATATTAATATATTAATTATAGTAATAGTTTGCATTTTTATTTTGTTTTTCTTTAACAAAAAAGAAGATTACGTTGAAGAATACAATGCAAAAATCGAAAAGTTGGATGAAAAAGTCGATTCACTCCAAGATGTGAACGATGATTTATCTTTAAAAATTGATACCTTAAACATACAAATATCGGAATTAGATCAAGAACTTGATTTAAAAGATAATAGTATAAATACCTTAAGAAATGAAGTTAATGCCAAAGTTAGTAGTGTTGATAGCTATAATGATGATGAGCTCAAAGAGTTTTTCACAAACCGCTACCGATTCTACTTTGATTCGCTTAGAAAAGCCAATAGCTCGTCTAGTAATTAAAGATCTTATAATGTGGGATGGTACAAAACAAGAACTATTCCTCACTCAAGATAAAGTTAAATTACTAGAACAAAAAATTGTATTTAAGGACAGTATCATCTCCAACTTAAATACTCAGATAACAAACTATAAATCCATTATGGATACTAGATCTGAACAATTGGCTTTATCACAAGAGTTATCAAGTAGATTACAACGAGATCTAAAAAAAGAACAAGTGAAAGGAAAAATGGTTGCAGGTACAGGAATCTTAGGTATATTAGCCGTATTATTTATTTTAAAATAAAATAATATGTCTAATTCCAATATAAAGGAGATAATAAGACAAGAATATATAAAGTGTTCCCAAGATCCGGTTCACTTTATGCGCAAATATTGTTATATCCAACACCCCCAAAGAGGTAGAATCCAATTTAACCTATACCCATTCCAGGAAAAGGTACTTACCCTCTTCAAAAGACACGACTACAGTATAGTTTTAAAATCCCGTCAATTAGGTATTTCTACTTTAGCTGCAGGCTATGCTACGTGGCTAATGCTTTTCCATAAAGATAGAAACGTACTAGCTCTAGCAACTACACAGGCAACAGCACGTAACTTAGTATCTAAAGTAAAATTCATGTGGGAAAATTTACCCTCATGGTTAAAAGTGGATGCGGTAGAAAATAACAAACTATCACTTCATCTAGTTAACGGATCTAAAATACAAGCCAAATCTTCAAATTCCGATTCCGCACGATCAGAAGCAGTATCTTTGCTAATAATAGATGAGGCTGCCTTTATAGAAAATATTGCCGAAACGTGGGCTTCCGCTCAACAAACCCTAGCAACGGGTGGTGGTGCTATTGTATTATCTACTCCTTTTGGTACAGGTAATTGGTTCCACCAAACATGGGTTAAAGCAGAACATGCAGAAAACGATTTCGTTCCTATTAAATTACCTTGGATGGTCCACCCAGAACGAGATCAATCATGGAGAGATAGACAAGATGAATTGTTAGGTGATCCTAGATTAGCGGCTCAAGAATGTGATTGCGATTTTTCTACCTCTGGAGATATTGTATTTTATAGCGAATATCTAGAATACTACGAAAAAACATACATTAAAGAACCACTAGAAAAACGAGGTGTAGACCAAAACCTGTGGGTATGGGAATCAGCTGATTATTATCGAAATTATATTGTAGTAGCTGACGTAGCTCGTGGCGATGGTAAGGATTATTCTACGTTTCACGTCATAGATACCGAGGCAAATGTTCAAGTGGCAGAATACCGTGGACAAATCGGAACTAAAGAATTTGGTCACTTGCTAGTAGGCATAGCTACAGAATATAATGAGGCTTTACTAGTGATAGAAAACGCAAATATTGGATGGGCAACTATACAAGTAGCAATAGATAGAAATTATTCCAATCTTTATTATTCTCCCCGTGCCGAATCAAATGTAGATTCGTATTTTGACCAATATATGGATACGTCAAAAGCAGTAGCAGGATTTACAATGTCGGCCCGAACCCGTCCTATGGTGGTAGGTAAATTTCAAGAATATATTTCTGAAAAATCCGTAACTATCCAATCTAAAAGATTGATAGAGGAAATGAAGGTTTTTATATGGAGAAATGGTAGAGCAGAAGCGCAACAAGGATACAATGATGATCTAGTAATGGCTTTTGGAATTGCAATGTACATCCGAGATACAGCTTTAAAATACAGACAACGTGGTTTAGATTTAACACGTAGTGCTTTAAAAAACATGACCGTTAATAGAACCTCATACCAGGGAGCATATTACGCTGACAAAAATGACAATCCTTACCAGATTGAAAATCCATATGGTGACAAAGAAGATATATCCTGGTTATTATAACAATATTTATAACAATAACAAACAACATGGCAGATACCGGCTTATTTAGTAGATTACAAAGATTATTCTCCACGGATGTAATTATCCGTAACGTTGGAGGTAATCAGATAAGTGTAATGGATACTAATCAGATCCAATTCAATGGAGCAATTCAAACGAATTCTCTTATGGACAGATATAGTAGAATTTATTCTACTAATCCTAGTTCATTATATGGTTCACAATTTAACTTCAACTATAAGTATTTAAGACCACAGTTATATTCTGAATATGATGTAATGGATCAAGATGCTATTATTGCCTCTGCCCTTGATATTATAGCTGATGAATGTACTTTGAAAAACGATATGGGCGAAGTATTATCTATTCGCTCTTCAAACGAAAATATACAAAAAATTCTATATAACTTATTCTATGATGTATTAAACATAGAATTTAATATGTGGGCATGGGTTAGACAAATGTCCAAATACGGTGACTTTTTCTTAAAACTAGAAATAGCCGAAAAATATGGTGTATACAATGTAATACCATACACTGCATTCCACATTGAAAGATTAGAAGGATTTAACCCAAAGAATCCATCCGAGGTTAAATATAGATATAATCCTGACGGTTTAGTAAACTCTAACAGTGGATTATATGCAGTTACTGGAGCTGGTACTGACCAAACAGGTGGTATAATGTTTGATAACTACGAAATGGCCCACTTTAGACTAATTGGAGATACTAACTATCTTCCATACGGTCGTTCCTATTTGGAGCCTGCTCGTAAACTATTTAAACAATATACTTTGATGGAAGATGCGATGTTGATCCACAGAATTGCTCGTGCCCCAGAAAAACGTATATTCTATATGAACGTAGGTTCCATTCCTCCGAATGAGGTAGATGCATTTATGCAGAAAACTATTTCAAATATGAAGCGTACTCCATATGTTGATAAAAAAACTGGAGACTACAATTTGAAATTTAACATGCAAAACATGATGGAGGATTTTTATATCCCGATTCGTGGAAATGATACAACCACTAAAATTGATACTACTAAAGGTTTAGATTATGACGGTATTCAAGACGTTGCATACTTAAGAGATAAACTATTTGCCGCACTTAAAGTACCTAAAGCATTTTTAGGGTATGACGAAAATATAGAAGGTAAAGCTACATTAGCTACTCAAGATATTAGATTTGCTCGCACAATTGACCGTATCCAACGTATTTTAGTATCCGAACTTAACAAAATTGCTCTAGTACACTTATATTCTCAAGGATACAGAGATGAGGCTTTGACAAACTTTGAATTGTCTATGCAAACTCCTTCTATTATATTTGAGCAAGAGAAAATTGAGTTAATGAAATCAAAAGCTGAACTAGCTCAACAATTAATAGAACAAAAACTATTACCCACAGATTGGATTTATGATAATATATTCCATTTATCTGAAGACCAGTACGATGAATATAGAGATCTAATTAGAGAAGATGCTAAACGAGCATTTAGAGTTACCCAAATTGAAAACGAAGGTAATGATCCCGTAGAAAGTGGTAAATCCTATGGTACACCACACGATCTAGCTTCACTATATGGTAAAGGTAGAAATGATTCCGATCCTAGAAATGTACCAACGGGATATGATGAGGATGAAACATTAGGTCGTCCAAAAGATTCTATTACTACTATTGGAAAACAAGATAGTAATTTTGGAAAAGATCGTTTAGGTGTTAAACGAATGAAAGATACTGATAAAAACGATTCATCTGACAGCCGAACAGATACCAATAAAAGTGGTATGGCCCTCGAAAATGCTCAAGTTGCTTTCTTGAAAAATAAAGATATATTCTCTAAAATGGACAAGAAAAAACTGATTTTTGAGCACGACAAAGACGATACTTCGTTGCTAGATGAAAAACAGTTAAAAGAGTAAAATTTCTTTAATATTTATAAACAAATATATTTCTTTGATGAAAATCAAACACAGCAAATTCCGTAATACTGGTATTTTATTTGAATTGCTAGTAAGACAGGTGACAATAGACACATTGAAAGGGGTAGATTCTCCTGCTATTGACATCATGAAAAAATATTTTGTCAAGAGTGAAATAGGCAGAGAGTATAAACTGTACGAATCCATTCTAAAGTCTAAAGTATTAAATGAAGGCAGAGCAAATACAGTCATCAGTACTGTTTTAGAATCATCTGCTAATCTGAACAAATCTTCATTAAAGAGACAAAAATATAATTTAATTAAAGAAATTAAAGCTCACTACGATCTTGATACTTTCTTTGGCATTAAAATTAAAAACTATAAAGAGCTAGCCTCTATCTATACTTTGATTGAAGGTTTTAACTCTACTACTTTTGTGGCACCCTCTCAAATGGTAGATTGCAAAGTTGTATTGTTAGAATTTTTAACTAAACAAGATGTAAATTCTGATAGTGTAGAAGAGGATGTATTAAAAGAATTCCAAGCATATGATAAGGATTTAAGAATTCTTACATACAGAGTTCTTTTAGAGAAATTTAACGAAAAATACGATTCTATATCTCCTGAACAGAAACAAATTCTTAAAGAATTTATCAATTCTGTAGACTCAACCCCTGAGTTAAGAAACTTCTACAACACTAAAATTGTAGAGCTTAAAGAACATTTAAGTAAAAGCATTAAAACCATTAAAGATCCAGCTACTAAAATTAAGGTTGAAGAAATAACCAAACATTTAGTTGAATTAGACAAAACTTCTAAAGTTAACGACGACAATTTAGTGGATTTAATGCAATACTACGAACTAGTTCAAGAAATTAAAAAAGCAAATGGGGTACAAATATAAATTATCCGATAAGCTAAAAGAAGTATCTACATCTGGTGCAGCAGGTGGATTTCTCACCAATCCAGCATTTGCTGAAAAAGTTAAAGCATCTAAAGAACTAGAAAAACTAGGATACACTCCAGTTGAAGAAAACATAGGTGCCACTTTAGGACCCGGTCCTAAAGCAGGACCCGAAGGTGTTAAAGACAACTACTACGTTAAGAAATTCAAATTTAAACTAGTTCCTAAAGATAAAAAAGGAAACTACGTGCAGAAAGGCTCTGGTCTAGAAGTTAAGAATTTATTTTAATATGTATAAGTATAAAATTAAAGAACAAGGGGATGAAACCCTAAAAAAATTCCAAGATGAACGCATCGTAGCATTTGATTCTTTAGAAGCTAGACTTGAAGACATAAAAAAATTACTGCGTCAAGGTAAAATTGAAACTATAGCATACTATAGAGAAAACCCAACCAGTTATTCAGTAGTTAAAGGCACAGATTTGATTAACGATTATATAAACGATATAGAAATTTTACTAAAAGGAGAAGAATAATGACTCTACAAGAACAATACAATTTGATTAAAGAGGGAAAAGGTCACAAGGGTGTATTCCTTACCGAAGCTAAAAAGCAATTCCCTAACATGCTTACTAACCCTATGGGATTTGAAGAAGCATCTAAAATGTTGAAAACACGTGGTGTAATTTCCGAAAATTATGTTGATTTAAAACCAATCAATACAATTGAAGCTTCTCCAAAAGCAGCATGGGAAAATAAATTCGCTCAATTCTTAGCTGAAGAAGCTAAGGCAGTAGAAAAGAAAACCACTAAAGAAGTAGAAGATATTCAATCCCCTAACTACGACTATAAAGATAAAAATAACCTAGACAACCAAATTGGTCAGGAAGTATTGAATGGTCTATATTTTGAAGGTAGAGAAAACCCAGATAAAACATTGGACGAACTTCGTAAAATTGTAGAAAAAAACTTAGCTAAAGACGGACAGTACTATATGAAAAATGCTGCATTCGGTGTTAAAGGATTAGGATACCAAGAAACAAAAATGAAAGAAGTAACTGGAAAATATGCTCCCTCTGGTTATTCTGAAAAATTAAAGGAAATGGTTAAAGAATCTTTAATTAGAGAAGAAGAACTTCCTACAACTCCTGTAGAAAAACGTCCATTTGTATCTGCTGAAAAATTAAAGCAAGTACTTCAAGTAGTAAAGAAAATCCAATTAAAAGGCTCTGATCCTATGTCAACTACTGAAATTGGCAATGAAAGTGATTTAATGAGATTTTTACTTGGTCTTAGATTTAAGCAAGTAAGACCAGGTGTATACCATCTTGAAGGACCAAACGATAGTACTGTTACTATGGGTAAAGGAAGTTTGGACGAAGCTTCTGACTTTGAAGAAAAAATGGCCCAACTTAGAATGCTCCAAATGCAGAAAAAACAAGGTGTTGCTCCTGATCAAAAAGTGATTAACAAAAAGCAAACATTAACTCAAAAGTTAAACATGCTCAAAAAAGCATATTTTGATTTAATTTCTGCTATGGAAAAAGAAAGCGATTTGGAATTTGCAGTATCTGGTGACTGGTATCAAGAACAACTAGATGATCTAGAAAACTCAATCGGTGATCTTGAATCTAAAATTCAATCCATAAACGAAAACATGGAAGTAGTTGGTATGGAAGAAGTTGAAGTTGAGAAAAAAGAAGAAGCTGAACCAAAACTAGAAAAAAAGAAAGTTAAAAAAGAATCTTTAGATTCTGATCTAGCCGAAATTGATACTCAAGCTGGAATCGTTGCTATGGAAGCAAAATTAGATAGAGTTAGCGAAATGATTTCCGCTAAAATGGAAAGATTAAAAATGATTGATGAAGATGCTAACCTAGCTGACTTAGTAGATAAAGGCAAAATGAAAGAAATGCAAAAAGAAATCAAAGTCTTAGAAAAAACTAAAGCTAAGATGGAGGCTATGTATGGAAAAATGACGGGTGGTAAAAAATACACCAAAGAGGAAATAGTAGACGAATCCGCAATTGATAATGAGTAAGCAACTACTTATAGAAACACACCCCGTTAAAATTACTTCTTCCCCACTAACCGAAAGTGTTGGTGGGGTTAAGAAACCTTTAATAGTAGAAGGTGTTCTTGCAACTGCTGAAGTTAAAAACGGTAATGGTAGATATTACTCTCGTGACTTATGGGAACGAGAAATGCAAAAATATTCCGAGTTAATCAAACAAAGACGAGCAATGGGTGAATTAGACCACCCAGAATCTTCAATTATTAACTTAAAAAACGTATCTCATATCATTTCGGGTTACTGGTGGGATGGAGATAATGTAATGGGTAAAATTGAAATCCTTAATACCCCATCTGGTCAAATATTACAAGCATTAATTGCAAATAATATTACTTTAGGTGTATCTTCCCGTGGAATGGGTTCACTTGAACAACGTGGTAATGTAATGGAAGTACAAGATGATTTCGAATTGTTATGTTGGGATTTTGTTTCTACTCCCTCAAACCCAGGCTCGTTTATGCACGTGTTGAGAGAAGGTAAAGAACACAATACAACAAATTACTCTAAAGTAAACAGTATTATACACGAAATACTCTGCTCTAAAGGCAGTTGTCCAATATTTTAAACACTCCCAACGGACGCTACCGAAGGATGTACCCCTCCTAGAATAGTCTTCTAGGACCGAAGCCCTCTCTGGAGGGCTTTTCGCGTTTTGAAAAATCCCAATATACGTATAATCGTAAATGTGCTATCCCCGCTATATAGCACCATATTTTTATAATTTATACTATTACGTTACTATTCAATAAACGTATTTCACTAAACAAAATTTTAGGACAAATGACAAACAGAGACTTGCTAAAAGAAGCAATCGCTGATGCTAAAGCTGTTAAAGAAACTGCTATAGCTAACGCAAAAGCTGCTTTAGAAGAATCATTTGCCCCACATTTGAAAGAATTGTTGGCTGCTAAATTGCAAGCAATGGACGAAGAAGATGAGTCCATGAAAGCTAAAGAAGCAGAAATGATGGATGAATTTGTGGCAAATGAAGGAAAGGAAGAAATCGAAGAAGAATTCGATTTGAACGAAATCCTTATGGAACTTGAAGAAGGTGAAGACAAAAAAGAAATGTACGAGGAAGAAGCTGAAGAAGAAATGGAAGCGGGTGAAGCTGAAATGGAAGCTGGAGAAGAAGCTGAAGACATGGGCGAAGAAGAAATCGACCTAGAAGACATGACTGAAGATGATCTTAAATCTTTTATCGAGGATGTAATTGCTGACATGGTGGCAGCTGGTGAATTGGAAGCTGGAGAAGAAATGGAAGCCGAGATGGGCGACATGGAAGCTGAAGAGGAAATGGGCGACATGGACATGGAAGCATTAGACGAAATGGACGAAGTAAGTTGGACAAGACAAAATGGTAAATCTTTAGCAGATTTAGCCCCTACAAAAGTAGGACAGACTCTTAACGAAGCTATGATCGATCCTGAGACTATTGATGTTATTATCCAAACTTTAAAAACAGATCCTTCCTTAGTTTCTGGAGAAACTATGGCTAAAATATTAGGAGCTGGGGTAGTATCAATATTTGGTGCTGGATTTGGTATTACTGGACTAATTGATGCCCTTAAAAAGGGAAAGTTAGGTAAAGGAGGAGAAGAACTTGCACAAGGAATAGAAGACACAGCTTCTGCATCAGGTATAAATAAGAAAAAAGTAGCTAAAACTGGATTTTCCGAAGCTGAAGACGAAATGAGCAAAATGGAAGAACTTAAAAAAGAACTTCAAGAAGTCAATTTGTTGAACGCTAAACTTTTGTACACCAACAAAATTTTCAACGCTAAAAACCTTAACGAAAGCCAAAAACTTAGAGTATTAAAGGCATTTGATAAGGCTACATCAGTAAAAGAAGCAAAAGTTATCTTTGAAACATTGAACGAAGGAATGGTATCTAAAACTGCTAAATCTTCTATGGTAAATGAAATCAAAGGTAGCGCTTCAAAAGCTACAGGTGTTATCCGTGAAAACAGACAACCAATTGTAGAAGTTGATCCAATGGTAGCCAGATGGCAGAAGCTAGCTGGTATCAAATAATTAAAATAATAACTTAAAACAAACAATCGAAAAACAATGAGCTTACAATCTCTTTTAGAAAGCGCAAACCCATATCACTCTGTACAGGGTGATGCTGCTAGATTAGCTAGCAAATGGGAAAAAACAGGATTGCTAGAAGGTTTGAATGGTACACATAAGAACAACATGAGTATCATCTTAGAAAACCAAGCTAAGCAATTAGTAGTTGAAACATCTCAAACTGGTGGAGGTTCTCAATCAGTAGGTAGCTTCACTGCAGGTGTGGGTGAACAATGGGCGGGAGTTGCTCTTCCATTGGTAAGAAAAGTATTTGGTCAAATTGCAGCGAAAGAATTCGTTTCTGTTCAACCAATGAACTTACCTTCTGGTCTAGTATTCTATCTTGACTTCCAATATGGAACTGACAAAGCTCCATTTGCTGTTGGTAACTCTGTATATGGTACTACTGGTTCCGCTGAGGCACCATTTGGTAACACTAACTCTGGTGGTTTATACGGTGCTGGTAGATTTGCATATTCTATCAACAACACTTCTTCTGCATTTACTGCTACCCAAGCTACTGCTTCTTGGTCTGACTTAAACTTTGATTCTGACTACTCTGCTTCTGCAGTTGCTGATCAATTCAAAGTAGTAACTGTAGCCATGGCTGGTAAAAATGCTGATCTTGCAGGTGCTAGAGGATTTATCTTATCTGGCTCTAACTTGACAGCTGCTGAAAACTTACCTCAATTCACTAGTGTAAGTGGTACTAACGTATCTTTCGTAATTAGCGGATCTGATGCAACTTCACAAGCTCCTACTGCAGCTTACACAGTATTGTTCCAAATGCAACCAACTGATCAATACAGAGGTGACTTTGAAGATGCAAACCCTGGCTTAAACGCTAACAACTCTCCAGCAATCAACATCCCTGAAATCAACGTACAGATGAAATCTTCTGCTATCGTTGCTAAGACTCGTAAATTGAAGGCTGTATGGACTCCTGAATTTGCTCAGGATCTTAACGCTTACCACGCTCTTGATGCTGAAGCTGAATTAACTTCTATCCTTTCTGAGTACATTTCTTTGGAAATTGACCTTGAAATCTTGGATATGTTGATGGAATCTGCTGCTGCTGGAACTGAAGTATGGTCTGCAGTTAACAACCAAGCTATTACTGGCGGTGGTGACGGAACTATCTCTAACTTAGGCTTCTATAACAGCCAAGGTCAGTGGTTCCAAACTCTTGGAACTAAAATCCAGAAGTTAAGCAACATTATTCACCAGAAAACTCTTCGTGGTGGTGCAAACTTTATGGTATTGTCTCCAGCTGTTTCTACAATCATCGAATCTATCCCTGGATTTGCCGGTGATGTTGATGGTGATGTTGAAAAGTCAACTTACGCATTCGGAGTACAGAAAATTGGTGCTTTAGGCGGTGGTAAGATTAAGGTTTACAAAAACCCTTACATGCTTGAAAACCAAATCTTGTTAGGATTTAGAGGTGCTCAGTTCCTTGAGACTGGTGCTGTATTCGCTCCTTACATTCCATTGATCATGACTCCATTAGTGTACGATCCAGAAACCTTTACTCCAAGAAAAGGTCTATTGACTCGTTACGCTAAGAAGATGGTACGTCCTGAATTCTATGGTTTGATTAAAATCAGTGGATTAAACACTCTTTAATCTATAATTTAAAGTAAATTAAGCCCAATCCTTTGGATTGGGCTTTTTTATTGTTATATTTATAACAGAATTTTAAAGTTATCTATATGACATCAAATCACCATAGTGACGACGTGTTCGTCCAAAAGCGTAAACCAAAGAATCCAATAAAGTTTAATGTAGTTTTAAATACCGAACAAAAACAAGCCAAATCCCTTATTTTAGAAAATCCCATTACCGTAATAAAAGGTATGGCAGGCTCTGGTAAAACACTAGTTGCCGTTCAATGTGCTCTTGACATGTTTTTCAATAAGCAAGTGGAAAAAATAGTCATATCACGACCCACTGTATCCAAGGAAGAAATCGGATTTTTACCGGGCGATATACGCGAAAAAATGGACCCTTGGTTGGCCCCCATATATCACAATCTATACATGTTATATTCTAAAGAAAAAGTAGATAAACATATAGAAAATGGTGATATTGAAATTGTACCATTTGCTTTCATGCGAGGTAGAACATTTGTAGACTCGTTTGTAATTGTAGATGAAGCACAAAACGTAACACATTCCCAGATGGAAACCGTTATTGGTCGTTTAGGAAAAAACTCTAAAATGGTAATATGTGGCGATATAGCTCAAATAGATCTAAAGAACAAAAAAGAATCTGGCTTTACCTTCCTATACAGATTGGAGGAAAATGTTGAGGGATTTAAAACAATTTCTCTAGAAACAAACCACAGGCACGAAATAGTTGCCCCTATATTAGAGGTATACAAGCTCTTTAGGGACTAACATTTTTTCAATATTTATAATAAAAAGATGGCAACCTTAAAACTTTTTATAAACGAACAGCTTACTTTAGATGGAGACGATAGAAGCACTGTCCAATCTATTGATATCAGTGATGTAAACTATCTTGATCATAGAACTATGCTTTTACCAGCAGGAGTTAAAACATCAGTATTTAACTTTGATACTGAAGTAGAAGCTGGTACTTTTAAAGAAGATAAGCTAAAATATGCTCGTGTAACAAACCATTCAGCTACTATTCCTGTTAACATAGAAGTATCTTCTTCAAGACAGAAGCTTAACTTTAGAATGGAGCCTCAACAATCTTTTTATCTTCCTAGCTCACAAATAACCGGAAGTTTAACAGGTTTTAGTTATGACTATATTTCTTCTATAAATCTACAACCATCAGGCAGTAATACTGCTAAGGTAGAATTTTATATAGCAACCTCTTAATTAAAATACCATGAATGTTCCTATATGGTCAGGTACTAGTGCTTTCTCTCCAGGTGAAACCCCATTTGGATTTTATGACTATGATGCTGAATTTCAAAGAGATGCAGACAAAGTAGCAAATTTTTGTGCTAGACGATTAGGCTATCCTTTAGTAGATGTTGAATTACAAGACATTAGTTTTTATGCTGCATTCGAGGAAGCAATCACTACATACGGAAATGAACTATATGCTTATCAAATTAGAGATAACCAATTAGATCTAATAGGTATTAGCACTACTACCCCGTTAAATAATTCTATAATTACTCCTTCCCTTCAATCCGTAATTCGATTATCTCAACAATATGGTGCTGAAGCAGGTACAGGAGGTAATCTTACATACTATAAAGGATACATGCCACTTTCAGCATCCGTACAAAGCTATGATTTAAAACAATGGGCAGAGGATGAAGGAATTAGTGGTTCAATTGAAATTAAGCGAGTATTTTATGAGGCTCCACCTGCGGTAGTAAGATATTTTGACCCATACGCAGGTACAGGATATGGATATCAAGCATTATTTGATAGCTTTGGATTTGGATCGTTTTCTCCTGCCATCAACTTTTTGATGATGCCTTTAAACTATGATCTACAAACATTACAAGCCATTGAATTGAATGATATGGTTCGTAGATCTAATTATAGCTTTGAAATCCAAAACAATGTATTAAAAGTATTTCCTATCCCAAACAATTCAGAGGCTAGAATGTATTTTGAATATATTAAAGTAAATGAAAGAATAGATGGTGCGGCTTCTACCCCTAATACAG
>Ga0315900_10005110_pt1 | contig 18149 bp, 15 predicted proteins | sample LakEriMetagenome_FD_203521 | JGI IMG/M metagenome (GOLD analysis project Ga0315900, IMG submission 203521) | Freshwater fungal communities from buoy surface, Lake Erie, Ohio, United States - Buoy 12 MA114 | ecosystem: Environmental > Aquatic > Freshwater > Lake > Lake biofilm | place: USA: Lake... | reverse complement strand
TGCGTGGTGAAGTAGTTGAGCGTGAAGGTGGCCGCCACCTCCACGGGCGCATCGATCTCCACCACGATCTCGCTGGTCGGCTGCGGTTGCTCGGCCTTGTACTGGGCCAGTTGGGCGCGGAGCTTGTCGGCTTCCCTGCCGATCTCGGTGAGCTTCTCCTGCTGCGCCAGCCAGTTCGTCTTGGTGATCTTCAACCGTTCGCGCACATAGTCGTTCACGGCCAGGAGTTGCGCCGCGGTAATGCCGTTCTGCTGCCCGCCGATGCTGCTGTTCTTGTTGAGCAGCTGCTCCTCGTTCACCCACACGTCCTGCATGGCCTTCTCATAGGCCCAGTCCTTCTCCAGCTTCTTGATCCGCGTTTCCAAGTCCTCGATCTCCTTCTTCTTCGGGCTTTCGGTGAGGTGGTTGATGCGGTGGTTCACGCTCAGGATGCTGAACCCCCCTTTGCCGTTCACCTGGATGCTCTGCGGATCGATGTGCTGACTGATGCCGGTGAAGATGAGCGTGGTGTTGCCGGCGACGATCGTTGTGCCAGCCGTGCGCGATACCTGCGCGCCGCTAAGGAACACTTTGGCGGCGGTGACCTTGCTCGCCACGTTCTGCTCCCGGGCGTGGAGCGCTATGGCCAGGAACAGGGCGAGGGCGGGAAGAAGGACCGTGCGGTGCATGTGGTGGAGGTTCGTTGGACAAAGAAATGTGGCCGGCTCGGGTCGCATTCACCTGTACACGCTTCGTGCCGGAAGGTTCATGTCCGCTCCGCGACCGGTTGGCCGACACGTGTGCGCCGCGACCCGCGAAGCATTGCGAGTGTCAGCATCATGAGCAGGAACGGGAGCATCGGTACCAGGTAGCGACCCTCACAAAGGCGCAGGCCCCACGGGTACACGAGGACGCCGACCAGGGTGAGCAGTGCCAACCAGCGGAGGGACCGTTCCCGGCCGCGGGCAAGCAGCAGCAGGCTTCCGCCCAGGCCGCCCACCAGCAGGCCCCAATGCATGAGCGTATCCAGCAGGTTCAGCGGGCTCACCAAGGGTCCTGGCCGCCGTGGAGGCTCGCCGAACAGCCCGCCAAGCCCGGCCTTGTTGAAGAACAGGACCGTAAGCCGCCACCGGGCCATCACCTGGTATTGCCAGGGACGCTCGGTGCGGTAGGTGCGGATGTAGCGCTCGCATCGGTCGGTGATCCGGCGCAACACCGCACTCCGCTCCGTGTAATGCAGGGATGGATCGCTGTAGCGGGGCATTTCGGCCGCGAGCGTGCGCAGGCTGTCCCCGGTGATCCCCGGCGACAGGGCGAAGGACGGCATTTCAACCCCGCGGTCTTTTCGTTTTCCAGGCGCTCCGCGTGGACCTTCGCGCATGTTGAACCAGCGGATGTGCGCCGAGGGATCCCAATGGAGGTAGTTACCCCCCGTGGCCTGGAGCAGCCGCATGAGCGGATACATCGGTGAACGCGCGAGTTCCGGCATGATGGTGCCGTGGCTTAAAGGAACGAGGGCCCCATGCATGATCCAGTTGCGCCGCATCCACCAACCGTCGGCGAGCGCGAAGGGCAGCAGGAACAATGCGGCGAGCACGGCCCGGCGACGCAGGCTGGCGCGCACCAGCAGCAGGATGCCGGCGGCGAGCAGGACCAGCCAGAGCGCGAACACGGGTTTCAGGAACACGGCCCAGGCGGCCCAGGCACCGCTCCAGGACAGCATGCGAAGCGACCCGGTGCGCAGGTGTGCCAGCCAGCCGTGCACGGCGAGGATCAGTGCGCTGGTGCAGAAGCTCTCCGTGAACCAGCACACATCGTACACCGCCACCCGGCCCAGCAGGGCATAGGCCACGCAGCCGACCGTGGCAAGCCGGTCACCGGCGCCCAGCAGCCGCAAGGAGCGCGCCAGCACCATGACGCTCAAGATGCCAAGTGCCGCCTGCAGGAAGATGATCGCCGTGCCGGCACCCTGGGGCGTGGTGTACAGCCGGGCAAGCAGGTAGGGCAGGCCGTAGCCGGGCATGCGGAAGTCCGGCCGGTAGCCCTCGCCCCGGAGGTACGCATCGATGGGTTCGAAGTAACCCGGGGTGTCGCCGTTCTCCGCGCCCCAGCCATACCAGGCGCCATGCAGGCCGTGCTCCTGGATGAACAAGGCGAAATACCCGCCCCGCAGCACCAGCGCGATGGCCAGCCAGGCCCACGTACGTCGTTGCAGGAGCCAGCGCGTCCACATGTCCGCGAAGATGCGTCAGGTACCGGCCGGCCGTGTGTGGTTCCGCATCCAGAGCTGGAACACCATGAGCGTCCACAGGAGCTTGCGGTGGTTCGCCCGGCCCTCGAGGTGCTCGCGCACCAGCCTGGCCACCTCCGCGGGCCGGAAGAGGCCCTGTTGGCGCAGGCTTTCCGCGGCGAGCAGGTCCTCCATCAGCGGGCGCAGCTCCTTGCGGAGCCACGCGCTCAAGGGAATGCCGAACCCTTTCTTGGGACGGTCGATGATCGCGTCGGGCAGCTTGCCGCGCATCACGTGCTTCAGCAGCACCTTGCCGTTCGCCCCGCGCCGTTTGAGGTGATCGGGCAGGCTGTTCAGGAATTCCACCACGGTGAAATCCATGAACGGCGCACGTACCTCAAGGGCCGTGTACATGCTGGCTCTGTCCACCTTGAACAGGATGTCGTCCACCAGGTAGGTGCGCAGGAACACGAGGATCACTTCATCCAGCCCGCGGTGGGCCCACGGGGATCCACGCAGAACCGCGTCCACCGGCTCCAGTCCATGTGCTGCGCCCACCTGCGCGAGCACATCCGGATGGAGCAGCGCGCGCTTCTCCGCCGGCGTGAAGCTGCCCAGCCAGAGGGTGTTCACGTGCTGCGGTCCGGCTTCGAAGCCGCGCAGGAACTGCTTCACCTTGAAGTCCAGCGCGATGTTGCGGTCGCTCGGTGGCAGCGACCGGGCCAGTCGCCGCAGCAGCTGGTGCAATGGCTTGGGGAGCGCAGCGAAGAGCGCGCGGTAGCGGTCCGCGGTGAATGTGGGGTAGCCGGCGAGCAGTTCATCACTTCCATCACCACCGAGGCACACGGTCACGTGCTTGCGGGCGAAGCGGCTCAGCAGGTGCGTGGGGATCAGCGATGCATCGGCGAAGGGCTCGTCCAGCGTCGCGTACAGGTCGGGGATCAGGTCAAGGCATTGCCGCTCGGTGAGCACCTCGGTGTGGTGGTCGCTGCCGATGCGCTCGGCCACGAGCCGCGCGTGCGTGCGTTCATCGTAGCTGGCCTCTTCGAAGCCGATGCTGAAGGTCTTGATCGGTGCTGGCGAGGCCCGTTGCGCATACCACGCCACGGCGCTGCTGTCGATGCCTCCGCTGAGGAACACCCCGAGCGGCACATCGCTCACCAACCGCCGCTCCGTGGCGCGGAGCATCAGGTCGTCGAAGGTGTGCGCGGCGTCGTGGAGGCCGATGCTCCGCTTGGAAAGGTCCGGGGCCCACCACGCATCGGTGCGCACCACCCGCCCTTCCCGCACCAGCATGCGGTGCCCTGGCGGCAGCTTGTTGACACCATTGATGATGGTGCGTGGCGTCGGTACATACTCGAAGGTGAGGTACTGGTTGAGGGCCACCGGGTCCAGCTCGTTCTTCACGGCGGGGTGGGCCAGCACGGCCTTCAGTTCGCTGCCGAACACGAAGGTGCCGCCGGCCTGTGCATAGTGCAGCGGCTTCACACCCATGCGGTCGCGCGCGAGGAACAGTTCGCCGGTGCGCGCATCATGGATGGCGAAGGCGAACATGCCGTTCAGGCGCGGGAGCATGTTGATACCGTATACCCGGTAAAGGTGCAGCAGTATCTCGGTGTCCGACGATGTCCGGAAGACAGCCCCCGTACGTTGCAGCTCACTGCGCAGGTCCCGGTAATTGTAGATCTCCCCGTTGAACACGATGGTGAACTGGCCGGTCCCGTCCTTCATGGGCTGGTCGGCGCCGTGGCTCAGGTCGATGATGCTCAGCCGCGCATGCGCCAGCCCGGTCTCGCCGATGGCCACCGCCGCCTGGTGGTCCGGGCCGCGGTAGGCGATGCGGGCGATCATGCGCCGGGCATCTTCCAGCGTTCCGCTCCCTTGGTATCCGGCGATGCCGCACATCGTTCAATGACCGCTGGCGTTGCGCGTGGCCACGGCGAGCAGCGATGATCCCGGCAACGCACCCGGCAGCAGTGCGGCCTCCCATGCGAAGGCCCGGGCCACGATGGCGTTCAGCACCGATGCTGCTCCCGGGGCGGGCGCTGTGAAGTGGATGTTGCGCTTCCGGCCGCGCACCAGGTTGTTCAGGATGATCGCCGGATACAGGGCGTGGAAGAAGTAGCGCACATGCACGGGCCGGAGCCCTGCTGCATCGAGCGTTGAGCGCAGCGTGGCCGGGTCGTAACGACGGTGATGGCCATAGTGCTCATCGAAGCTTGTCCACAGCTCCTGGCGGGCTGGAACCGTGGCGATCACCGTGCCCGCTTTGGGGTAGTGGTCGAGCAGGCGGCGCAGGAACCCGGACGGATCCTCCAGGTGCTCCAGCACATCGAACAGGGCGATCACCGTGTAGGTGCTGCGTTGCTGCGCCGGTATGGCGAACACGTCCGTGCCCAGCAGCAGGTGGCCTTCCGCATGCAGCCCGCGCACCGGGTGCCCCAGGTCCACACCGGTCACTTCCCAGCCGAGCGCACGCAGGTGGGCCGTTACGATGCCGGTGCCGCAGCCCACCTCGAGGATCCTGGCCGTGCGCGGCACATGCTTACGGAACACTGCAGTGATCACCGCATTGCGGGCACGGCTCCACCAGGAGCGCTCGATGCCCGGCGGATAGGCCTCGGCGTACTGGTCGCGATCGAACTCGGTGCGTGCCATGGCGGTCATCGCTTCATACCCCCGAACTTCCACGAGTTGCCGTTGCGGAAGATGACGTAGGTGGAGCCTTGCTGGATGCGCTCGTCCTGCAGCCACGCCTCCACGGTCGACCTGCGCAGATACGCGGTCTGCGGCGTCACCAGCTGGTCGAACGCCACATGCCGGAAGAATGCGAAGCCGCGCTGAGCGATCCACAGGGAGTAGTCGTACAGCGGAAGTTTCCGCAGCACTGGCCAGCGCAGCGCGTTGATCGTCTTCGCGTACAGGAAATACGGCACCACCAGCGGCGTGGCCAGCGCGTACTTGGTGATCCACCAGGGGAGGGCCGAGGCCACTCGGCGGATCGGGTCCACCACCAGGCGGATGATGCCGTTGCCCTCATGCGCATACACCCAGCAATGGAAGCGGCCGCCCGCGCGGGTGTTGCGCAGCACCGCATCGAAGCCTGCGCGCGGGTCCTTCAGGTGGTGCAGTACACCGATGCAGTACACCAGGTCGAAGCCGGACGGGTCCGCGTAGGTCACCAGGTCATGGCGTTCGACGCGCCATGAACGGAAGGAGGTATGCCCCATGTTGCGCTCGGCCATGGTCACGCTGTCCCCGAGGTCCACGCCCACGAGCTCCCGGGGCTCCCAAGCGGCCATGTGCATCAGCAGGTTGCCGCCGCCGCAGCCCAGCTCCAGCACGCGCCGGCCCGCTGCGGCGGAGCGTTCGAGCGGGTGGAACCACTCGGCGAACTGCGCGGCGGTGTACACCGAACCCTCGGGCAGGTTGTTCCAGGAGGCGGCGAAGGCGTCGGCCGTGCGTTGGTCCCGGGAGGCGCTCATCGTTTCACGAAGTGGTACTCGATCTCCTCGAAGCCCCCGACCCAGAAGCACCAGAGGCGGCTGCAGGCCAGGGGGCTCAGGTTGGCGAGGAAGTTCACCACGCCGTTCACAGCGCGCATCAGGGCGATGGTGACGCGCCCAACGCCCATGTGCGGCAGCAGGTGGAAGAAGGCGAAGTAGTGCAGCTCCATGCGCGTGAGGCCGAAGTGCACACCGAAATACCCGCTTTTGGTGAAGGTGGGGTCGAAGTACTTCGGGAAGGTGACGTCGAAGCCCGCCTTGTGCTCCGCATGGGTGAAGCCCCGGCTGAAGTGCGGCACCTTCACGATGAGCGTGCCGCCGGGCTTCAGGATGCGGTGGAGCTCCTTCATCACCACGAAAGGCCGGTCCAGGTGCTCCAGCACGTGGGAGGCGAGCACATGGTCGAAGCTGTTGTCCGCGAAGGGGTAGGGGAGGCTGTTCAGGTCGTGCTGCACGTCGATGTTCACATGCCCGTGGAAGTCCACGTTCACATAGCCCTCCTTGTAGTCCTCACCGCAACCGAGGTTCAGCTTGCGCGGTGCGCCGGTGTCGGTGCCCATCATCCCAGGTTCACGCGTTCGCGCACGGTGAAGGTGGTCTTGCCCTGGCTCTCGTAGTACGTGCGCACGATCAGTTCGGCCAGCACGCCCATCAGTATCATCAGCACACCCATGATGAAGAAGATGGCGGTGAACAGCGGCAACGGGGTCTGCACGAAGTCCGCACGGCCCGCCAGTTTCAGGTAGAGCATGGTGGCCCCGGAAACGAGGGCGATCAGGAAGCTCAGGAAGCCCGCCCCACCGAAGAAGTGGATCGGCTTGGTCATGTACTTGTCCAGGAACTTGATCAGCACGAGGTCCAGCAGCACCTTGTAGGTGCGGAACAGTCCGTAGTTGCTGCGGCCGAACTGGCGCGGGCGATAGGTGACGGGCAGCTCACCCACGCGCCCGCCCTGCCAGCTGCAGTACACGGGGATGAAGCGGTGCATCTGGCCGTAGAGCGGTACATCCTGGATCACGTCGCGCCGGTAAGCTTTCAGCGTGCACCCGTAGTCGTGGAGCTTCACCCCGCCGATGAAGCTGATCAGCCGGTTGGCCAGCATGGAGGGCAGCTTGCGCGTGAGGAACTGGCCCTGCCAGCGGTCACGCCGCCAGCCGCTCACCACCTCGTAGCCTTCTTCCAGCTTGGCCAGCAGCCGCGGAATGTCCGCTGGGTCGTTCTCCAGGTCGCTGTCCATCAGCACGAGCACAGCGCCGCGCGCGTGCTGAATCCCTGCGTTGATGGCCGCGGTCTGCCCGAAGTTGCGCCGGAAGTCGATCGCCTTGAACCGCTGCTCACGCAGGCATTCGGCACGGAGCACACCGAAGGATCCGTCGCGTGAACCATCGTTAATGAAGATCACCTCGTGGTCAATGCCCGCCAGCGCCTCCCGCAGCCGTGTGAACAGCAGGGGCAGGCTCTGCTCCTCGTTGTACACGGGGATGATCAGGCTCAGGTGCGGTGTGCGGACCTCCATGGGCGGCGGTGGCAGGCTGGAAAGGTAACCAGGCGCCGTTGGACGGGCTGCGGGGCGGTTGCAACGCCCGTTCAGGGCATGCAGGCCGTTGCACATCAACCGACGGTCGTTCGGCGGAGGTCGTTCTTCAAGGCGGCAACAGCAACGCCTCCTGCTCAAGGCCGGCGCCATGCTTCACGAGCAGGGCGTGCAGGCGGCGCACCGCTCCGTAGGGCGCGGCTGCAACGGACCTAAGTGCCCCCTGCTGCCTTGCAGGCTTTACCAGATCGGGGTTGCCGTAGCGCTCGAGGAGCTGCGCAATACCATCCGGCACGAAGAGCTCAAGCCGATCGCCGAGCTTGTTGCACAGGCGCAGGTATTCCTTCAGGCCGATGGGGTCGTAGTCCGGGGCGTGAAGCAGTTGCACCCTGGCCGGGTCCTGGCCATGCAACCAGTTCAACAGGCGTTTCGGCGCGATGCCGTTGGTCAGGATGGCGGACGTCTCCGGACCGAACACCTGGCCATGGTGAAAGAAGAGGGCCGGGTTCTCGATCAACACCCAGCGCCCGGTGAGCAAGGGTCCGGGTTCCCGGCCGAGCAGAAAGGTGAACAACCCCTGCTCCCGTGTGGACCGCACCGGATCGGCCATGGTCGCATGTGTGAAGCTGATCGGGCTCGTTGCGCCCACACGGGCATGCACGATGTGTGGAGCATCGTTCTTCAGCGCCTTCGTGTTGCGGAAGCTCCCCACACTGCGAACACGTGCAGGGGCGTGTTCGGTGCCTATGGTACCCGGGAAATGATGATCGTGGAAGTGTTGCAGCGCGGCGCGATCCATCACCGCGAGCTTCCTGCCGCCTCCAGAACGCTCCTCGCGCAGCACCTGCGCATCGAACAGGGGCCTGGCGAACTCCCGGAACTCCTTGCTGCAGGCGGATCCGGGTAGATGGCCCGCTGCCAGCAGCCCTTGGAGCTTCGTGCGGATGCGTTCGTTCGACATGCGGCTGTTCCGGCAACGTCGGTACACCGATCGATCGCAGGACCCGTCGTTCACGACCGGAGGACCGTCCGTGGCCTTATCCAGACCGCGACGGACCTCAAGGCCCCGAACCAGGTCCTGCCCGATGGCTTATGCCTCCGCCATGGCCTTGTCGAACTTCACCCCGATGCGCAGTTCGTTGCGCACCACCAGGCGTCCCTTCTGCGGGCGCAGGAAGTACAGCGCCTCCACTTCGCTCACGGGTTCGGGTGCGGCGGTGATGGCCATGAAGCCGAGATCCTTGGCCATGCCCAGCACGGCTTTGCGGTTGATGGCGTCCAGCGAGTGCACCTCGTCCAGGAAGAAGGGCACGCGGCTGAAGGGCGTTTGCTTCTTCACGTCCTCCTTCAGCATGCTGCGCAGCACCACCAGGTTGAAGAGCACCTTGATGGTGATGGCCGTACCGTGGCTTTCCACCTGCAGGTTGTCGTAGCTGTGGGTGCGGCCGGCACGTGTGCTCACAGTGAAGCGCAGCGTGAAGAGGTCGCCGTAGTTCAGGGTAAGGCGTTCGCTCAGCCGGTTACGGAAGCTCTGGTACGCCGCGTCCAGTTTGCCGCTGCTGTCGAAGAGGCCCGTATGGTCGGTCTCGGCCAGTTCCTTCAACGCGGCCACCAGGTCGTTCTGGTCGATCACCTCCATGCGCAGGCTCTCCAGGTTGGACACGCTCACGTTGGTGAAGCGCCGGTTCAGGCGTTCCGCGGCGCTCTTGATGTCCTCCAGGTTCTTGAGCACCTGCTGGAAGTTGGCGCGGAGCAGGTGCAGGTAGTTGTCCCAATCCTTGCGCAGGGTCTCCTCGAAGGCCGGGAGGCCCTCCAGCTGCTCGCGCATGAGGCGCACGGTCTCCAGCTCGGTGGGGCCGATGATGTCGCTCTTCAGCACCATCTCGATCTTGCTGCGCAGCTGGTCCATCTCGCGGCTCATGGTGCTGTGTTCCAGCATCAGTTTGCCGTAGAGGGCGATGGCGTCCTCCGCTTCGGCGGGTACGCTCATGGGTTCCCTGCCCCTGGCGTCGGGGTCCGGCGGCGGCACGCACTGCTCCATCAACTGCAGCAGGCGGTTGAAGCGCTCATCCTCCTTGTGCAGGGCGGTGCGTTGCTCGTACAGCTTCACGCCGATCTCCTCCAGCTTGTCGCGCACCTCCTTGCGCTGTCGGTCGCCCTCGGTCTTCTGCCTGGTCAGTTCGTCCAGCCGCTTCTGCAGGCGGGGCTCCTCGGTCCGCTCCTTCTGCAGCACCTCCCAGCGGGTGAGCCGTTGCACATGCGCATCGCATTCGGCCTGCACCGCCGCGCGCTCCTTGGCCAGGGCTTCGCGGTTCTCGATGGCGTCCATCAGCTTGCGCAGGCGGTCCTGCTCGGCCTTCAGGTCGGTGAGCGACTTCTTCAGCGCCTTCACATCGAGCAGCTCCTTCCACGCCGTGCTGTTGTCCGGCAGGGGCAGGCTCATGAGCGCGTCGCTGTAGGTGTCATCGCTGATGTTCTCGGCGATGCTCTTCAACAAGGCGTCGATCTGCTTGCGCTTCTTCAGTTCCGCGCCGCCCTTCTCCACCGGAAGCTTCAGGATCTCCAGGTTGAAGAGTTTGCTGAGGCCGTGCAGCGCGTCGTCGCTGATGGTCTCGCGCAACTCGGTGATGAGGGCCTTGTCGAAGTTGGCGATGGCCCGTTCGGTGCCGGCCACGCGCCCGGACACTTCGGCGAGCGCGCGTGCGGTCCGCTGCCGGTCGGCCTCCTCGGCGTTCCCCAGCTGGCGGTTCAGCAGGTGCAGACGCTCTTTCGCGTTGTGCAGGGCCTCCCGTTCGAGCCGCTCCACGAACTGCTCCATGCCCTTGCCCAGGTCGGCGATGCGGTGCAGATCGCCTTCCACGCGGCCTTTCTGTCCCGCGAGCTCGGCGATCCGCTCATCAAGGTCCTTCAGGATCTCCGCGGTGCTGATCTTTTCCTTTTCCAGCGCGTCCTGTTTGGCCACGATGGCCTCCTTCACGTGCCGGTTGTGGTCGTGGGCCTTGCGGCGCTTCTCCATCAGGTCGGCGTATACGAACGCCAGCCGCGCCTCCAGGGCGAATCGCCCATCGCTCATGTCGATGTACCGCTCCAGCCGCTCGCGTTCGCTCTTCAGCGTGTTCAGCTTCAGGCGCCGGTCGCGGATGCGCTCGAAATCCTCCGTCATCAGGCGGTTCGCCTCCAGCGCGGGTTTGCCCGGAGGCAGGCCCGCGAGCATGAGCAGGCTGCGCTTCATCTCGTGCTGGTCGATGCTGCGCAGGCTGAGCAGGTTCTTGAGCACCTCCTTGAAGTGCGCGTAGCGCTCGGCCTCGGTGAGGTGCACCACGCCCAGTCCGTTGCTCTCACCCTTGGTGGCCACCAGGATGGCCTCGCGGTGGGCTGCCGCATCCTTCAGCTCGCGGTAGTTCCGCGCGCTCAGCTTGGCCAGCACCGCCTTGGTGTCCAGGGCCACATTGTGCTCGTCGAGGTAATCGCTCACCACATACTCCCCGTCATAGGTGAATCGCACGGGATCACCGCCGTTGGCCTTGCTCTGGCCACGCCAGCCAAGCACGTAGCTGCCCTTCGGCCCGAGGCATTCGAACAACAGGTAACTGTACTGGTCGGGGAAGTAGTACGCCCGCGTGGCTTCGGTGTCGTGATCCCCGAAGGCCATCTGGTTGCGGTTGTCGAGGTAGAGGAACTGGAGCGTGTTGATCAGCGTGGTCTTCCCCGCGTTGTTGGGGCCTACGAGCTGGATCGACGTCGCCAGGTCCACTTCGGCATAGTCATAGCTGCCGCTCCGGATGGCGATGAGTTTGGTGGGGCCTAGTTGCATGTGGGCGGTTTATCGGGCGGGGGCGGGGAGGATGCCGTGGGGTTCACGGCTTGCGTTGGGTCCTGCCGGCTTCCGGTGGTCGTTCTTCGATGTTCGTTCAAGGTGGACCTTGCGTTCTGCGATGCTGCGGTGAGCGTGCGGAACGTGTCAGTTCATTTCGGGATCGATCCTCGGTTCGGCAGGGTCCAGCACGCTGCGGCTCTCCTGCTCGGCGGCCATGCTGATCTCCTGGCATTTGTCGAACAGGCGATGGAAGGGGCGCAGGAAGCGGAAGCTGTCGTCCGCGGCATACTCGGCCCAGCCCTTGGTGGCCATGCTCTTCACCAGCTTCCGCAGGCCGGCCTCGTCGTCCACTTCAACGGCCCGCATGTGTGCCTTGTAGCGGTCGCTCTTCAGGTGTGGCAGGGTGCCCAGGGTGAAGCGCTCCGTGAGCAGGTATTCCTCCACAGGGCGCCCTTCGTTGGCGGCGGCTTCGATGAGGATGAAGCAGAACACGGCCATGGGTGCGAGGGACGCTGCCGGCGGTGTGCCCTCAGCGGTCTCGGTGTGGAAGAAGAAGAAGTCGCGCGGATGCCGCACAAGGTTCAGGCCGAGCGGTTCGAAGTAGGCGCGGTACCCATCGTAGTTCTCGGCGAGCGCGGCATGCAGCGGACCCTGCTCATGGGTGATGTAGGCCCCCTGGCGGAGCTTGTCGAAGATGTCCTTCAACTGGGGGAGGGGCGTGGGCGTGATCATGCTTTGGTGATGGAAATGGTGGTGGCCTCCAACATGCCGTCGCGTGTGCGGTAGCTCCTGCTCTTGCCGCCCTTGAACTCCACGTCGAGCTTCGGGTCGAAGAGCAGCTTGCTGAGGCCCAGGAGCGCGTCGGCCGTGCCTTTGTCGGGGAAGCTTTGTGTGAGCCAGGCGGTCACGTCCTTCACCGGTAGTTCATCCTGCAGGATGTTCGGCAGTTCGTTCAACCAGAGCAGGCGCACATAGTCGGGCGGTGTGTCGGCGCTCTCGGTGATGGTGAGCGTAGGCGGCGGCACGGGTGGGTGGTTGATCACCTCGTCGATGATGTGGCGGAGCACCTCATCGGTGGGGGGCACTTCGATGCGTGCGTTGGTGGTGGGCGTCACGTACATGGCGACCCATTCCTCCAACTTCATCTGGCGCAGGCGGCCCAGGGCGAGCGTGGCCCCGTGGGCGATGGCGCTCGCGCGCCGCAGCACCTCGTACAGCGGCTGCAGTTCCTTTCGGCTTTCGTTGAGCGTGTGGATGGCACGCCGGCGCAGGATGCGGATCTGCCGCTCGTTGCGCTCCACCATGGCCAGCTCCACGTAAACCCCCTGCTCGCGGGCTGCGCTCAGCACGATGTCGATCTCGTCCAGCGTGCTTTCGAGCTCACCATCCACCCGCACGATCTCCACGAGCGGATGCACGTACTGGTCCATGAGGCCGAGGATGCGCATGTACCGCTCGCGCACGCTCACGCTGGTGCGGTCGGCCTTGTAGCGAGCCACCTCGGCCATCACCGCGCGGTGGGTGGCGTCCAGGTCGTCCTGCATGCGCCGCAGGGTGTGGTCCACCTCGTTGGTGGCCATGGCCACGCTGAGGGCGTCGCCGGACTCCACACCGATCGCGATGCGTTTACGGGCGCTCTCCAACGCAGCGATGTAGCCCTGGATGATCTCCGGGCTGGTCGGCACCGCATCGTTGTAAAGGAAGTTCAGCAGTTGGAGCAGCGGCTGCGCCATCACGTAGTGCGAACTGCCCTCCTCCAGCGGTACCAGCACCTGCAGTTCCACCAGGCGCTGCCAAGTGGTCTCGGGTTGCTCCGACGTGGTGTCGCTGAAGGTGCGGATCATCTGCCGCACCTGTGCCTCGCTCACGTCGCCGGGCTTGATGGCGATGGCGTGCAACAACGGCACGTGCGCCGCGCAGAAGTCGAAGAACCGTTTCGGGGTGATCTGCATGGGTGTCCTTGCGCGCTGGTGGGAGGCCGTGCGACCGCAAGGCCTCTTTTTGTGCTGCGGCAAATTACCAACGCGGCAAGATCGGCGCGTTGGTTGAGTTTTCGACAGGTGTTAGTATCGCCTGCGCCGTCAACAATGCAGCAAGCCCCGGCCATTGCTGACCGGGGCTTGTGCCTGTATCCTGATCGCTGGCGCGGAGTGTCCGCGGTCGCTTACATCATGTCCATGCCGCCACCCATGCCGCCATGGCTGTGGGCCGGGGCCTTCTCCTCCTTCTCCTCGCTGATCACGCACTCGGTGGTGAGGAGCATGCTGGCGATGGAGGCGGCGTTCTCCAGGGCGACGCGCGTCACCTTGGTGGGGTCGATCACACCGGCGGCGAGCAGGTTCTCGTACTCCTCGGTGCGGGCATTGAAGCCGTAGTCGGCCTTGCCTTCGCGCACCTTCTGCACCACGATGCTGCCCTCCAGGCCGGCGTTCGCCACGATCTGGCGCAGGGGCTCCTCGATGGCGCGGCGCACGATACCGATACCGGTGGTCTCGTCGTTGTTCAGGCCCTCCATCTTCTCCAGCACCTTCTGGGCGCGGATGTAGGCCACACCGCCGCCGGGTACGATGCCCTCCTCAACGGCCGCACGGGTGGCGTGCAGCGCGTCGTCCACGCGGTCCTTCTTCTCCTTCATCTCCACCTCGGTGGCGGCGCCCACGTAGAGCACGGCCACACCGCCGGCCAGCTTGGCCAGGCGCTCCTGCAGCTTCTCCTTGTCGTAGTCGCTGGTGGTGGTCTCGATCTGTGCCTTGATCTGGTGCACGCGGCCCGTGATGTCGGCCTTCTTGCCGGCACCGTTCACGATCGTGGTGTTGTCCTTGTCGATGCTGATCTTCTCGGCCTTGCCCAGGAAGCTCAGGTCGGCGTTCTCCAGCTTGAAGCCGCGCTCCTCGCTGATCACGGTGCCTCCGGTCAGGATGGCGATGTCCTCCAGCATGGCCTTGCGGCGGTCACCGAAGCCAGGGGCCTTCACGGCGGCCACCTTCAGGGCGCCGCGGATCTTGTTCACCACCAGCGTGGCGAGCGCCTCACCGTCCACGTCCTCGCTGATGATCAGCAGGGGCTTGCCGGTCTGCGCGGCCTTCTCCAGGATCGGCAGCAGCTCCTTCATGCTGCTGATCTTCTTGTCGTAGATCAGGATGTAGGCGTTCTCCAGCTCGGCCTCCATCTTCTCCGCGTTGGTCACGAAGTAGGGGCTCAGGTAGCCGCGATCGAACTGCATGCCCTCCACCACCTCCACGGTGGTGTCGGTGCCCTTGGCCTCCTCCACGGTGATCACGCCCTCCTTCTTCACCTTGGCCATGGCCTCGGCGATCAGGCTGCCGATGGCGTCATCGTTGTTGGCGCTGATGGAGGCCACCTGCTTGATCTTGGCATTGTCGTCGCCCACGGCCTTGCTCATCTTCCGGAGCTCCTCCACCACGGCCACCACGGCCTTGTCGATGCCGCGCTTCAGGTCCATGGGGTTGGCGCCGGCGGCCACGTTCTTCAGGCCGGCGGTCACGATGGCCTGGGCGAGCACCGTGGCGGTCGTCGTTCCGTCACCAGCGGCATCGGCGGTCTTGCTGGCCACCTCCTTCAGCATCTGGGCGCCCATGTTCTCAACGGCGTCCTTCAGCTCGATCTCCTTGGCCACGGTCACACCGTCCTTGGTAACGCTCGGGGCACCGAACTTCTTGTCGATGATCACGTTGCGGCCCTTGGGGCCGAGGGTCACCTTCACGGCGTTCGCGAGGTGGTCCACGCCGCGCTTCAGGCGGTCGCGGGCATCAATGTCGAATTGGATGTTCTTGGCTGCCATGTGATGGGGCGACGTTCACATCGCCCAGGTTTTGTGTTGTTGTTGGGAAGTGGAAGGGCGACGTGCGCATGCATCGCCCGTGCGGTCAGTTGAGCACCGCGTAGATGTCGCTCTCGCGCATGATCATGTAATCCTTGCCATCGAGGCTGAGCTCGGTGCCGCTGTATTTGCCGTACAGCACGTTGTCGCCCACTTTCACGCTCAGCGGGGTCACCTTGCCATCATCGCTCACACGGCCCGTGCCCACGGCGATCACTTTGCCGCGCTGGGGCTTCTCCTTGGCGGTGTCGGGGATGATGATGCCACCCTTGGTGGTCTCTTCGGCGGGAGCGGCTTCCACAAGCACGCGGTCCGCCAGCGGCTTCACATTATTGGCCATGGTTGGAATGTTGGGATGGTTGTTCTTGGGTGCCCGGCGGAAGCAAGCACGATGCCATGCATGCAAGGCACCATGGAACCTGACAAGATCGCGGGATGCTGTGACAGCCTGTGCATGGGTGCTGACAGGCTGGCGCGGGCGCTACCGCGTTCTTATTCCGGGGTCTGCGTTTCAGGCTGCGCGTCACCCTGATCGCCAGCGGCGGGTGCCGCCTGCTCCACCTCGATCTTTTCATCGAGGGGGTCGGCCGAGGCGCTGCCACCCTGATTGGCGGTGCTGAACAGGCAGAGGACCATCAGCGTTGCTGCCAGGGTCCACGTGCTCTTCTCCAGGAAGTCGGCGGTGCGCTGCACGCCACCGATCTGCTGGGCCCCGGAGAAACCGGCGGCGAGGCCGCCGCCCTTGGGGTTCTGAGCCAGAACGACCAGCGCCAGCAGTGCGGCGACGATGATGATGAGGATGGAGATGAACATGGCTGACGGAAAGGGGGTGCGAAGTAAATGCTTTTCGGCCGACGGTTCAATCCTGCGGGGTTTATCAACCCTTCAGCCGGGCCACATGCTCCAGGTAGTGGTCCCGGCGCTCCGGATGCTTTTCCGCCAGGCGCTCGTAGGCCGTTATGGCCTTCTGGACGTTACCCTGTCGTTCAAGGATGCGCGCCAGGGTCTCCGTCACCAGGTCCGCGTGGTCCTCCACGCTCTTGCGTGCGGCCTGCACCGGCGAAAAAAAACTGCTCCTGGCCTTGGCCTGGCCCTGCTGCTGCACGAAGCGGGCGATCAGCGCCTGGGTATCCTCGAAGCCATGGTCCTCAGCACGACCGGGCACCGCTTTGGATGCGGCGGGCGCGGGCATGGTCGCAGGCTCCTCCAGCCAGTCGCTGAAGCGCCGGACCGATGAACGCGCCGCCACGGGTTCCGTGGGCGCGGTGGGCGGTGTGCCGGCGCGTTTGATGAGCACGTCATCCAAGGATGGAGCGCTCGCAATGGCCGGGTGCTCCAGCATGAGATCATAGCTGGAGGCCAACGCCGACTGACGTATCTGCGCGTCCAGTGGGTCCGCCGCAGGCGCTGTCATTGCCGGTGGCGGAGCTTCGTCCGTCATGGCTTCGGCCTCCGGTGCAGGGGGCGGTGCGACCGCCGGTTCCGGCGGAACGGGCGGGTGCTCCCCGGTCATAGGGGCGGCCTCGCTTGGTTCCGCTGCGGGCAACGCGACCGCGTCGTGCGCCATGGCAGGCGCCGCGCCCACGTTGGGGGGCGTGTCGTCGCGCACCACGGTCATCGTGGCCGGTTCCGGTGGCGTTGCGGCCGGACGCTTCGGCGTGGAAATGGTTTCCGCCTGCAGCCGGTCGTGCAGCACGGCGCGTGAGGGCAGGTGGGCCACGCTGGCGCGCAGCTGCTCCTCGAACAGCACATCCCCCTGGCGATGACCGCCCACGGCCAGCAGCAGGTGCGCGCCGCTGAACCACGGGTAGCGCTGCACCAGGCCGCGCAGGTCGGCCACGTCGTCAGACCCGGTCAGCGCCGGATCCTGCGCAAGGCGTGTGAGGTGTTCGCGGTCCAACGGAAAAGGAATGGGCGTTGCAAAGGTGCGCTCTGGATCGGATCCACGGACGCTGGCGGTGTTGGCCAGCCGACGGCCTACCAGTTCCCCAGCGACCGGTCGAAGATGTCCTGGGCGAGCTGCCGGCCGATGTCCTCCACAAGCTGGGTCTCCACGGCCGTGAGGTCCTGCGCACTCGGGTAGTCGGCGAAGCGGCTCGCTGTGATGTCGGTGCTGTTCTTCGGTTCCAGCTTGTTGGTGTAGCGCACGGTGATGGCGATGGTGAGCCGGTTGAGGGCCGCTGTCTCATTGGCCTGGATCGCCACAGGCTGCACGCTGTAGCCGGTGATGGCGCCTTCGTACTGGACGTCCCCATCGGCGCGCACCAGCGCCAGGGGGGTCTGCGCCTGCAACAGGTCGCGCACGCTTTCGGTGAAGGTCTGGGCCACCTGCGGGGTGCAGAGCGGTGCGCGCGGGTCGAACAGGGCCACGCTCATCGTCCTCGCGCCGGGGGGGATGGTGCCGCCGCTGGCGGAGTAGCTCACGCGGCACCCGGCCACGGGCAGCAGGGCGATCATCGCAACGAGCAGGCTGCGCTCAGCGAATGTCATACTCCTTGATCTTGCGGTAGAGGGTGCGTTCGCTGATGCCCAGCTCCTGCGCCGCGTTCTTGCGGCGGCCCCGGTGCTTCTCCAGGGCCTTGCGGATCAACTCCTTTTCCTTCTCCTGCAGGCTGAGCACCTCCTCCACCTCGGTATGTTCGATGTCCTGGGTGACGGCCTTGGCTCCCGGTCGCTCCACACGCTCGATGGTCATGGGCGCATGGGCGTGTCCTTGGGCGGGCATGATGATCTCCTCCCGGTACACCGGGGGCATGGTGTGCTGCACAGGTTGCGCGGGCATGGACCCCCCGAGGGCCAGGTGCTCCTTCAAGGCGTTCACTTCCTGCTGCAGCTTGCCGATGACGGCGAAGAGCAGTTCGCGTTCGTTCGGTCCGGTGGCCTCGGCCCCGGTGGCGCGGCCGGCCACGGCCGGAAGGAGCGGGGCATCCACCGTGGGCAGGTACCAGCGCAGCTTGGCGGCGTCGATCACGCGCTGGTCCTTCTCGATCACGTTCATCTGCTCCACGATGTTGCGCAGCTGGCGGATGTTGCCGGGCCAGCGGTAGCCGGTGAGCAGCTGCTGGGCCTCCGGGGTCAGGGTGATGGGTTCCTTTATGCGATGCCGCTCGGCGCCGTCCACGGCGAACTTGCGGAAGAGCAGGTGGATGTCGTCCACGCGCTCGCGCAGCGGTGGCAGGAAGATGGGTATCGCGCTGAGGCGGTAGTACAGGTCCTCGCGGAAGGTGCCCTTCTGCACGGCC
>Ga0315900_10005108_pt1 | contig 18150 bp, 12 predicted proteins | sample LakEriMetagenome_FD_203521 | JGI IMG/M metagenome (GOLD analysis project Ga0315900, IMG submission 203521) | Freshwater fungal communities from buoy surface, Lake Erie, Ohio, United States - Buoy 12 MA114 | ecosystem: Environmental > Aquatic > Freshwater > Lake > Lake biofilm | place: USA: Lake... | reverse complement strand
CCTGATCAATTCGCCGCACAACCCCAGCGGCATGGTCTGGACGCGCGAGGAGATGCTGCAGCTGCAAGTCATCCTGGCGCCGACCGATGTGCTGCTGATCTCTGATGAGGTCTATGAGCACATGGTCTACGCGCCCCTTCGCCACTGGAGCGCGGCGCAGTTCGAGGGCCTGGCGGCCCGCGCCTTCATCGTCTCCAGCTTTGGCAAGACCTACCATGTGACCGGCTGGAAGATCGGCACCGTGGCGGCCCCGGCTGCCCTCAGCGCCGAGTTCCGCAAGGTCCACCAGTTCAACGTCTTCACGGTCAACACCCCGATGCAGCATGGCCTGGCCCGCTACATGGCCGACCCCCGGCCCTATCTGGAGCTGCCCGCTTTTTACCAGCGCAAGCGCGACCTGTTTCGCGAAGGCCTGGCACAAACGAAATTCCGCCTGCTCCCCGGCGAGGGCACCTATTTCCAGTGCGTGGACATCTCGGGCCTCTCGGTGCCCGAGAAGAACCTGGGCGAGGCCGAATTCTGCAAATGGCTGACCACCGAAATCGGCGTGGCCGCCATCCCGCTGTCGGCCTTTTATGGCCAGGGCTTTGACCAGCAGGTCATCCGCTTTTGTTTTGCCAAGAAGGACGAGACCTTGCAGCTCGCGCTGCAGCGGCTGGCCCGGCTCTGATCAATCGTCTTCGGCGGCGCTGATGCCTGGAAACAGGACTTCGGTGTAGCCAAAGCGGCTGAAGTCGCGCACCCGCATGGGGTAGAGCTTGCCGATCAGGTGGTCGCACTCGTGCTGCACCACACGGGCATGAAAACCGTCCACCGTGCGGTCGATCGAGCGGCCCTGCGCGTCAAAGCCGGTATAGCGGATCCGCGCGAAACGCGGCACCACCCCACGCAGACCGGGCACCGAGAGGCAGCCCTCCCAATCCTCTTCTTCCTCCTGCCCCAGGGGCTGGATCACCGGGTTGATCAGCACGGTGGGTGGGACCACCGGCCGGTCCGGGTAGCGCGGATTGACCGCCGTGCTGCCGAAAATTACCAGCTGCAGATTTACCCCAATTTGCGGGGCGGCCAGCCCGGCCCCTTGCACCGCCGCCATGGTCTCGCGCATGTCGGCGATCAGGGCGTGCAGCTCGGGCGTGTCAAAGGCCCGGACGGGTTCGGCAAGGCGCAGCAGGCGCGCATCGCCCATTTTGAGGATCTCACGCACCGTCACATCAGCCTCCACCTTCGTCCATGACTGGGGGCGCGTCGCCGCTGCTGGCGCCTTGCAGCAATTGCATCAGCCCGGCCTCGTCGAGCACCGGAATACCCAGGGCCACGGCCTTGTCGAGCTTGCTGCCCGCCTCGGCGCCGGCCACCACATAGCTGGTTTTCTTGCTGACCGAACCGGCCACCTTGGCGCCCAGTGCCTCGAGCCGGTCGCGCGCCTCGTCGCGCCCCATGGTGGGCAAGGTGCCGGTCAGCACCACCGTCAGGCCCGCCAGGGGCAGCTCGGTGGGGGCCAGGGCCTCGCCTTCTGGCCATTGCACCCCGGCGCTGCGCAGCGCCTGCACCACCTCGCGGTTGTGCGGCTGCGCAAAAAAAGTGTGGATGCTGTGGGCCACCACCGGCCCAACGTCGTCGACCTGGGCCAGCGCGTCCTCGCTGGCGTCCATGATGGCCTGCAATTGGCCGAAATGGCGCGCCAGCGCCTTGGCTGTGGCCTCGCCCACATGGCGAATGCCCAGGCCAAACAGAAAACGGGGCAAGGTCGTCTGCTTGGAGGTCTGCAGCGCATCGAGCAGGTTCTGTGCCGATTTCTCGGCCATGCGGTCCATGCCCGCCAGATCGTTCAGGGTGAGGCTGTACAGATCGGCCAGGGTGTGCACCCGGCCCGAATCGACCAGCTGGTCCACCAGCTTGTCGCCCAGGCCCTCGATGTCGACCGCGCGGCGCTGCGCATAGTGCAGCACGGCCTGCTTGCGCTGGGCCGCACAGATGAGGCCCCCGCTGCAGCGGTAATCGGCTTCGCCCTCCTCCCGCTCGGCGTCGCTGCCGCACACTGGGCAGTGGCGGGGCATGGTGAAAAGCTGCGCCTCGTGCAGGCGTTTCTCGAGCACCACCGACACGACCTCCGGGATCACATCGCCGGCGCGTCGAACAATCACGGTGTCGCCCACCCGGACGTCCTTGCGGCGCGCTTCGTCCTCGTTGTGCAGTGTGGCGTTGGTGACCGTCACGCCCCCCACAAACACCGGCGCCAGTTTGGCCACCGGGGTGAGTTTGCCGGTGCGCCCGACCTGGACATCGATGGCCAGGACCTGGGTCAGTTCTTCCTGTGCCGGGTATTTGTGGGCCACGGCCCAGCGCGGCTCGCGGGTCACAAAGCCCAGCTGCTGCTGCAAGGCCAGGTCGTCGACCTTGTAGACCACGCCGTCGATGTCGTAGGGCAAACGGTCGCGCAGCGCGGCGATCTGCTGGTGAAAGCCCACCAGCCCGGCTGCGCCCTCGACCACCGCCGTCTGCTCGGCCACCGGAAAGCCCCAGGCCTTGAGCTGCATGAGCATGTCGTGGTGGGTGGTCCAGCGCGGGGGGCCTTCGGGGGCCGGGCCGATCTCGCCCACGCCATAGGCAAAAAAGCTCAGCGGCCGCTCGGCCGCGATCTTCGAGTCGAGCTGGCGCACCGCACCGGCCGCCGCATTGCGCGGATTGACAAAGGTTTTTTCGCCCTTGGCGCCGGCGGTCATGCGCTCGCGCTGGCGGGCATTGAGCGCCTCGAAATCGGCGCGCGCCATGTAGACCTCGCCGCGCACCTCCAGCACGGCAGGCACGCCCTGGGGCAGGCGCAAGGGGACCTGGCCGATGGTGCGCACGTTGTGCGTCACATCCTCGCCGGTTTCGCCGTCGCCGCGGGTGGCCGCCTGCACCAGCACACCGTGTTCGTAACGCAGGCTCATGGCCAGGCCATCGAACTTGAGTTCGGCCACGTAGCGCACCGGCGGGTCGCTGTCTTGGCACTTGAGTTCGCGGCGGATGCGGGCGTCAAAGGCCTCGGCACCGCTGGCCGTGGTGTCGGTCTCGGTCCGGATGCTGAGCATCGGCACCGCGTGGCGCACCGGCTTGAAGGCGTCCAGCACCGCTGCGCCCACCCGCTGCGTGGGCGAGTCCGGCGTCAGGAGTTCAGGGTGGGCCGCTTCGAGAGCCTGCAGCTCGCGGAACATCCGGTCGTATTCGACATCGGGAATTTCCGGGGCGTCGAGCGTGTAGTACAGGTGTGCGTGGCGGTGCAACTGCTGGCGCAGCCAGGCGGCACGTGCAGACGGTGTTTCGGCCTGCGCTGCGGGACTGGGGCTGGAACTGGCAAAGAGGTCCAGGTTGGACATGGACGGGCCCGCGGTTCAGGAGAACAGCCGCCGGGCCTGCAGCGAGCCCGCAGACAGCTCGCGCTGGTCCAGCGCGTCGTAGAGCTGCTCTAGGTCGCGGCCGATCTGCTGCATCACTTCGGGCGCCAGCACCTGGTTGGCGCCATCGGTGACGAGTCCATCCATCTGCTGGGCCAGCACCTGCGCCGCCTGCTGCAGGCGGGCAAAGGGCTGCTCCGCGCGCGGCACCTGGGGCACATCGAGGCTGATCACACACTCGCGAACCGCACTGAGTGCCGGGTCGTCGGCCATCGCCGCCTGCGCGTCGAAGGTCAGGGACAAGAGCGGGGGCATGCCCTGCACCGCCGAGGGCAGGACCATGCGGCCCGGAATGACGCCGGCCACAAAGCCCAGGCGCGCGGCATGCTGGTGGATGTAGCCCGGACTCCAGGCCGACTGGCGGGTCACCAGCGTCAGGCTCAGCTGGGCGTCATGGGCGCTGGCGAACTGGTCCAGCTCGCGGGCGCGGGCCACTTCTTCGAGCATTTCCTGCAGCGCGGGGGTGCCGCCCACGGCATCGGCAAAGCTTTGCGCCTTGACCACGAATTCGGAGTATTCGATCTCGTTGAGCGGCCCCATGCGGTTGGCCAGTTGCACGCCGGCCTGGAAGGCCGAGTAGCGCCGCCCGGCCATCAGCGGCTCCCATTCGCCGGTGAGCTCGCTGCAGCCCTCGACATGGAAGGGCTTGGTGCCGACACGCCGTGTCGGCGGCAAGGCCGCCAGGGCGGCGTCTCCGGTGATGGGCTGATCGACTTCGATGGTGGCGATGGCGTCGATCAGGGCATCGAGTACGGGTTTGCGCTCGGGTTGCGGCAGGTTCTGGAACTCGTCCTGCAACACCGGCTCGGCCGACTCGGCCGGCTCCAGGCTGGCTGGTTCGGCCAGCTCGGGATCGGCCTTGTCGGCCTGTCGCGGGGCGCTTTTGCGCGAGACCCAGTGGTTGTAGGCCATCACCGCCAGCAGCGTCACGCCACCGGCCACCAGCAAACTGATCTGCAGTGAATTCATTTGTGGGTTCCTCAGACTTCGGCCATGCCAACGGCCGACTCCATGTCCACCGCCACGATGCGCGAGACGCCCTGCTCCTGCATGGTCACGCCAATGAGCTGTTCGGCCATTTCCATGGCGATCTTGTTGTGGCTGATGAACAAGAACTGGGTTTCCTTGCCCATGCTGGCCACCAGCTTGGCGTAGCGCTCGGTGTTGGCGTCGTCCAGCGGTGCGTCCACTTCGTCGAGCAGACAGAAAGGCGCCGGGTTGAGCTGGAAGATGGCAAACACCAGCGCGATGGCGGTCAGGGCTTTCTCACCGCCCGAGAGCAGGTGGATGGTTTGGTTTTTCTTGCCCGGCGGCTGGGCCATGACCTGCACCCCGGCATCGAGGATCTCTTCGCCGGTCATCACCAGCCGGGCCTGGCCGCCGCCAAACAGCTCGGGGAACATGCGGCCAAAGTGCTGGTTGACGGTGTGGAAGGTCGAGCCCAGCAGCTCGCGGGTCTCGCCGTCGATCTTGCGGATCGCATCTTCCAATGTGTTCATCGCATCGAGCAGATCGGCGTTTTGCGAATCCAGGAAAGTCTTGCGCTCGCGCGCACTGGCGAGTTCATCGAGGGCGGCCAGGTTGACCGCGCCCAGGGCGCTGATTTCGCGGTTCAGGCGGTCGATCTCGCCTTGCAGGCCATAGAGCCGGACCTCGCCTTGCTCGATGGACGCGGCCACCGCCTCGAGGTCGGCCTGGGCATCGGCCAGCAGCTGGGTGTACTGCTCCAGCCCCAGGCGTGCGGCCTGTTCCTTGAGCTGCAGGTCGGTGATGCGTTGGCGCAGCGGCTCGAGCTCGCGCTCGAAGGCCACGCGCCGTTCGTCGCTGGCACGCAGCTTGGCCGTCAGGTCGTCGTAGGCGCTGCGCTTGGCGGCCAGGGCCTGTTCGCGCTCCATCTTGACGGCCAGCGCGTCCTGCAGCCCGCCCTGGGCAGCGGCATCGGTCAGGCGCGAGAGTTCGTCGTGGGCGCGGCCTTCTTCGGCCGCGATGCTCTGGATCTGCTGCTGCGCGGTCTCGATGGTCCGCTGCAGCTCGGCTTCGCGCGCCTGCAGGCTGCGCTGGGCGAACTGGGCTTCCTGGGCCTGGCGTTCCAGGCTGCGCTGCTGCTCACGGCATTCGGCGAGCTTGCGCTCGGCCTCGATCACCCGCTCGTCCAGGCTGGCGTGGCGTTCCTGGCTGTCGGCCAGCTGCATGTCCAGTTCTTCAAAGCGGGCCTCGGCCGTGACGCGGCGCTCCTGCAGTTCTTCCAGCAGGGCGTCCACTTCGGCCAGATCGCCTTCGATGCGTTGGCTTTGCTCGCGCATCTGCTCGGCCAGCTGCGACAGACGCAGGGTCTCGACCTGCAGTTCGTGGGCGCGGGCCTGCGCGGCCGTGGCTTCCTGGCGCACACCGATCAGGCGTTGGGACGCGTCGGCATAGGCGGCTTCGGCCTTGACCAGGGCCGTTCGGCTTTCTTCGGCGATCAGGGTCTGGGCGCGCAGCTGCTTGTCGAGGTTTTCAATTTCCTGCGCCCGCGCCAGCAAGCCGGCCTGCTCGGAATCCTGGGCGTAAAAGCTCACGCTGTGTGCGGTGACCGCATGACCCGCGGGCACCAGCAGCACTTCGCCCGGCTGCATCTGGCCACGCCAGGCCAAAGCATCGTCCAGGCCGGGCGCGGCGTAGCAGCCCTGCAGCCAGTCGGCCAGGAGCGCGGCCAGCCCCGCGTCGCTGACCCGCAGCAGGTCCGCCAGCGGGCGGCATCCGGCCGGCAAGCCCGCGCGCGAGGGCGCCGCTGCCGCCGAGGGGGCGCTGAAAAAAGACAGTTTGGCCGGGGGCGCGTCGCTGGCAAAGGCGCGCACCATGTCCAGGCGAGAGACTTCGAGCGCAGCGATCTTTTCGCGCAGGGCGGCTTCGAGGGCGTTTTCCCAACCCGTTTCAATGTGGATGCGGCTCCACAGGCCTTCGAGCCCGTCCATGCCGTGCTTGGCCAGCCAGGGCTTGAGTTTGCCGTCGGTGCGGACCTTCTCCTGCAGGGCCTTGAGTGCCTCGATGCGCGCCGAGAGATCGGCCAGCCGCGCCGATTCGTCGTTGACGACCTGCTGGCGGTGGCGGCGGTCTTCGTCGAGCTGGGGCACCTGGGCTTGCAACTCGTCCAGCCGGGCGGCCGATTCCTGGGCGGCGGCTTCGGCCGCGGCCAGCTGTTCGCGCAGGCTCAGCAGGCGCGCTTCGTCGGGCGCGGCCAGGGCGTTGCGGTCGCTCAGCAGCCGTTCGCGGCGCTGGCCCAGTTGCCGGCTTTGTTCTTCGATGCTGCGCTGCTCGGCGGCCAGCACCTGGATTTGCTGCTGCACCTGCGCCACCGAGCCGCGCTGTTCATTGGCCTTGCTCTGGGCCTGGCGCAGCGCTTCTTCGAGGTCGGGCAAGGCCGTGGCCTGGTCTTCAACCTGGGCGGCCAGCGTCATGCTCTGGTCTTCGGCCATGGCGGCCTGTTCGGCCAGGCGCTCGAGCTCGGCCTGCGCCTCTTCGCTGCGCTGCTGCCACTGCGCCGTCTGCTCGCGCAGCTGCAGCAAACGCTGCTCGGCGCGCTGGCGGCCTTCGACCACGAAGTGGATTTCGGCCTCGAGCTTGCCCACCTCGGCGCTGGCCTCATACAGCCGGCCTTGGGCCTGGTTCACCTCGTCACCGGCCGCGTAATGCGCCTGACGGATCGTTTCCAGATCGGCTTCGACATGGCGCAGATCGGCCATGCGGGATTCGAGCGCATTGATGGCCTGGTCGACCTCGGCCTTGACTTTGCCCTGATCGCCTTCGGCCTCGCGGCGCTTCAAGAACCACAGCTGGTGCTGTTTGAGGGTGCTGTCGGCCTGCAGCGCGTTGTAGCGCTGGGCCACTTCGGCCTGCTTTTCGAGCTTCTCGAGGTTGGCGTTGAGCTCGCGCAGGATGTCTTCGACCCGGGTCAGGTTTTCGCGCGTGTCCGACAGGCGGTTTTCGGTCTCGCGGCGGCGTTCCTTGTACTTGGAGACGCCCGCCGCTTCCTCCAGAAAGAGGCGCAGTTCTTCGGGCCGCGACTCGATGATGCGGCTGATGGTGCCCTGGCCGATGATGGCGTAGGCACGGGGGCCCAGGCCGGTGCCCAGGAACACGTCCTGCACATCGCGGCGGCGCACCGGTTGGTTGTTGATGTAGTAGCTGCTGTTGCCGTCGCGGGTGAGCACGCGTTTGACGGCGATCTCGGCGAACTGGCCCCACTGGCCACCGGCCCGGTGGTCGGCGTTGTCGAACACCAGCTCCACGCTGGCGCGGCTGGCGGGTTTGCGGCTGGTGGTGCCGTTGAAAATGACGTCCTGCATGGACTCGCCACGCAGCTCGGACGCCTTGGATTCACCCAGCACCCAGCGCACCGCATCCATGATGTTGGATTTGCCGCAACCGTTGGGACCGACCACCCCCACCAGCTGGCCGGGCAGCATGAAGTTGGTCGGTTCGGCGAACGATTTGAAGCCTGAGAGCTTGATGGAATTGAGGCGCACGGCGGTCGACTGGAACGGGGAATGAACACCAAGGCATGCACAACATGGCTCCCGGCGGTCCGGACGGGCCTTGCCCGAGGGACAAGTCCGAACTTCAATGTTAACCGAGAGCCATCCCGGATAATCGGGGGCATGAACCCCCTTCTTTCCAAGCTGCAGCCCTACCCTTTTGAGCGGCTGCGCCAGTTGTTTGCCGGCGTCACCCCGCCGAGCACCCTGCGCCACATCAGCCTGGGCATTGGCGAGCCGAAACATGCCACCCCCGCCTTCATCCAGCAGGCCCTCACGCAGGCGCTGGACACCGGCCTGGCCGGCTACCCAGCGACCGCGGGCGAACCCCGTCTGCGCAAGGCCTGTGCCGCCTGGGTCGAGCGCCGCTACGGCCTGCAGCTGGACGCCGCCACCCAGGTGCTGCCGGTGCTGGGTTCGCGCGAGGCCTTGTTCGCGCTGGCGCAAGCGGTGGTCGACCCGACCCAGCCCGGCGCCACCGTGCTCAGCCCCAACCCCTTCTACCAAATCTACGAAGGCGCCGCCCTGCTGGCCGGCGCCACGCCCTGGTTTGTGCCCAGCGATCCGGCGCGCAATTTCGCCTCCGACTGGGACAGCGTGCCCGAGGCGGTCTGGGCCCGCACGCAACTGGCCTATGTCTGTTCCCCGGGCAACCCCACCGGGGCGGTCATGCCCCTGTCCGAATGGGAAAAGCTGTTTGCCCTGTCGGACCGGCACGGCTTCGTCATCGCCTCCGACGAGTGCTACAGCGAGATCTACTTCCGTGACGAGGCGCCGCTGGGGGGCCTGGAAGCGGCCGCCAAGCTCGGGCGCGGTTTCGAGCGCCTGATCGCTTTCACCAGCCTGTCCAAGCGCAGCAATGTGCCGGGCCTGCGCAGCGGTTTCGTCATGGGCGATGCCGCGCTGATCAAGCAGTTTTTGCTCTACAGGACCTACCACGGCAATGCCATGAGCGCGGTGGTTCAGGCCGCCAGTGTGGCGGCCTGGGGCGACGAGGCCCATGTGGTCGAGAACCGCAACCTGTACCGAACCAAGTTCGCCCAGGTCACGCCCGTGCTGGCCGAGGTGCTGGATGTCCGGCTGCCCGACGCCAGCTTTTACCTCTGGGCCGGTGTGCCCGCCGGCTGGCAGGGCGACGATGCGGCCTTTGCCCAGGCGCTCTACGCAGCGGAGCATGTCACGGTCTTGCCGGGCAGCTACCTGGCGCGCGAATTCCAGGGCCACAACCCCGGGCGGGGCCGGATCCGCATGGCCCTGGTGGCCGAAACCGCCGAATGCCTCGAAGCGGCCGAACGGATCGTCCGCTTTGTGCGCCAGCACCCGAACAAGGCCTGAAGCATGAGCACCTGCCACGACACCCTGCGGCTGGCCGAGCAACTGATCGCCCGCCCTTCTGTCACGCCCGATGACGCGGGCTGCATGGACCTGATCGCCGACACTTTGAAGCCCCTGGGCTTTGCCTGCGAGTTCATTGAATCCGGGCCCGACACCTTCCGCGTGCGCAACCTCTGGGCCAAGCGTGCGGGCTCCTCGGGCCAGACGCTGGCCTTTGCCGGGCACACCGATGTGGTGCCCACCGGGCCGCTGACCCAATGGCACAGCGACCCGTTCACGCCCAGCCACCGCGATGGCAAGCTGTATGGCCGTGGCGCCAGCGACATGAAAACCTCGCTGGCGGCCATGGTCGTGGCGGTGCAGGAGTTCCTGGCCGCCCACCCCGACCCGGCCCTGGGCATCGCCTTCTTGCTGACCAGCGACGAAGAAGGCCCGGCACTCGACGGGACCGTGGTCGTTTGCGAACGCCTCAAGACGCGTGGCGAAACACCGCAGTACTGCATCGTGGGCGAGCCCACCTCGGTGCAGCGCACCGGCGACATGATCAAGAATGGCCGGCGCGGCACCATGAGCGGCAAGCTCACGGTCAAGGGCGTGCAGGGCCACATCGCCTACCCGCACCTGGCCGACAACCCCATCCACCGCCTGGCCCCGGCACTGGCCGAGTTGGTCGGCATGCGATGGGACGAAGGCAACGCCTTCTTCCCGCCCACCAGCTGGCAGGTCAGCAACATCCACGCCGGCACGGGCGCCAGCAATGTGATCCCGGGCGACTGCGTGGTGGATTTCAACTTCCGCTTTTGCACCGAATCCACCCCCGAAAGCCTGCAGCAGCGCCTGACCGCGGTGCTGGACCAACACGGCCTGCAGTACGAGCTCAAGTGGACGGTGGGCGGCCTGCCTTTCCTGACCCCGCCGGGGACCTTGGTCGGCGCCATCCAGCAAGCGATTGCCGACGAGACGGGGCTGCGCACCGAACTCTCGACCACCGGTGGCACCAGCGACGGCCGCTTCATCGCGCAGATTTGCCCCCAGGTCATCGAGTTCGGCCCGCCCAATGCCACCATCCACAAGGTGAACGAGCATGTGGCCCTGGCCGACATCGCGCCGCTCAAGGCGATTTACCGCCGCACCCTTGAAAACCTCAATGCCGGACTGGCCGCATGACCCTGGCACAAATGGTCAGGGCCAGCGCCCAGCAGCTGGAAGAGGCGGGCGTGTCATTTGGACACGGCACCCTCAACGCCCACGACGAAGCCGCCTGGCTGGTTCTTTGGCGTCTGGGCCTGCCGCTGGATACCGAGATCGATGAGCGCCCCGTCACGCCCGAACAGCAGGCGCAGGTGCAATCGCTGATCGGCCAACGCATCGCCACGCGCCAGCCCGCCGCCTACCTCACGCGCGAGGCCTGGCTGCAAGGGGTGCCCTTTTATGTGGACGAGCGGGCCATCGTGCCGCGCAGCCTGATCGCCGAGGTGCTGGCCGACAGCACCATCGACGCCTGGCTGAGCGCGCAGACCACCCGCGTGCTGGACCTGTGCACCGGCAACGGTAGCCTGGCGGTGCTGGCGGCGCTGGCCTGGCCCGATGTGCAGGTCACCGGCGCCGACCTCTCGCCCGATGCCCTGGCCGTGGCCCGCATCAATGTGGAGCGACACGGCTTGCACAGCCGCATCACGCTGGTCGAGTGCGATGGCCTGAGCCAGCTACCGGGCCCCTTCGATCTGATCCTGTGCAACCCGCCCTATGTGTGCCAGACCCGCATGGACGCGCTGCCCGCCGAGTACCGGGCCGAACCCGAACTGGCCCTGGCGGGCGGTGTGGACGGCATGGACTTTGTGCGCCAGCTCTTTCAAGACGCGCCTTCACGCATGAGTCCAGGCGCGGTGCTGGTGCTGGAGATCGGCAACGAAGTCGAGCACTTTGTCAGCGCATTTCCCCAACTTGAAGTCGCCTGGCTGGACACCAGCGCGGGCGACGATCAGGTGCTGCTGGTCACGCGCGATGCCCTTCTCGGCAGGAGCGGTCTCTGACCGCGATGGGGCTCTCGGTCCAGGCTGATCTGGACACCGTGGTCGGAGACCGCGCCCATAAAAAATTCTTTGGCCTTCGATGATCAACCTCAAAAACGTGAGTCTGCGCCGCGGCACCAAGGTGCTGCTCGAAGACGCGAGCGTGACCCTCAACCCGGGTGAAAAAGTCGGCCTGATCGGCCGCAACGGTGCAGGCAAATCCAGCCTGTTTGCCCTGCTCAACGGTGGCCTGCACGAAGACAGCGGCGAGTTCTCCATGCCGCCCGCCTGGCGCATGGCCCAGGTGGCGCAGCACATGCCCGAGACCGCACAGGCGGCCGCGCAGTTCGTGCTCGATGGCGACACCCGCCTGGCCGAGCTGTCGGCCCAATTGCAAGCGGCCGAGGCCAGCGGCGACGGCATGCGCATCGCGCAGCTGCACGCCGACCTGCAGGACGCCGGACTGCACGACGCCCTGCCCCGCGCCGAGGCCTTGATCCTGGGCCTGGGCTTCACCCCCGAGCAGCTGAACCGTCCGGTCAACAGTTTCTCGGGCGGCTGGCGCATGCGATTGCAGCTGGCACGGGCCCTGATGTGTCCGTCCGACCTGCTGCTGCTCGACGAACCCACCAACCACCTGGACCTGGACGCCCTGGTCTGGCTGGAGAGCTGGCTGCAGCGCTACGAAGGCACGCTGCTGGTGATCAGCCACGACCGCGAATTTCTGGACGCGGTGACCCGCGTGACCTTGCACATCGAGCACGGGCGCCTGACCCGCTATGGCGGCAACTACAGCGCATTTGAAACCCTGCGCGCCCAGCAGCTCGAACTGCAACAGGCGGCATACGCCAAGCAGCAGGACAAAATCGCGCACCTGCAAAAGTTCATTGACCGCTTCAAGGCCAAGGCGACCAAGGCCAAACAGGCGCAAAGCCGGGTCAAAGCGCTCGAACGCATGGAGAAAATCGCGCCGGTGCTGGCCAGCGCCGATTTCACCTTCGAATTCCGCGAGCCCGAGAACCTGCCCAATCCGATGCTGGCCATCACCGAAGCGGCCTTCGGCTACCGCGCAGACGACGACAAAGAGACCCCCATCCTGCGTGGCGTGAACCGCTCGGTGCTGGCTGGCCAGCGCATCGGCATCCTGGGCGCCAACGGCCAGGGCAAGTCCACCCTGGTCAAGACGGTGGCGCGGACGCTGGCGCCCCTGGCCGGCACGCTCACCGAAGGCAAGGGCCTGAACATCGGCTACTTTGCCCAGCAAGAACTCGATGTGCTGCGCGCGCAGGACAACCCGCTCGAGCACATGGTGCGCCTGGCCCGCGAACTGGGTTTGCACCACAGCGAAGCCGCGCGCGAGCAGGAGTTGCGCAACTTCCTGGGCAGTTTCAATTTCAGCGGCGACATGGTGCAGCAGAGCGTGGGCACCATGAGCGGCGGTGAAAAGGCCCGCTTGGTGCTGGCCATGATCGTCTGGCAAAAGCCCAATCTGCTGCTGCTCGATGAACCGACCAACCACCTGGATTTGGCCACCCGCGAGGCCCTGGCCATGGCGCTCAACGAATTCGAAGGCACGGTGATGCTGGTCAGCCACGACCGCGCCCTCTTGCGTTCGGTGTGCGATGAGTTCTGGCTGGTTGGACGAGGCCAGGTGGCGCCCTTCGACGGTGACCTGGACGATTACCAGCGCTACCTGCTCGAAGAATCGCGTCGGCTGCGCGAGCTCGCGCGCAGCCAGACGTCCAGCGAGTCCGCGGCGGCCGAGGCCCCACGCCTGTCGGGCGCCGAGCAGCGCAAACAGGACGCGGCCAAACGCCAGCAGCTGGCCGCCCAAAGCCGTCCGCTGAAGAAGGAGCTGGAAAAAATCGAGCAGCGCATGGCCGCCATCGAGCCCCAGAAGGCCGATCTTGAGCAACGCTTGTCCTCGCCCATGCCGCAGGCAGAGATCGCCGAAGCCGGCCGCACGCTCAAGCAGCTGACCGAAGAGCTCGAACAGCTCGAAGAGCGCTGGCTGGAGCTGTCCGAGCAGCTGCAGCAGATGCTCGGTGCATGAAAAAAGCCTGGAGGCTGGGCCACCAGGCTTTTGACAGAAGGGGTGGTAGGACGTGCAGGATTCGAACCTGCGACCAACGGATTAAAAGTCCGCTGCTCTACCAACTGAGCTAACGTCCCACTAGGTCCGCCGATGCCAAGGCACCGAGGACAAAAAAAATCACCCGCAAAAGATGAATTTGCCGGGCGACTGTGAAAGTGGTAGGACGTGCAGGATTCGAACCTGCGACCAACGGATTAAAAGTCCGCTGCTCTACCAACTGAGCTAACGTCCCACGCTTTCCAGCATTGCTGCTGAGCCTCAAATTATAGCGCCGTTTTCAGCCTTTGCCCTGCTGCACCAACATATTGAGCACTTCGGTGGCGGCGCACATGCCGAAGGTGGCGGTCACCCCCACCAGGGAGCCGTAACCGTGGCAATTGAGCGAGCCATCGCCTTGCAAAGCGCACGAGGCATCGGGCCCCATCACCGCCTCGCGGCTGAAGACGCAGCGCACACCCATGCGTTTGCCTGGCCGGGCCGCCCCATGGAATTTGCGCAAGCGGTAACGCAGCTGGGCCAGCAAGGGGTCGTGCGTGACCAGGGCCAGATCGTCCACATCCACCCGGTGTGCGAGCCGCTTGCCGCCCGCAGCCCCCACCGTGACGAACGGGATCTTTTCGTGCAGCGCCCACACGGCCATGGCCAGCTTGGCCTTGACCTGATCGCAGGCGTCGATGAGGGCATCGGGCCGCTGCGGCAGCAGGCCGGGCCAGTTCTCGGCCGAAGCGAAATCATCGACCAGATCCACGCGACAGCCGGGATGGATTTGCACGATCCGATCGCGCATGGCTTCGATCTTGGCCTGCCCCAGCGTGTCGCTCAGCGCATGGATTTGTCGGTTGATGTTGGACTCGGCGATGTGGTCCATGTCGATGAGTGTCAGGCGTGCAACGCCGCTGCGGGCCAGGGCTTCGGCAGCCCAGGAGCCCACGCCGCCAATGCCCACCACCACCACATGGGCCTGCCGGATGCGCTGCGCAGGCCCGATGCCGTACAGGCGCTGCAGGCCGCCAAAGCGGCGCGCCAGATCGTCCTCGGTCAAGGGGACCTCAGCCATGGCGCTCTGCCAGCCACCACTGCGCGCGCACCGCCAGGGCGGCGCCGGCCACCATGGCCGCGGCCGCCAGCATGCTGCCCCAGCTGAGGGTGGACAGGCCTGTCAGGCCCTGGCCAAAGCTGCAGCCCATCGCCATGACCCCGCCCATCCCCATCAGCACCGCGCCCAGCAGGTGGCGCAGCAGATCGGATGTGCGCGTGAAGCCCTCCCAGCGCAGCTCGCCACGGCGCCAGGCCGAGAGGGCCGCGCCCAGCACCACGCCGGGCACCAGGGCCATGCCCAGCGTCAGGCGCTGGGGGCCAGTGCTCTGGGTCAAAAAGGTCTCGAGCCAGTGGGCCAGCGGCGCCGTGAAGCTCAGGCCTTCCAGGCGACCGCTGGCGCTGCCCACGAAAACGCGCTCGAGTGTCTCGGGGTGCTCGGGCACCAGACCCCGAACGCCGCTGAGCCACCACATGGCCAGCAGCACGAAGCCGACCCCGAGCCCGCCCAGCAGATGGCCCGGCGACCGGAGATCCGGCCCCCGCCAGACCCAAAGCAGCAAGAGCAGGGACACCCCCAGGGCCATGGCCAGCACGCCGTGCGACACGCTCAGGCCCGTGACCGATGCCAGCCACTGGCCCGCCAGGGGCCCCGCCTCGGCGCCTGCCGTCAAGGGGTCGAGCAGGCGGGTGCGCAGCAGCGCAGGGGCGCCGCGCAAGGTGGCCAGCGCGCTCAGGCCCAAGACCAGCAAGACCAGCAGGGCCTTGAGGTTGCCCGTGCCCAGGCGCACCAGGTTCTTGGTCGGACAGCCCGAGGCCAGCACCATGCCGATGCCAAACAGAAGGCCGCCCAGGCTGTAGGACAGCCAAGGGAAACGGGGGGCGGCATAGATGCTGTCGAGCGGCGTGAGCCAAGCGGCCTGGGTCATCAGGCCCAGACCCAGCATGGCCACGGCCAGGGCCAGGGCCCATTGGCGCAGGCGTGTGGCGTCGCGCATGAGCAAGGCGTCGCTGATGGCGCCCATGGTGCAGAAATGGCTGCGCTGCACCACCCAACCGAGCAGCAGGCCCAAAGCGAAGGCCAGCCACAGCAGTTGCGCGAGCAGCGCATCGATCTGCGTGAGGGTCAGCGGGGCCATGCGCGCTCAGCGCAGCTTGGGCAAACGGTCCCTGGCGGTCTGCGCGGCGTCCGACTGGGGGTGGGCCTTGATCAGGTCTTCCAGGGTCTTGCGCGCGGCCTTGCTGTCCTTGAGCTCGATCTGCACATTCGAAATCGCCAGCAGCGCATCGGGCGCGCGCAGATGATCGGGGCTCTGGGCCAGCATCTGGCGGAACTGGGCCAGCGATGCCCGGTAGTCCTTGATGGCGTAGGAGGCATTGCCCAGCCAGAACAGGGCCGAAGGCAGGTAGCCCGACTGCGGGTAGCGCGTCACAAAGCTTTGCAAGGCCTGTTGGGCCAGGGCAAATTCGCCCTTGCGGAAGGTTTCCAGCGCCGCATCGTAGTCGCGCTTCTCGGCGGGCTCGGCCATGAACTCGCGCTCATCGACCTTGACGCTGACCGGTTCGAAGCGGCGCAAGCGCTGCTCGATACCGGTCTGGGCATCGCGTTGACGCAGCTGGATCTCGCTGAGGTCGCGCGCGAGCTGTTCCTGCGCACCGCGAGCGCGGTTGAGGTCTGCGCGCAAGGCGTCGATCTGGGACTGCAACTCCACCATCAGGCGGCGCAGCTGGGCGTTGTCTTCGGACTGGGTCTTGAGCGCGTTGCCGGTGGCTTCCAGACGCTGGTTGGTGGCCTCCAGACGCTGGCGCAGGTCCAGGATGGCGCGCCTGGCTTCACCGTCTTCAAAGAGGTTGGCCTGGGCGGTCAGGGCCATGCAGCCGCTCAGCAGCAGGGCCAGGGATCGTCCGGAGGAGCGGGTCAGAACCGGCATGGTGGGGCTCAGTACTTGAACTCGACGCGGCGGTTCTTGGCAAAGGCGGCTTCATCGCCACCTGGTGCCGCCGGCTTTTCCTTGCCGTAGCTCACGGCTTCGACCTGCGATTCGGGCACGCCCAGCAGCACCAGCGCACGCTGCACCGCTTCTGCGCGCTTTTGCCCCAGCGCCAGGTTGTATTCGCGCCCGCCGCGCTCGTCGGTGTGGCCTTCGAGAGTGGCCTTGCGCTGCCGGTTGGCCTGCAGGAAACGGGCATGGGCCTCGATCACCGGACGGGCATCGGCCCGCACCACAAAGCTGTCGTAGTCGAACAAGACCACATGGCTGACGCCGGCCGGGCCGGTGCCGGGGCTGGATTTTTCAGCGGTGACGTTGGCCACACCGCTTTGGGCGTTGTTCTGGCCACTGCCGATGCCACTGGCGTTGGCGCCAGAAGCGGGAGCGGCGCTGGCGGATTTGTCTTCGACGGGAACATCGCTGAGCTTGACGCCCGAAGAACAGCCGGCCAGCAAGGCCGTCAACAGGACCGCGGCGAACAGGGGTTTATGCATGGGGTTCTCTCCACAAAAGTTGAAAAAGCGATCAAGGCCGGCCAGCAGGGCCCCAATCGGGTTCGCGGATGTCACCGCCCTGCCCGGCCAGACGGGCCTTGATGCGGCCATCGAGGGTGGTGGTCATCAGCGCTTCCCGGCCCTGGGCCAGGGTGGCGTAAACAATCAGGCGGCTGTTGGGTGCAAAGCTGGGCCGTTCGTCGGCCGGGGTATCGGTCAGGGCGGTGCTTTGGCCCGTGCTGAGGTCCATCAGCTGCAGCCGGAACTGCCCGCCGATGCGGCTGATGTAGGCCAGCCAGCGGCCATCCGGGCTGAGCGCCGGCGAGATGTTGTAGTTGCCGTTGAAGGTCACGCGCTCGGCCGGGCCGCCCTGGGCAGGCATGCGGTAAATCTGGGGGCTGCCGCCGCGATCGCTGACAAAGTACAAGGCCGTGCCGTCAGCGGAAAACGCCGGCTCGGTGTCGATGCCGGCCGAGCTCGCCAGGCGGCGGGCCTCGCCCGAGGCCAGATCCACCCGGAACAGCTGCGAGCCGCCTTCGCGGCTGAGCGAGGCCACCAGACTGCGGCCATCGGGGGACCAGGCGGGGGCGCTGTTGGAGCCCCGGAAATTGGCGATCACGCGGCGTTGGCCGCTGGCGATTTCATGCACATAGATCACCGGCTTGCGGGTCTCGAACGACACATAGGCCAGGTGGGTCCCCTGGGGCGACCATGAAGGTGAAATGATCGGCTCGGGGCTGGACAGGGCCGCCTGCGCGCCCTCACCGTCCGAATCGGCCACCCACAGGGTGTAGCGCCCGGAGGCCTTGGTCACATAAGCGATGCGCGTGGCAAAAGCACCCGGGGTGCCGGTCAGCTGCTGGTAAACCCAGTCGGCCAGACGATGCGCGGCCTGGCGCAGGTCAGCAGCCGGAACGGTGTCGCGGAATTCCCCCCGCTCTTGCCCTTTGACCACGTCCCAGAGCCGGGCGCGGATGTCAAAACGGCCGTCGGCCAGACGGGTCATGCTGCCGCCCACCAGGGCGTCTGCGCTGCGCTGGCGCCAGCTCGACCAGTCCGGTCGGCTGAGCTCGTCCAGGGTCGCACCCCCGGCATCGAGTCCCTTGAACTGGCCGCTGCGCTCCAGATCGGCCTGGACGATGGTCGAGAGTTTTTGGGGGCCGCCCGCTTCGCCCTTGAATGGCGCGACCACGATCGGCATCTGGGTCATGCCCACACCGGTGACTTCCACACGGAA
>Ga0315900_10005107_pt1 | contig 18152 bp, 16 predicted proteins | sample LakEriMetagenome_FD_203521 | JGI IMG/M metagenome (GOLD analysis project Ga0315900, IMG submission 203521) | Freshwater fungal communities from buoy surface, Lake Erie, Ohio, United States - Buoy 12 MA114 | ecosystem: Environmental > Aquatic > Freshwater > Lake > Lake biofilm | place: USA: Lake... | reverse complement strand
AATTCCTTGTCTAATTGTTCGGGAGTGACAAACAAATGGGAATCATCGACGGTAAAACCGCGAACTCTAGTTAATCCTCCCAATTCTCCCGATTGTTCGTAACGGTAAACTGTACCGAATTCTGCCAAACGCATCGGCAATTCCCGATAGGATCTCAAATCACTTTTATAGATTTGAATATGAAAAGGACAGTTCATCGGTTTGAGGACAAATCCTATTTCCTTACTAGCAGATTCCTCATCGTGCGCCATCATGGGAAACATATCTTCTTTGTACTTTTGCCAGTGACCGGAAATTTTAAACAAATCGACGCGAGCAATATGGGGAGTAACTACGGGTAAATAACCGCGTTTTAACTGTTCTTTTTTGAGAAAATCTTCTAACAAAGAACGAATTAAAGTTCCTTTCGGTGTCCATAAAGGCAATCCCGGCCCGACAGAATCAGAGAAAATAAATAAACCTAATTCTTTGCCTAATTTGCGATGGTCCCGTTTCAGTGCTTCTTCCTTACGGCGCTTGTATTCGGCTAATTGTTGGGGATTTTCCCAGGCTGTGCCGTAAATGCGCTGTAATTGGGCTTTATTCTCATCCCCGCGCCAATAAGCACCCGCTACCGTCTCTAATTCGATCGCTTTTGGGTCTAGTTCGCTTGTATTATCTAGATGCGGACCGGCGCACAAATCCCACCAAGCGTCACCAAGATGATAAAGGGTGATGGGTTCTTGAATTCCCGCCAGAATTTCCAGCTTATAGGCTTCATTAATCGCTTTAATGCGCTTTTCCGCCTCTTCCCGAGAAACTTGCTCGCGAATGACCGGCAGTTTTTTATTGATAATTTTGACCATCTCTTTTTTGATGTCCTTGAGATCCTTATCGGTAAAAGGTTCCGGCACATCAAAATCGTAGTAAAATCCGGTTTCAGTCCAAGGCCCGATAGTAACTTGGGCTTTCGGGAATAATTTCTGCACCGCCATGGCCATAACATGGGAGGTGGTGTGACGAATGCGCTTGAGGTGGTCGGATTCGCTGGTTTTCGGTAGTTTAATCGGGGCTTGGTTATCCATATCTCTTCAATTTACACCTTCTCTATTCTCTATTTTAATGGTAAAAGGAGTCTTTAGTCAGGAAAAAAATCAAGATAGATATCAATGCCATTTACCCTCATCTCTAATCTCTAAACCCTCATCTCTATTTCCCGATGAAAAAACTAATTTTATCCTGTTTATTTTTGGGATTGGTTGCTTGTAATCCCTCAGTTAACACCACCGATAACCAAAAACCCAAGGTAATCTCCACCAGCACAATTATCGCCGATTTAACCGCACGAGTGGGCGGTGAAGAAATTGACCATCAAGACATTTTAAAACCGGGGGATGATCCCCACGTTTATGAACCAGTTCCCGCCGATAGTGTCGCTTTAGAAAAAGCCGATTTAATTCTCTATAACGGTTATAATCTCGAACCGGGGTTAATTAAAATGATCAATTCTACGGCAGTTAAAGCTAAAAAAGTGGCTGTGGGAGAAGCAATCAAGCCTTTGCAACTGGAAAAAGACGGGCAGAAAGTCCCCGATCCCCACGTTTGGGGTTCGGCAAAAAATGGTATAATCATGGTGAAAAAAATCCGAGATCAATTGATTGAATTAAGTCCCGAAGATAAAGAGATTTTTACTGAAAATGCCGCCCAATTAATCAGGGAATTAGAAAATCTTGATCGCTGGATTACTGCGGCTATTAAAACTATCCCCCCTTCCCAAAGGCAATTAGTCACCACTCATGACGCTTTTCAGTATTATGCTCATGCCTACGGGTTAAAAGTTGCAGGAACTTTAATTGGCATTAGTACCGAAGAACAACCTAGCGCCCAAACGGTGAAAAATTTAGCCGATGCTATTAAAAATCTTCAGGTTCCTGCTATCTTTGCCGAGACGACTATTAATCCCACTTTAATTACCACTGTAGCCGAAGAAGCGGGGGTAAAATTAGCACCACAACAATTATATTCTGATTCGATCGGCGCGGTGGGTACTAGAGGGGATAGTTATGTAAAAATGCTCAGGGAAAATACTCGATCGATCGTGGAATCTTTAGGGGGAAAAGTACCCGAATAAAAATAAATAATTGGGGGAAGTGGGGAAGTGGGGTAGTGGGGAATTTGGGTGATGGGGGTGCGTTACTCTAGGATAACACCCCCACGGGGTTTATTTGCCAAATCCTTTACCGCGATTGACAGCAGGTAAAATGAGACAACTGTTAATCTGTTCTTTTAGGGTTTCATGATCGAGATTTTGACCGATAAGAACTAGCTGATTTTTGGGAGTACCTTTCCATTCGTCGTCTTCGAGAGTAAAACGTTTGCCACTGAGGTGAAAAATATGACGTTTAGGACTTTCATCAAACCAGAGAATACCCTTAGCGCGGAAAACGCTTTCTGGTAACTGATTATCGAGGAAATATTGGAACTTCCGAATCGAAAAAGGTTGGTCACTAGCAAAGGAAATAGAAGTAAATCCATCCACCTCTAAATGATTGGAATGGTCGTGATGATCATGATCGTGATCGTGGTGGTGATCATGGTCGTGATCATGATCGCAATGGTCGTGATCGTGGTCGTGGTGATCATGGTCGTGGTGTTCTTCTTCTGTGTCGAAATATTTATCCGATTCAAATAGTCCGACGCTGAGAATTAAGGGTAAAGGGACCTGACTTTTGCTAGTACGAAGAATTCTCGCTCCTTCCTTCATGTCCCGGATTCTTATTTCTAAAGAATCCACATCCCCTTCATCCACTAGATCGGTTTTATTGAGAACAATAATATCACCGTAGGTGATTTGACTTAAGGCCGCTTGCGAGTTGAATAAATCGAGACTGAAATTGGCACAATCCACCATAGTGACAATGGAATCTAAACGGGTCATTTCCCGTAATTCCGTCCCTAAAAAGGTTAAAGCTACTGGTAAAGGATCGGCTAATCCCGTGGTTTCTACGACTAAATAATCGATTTTTTCGGGACGTTCGAGAACTTTATAAACCGCTTGAATTAAATCCTCGTTAATCGTGCAGCAAATACAGCCATTATTTAATTCTACCATGCTGTCATCACTGCTGATAATCAGTTCGTTATCGATACCGATTTCACCGAATTCATTGACAAGAACAGCAGTTTTTAACCCCTGTTGATTGCTGAGAATATGATTGAGGAGGGTAGTCTTACCACTACCAAGAAACCCAGTAATAATTGTTACCGGTAGCCCTTTTTTTGGCACTGACATCGTGTTAATAGCTTGTGATTCGACGGTTTGCATAATGATTTGGGGGTGAGTATTCTGTCACTAAAAGGCGATTTTTCGGGATGAGATAGCTAGTTTTTCTCGATCAAACAGTCTCCACTCGATCGCCGACTATTTTTATTGTAGATATTTTTGGACCACATCCCATCCTGTTAGGGTAACAAAAAGAAAACCCAGAAACAATAAAAGATTAGTGCCGATGTGGAGAGACCGCGCTAGAGGTGGACGAGTGGTAATGTTCAGGCCGCTAATTGCCGAAACAAAAACCAGAAAAACCACCGATAAACCCGCTATCAGGTGGGAAGAGTGGCCTAAACTGCCATAATGACCGATTGTTCCCACTAATCCGATTCCCAGCAGAATTAAGACCAAAGCAACCATGATCAGGCCGCTGAGGAGATGAAAGGGTCTTAACCATTTCGGTCGAGATTGGCCCGCGAGTCGTCGATAACCCATGTTTACCCCCGAAACCGCTAGTAAAAAATAGGCAAAGAGGGCAAATCCCATCGACCAAGCGGCAATTTTCCATAACCAGAGAAAGGAAGGGAGATTCATAGGGGGGGGATTATTGTTAGCAAGGAAAGGGACGACCGATCGTGTTAATTTAAGTTTACCGGACAAAAATCAGCAAGTTAGGGCTAATATGTCTCATCTCACTATCGACACGGAAAATAATCAGCGTCAACCCTTTGAATTGCCCGGGGCTAAACCCCATTATAACCCCGATCGACCCGGACAAGTTAATCATATTTTTCTCGATTTAATTATTGATATTCCCCGACAAAGTTTTCAGGGCAGCTGTCAGATTACCCTCACCCCCATTCGTCAGGGAATTAGCAGTTTAACCCTCGATGCGGTGGATCTAAATATTGATTCTGTGTTCATTGAAGGTATCAGTCAACCCTTTGACTATGATCGTTCTCTCCTGACTATTCATCTGCTACAACCCACCACCGATAAACCGATTATCCTGACGATTAACTATGAGGTTAAGCAACCACAACGGGGATTATATTTTATCAGACCCGACGAATACTATCCCGATAAACCGATGCAAGTTTGGACCCAGGGAGAAGAGGAAGATTCTCGCTTTTGGTTTCCCTGTTTTGATTACCCTGGCCAATTAGTCACTTCTGAAATTCGGGTTAAAATTCCCCAACCCTATATCGCTATTTCTAACGGGGAATTAATCTCGGTGGAACCCGTGGGTGAAGACAGAATTTATCACTGGTCACAAAAGCAAATTCATCCTACCTATTTAATGACTCTTGCGGTGGGAGATTTTGCCGAATTACGGGACTCATGGAATGGTGTTCCTGTTACTTATTATGTGGAAAAAGGACGGGAAGAAGAGGGCCAAAGAAGTATGGGTAAAACTCCCCGCATGATCGAGTTTTTTAGCCAAAAGTTTGGTTATCCCTATCCCTATCCTAAATACGCACAAGTTTGTGTAGATGATTTTATTTTTGGTGGGATGGAAAATACTTCCACCACAATTTTAACCGATCGCTGTTTAATTGATCAAAGAGCCAGCATCGATCATACTTGGACAGAAAGCTTAGTTGCCCATGAATTAGCTCATCAATGGTTCGGTGATTTAGTGGTAATTAAACACTGGTCTCACGCTTGGATTAAAGAGGGAATGGCTTCCTATTCTGAGGTTTTATGGACAGAATCGGAATACGGAAAAGCTGATGCTAGTTATTATTTATTAGGGGAAGCAAGAAGTTATTTAGAAGAAGATGCTTCCCGCTATCGTCGTCCGATGGTTACTCATGTTTATCGAGAAGCGATCGAACTTTATGATTGTCATCTCTACGAAAAAGCTGCTTGTGTTTATCACATGATCCGCTCTATTTTGGGGGAAGATTTATTCGGAAAAGCGATTCATACTTTTGTGCGGGATAATGCCCATAAAACCGTAGAAACCGTGGACTTATTACGGGCGATCGAAAAAGCGACCGGGTACAATTTATTATTCCTCTTTGATCAGTACGTTTATCGCGGTGGTCATCCCGATTATAAGGTGGCCTACAGTTGGGACAATCAGAATAATTTAGCCCAATTAACTGTCACCCAAACCCAGGACGAAAAGGAACTATTCGACTTGAAAATTCCCGTCGCTTTTGCCTATCTCAACTCTGAAGATCTTACCTACAATCTGCGGATTCACCAAAAAGAACAAACTTTCTATTTTCCCCTAGCACAAAAGCCAGATTTTGTCAAGTTCGATCGGGGTAATAATTTCCTCAAAACCGTCACTCTTGAGTATCCCATCGGTGAATTAAAAGCGCAATTACAACAGGATCCCGATCCGATTTCCCGTATCTATGCAGCGACGGCCATTGCTAAAAAAGGCGGTTTAGAAGCGATCGAAGCTTTAGGGACATCCCTAGAAAATGAGCCTTTTTGGGGGGTGCGTGTGGAGGTGGCCAAACAGTTAGCAACTCTTCGGTTAGATCAGGCGGTTACTGCTTTAATTAAAGGTTTAAACGATGAAAAAGCACAAGTCCGTCGGGCAGTTGTCGAGGGATTAAGTGAAATTAAAACCTTAGATAGTTATAACGCGCTTAAATCCCTACTAGAAACCGGAGACGCTAGTTATTATGTGGAAGCCGCCACAGCGCGAGGATTAGGCTGCATGGCCGTGGGACAATTGCAAAATAAAGAAGGGGAAATTATTGACCTGCTCAATCACATTTTACAGTCAAGAAAGGGGTGGAATGAGGTAGTAAGAGCGGGCGCAATTGGCGGTTTAAGCCAGTTAAAAACCTCGCCGGCGGCTTTGGAGTCAATTTTGACCTACACGGCTTTAGGCACGCCTCAACCCCTGAGATTAGGAGCTATCCGCGCCCTGGGAGCGATTTCTTCCGGACAAAGCACGGATAAATTAACCGTAATTTTGGAACGTTTAGAAACCATTGCCGAGGAAACTTTTTTCTTGACGCAGGTGGCACTGTGTAACGCTTTAGGACAGATAGAAAATGCCAAAGCTATCGTTATTTTACAAGCTTTGAGCGATCGAACTCCCGATGGTCGCGTGCGTCGTGTAGCCGAGGAAGCAGTACAAAAAGTCCAGAAAAAATTAGGTTCCGAGAAAGCAATTCAGGAAATTCGCGAGGAATTAGAAAAAATGAAACAGGAAAATCAGGAACTTAAAAGTCGTTTGACCAAATTAGAGGCGAAAAATAGTTAGTTAACCTGAGTTATCAGTTATCAGTTATCAGTTATCAGTCATTAGAACGTAGGTTGGGTTGAAGCATGAAACCCAACCCCCGCATGGGTTACGCTACCGCTAACCCATCCTACAAATAATTGTGCCTCCCTACTTATCAGTTATCTGTTTACTGTCTTGAGAGAACCATGGGATTAGGAGAAACAGACACCAGAGCCAAATTAATTGACCCCGTCCTGCATCAAAGAGGATGGACCGAGGATTGTCTCAAGCGAGAAGAAACCCCGGGGGCAATTCAAATTATCGATGGGGAAGCCGAACGCGCCAGGGGAAGGATTGATTACACCCTGCGAGTGGCCGTCAGTAGCGACAGCCAACCCTTAGCCGTCGCCCTAATAGAAGCAAAAAAGGAAGATGCGCCCCCCACTGAAGGCTTAGAACAGGTTAAACGCTATGCCAAAGGGTTAAATGTACCGTTTGTGTACTCCTGTAACGGTCATCTTTTTGTCGAATACGATCGCACGACGAATATAACTTCAGCCCCTCAACCCCTCAGCCAATTTCCTACCCCGGCCGAACTGAGGGGGAGATACGAGCAGTATGTAGGCTTCAGCCTAGCAGAGGAGGTCGCCCGTCCCCTGCTGACTCCCTATAAGGGGGGAGAAGGAGGACGGCGTTACTACCAAGATGCTGCCATCCGCGCTGCTTTGGAAAAGATCGCCCGCTGCCAGCAAACAGGCTCCCCGGCGCGAGTCCTTCTAACCCTGGCAACGGGCGCGGGTAAGACTTTTATCGCCTGTAACCTACTGCGAAAAATAGCAGATGCCGGACAGTTGCGACGGGCGTTATTTGTCTGCGATCGCGATGAGTTGAGAACCCAGGGGGCGGCGGCTTTGCAAATTGCTTTCGGTTCCGATGCGGCGGAAGTAGAAAAGAACCAACCCCACAAGAATGCCCGTGTTTTAATTGCCACCTATCAAACCCTGAATGTGGACAAGGAAGAGGACATGGGGAATTTTTTAACCACCCATTACCCGGAAAATTATTTCAGCCATATCATCATCGATGAGTGTCACCGTTCCGCTTGGGGTAAGTGGTCGCAAGTTCTCACCCGCAACAGTGAAGCGGTACAGGTGGGGTTGACGGCAACTCCCCGGGAATTGGAGTTTACAGAAGACTCGCCCGAATCAGAAGCCGATAGACAAATCACCGCCGATAATATGGCCTATTTTGGCGAACCCGTCTATGAATACGACATCGGACAAGGGATAGAGGATGGCTATCTTGCCGCCTGCGAAATTGTTAGGAGCGCCATCAACCTCGATGACACGGGCATTACAGTGGAGGAGGTCATCAGCAGAAATCCCCTTGATGCCAACACGGGACAGCCCATCCCAGAGGCAGAAATTAGGGAAATGTACGAGAAAACCAGTTATGAGCGGTTAATTTTGCTCCCTGACCGTGTGATGGCGATGGCGGGGGATTTATTCAATCATTTGTTAACAACGGGGGGAGTGGAACAGAAAACGATTATCTTCTGTGTTAATGACCGCCATGCTGATGCTGTAGCCATTGAGATGAATAATCTCTATGCTCGTTGGTGTGCCGCTAAGGGGGAAAAGCCGAAGGATTATTATGCTTTCAAGTGTACGGCCAAATCTTCGGGTAATGACTATTTGCCGGATTTAAAGGGCAGTTCCCGTTCCCATTTTGTCGCGACGACGGTAGATCTTTTAACCACCGGCGTCGATGTCCCCAATGTGAGAAATATTGTCTTTTTTAAATATGTCAATTCTCCCATTAGTTTTTATCAAATGGTAGGGCGGGGGACGCGGTTGGATCTACCCACTAATAAGTTAATGTTTCGGGTGTATGACTACACTAATGCTACCCGTTTATTTGGGGAGAAGTTTCTCGATAAGTTAGCCACCAAAAAGGGGACGGCGGCGGAACCAAAGGAAAGGCAGCAACGCCTGGTTATCTCCGTTGAGGGGTTTGAGGTAAATATTACTCCGGTGGGGCGCTATATTCTGACGACGGTGGACGGAGAAACGAAGCCGATAACGGTAGAAGAGTATCGAGAGAGGCTGGCGGAATCCTTGGTTAATCAGGTGACTAATTTGACTTTATTTCGTTCAATTTGGGTTCAGCCGGAGGAGCGGGGGAGGTTATTACAAATACTGCCCGATGGGGGGCGATCGGCAAGTATAATTAGGACACTAGATGAGTTGGAAGCTTGCGATTTATTTGATGTTTTGGGAGAGTTGGGTTATGGTTTGCACCGTCTGACTCGTTTGGAAAGGGCGGAAGCTTTTAGTTATAAACAGGAGGATTGGTTACGCGAAATGCCAGAAGAAACGGCGGCGACAGTGAGGGCGATCGCTTCTCAGTTTGCTAAGTCGGGGACGGAAGGATTAGAAAATAAGCTCATTTTTCAAGTGCCGGAAGTGACTAAGGCTGGGGGTTTGTCGGCGTTAAAGTTAGTAGGTAAACCCTCTGAGATCATACAGGAAACTAAGATAAGATTGTTTGCCGCTTAGGGTTTTTAATTGGGGATTGGTATTTGAATGTTTATGATTGGGCAAGGGAGTTATTATGAGTCAGGAAAATGATCGGCAGTTGCCCGATGGTTGGCAGTGGGTAAAGTTAGGGGATGTTTGTAAAATTGTTAATGGCTCTACACCTAGTTCAACAATTGAAGAATATTGGAATGGTGATATTATTTGGATTACACCTACTGATTTAGGTAAGTTGTCCAGTTCATTAATTACCGATGCTGCCAGGAAAATTACAAAATCTGGTTATCAAAGTTGTAATACAGAAATTGTTCCCACAAATTCTGTTATTATTTCTAGTCGCGCTCCTATCGGTTATATTGGAATAGCTAACATTCCCTTGTGTACTAATCAGGGATGTAAAAGTTTAGTGGTTACTGAAAAAATAGATACATGGTTTCTATATTTCTGGCTCAAATTATCTATTCCTGTACTTAAATCTATAGGAAAAGGAACAACTTTTCAAGAGATATCTAAATCCCAATTAACTATATTTGAAATCCCCCTCCCACCCCTAAGCGAACAAAAACGAATCGCCGCCATTCTTAATGAACAGATGGAAGCGGTAGAAAAGGCACGAAAAGCAACAGAAGCACAGTTAGAAGCTGCCAAGGCTTTACCTGCTGCCTATCTTCGGGCTGTTTTTGAAAGTGAGGAGGCTAATTCTTGGGAGAGGAGAAAGTTAGGAGATGTGTGCAGAGTTACGAAATTAGCTGGCTTTGAATACACGAAGTATGTCAATTATAATCCTGATGGAAAATATATCGCTTTACGCGCCCAAAATGTTCGGAATACAGGACTTGATCTTAGTAATTTTGTAAAAATAACTGAAGACGTAGCTTCATATTTATCACGTTCAAAATTGGACTCTGGAGATATTGTAATGACATTTATCGGAGCAAATATAGGTGAAGCAACTTGGATTGATAAAAATGATATGTTTTATTGCGCTCCTAATATAGCTAGAATAACACCAAATGCAGAATTAATTGATTGTCAATTTTTAACGAGATTAATTCATTCTTCTGAATTCCAACGACAAATCAGAGATATTAACGAAAGCACAGCACAGCAGAGTTTATCTATGAAAAATATTCGAGATTTTTGGGTTGTCTTTCCAACTTTATCTCAGCAAAAACAAATCGCCTCAACTCTAACCGAACAAATGCAGGAAGTGGAACGACTAAAACAGAACTTAAAAGAGCAACTCGACACCATCAATAAACTCCCCGCCGTCTTATTGAGCCGCGCTTTTAAGGGAGAATTATAGTTATGCAAACAATAGACATAGAAAAAACACAGCAAGCATGGACAAACTTAAACCAAATACTGTTCATACCTCGTACCGAATCAGAAGAAAATCGCTATTATTTTACTAAATGACAGAAAACCTAATTATCAAATATGACCCAACGGGAGACATTCTCTATATCAATAAATGCGCTCCCTATCCCGAACAAGAATCAGAAGAATTAGGAGATGATATTATTGTGAGAGTCAACCCCCAAACCGAAGAAATCGAAAACCTAGAAATCCTATTCTTTTCTCAAAGACTGCAAGAAAACAACGAACTCCAACTCCCCCTCATTGCCAATCTCCGCTTGGCAGGTTAGACAAATTAGGTAAACTCAATGGCTAAAAAAAACAGCAACGACAACGGTAAAACCTTCACCACCCAACAGGGACTTAACAGCTACATCAAAGGCATCTGCGACATCATGCGGCGTTCCAACTGTGCGGGGGCATTACAGTACGTCCCCGAACTCAGTTGGCTACTGTTCCTCAAAATTCTTGACGACACCGAACAGCGAGAAGCGGAAGAAGCGGAAGCCGTGGGGGACTCTTTTGCCGATTCCATCCCCGAACCCTACCGTTGGCGAGATTGGGCCAACCCTGAAGGCAACCGCCGCCTTAACCTGCAAATGGGGCAAATGGGTCAATTTCTGCCCTTTGTCAATAGACCTCTTGCAAAAGTCTTAAGTCGATCCTTGTACAGCAACATTTTTGAAGATTATCAACTACTAATAAATAATTAACTCAAAGTCCCTCCCATTATTGTTTCTATCGTTTGTTTTCGGATTTATGCAAGAGGTCTAATGAAGAAGTCATTCCCTACCTCAAAAGTCTCAAAAACAAACCCCAAGCCACCCCCCGCCAAAAAATTATCAGTGAGGTCATATCCAGTGTCGAACGAGTCCGCATCGACACCGAAACCAACCTGTTAGACATCCTCGATAAAATCCACGAAATCGACTACATTGACCCTACCCACATCTTCCCCATCTCCCAAGTTTACGAGGGATTGCTGTTGAAAATGGGAGAAAAAAACAACGATGGCGGTCAATTCTTTACCCCCCGGGAAGTCATCCGGGCAATGGTCAAAGCCATCGCCCCCCAAGTAGGAGAAACCATCTATGACCCCTGCTGCGGCACGGGCGGATTCCTGGCCCAATCCTACGAATACATCCGCGATTTCCTAGCAGATGACATCACCCCCGAACAGCTAGAAACCATCAAACTAAAAACCTTTTACGGAAGGGAAAAAGAGAACCTCATCTACCCCATTGCCCTCGCTAATTTAGTCCTACACGGCATCGATTACCCCCACCTCTGGCACGGCAACACCTTAAACCGAGAAGTCATCTATGGCGACCTGTTCCAAGATGCTCCGCCCCAGTTCGATATTATCCTCACTAACCCCCCCTTTGGCGGCAAAGAACACAGGACCGTACAGGCACAATTTGCCTATAAAACCAGTGCTACTCAAGTCCTATTTTTACAGCACGTTATCGACAGTTTGAAACCGGGGGGACGCTGCGGCATCGTCTTAGATGAAGGGGTGTTATTTCGCACCAATGAAAATGCCTTTGTCCAGAGCAAACGAAAACTATTAAACGACTGTAACCTCTGGTGTATCGTTAGTTTGCCCGCGGGGACTTTTGTGGCTGCCGGTGGGGGAGTCAAAGCTAACATCCTCTTTTTTACTAAAGGCAAACCCACTGAAAAAATCTGGTATTATGACCTGTCCGATGTCAAAGTTACCAAGCGCAAACCCCTGATGATGAATCACTTTCAGGAGTTTCTAGAACTATTACCCAACCGAGAAGATAGTGAGAGAAGTTGGACAGTCACCCGTGAAGAAATCGAAGCCAAAAACTTTGACCTCAAAGCTGTCAATCTTAACACCAAAGTAGATGAAGATAAAAGCACCGCCAAGGAATTGCTAGATTTTATTGAGGAGAAAGGTAAAGAAGTTGCTCTAACTCTATCAGTGCTGAGAAAGTGGGAGCGGTGAAGGTCACTTACAGCTTTATGAAAAATTTTTAATAAACCTAGAGTTTTTAAATTGAGTAATCGATAACTTTCTCACTTTTATTGTCAAAATCAGTGAGTAAGGTCGCTTTTCTCGGTTTTAAATGTACCGTTTGTTCTGGTTGTAACTGTAATTGCTTGTATTCCTCACGATTGAGATAAGCCACCACCATTTCCCCATCGGCTAACATTAATTCTACTTGTATTTCCCAGCCTAAATGAATAACTCTTTTTACCACTGCCCAACTATTCAAACCATCTTGTTCGGGCATAATTTCCAGGTCGTGGGGACGGATAAAAACGGTGGAATTATCACCCGGATGATGTCCATTTCCTAATCCCGCTAGATTAGGTAAGATATTCACTTCCCCAATAAATTGCATCACAAAAGCTGTGGCCGGATGATCGTAAATTTCGGCGGGAGAACCCACCTGTTCAATTTTACCATGATTCATCACGACAATCGTATCGGCTACTTCCATTGCTTCCTCTTGATCGTGGGTAACAAAAACACTGGTAACGTGAACTTCTTTATGTAAATTTCTCAGCCATACCCTTAATTCTTTTCTGACTTTTGCATCTAAAGCTCCAAAGGGTTCATCTAATAATAATACATTCGGTTGAATGGCTAAAGCGCGGGCTAAAGCTACTCGCTGCCGTTGTCCTCCCGATAATTGGGCGGGATAGCGATCGCCTAATCCTTGTAATTGAATTAATTCTAATAATTCCTCAACTTTTTTCTTAATTACTGGGGATTTTTGCTGGCGAATTTCTAGACCAAAAGCAATATTTTGACGGACAGTTAAATGTTTAAATAGGGCATAATGTTGAAAAACAAAGCCGATATTTCTCCGTCTAGGATCCACATGGGTGGTATCTTGTCCGTTAATGATAATCGCGCCACTGTCGGGAGTTTCTAATCCGGCAATTGAACGTAATAAGGTGGATTTTCCCGATCCCGATGGTCCGAGGAGGGCGACTAATTTACCTTCAGGAATGGTTAAACTGATATTATCTAAAGCCTGAAAATTGCCGAAACGTTTAGAAACTTGCTGGATGGTAATACTCATATTTTTAGGTTTTTTGTAGAACGTAGGTTGGGTTGAAGCATGAAACCCAACGCCCGCTCATATTTTTAGGTTAATTGTAGTTAGGTAGTGTGAATTTTGTGGGCGGTTTTACGTTCGAGAATTTCTTTGATAATTAAAGTAACTCCCGCTAGTAAGGCGAGAATAGCAGCCGCACTAAAAGCGGCAGGAGTTAGATAATTTTTATAGGCCTGTTCTACGAAAATTGGCAGGGTAGCAGTTCTCCCTAAAATACTGCCAGAAACCACAGAAACCGCCCCAAATTCTCCCATCGCCCGGGCATTAGTTAACAGCACTCCGTACATCAATCCCCAACGAATATTGGGTAAAGTTATGCGCCAGAAAATCTGCCAATCACTTGCCCCTAAAGTGCGCCCCGCTTCCTCTTGTTCCAAGCCAATTTCTTCTAAGACTGGGATAACTTCTCTAGCGACAAAAGGCATAGTAACAAATATAGTTGCTAATACCATTCCGGGTAAAGCAAAAAGTATTTTTATATCGAAAAATTCTAGGAAAGAACCTAACCAACCATTGCGCCCATAGAGCAGTACAATCATTAAACCCGCTACCACGGGAGAAACGGCAAAAGGTAAGTCAATTAAACTAATTAATAAAGTTTTGCCACGAAATTGATTGCGAGCAATTACCCAAGCTGCACAAAGTCCAAAAATTGTGTTTAAAGGTACAGTAATTAGGGCAATAATTACTGTTAATTTCACCGCTTCGATAAAGTCAGAAGTTCCCGCCGCTTCTAAAAAAGCTTGGAATCCATTGCGAAAAGCATAGTAAAATACTGCCGCTGCTGGAATAAATAATAATAGTGCCAGATAAACAAGGGCGATGATAATTAGTAGGGGTTTGTAATCCCACTCTTTCGGTTTAGTTGATTTTTTTAGACTCAGCATTTTTGATCTGTCTCCAGTTATACCCTAATATTTTTTACTCTTTACTTAACTCTGTATTTTTGCCCCCATTGCTGCAGGAAATTAATTACTACTAACATGAACAAAGAAACCAGTAATAAAACCATGCCGATTACTGTTGCCCCCGTGTAATCATATTCCTCTAGTCTTTGGAAGATTAAAACTGGGGCAATTAAATCCTTAAAGGGAATATTAGAGGAGATAATAACTACGGAACCATATTCACCGATCGCTCTGGCAAAACCGAGGGCAACTCCTGTTAAAATAGCGGGTAGTATTGTGGGAAAAATCACTCGCCAAAAGATTTGCCAAGAGGAAGCACCGAGGGATAAAGCCGCTTCTTCTACTTCTTTTTCCATTTCCTGTAAAACCGGCTGTAGGGTGCGGACAATAAAGGGTAAAGCGATAAATAACATCGCCACAAAAACCCCTAAAATGGTAAAGGATATCTTAATGCCAAAGGGGGCAAAAAATTGACCGAGCCAACCGTTATCACTGTAAACTGTGGCTAGGACTAAACCAGCAACAGAAGTGGGTAAAGCAAAGGGCAAATCTACACAAGCATCGACAATTTTTTTACCCGGGAATCGATAACGCACTAATACCCAAGCGATAATAGTGCCAAAAACTCCGTCAATTAATCCGGCGATTAAGGAAGTAAAAAAAGTGACTTGGTAAGCGGATAAAGAAATCGGTAAAGTGGCAACACGCCAAAATTCGGCAAAACCAAGAGTTAGGGATTTAGCAAATAGTGCCGCTGCTGGTAAAACCAACAAAACCACTAGATAACTAATGGTAATTACCCAAGGAATAGAAACTTTTTTCAGGGGTTGACTGGGAGATAAAGATAATTGTGGGTTAGCCATTGTTTATTATTGCTAGAGATTACCAATTGTCCGCTTCTTCAAGAACTTGTGCTGAATCATACCAAACTTCTACATCTAAATCTGCCAGATAGGAAAGGGCATTTTCTATACCTTGAGAGTTGCCTTGTAGTTGTAGATCAAACCAGCCATCTTGATTATTATTGGCAGCTAACAAAGCGGAAAATATATTCACTTTTAGACCTGGAAAAGACCCTAAACGTGCTATAATTGGCTCGTTAATATATTGTTTAGGAACCCGAATTTTTATTCGTCGGGACGTGGGGCGATCAAGTCCCGATTGATCGAGATGTAAATCACTTTGGGGATGATTAATAGTTTGCCATTGAGGTTGATTATCCATGGTTTTTCTCCTTAAGATTTACCAGCTTTAGTCAGAATTTTATCGAACAAGGCTCCATCTTCAAAGAATTGTTTTTGTACCTTATCCCAACCGCCTAAATCCTGCACGGTAAAGAGATTTTTTATCTGAGGAAATTTACTCTCAAACTCTTTAACTATCGTCGGTTCAACGGGACGAAACCCCACCTTAGCAAATTCTCTTTGTGCCTCTGGGGTAAATAAAAACTGCACAAAAGCTTCCGCCACTTTTCTCGTACCTTTTTTATCCACATTGGCATCAACAACCGCCACGGGATTATCAATAGAAATATTATAATCAGTGGGAACAGTATAGGCTAAATTCTCACCTTTTTGGTTAGCGAGAATCATCTCGTTTTCGTAATTAATTAGCACATTTCCCTGGCCTTGTTTAAAAAATACATCACTAGATTCACGAGCATCTCTAGGTAAAACTGGCGCATTTTTAAACACTTTTTCGACAAAAGTTTGCGCCGCTTGTTCACTGCCTTCCGCTTGCGTCACCGAACCCCAAAGAGCGAGAAAATTCCAGCGCGCTCCGCCAGAAGTCTTGGGATTAGCGGTAATAACTTTAATATTATCCTTGGCTAGATCTGACCATTTATTAATTTTAATATTGGCATCACGAGGAACAAAAGCCACTACAGATTTATGAACAATAGAGTCATTGGGAGCTTCTTTTTCCCAACCGGGTTGAATTAATCCCGCTTGCTCAATTTTCTTGGTATCCAAAGCTAAAGCCAACGCTACCACATCCGCTTCTAAACCATCGATAACGGCACGAGTTTGGGAACCGGAACCACCATAACTCTGTTCAAAAGTTACCTTTTGCCCCGTTTTTTGTTGCCATTCCTCGACAAATTTGGGAATGATTTTTTCGTAGGCACTTTGGGTGACAGCATAGGAAACAAGCGTCACAGTCACGGGTTTTTGGCTGTCATTGCCGCTATTGGTGGGGGATGGGGTGCAGGATACCAGCATCCCCCCCGTCAGGACAGTTGCCATTAGTAGGGATAAACAAGACTGGGATGACTGCATCGGCGGCGCTCCTAAGATTTACTCTAAGGTTGTATCTGTTTTTAGGCGTAGTTTAATCCTACAGCACAGGAAACAAAATTTCAATACATTTATAAAACAAATTGGGAATAAGGTGATAACAAGGGAAACTGTGAGAAGATGGAATCAGTGCTACATCTAGGTTTGAGACTATGGGCAAGAGCGTCAAGGCCAAAAAAACAACCCTCCTACAACAACTGATTAACCAGAGTTTTCTCTTTCGCGGACTAGAGGAAGCTTGGTTAAGTCAGTATCTCGATGCCGACAATCTCAAGCTAGAGACGCTATTTTCCAATCGTCCCGTCTATACGGCTTTTCTCCCCGATGAATTTCTAGATGTTTTGTATGTGATTTTGGATGAGGGTGTAATCGTCGTCCGCAGCACTCCCCTCGACCGGATTATTGCCATTAGCTACCCCGGTGGCTGTTTTGGCATGAGGAGTTTACCCTTTAGTTATGGTTTAGCCAGTCGCGCCTTTCCCTGTTTGGTGGAATCCTATAAAACTACCCACGTCCTGAAAATTCCCTTATCGGCACTAGAAAAGATTTACAACGATAACCAAAGTTTTCGTCAACGGTACTGTTTGTTATTTGAATTACAGCAAAAATTCGAGTATCATTTGCTTAATTGCAGTAGCTATCCACCCCAAGCTGTAGCCACTTTACTCAGAGCTTTAATCTATCAAGAAAGAGAATTAGGCAGTCAACCAGATGCCGAAAATATCTATACTTTTGATTTATCCGTCGATGTGATTGCTCGCGCTTGTCAACTCAATCAACGCACCGTCGAACAGGTATTAAAAGGATTGCAAACCGTGGGATTAATTGCCTCAGAATCGACGGGGGATTTAATTCGGGTACTAGATGCCGAGGGTTTAAAAGAAGTGTACAGTGCCACCCGGGATAAAGTTAATTGGTGGCCCCTAAGATAAGTGGAATTTGCTGAATAAATCTAAAAACTTTGTTGGATAAAAATTTTAGACTTTTTTCCCATCAAAAAGTACCAGCCCTTGGAGTGATCGGGGGGGAAATTTAGGCACTTTTTCCCCGAAAATTAGGTAATTGACCTCCTCAAAATCGGTAAAACCCTACACCCTACACCCCACACCCCACACCCTGCCCCCACGCAAAACTTTTTGCCGCAAACCCTATTTACCCTTGCAATTGACAGCGCTTTAAGGCATCTTCGGCAGCCGCTTTGGTGGCATCCTGTTTTCGTTTACCCTTACCTGTACCGTAGAGAAGATTATTAACCCGCACTTCGGCAGTAAATTCCCTAGCGTGGGGGGGTCCTGTCACATCAATGATCGCATATTCTGGATTAGAGGCAAAATTGGCCAGGGCCCACTGTTGAAAGAGATTTTTAGCATCGATAAAAGATGACGATTCCGATTGTTGAGAGACTAAATGAGAGGCTACAGGGATAAAAAGCCCGTGCAGATAGTTTTTAACCGCATTTAACCCCGAATCTAGATAATAAGCCCCAATTATCGCTTCAAAAGTGTCCGCT
>Ga0315900_10005104_pt1 | contig 18162 bp, 12 predicted proteins | sample LakEriMetagenome_FD_203521 | JGI IMG/M metagenome (GOLD analysis project Ga0315900, IMG submission 203521) | Freshwater fungal communities from buoy surface, Lake Erie, Ohio, United States - Buoy 12 MA114 | ecosystem: Environmental > Aquatic > Freshwater > Lake > Lake biofilm | place: USA: Lake... | reverse complement strand
TGCCTGGTGACAACGTGTCGATCACTGTGAAGTTGATCAACCCCATTGCGATGGAAGAGGGCTTGCGCTTTGCCATCCGCGAAGGTGGCCGCACGGTTGGCGCTGGCGTGGTTGCCAAGATCATCTCCTGAAGAGGCTCATAGGGGTATAGCTCAATTGGCAGAGCGTCGGTCTCCAAAACCGAAGGTTGTAGGTTCGATTCCTACTGCCCCTGCCACCTGAAAAGGTGGATTTCCAAGCCCGCTAGACCCTAGCGGGCTTCCTTGTCTGATAAGAGACCTCATGCGATGGGGCTCAACAAAGGTTTCAAGCCGTATGGCAACGTCTGAAGTTCAAACAGTCAGCTCCACGGGCGACAAAATGCGATTGGCCTTGGTCGGCATTTTGGTGCTGGGCGGCTTCGTTGCTTACTATTTGCTGGCCGCTCAAGGCGCTTGGGTGCAATGGGCCGGTCTGCTGGTAGGTTTGGTGGCTGCGGTGGTGCTGTATTTCACATCGGAGTCTGGGCGGCAGTTGGTGGCTTTTGGCCGCGATGCCGTGCGTGAAACCAAGAAAGTGGTTTGGCCAGAGCGTAAAGAAGCGCTTCAAGTCACTTTGTATGTTTTCGCTTTTGTGGTGGTGATGGCGCTGTTCTTGTGGCTCACCGACAAAACTCTGGAATGGGTTTTTTACGATCTGATTCTCGGGTGGAAAAAATAATGAACGATGTCGTAGTCAACGCGCCCATGGCGGGATCTTCAACCAACCCGGACCTCAAGTGGTACGTGGTGCATGCCTATTCGGGCATGGAAAAGGCGGTTGAACGCAACATCATCGAGCGCATCACGCGTTCGGGCATGGAAGCCAAATTCGGCCGTATCCTGGTGCCCACCGAAGAAGTGGTGGAAATCAAGAACGGCCAGAAGCGCACCACAGAGCGCAAGTTTTTCCCCGGCTATGTGCTGGTTGAAATGGTCATGGACGACGAGACTTGGCATTTGGTCAAGCACACCAACAAGGTCACAGGCTTTGTGGGCGGTGCCAAAAACCGTCCAGCCCCGATCTCGGAAGCCGATGTGGCCAAAATTGTCAGCCAAATGCAGGAAGGCACCGACAAGCCGCGTCACAAGGTGGAGTTTGAGGTGGGTGAATACATCCGCGTCAAGGAGGGCCCGTTCACCGACTTCAATGGCACGGTGGAAGAGGTCAATTACGAGCGCAACAAGATGCGTGTGTCGGTGACCATTTTTGGTCGTGCCACGCCAGTAGAGCTGGAGTTCAGCCAAGTCGAGAAGACCTGAGTTCTGAGCGTCTGTTTTTTTGGTTTGGCACTTCCCGACTCGGTGCCAAATGTCGCAAGTGAGTCGTTAACCCCGGGGAGCTCTTCAGAGCGTTATCACCCGCAAGGAGAAAAGCATGGCGAAAAAAATCGTCGGCTTCATCAAGCTGCAAGTGCCAGCTGGTAAAGCCAATCCATCGCCACCGATTGGCCCAGCACTGGGTCAACGTGGTTTGAACATCATGGAATTCTGCAAGGCGTTCAACGCCCAGACCCAAGGCGTTGAGCCGGGCCTGCCATTGCCTGTGGTCATCACAGCGTTTGCAGACAAGTCCTTCACCTTCATAATCAAGACACCGCCCGCAGCGACCTTGATCAAGAAGTCCCTCAAACTCGACAAGGCTTCGACCAAGCCAGGTCTGGAAAAGGTGGGCAAGATCACCCGCGCTCAGCTGGAAGAGATCGCCAAAACCAAAATGAAAGACCTGACTGCGGCCGATCTGGACGCAGCTGTTCGCACCATCGCTGGTACAGCCCGTTCCATGGGCGTGAATGTGGAGGGCGTGTAAATGTCCAAGCTCACCAAGAAACAAAAGACCCTCGTGGGCAAAGTGGACAGCCTGAAGCTGTACCCCTTGGCCGACGCTTTGACCATCGTCAAAGAGTGCGCGACCGCCAAATTTGACGAGTCCATCGACGTGGCTGTTCAGCTTGGCATCGATGCCAAGAAGTCCGACCAAGTGGTGCGTGGCGCTGTCGTGTTGCCCAATGGCACAGGCAAAACCGCACGTGTGGCCGTGTTCGCCCAGGGCGCCAAAGCAGAAGAAGCCAAGGCCGCCGGTGCGGACGTGGTGGGTATGGACGATCTGGCTGCGCGCGTCAAAGCAGGCGACATGCCATTCGACGTGGTGATCGCTGCCCCTGACGCGATGCGCGTGGTGGGTACTTTGGGTCAGATCCTGGGCCCACGTGGCCTGATGCCTAACCCCAAAGTTGGCACTGTCACCCCTGACGTGGCCACGGCCGTGAAGAACGCCAAAGCCGGTCAAGTCCAGTTCCGCGTCGACAAAGCCGGTATCGTGCACGGCACGATTGGCCGCCGTTCGTTCGACACCGACAAATTGCAAGGCAACTTGGCTGCATTGGTCGAAGCTTTGGTCAAAGCCAAGCCCGCCTCCAGCAAGGGTGTTTACCTGCGCAAAGTGGCTGTCTCGTCAACCATGGGTGTGGGCGTTCGCGTCGACACACAAACCATCTCGGCGTGATTGCAAAAAATTTGAGGGCCATGCAAGTGGCGCTCAATGTGGTGGGCCGGTGTTCTTGACAAAGAGCAACGGGCCATCCAAGACCGTTGGTGCACACCCCGTGTGCTTAATCAACAAGGTTTCGGGATGTTCCTGAAAACTTGGGCCAACGCAGATGGCGATCCCGCTGCAGATGGATGAAAGTTCAAAAACAGTTGGTCGCTGCAAATAGGCGTGTTCTAGGGGCAACCCGACAAACACATATAAAGGAGTAGACCTTGAGTCTGAATCGCAGTGAGAAAGAAGCGGTCATCACCGAAGTGACCGAACTCGCCGCTAAAGCTCAAACGCTGGTGATGGCGGAATACCGTGGCATCACGGTCGCTGACATGACAAACCTGCGCGTCAAAGCTCGCAGCCTGGGCGTTTCGCTGAGCGTGTTGAAAAACACTCTGGCCCGCCGTGCTGTGACTGGAACGCAGTTTGAAGTTGTCGCCGATCAGATGACCGGACCGCTGATCTATGGCTTCTCTGAAGATGCAGTTGCTGCCGCCAAAGTGGTGGCAGACTTCGCGAAAACCAACGACAAGTTGGTCATTCGCGCAGGTGCATTTGCAGGCAAAGCCCTGGACGTCAACGGCGTGAAGCAATTGGCAAACATCCCTTCGAAAGAAGTCTTGTTGGCTCAGTTGTGTGGCTTGCTGATGTCGCCAATGTCCCGCACCGCTGTGGTGTTGGGTGCTCTGGCGGCCAAAAAAGGCGAAGGCGAAGCTGTTGCCGCTTAAGGCCAGTGTTCGTGTTTTAACCAATTGTTAGGAAATCAAAATGGCATTCGATAAAGACGCATTTTTGACCGCGCTGGACAGCATGACGGTCATGGAACTCAACGAACTGGTGAAAGCCATCGAAGAGAAATTTGGTGTGAGCGCTGCTGCCATGGCCGCTCCTGCTGCTGGTGGCGCTGCTACCGGTGGTGCTGCCGCTGAAGAGAAGACCGACTTCAACCTCGTTCTGGTCGAAGCTGGCGCCAACAAAGTGTCCGTGATCAAGGCCGTGCGTGAAATCACCGGTCTGGGCTTGAAAGAAGCCAAAGACCTGGTGGACGGCGCACCCAAGGCGGTCAAAGAAGGTATGCCTAAGGCCGACGCTGAAGCTGCCAAGAAGAAGCTGGAAGAAGCCGGCGCCAAGGCCGAACTCAAGTAATTGGGTTTTGTTCCAAGGCTGGAGTGTCCGAAAGGGCCTCCAGCCTTTGGTGCTTGAAGGACACCCGGAAAACCAGGTCAACACAGCCTGTGTTTTCAATGTTCTGAAAGCATTGAAAAGTGGATTTAACCAAGTCTGCTTTCCAGTGTTTTCTGACCCGACTGCAGAAAACCCTTGGTTCGGGTTGCGTGCAACGCGCAATCGTCCGCCAAAGCTGGTAGAGGCCAGCCGCCAAGCCCGTTGAACGAGTGCAAAAGCTCGCGCAACACACAGTTCTGAAAGATCAAGCCCGGAGATCTCATGGCCTATTCCTACACCGAACGCAAGCGAATCCGCAAAAGTTTCGGCAGCCGCGAAAGCGTGCTCGAAGTTCCTTACCTGCTGCAAATGCAAAAAGACGCGTACACGTCCTTCTTGCAAGCAGGCGTTGTGTCATCCAAACGCACCCACGAAGGCTTGCAAGCCGCCTTCGAGTCGGCCTTCCCCATCGTGTCCCACAACGGTTTTGTGGAGATGAAATTTGTCGAGTACAACCTGGCCAAACCAGCGTTTGATGTGCGCGAATGCCAGACCCGTGGTCTGACCTTCTCGTCTGCTGTGCGTGCGCGTGTACAGCTGATCATTTATGACCGTGATTCATCGACCTCGCAAAACAAGGTGGTCAAGGAAGTCAAAGAGCAAGAGGTCTACATGGGCGAAGTGCCCCTGATGACCGACAAAGGCTCCTTCATCATCAACGGCACCGAGCGCGTGATCGTGTCTCAGCTGCACCGCTCACCTGGCGTGTTCTTCGAACACGACAAGGGCAAGACCCACAGCTCGGGCAAATTGCTGTTTTCTGCCCGCATCATCCCTTACCGCGGCTCCTGGCTCGACTTCGAATTCGACCCGAAAGACATCCTGTACTTCCGCGTTGACCGCCGTCGCAAGATGCCCGTCTCGATCTTGCTCAAGGCCATTGGCCTGAATCCTGAATCGATCCTCGCGAACTTCTTCGTCAACGACAATTTCCGCCTGATGGACAGCGGTGCACAAATGGAATTTGTGGCCGAGCGTCTGCGTGGTGAAGTGGCCCGTTTTGACATCACCGACAAGTCCGGCAAAGTGGTGGTGGCCAAAGACAAGCGCATCACCGTGCGCCACACCCGCGAACTCGAGCAATCGGGCACCACGCACATCAGCGTGCCCGAAGACTTCCTGATCGGCCGTGTGGTGGCCCGCAGCATTGTTGACGCCGACACCGGCGAAATCATTGCCAAGGCCAACGAAGAGTTGACCGAAGCCTTGCTCAAGAAGTTGCGCAGCGCAGGGATCCAAGACCTGCCTTGTATCTATACCAATGAGTTAGACCAGGGCGCCTACATTTCGCAAACCCTGCGCATCGACGAAACCGTGGACGAGTTCGCTGCGCGTGTGGCCATCTACCGCATGATGCGCCCTGGTGAGCCGCCGACAGAAGACGCGGTGCAAGCCCTCTTCCAGCGTCTGTTCTACAACCCCGACACCTACGACTTGTCGCGTGTGGGCCGCATGAAGTTCAACGCCCGTGTGGGTCGCAGCGAGTCGACCGGTCCGATGGTGCTGTCCAACGAAGACATCTTGGCCGTGGTCAAGATTCTGGTGGACCTGCGCAACGGCAATGGCGAAGTCGATGACATCGACCACTTGGGCAACCGCCGCGTGCGTTGCGTGGGCGAATTGGCCGAGAACCAGTACCGCACCGGTCTGGCGCGTATCGAAAAAGCCGTGAAAGAGCGTTTGGGCCAAGCTGAGCAAGAGCCGCTCATGCCGCATGACCTGATCAACTCCAAGCCGATCTCTGCAGCCCTCAAAGAGTTCTTTGGTGCATCGCAGCTGTCGCAGTTCATGGACCAGACCAACCCGTTGGCCGAGATCACCCACAAGCGCCGCGTGTCGGCCCTTGGCCCAGGTGGTTTGACCCGCGAGCGCGCTGGCTTTGAAGTGCGTGACGTGCACGTGACCCACTACGGTCGTGTCTGCCCGATTGAAACGCCTGAAGGTCCGAACATCGGCCTGATCAACTCGCTGGCTTTGTACGCCCGTTTGAACGAGTACGGTTTCATCGAAACCCCGTACCGCCGCGTGGTGGATGGCAAAGTCACGATGGACATCGACTACCTGTCGGCCATCGAAGAAGGCAAGTACGTCATCGCTCAGGCCAACGCGGCTTTGGACAAAACCGGCAAGCTGACCGGTGACTTGGTGTCGGCCCGTGAAAAAGGCGAATCCATCTTGTGCGGCGCCGAGCGCATCCAGTACATGGACGTGTCGCCAGCGCAGATCGTGTCGGTGGCGGCCTCTTTGGTGCCGTTCCTTGAGCACGACGACGCCAACCGCGCTTTGATGGGTGCGAACATGTCGCGTCAGGCCGTGCCTGTGCTGCGCCCTGAAAAGCCCATGGTCGGAACCGGTATCGAGCGCGTTGCAGCGGTCGACTCCGGCACCGTGGTCACCGCCACCCGTGGCGGTATCGTGGACTATGTGGACGCGACCCGCATCGTGATTCGTGTGAACGACGCAGAAGCTTTGGCCGGTGAAGTGGGTGTGGACATCTACAACCTGATCAAGTACCAGCGTTCCAACCAAAACACCAACATCCACCAGCGCCCCATCGTCAAGCGTGGCGACAAGCTGGCCAAGGGTGACGTGATCGCCGACGGCGCATCGACCGACCTGGGCGAAATCGCCATCGGTCAGAACATGCTGATCGCTTTCATGCCCTGGAACGGTTACAACTTCGAAGACTCGATCCTGATCAGCGAGCGCGTGGTGGCTGAAGACCGCTACACCTCGATCCACATCGAAGAACTCGTGGTCATGGCCCGTGACACCAAGCTGGGCGCCGAAGAAATTTCGCGCGACATCCCCAACCTGTCCGAGCAGCAACTGGGCCGTTTGGACGATTCCGGCATCATCTACGTGGGCGCAGAAGTGCAGCCAGGTGATGTGCTGGTCGGCAAGGTCACGCCCAAAGGCGAGACCACCCTCACACCCGAAGAAAAACTGCTGCGCGCCATCTTCGGCGAAAAAGCCAGCGATGTGAAAGACACCTCGCTGCGTGTGGACCAGGGTTCACAAGGCACCGTGATCGACGTGCAGGTCTTCACCCGTGAAGGCATCGTGCGCGACAAGCGTGCACAGCAGATCATCGACGACGAACTCAAGCGTTTCCGCCTGGACCTGAACGACCAACTGCGCATCGTGGAAGCCGACGCCTTCGACCGAATCGAAAAATTGTTGGTGGGCCGTGTGGCCAATGGCGGTCCGCAAAAGCTCGCCAAAGGCACCAAGATCGACAAGGCCTACATGGCTTCGGTCGAGAAATTCCACTGGTTCGACATTCGCCCAGCCGAAGACGACGTGGCCATGCAACTCGAGTCCATCAAGAACTCGCTCGAGCAAACCCGTCACAGCTTCGACTTGTCGTTTGAAGAAAAGCGCAAGAAGCTCACCCAAGGCGACGAGTTGCCTGCTGGCGTGTTGAAAATGGTCAAGGTCTACTTGGCCGTTAAGCGCCGCTTGCAGCCCGGTGACAAGATGGCCGGTCGTCACGGTAACAAAGGTGTGGTCTCCAAGATCGTACCTGTCGAAGACATGCCTTTCATGGCCGACGGCACACCTGCCGACATCGTGCTCAACCCGCTGGGCGTGCCATCGCGCATGAACGTGGGTCAGGTGCTCGAAGTGCACTTGGGCTGGGCTGGCAAAGGCATTGGCCAGCGCATTGGCAACATGTTGCAGGCCGAAACCCAGCGCATGGAAAAGATTGCTGAGCTTCGCAAGCTGTTCGAGCAGCTGTACAACAGCATGGGCCGTAAGGAAGACCTGTCGCAATTGAGCGACGACGAAGTGTTGGCCATGGCCGACAACCTCAAGGAAGGCTTCCCATTCGCCACGCCCGTGTTCGACGGTGCTGCCGAAGAAGAGATTCGCGCCATGTTGCACCTGGCTTACCCCGACGACTTGGCCAAGGCCAAGGGTCTCACGGCCACACGCACCCAAGCCAATTTGTTTGACGGCCGCACAGGCGACGCCTTTGACCGCCCCACCACCATTGGCTACATGCACTTCTTGAAGCTGCACCACTTGGTGGACGACAAGATGCACGCCCGCTCGACCGGTCCTTACAGCTTGGTCACTCAGCAGCCGCTGGGTGGTAAGGCGCAGTTCGGTGGTCAGCGTTTCGGTGAGATGGAAGTGTGGGCCTTGGAGGCGTATGGCGCTTCTTATGTGCTGCAAGAGATGCTCACCGTCAAGTCCGACGACGTGCAAGGCCGTACCAAGGTGTACGAGAGCATCGTCAAAGGCGAACACTCCATCGAAGCGGGCATGCCCGAGTCGTTCAACGTGCTGGTCAAGGAAATCCGTTCGCTGGGCCTTGACATCGAGCTCGAGCGTTCTTAATTCACAGGCAAAGGATTCAAACCATGAAATCACTACTCGACCTGTTCAAGCAGTTCACGCCCGATGACCACTTCGATGCGATCCGCATCGGCCTGGCATCGCCCGAGAAGATCCGTTCCTGGTCTTTCGGCGAAGTGAAAAAGCCGGAAACCATCAACTACCGCACCTTCAAGCCCGAGCGCGATGGTCTGTTTTGCGCCAAGATTTTCGGTCCCATCAAGGACTATGAATGCTTGTGCGGCAAGTACAAGCGACTCAAGCACCGCGGTGTGATCTGCGAAAAGTGCGGCGTTGAAGTCACACAAACCAAAGTCCGTCGCGAGCGCATGGGCCACATCGATCTGGCCGCACCTTGCGCCCACATCTGGTTCCTGAAGTCGCTGCCATCGCGTTTGGGCCTGGTGCTCGACATGACGCTGCGCGACATCGAACGCGTGTTGTACTTTGAAGCCTACGTCGTGACCGACCCCGGCATGACCCCGCTCAAGAAGTTCAGCATCATGAGCGAAGACGACTACGATGCCAAGGTCAAGGAATACGGCGACGAATTCCAGGCCAAGATGGGCGCCGAAGGCATCAAGGAATTGCTGCAAGGCATCGACATCGAAAGCGAAATCGAGCGCTTGCGCGGCGATTTGACCGGATCCGAGCTCAAGGTCAAGAAAAACTCCAAGCGCCTCAAAGTGCTGGAGGCTTTCAAGAAATCGGGCATCAAGCCCGAGTGGATGGTGCTCGAAGTGCTGCCTGTGCTGCCACCGGACCTGCGTCCCTTGGTGCCACTGGACGGCGGCCGCTTTGCGACTTCCGACCTGAACGACCTGTACCGCCGCGTCATCAACCGCAACAGCCGTCTGCGCCGTTTGCTCGAGTTGAAAGCCCCCGAAATCATCGCGCGCAACGAAAAGCGCATGCTGCAAGAAGCCGTGGACAGCTTGCTGGACAACGGTCGTCGCGGCAAGGCCATGACCGGTGCCAACAAGCGCGCCCTGAAGTCTTTGGCCGACATGATCAAAGGCAAGAGCGGTCGTTTCCGTCAGAACTTGCTGGGCAAGCGCGTGGACTACTCCGGTCGTTCCGTCATCACCGTGGGCCCGACCCTGAAGCTGCACCAGTGCGGTTTGCCCAAGTTGATGGCCATCGAGTTGTTCAAGCCCTTCATCTTTGCGCGTCTCGAAGCCATGGGCATCGCGACCACCATCAAGGCGGCCAAGAAAGAAGTTGAAGCCGGTACACCGGTGGTGTGGGACATCCTCGAAGAGGTCATCAAAGAGCACCCCGTCATGCTCAACCGTGCGCCTACGCTGCACCGTTTGGGCATCCAGGCCTTTGAGCCCCTGCTGATCGAAGGCAAAGCCATTCAGCTGCACCCCCTCGTTTGCGCGGCCTTCAACGCCGACTTCGACGGTGACCAGATGGCCGTTCACGTGCCTTTGTCGGTCGAAGCCCAGATGGAAGCCCGCACCTTGATGCTGGCCTCGAACAACATCTTGTTCCCGGCTTCTGGCGAACCTTCCATCGTGCCTTCGCAAGACGTGGTGCTGGGTCTGTACTACGCCACGCGTGACCGCATCAACGCCAAGGGCGAAGGCCTGATCTTCTCCGACATCGGTGAAGTGCAGCGCGCGCTGGACGCGGGTGCCGTGGAGTTGACCGCCAAGATCAACGTGCGCATGACCGAGTGGACCAAAGACAAAGCCACAGGCGAGTTCATCTCGTCGGTGTCGATGGTCGAAACCACCGTGGGCCGTGCCTTGTTGTCCGAGATCCTGCCCAAGGGCTTGCCCTTCAGCAACCTGAACAAGGCCCTGAAGAAGAAAGAAATTTCCAAGCTGATCAACACATCATTCCGCAAGTGCGGCTTGAAAGAAACCGTCGTGTTCGCCGACAAGCTGTTGCAAAACGGTTTCCGTCTGGCCACGCGCGCCGGCATCTCGATCGGTATCGACGACATGTTGGTGCCACCCGAGAAGCCCTCCATCATTGAGGCGGCCGAAAAAGAAGTCCGTGACATCGAACAGCAATACGTCTCCGGGCTCGTGACCGCTGGCGAGCGCTACAACAAGGTGGTGGACATCTGGGGCAAGGCCGGTGACGTCGTCTCCAAGGTGATGATGGACCAGCTGCGCAAAGAAAAGACCGTGGATCGCCATGGCAAGGAAGTCGATCAGGAATCGTTCAACTCGATTTACATGATGGCCGACTCCGGTGCCCGTGGCTCTGCAGCGCAGATTCGCCAGCTGGCCGGTATGCGCGGCCTGATGGCCAAGCCTGACGGCTCGATCATTGAGACCCCCATCACGGCGAACTTCCGTGAAGGCCTCAACGTGTTGCAGTACTTCATCTCGACACACGGTGCGCGTAAGGGCTTGGCCGACACGGCTTTGAAGACCGCCAACTCGGGTTACCTGACGCGCCGTCTGGTGGATGTGACACAAGACCTGGTGGTCACCGAGCTCGATTGCGGCACTTCCGATGGTTCGCTGATGCGCGCCATCGTTGAAGGCGGTGAAGTCATCGAATCACTGCGTGACCGCATCTTGGGCCGCACGGTGGCCGAAGACGTGTTGCACCCCGAAAACCGCGCTGTGCTGGCTGCTGCTGGCGTGATGCTGGACGAAGACCTGATCGACGAACTCGAAGCCGCTGGCGTCGACGAAGTCAAGGTCCGCACCGCCCTGACCTGCGAAACCCGCTTCGGTCTGTGCGCCAAGTGCTATGGCCGCGACCTGGGTCGTGGCGGCTTGGTCAACAACGGCGAAGCCGTGGGCGTCATTGCGGCGCAGTCCATCGGTGAACCCGGCACGCAGCTGACCATGCGGACCTTCCACATCGGTGGTGCGGCTTCGCGTGCGGCCGTGGCCTCCAGCGTGGAAGCCAAGTCCAATGGCGCGATTGGCTTCAATGCCACGATGCGTTATGTGACCAACAGCAAAGGCGAGTTGGTGGTGATTTCCCGCTCGGGTGAAATCGTCATCACCGAGCATGGCCGTGAGCGCGAGCGCCACAAGGTGCCGTATGGTGCGATCTTGTCGGTCAAGGCCGACCAGTCCATCAAGGCGGGCACGATCTTGGCCACTTGGGATCCGCTGACACGCCCGATCATCACCGAATTCGCCGGTCAGGTGAAGTTCGAGAACATCGAAGAAGGCCTGACCGTGGCCAAGCAGCTCGACGAAGTCACGGGCCTGTCCACGCTGGTGGTCATCGACCCCAAGCGCCGTGGTGCTGCCAAGGTGGTCCGCCCTCAGGTCAAGTTGATCGATGCGGCTGGCAAGGAAGTCAAGATTCCTGGCACCGATCACTCGGTGACCATTGGCTTCCAGGTCGGCTCGCTGATCCAGGTGCGCGACGGCATGGATGTGGGCCCCGGCGAAGTGCTGGCCCGTATCCCGGTCGAAGGTCAAAAGACCCGCGACATCACCGGTGGTTTGCCCCGCGTGGCCGAACTGTTCGAAGCCCGCACGCCCAAAGACAAGGGCATGTTGGCTGAGATCACCGGCACCGTGTCGTTTGGTAAAGAGACCAAAGGCAAGGTCCGCTTGCAGATCACCGACCCTGAAGGCAAGGTCTGGGACGAACTCATCCCCAAAGAGAAGAACATCCTGGTGCACGAAGGCCAAGTGGTCAACAAGGGCGAAAGCATTGTGGACGGTCCTGCCGACCCACAAGACATCTTGCGTTTGTTGGGCATCGAAGAGCTGGCCCGTTACATCGTGGACGAAGTCCAGGACGTTTACCGCTTGCAAGGCGTGAAGATCAACGACAAGCACATCGAAGTGATTGTTCGTCAGATGCTGCGCCGTGTGGTGGTTGAGAGCACAGGCGACTCCAGCTACATCTCGGGTGAGCAGGTCGAGCGCTCTGAAATGCTCAACACCAACGACGCCTTGCAGCGCGAGGGCAAGATCCCGGCGACCTTCAGCAACTTGTTGCTGGGCATCACCAAGGCTTCCTTGTCGACCGACTCGTTCATCTCGGCCGCTTCCTTCCAGGAAACGACCCGTGTGTTGACCGAAGCGGCCATCATGGGCAAGCGCGACGAACTGCGTGGCCTGAAGGAAAACGTGATCGTCGGTCGCTTGATTCCTGCAGGTACTGGTTTGGCTTACCACCAGGCCCGCAAGGTCAAGGACGCCATGGACGACGCCGAGCGTCGCGCCATTGCCGAAGCCGAAGCGGCCGACCTGGCTGGTGACGCCGCAGAAGACGCCGTGACCGACGCAGGCGAAGCCGCCTGATCGAGCCCGTCACCGGTTCGCCGGTGACCTTCAACAGCCCCTGTACCACCACGTGTTCAGGGGCTGTTTCATTTTGTAGAGGCCTGCACGGCGATCACCATGACCCCACAGCCCCGCTCACCGAAGCCGCGCACCCAAGCTGCAACGGCGCTCAAAACGCCGCCGCAGGCACCCGGGCATCAGCACGCAACGCCACCGCTGTGGCAATTGCTGCAAGCCACAGCCTCCGTGGTCCAGTCTGTGCGGAGTGGACGCTCCTTGACGCCCGCCATCGAGGCTGTGGCCAGCCCATGGCGCCCAGCGGTGCAGTCCCTGTCCTTTCAGGTCATGCGCCAATGGGGGCGTGCCCTTGCCTTGCGTGAGCAACTGGCCAGCAAAGCCCCGCCGCCAGCAGCTGACGCCCTGTTGTGCACGGCTTTGGCATTGGCGTGGCAAGATGAGGCTGCACCGTACCCGGTGCACACCTTGGTCAACCAGGCCGTTGAAGCGGCGCGCCAACACAGAAGCACGCAGGCGCAAAGCGGCTTCATCAACGCTTGTTTGAGGCGGTTCATGCGTGAGCGTGAAGCCCTGGTGCTTGCCACCGATGCCGACCTGCAGGCTGTGTGGAACCACCCGCGCTGGTGGGTGGAGCGCTTGCAACGCGAATATCCGGACCACTGGCAAGCTTTGCTGCAGATGGCCCAGCAGCCTGCGCCGATGAGTTTGCGCATCGACCCCCGCTATCACAGTGTGGGCGAATACCAATCCAAGTTGCAGGCTTTGGGCCTGCCATCCAAAGCCGTTGGTGCCAGTGGCCTGCAGCTGGCCAAGGCCGTGCCGGTGCAGCAACTGCCGGGATTTTCTGAAGGCCATGTGTCGGTTCAGGATGCGGCTGCCCAAGTGGCCGCGCCCTTCCTGCTGCAAGGGCGCCAGGCCGACAAGGCCTGGCGAATCCTGGACGCCTGTGCCGCACCCGGCGGCAAAACCGGTCATTTGCTGGCCTGTTACCCGCAAGCGCGGGTGCTCGCGCTGGATGTGGATGCGGCCCGCTGCCAACGGATTGACCAAAACCTGCAACGCTTGGGCGTGCAGGCCGAGGTGCGCGCCGCAGATGCCGCACAGCCAGCCACCTGGTGGGATGGCGAGGCCTTTGACGCCATTTTGCTGGACGCACCCTGCACCGCTTCAGGCATTGTGCGCAGACACCCAGACGTGCGCTGGCTGCGCAGACCGGAGGACAGCGCCCAGCTGGCCCGCATCCAGGCGCAATTGCTGCGGGCGTTGTGGCCACTGCTGGCGCCTGGTGGTCGTTTGCTCTATTGCACCTGTTCGGTCTTTCGGTCCGAGGGTGATGAAACCGTGCAAGCGTTTCTTCAGCACAACACCAACGCACAATTGCTGCCCTCTCCCGGCCATTTGATACCCGGTCAGGCACCCACAGGTCTTCCGGTCGTGGACAATGCACTGGGTGAACACGATGGGTTTTATTACGCTCTGCTGGAAAAAGACCGGACATGAGCTGCGTTGCAGCCTTATTCGGCTGCTGTGCCTGATGACGCTGGTGCTGCCAGGGGCTTGGGCGCAAAACGCGAGCATTGAATTGACCGAGCTCAAGGCGGTGCGTGACAACGGCAGCCTCATGCTCAACGCCCAACTGGCCTTGGAGTTGGGGCCTGCCCTCGAAGACGCCCTGGTCAAAGGCGTGGCTTTGCATTTCTTGGCCGAAGCAGAAGTCCTGCGGGATCGCTGGTATTGGACCGACGCCAAATTGGGGTCGGTCACCCGCTACTACCGGTTGGCCTTTCAGCCTTTGACACGACGTTGGCGACTCAATGTCTCCAACGAACCGATATCCAGTGCCGGTTTGGCCGGTAGCATCTCCCAAAGCTTTGAAACCTTGGGGGAGGCCTTGGGGGTCATTCGTCGGCAGTCATCGTGGAAGCTGCTCGACCTGCAAACCCTCAGCCCGGATGCGCGTCAACGCGTGCGCTACAACTTCAAGCTGGATGTTTCCCAATTGCCCCGGCCTTTCCAAATCGCCGCAGGCGGGCAGTCCGACTGGAATTTGCAAGTCAGCAAAACCTTGCGGCTGAGCCCGGAGCTGGTGCGCTGACATGGCCTGGCCCAAGGCCTATCGCCAAAAGTTCTTTGGTCTGCCCAAAGGGGCCAGCCGCTGGTTGGTGCTGGTGGGAGCGCTCAGCTCGGGTTTGATCGGTTTGGGTCTGTTGGTGTTGATGACGCAGGCCACCGACAACAGCGAGAACTTCAATCAAAACTACGAATGGCTGGTCATCACCAATGCGGTGGTGGCCGGCGGTTTGTTGCTGACCATTTTGTGGGGCACGGTCCGGCTCTGGCTGCGGCTCAGGCAGGGGCAATTCGGTGCCCGCTTGCTGGTCAAGTTGGCCGGTATTTTTGCCTTGGTCGGCGTGGTGCCTGGGGTGCTGATTTACGTGGTGTCTTACCAATTTGTCTCGCGCTCCATTGAAAGCTGGTTCGACGTGAAGGTCGAGGCCGCTCTGGTGGCGGGCTTGGGCCTGGGCAGGGCGACGCTGGACACCCTGAGCGACGATCTGGCCAAACAGACCCGAGCCGCCGCAGCCAACCTGGCGGAAACCAGCGAATTGAACCCTGCCTTGGCGGTCGAGAAAATCCGATCACAACTGGGCGCCAGTGAGGTGGTCATCTGGACACTGGGTGGGCGCATGGTGGCCAGCGCAGGGCAAGTTCCGTTTCAGATTCGGTCCGAACGACCCAGCGCACTGCAATTCAAGGAAGCCCGAAAACAAAACAGCCTGTCCTGGTTTGAAGGCCTGGACGAATCCGCATCCGGTGCCGACAAAGGCCGCATCAAGGTGTTGGTGTTGATCCCGCAATGGAGTTTGGCGCTCGATGAAGACCGGCGCTTGCTGCAAGTCGTTCAGGACCTGCCCCCCACTCTGGTGAACAACGCGCTGGAGGTTCAGGCCGCCTACCGCGAATACCAGGAACGCGCTTTGGCGCGTGAGGGTCTGCGAAGCATGTACATCGGCACCCTCACGCTGAGCCTGTTTCTGGCGGTTTTGGGGGCCATTTTGTTGGCCGTGTTGCTGGGCAATCAGCTGGCGCGCCCACTGCTGTTGCTGGCCCATGGCATGCGCCAGGTGGCGGCGGGCGATCTGCGGCCCAAACTGGCGCTGCAAGGCAAAGACGAGTTGGGTGGTTTGACCCGCTCCTTTGCGGACATGACCCAACAACTGGCCGATGCGCGCGCTCACATCGAACGCAGTTTGAGCCAACTGGACCAGGCCAGAAGCAACCTGCAAACCATCTTGGACAACCTGACCGCGGGTGTCATGGTGCTCGATGCCAACGGCCAAATTCAGTCGGCCAACCCGGGGGCTACCCGCATCCTGCGCGTGCCTGTGGCGGCACACGAGCAACAAAGCCTGCTGAGCTTGCCGGGCTTGCAGGAGTTTGCAAAAGGCGTGGCCGAGCAATTCAGTGCGTTGGGGGCTGACTCCGGAGTGCACGAGTTGGACCATTGGCAAAAATCGTTTGAAATCCACGCCTCTGGTCAGGGTTTGAGCCAGACAGGTGTGACCCTGCTGGCGCGTGGCGCGGTGTTGCCCGATGGCATGCGTTTGTTGGTGTTTGATGACATTTCCGAGATCGTTTCTGCCGAGCGCGCACAGGCTTGGGGTGAAGTGGCGCGGCGGCTGGCGCATGAAATCAAGAATCCACTGACCCCGATTCAGCTGTCAGCCGAGCGCCTGCAGCGCCGCTTGATGGGCAAGCTCGACACCTCCGACGAAGCCGTCCTGGCCAAATCCGTCCAAACCATCGTTGACCAGGTGGATGCGATGAAGCGCTTGGTCAACGAATTCAGGGATTACGCTCGGCTGCCATCGGCCGAACTCAAGCCCTTGCAAATCAACGAACTCATTGCAGATGTCATGGCTTTGTATGCCAGCGAAGCGCAAGATGACATGGCACGCACCAAAGTCCTGACCGAGCTTGACCCGGCCTGCCCACTCATCCTGGGCGACGCGCAGCAACTCAGACAAGTCATTCACAACCTGGTGCAAAACGCGCAAGATGCCTGCGAAGCACGCAGCGAAGGCCCACTGAAGGCGCGTGTTCACTTGCGCACGGAGTGGCGAGCCGCGCGGCAAAGGGTGCGAATGACCGTGACCGATTCAGGCCCTGGCTTTCCTCCCAACATCCTCCAGCGGGCCTTTGAGCCCTATGTCACCACCAAAGCCAAAGGCACTGGATTGGGCTTGGCGGTGGTGAAAAAAATAGCCGACGAACACGCCGCCCGGATCGAGATCAGCAATCTGCTGGAAGAGGGGGACATCCAAGGGGCGCAAGTCTCGTTATCATTCGCAGTTGTGCAAGAAGCACAGGGGCTCAATCTGCCCACTTCATGAACAGAGACAAGACAGGCATATGGCAAATATTTTGGTGGTGGACGACGAGCTGGGCATTCGCGACCTGCTCTCCGAGATCCTCTTCGACGAGGGGCACCAGGTCGAACTTGCCGAGAACGCCGCCCAGGCCCGCGAGGCCAGACAAAGCATGCGACCTGACCTGGTCTTGCTGGACATCTGGATGCCCGATACCGATGGCGTCAGCCTGCTCAAGGAATGGGCCACATCGGGCTTGCTGACCATGCCCGTGATCATGATGAGTGGACATGCCACCATCGACACCGCCGTGGAAGCCGTCAAGATCGGTGCCCAGGCCTTTCTTGAAAAACCCATCACCCTGCAAAAACTCCTCAAGGCCGTTGAGCAAGGTTTGGCACGAGACCAAGTGCAACAAGCCATGCGGGCGGCCGCTCCGCCCCCGCCCCCCAGCACCTTGTCCATGTCGGTGGTAGTGGCCAGTGAGGCCACGGTCACGCCCGATGTTCAGCAAAGCTTTGAGTTGGATCGCCCGTTGCGAGAAGCCAGAGACGCTTTCGAAAAGGCTTACTTCGAATTCCATTTGGCCCACGAAGGTGGCTCCATGACCCGTGTGGCCGAAAAAACAGGGCTGGAGCGAACCCACCTTTACAGAAAACTCAAGCAACTGGGCGTTGACTTGTCGCGCAGCAAACGCAACAGCTGAAGCGCGGCCGTGCGCACCGGTTCAGGGCATTTACTCTGCTATAATTTCGTCTTTACGGCCCGGTAGCTCAGTTGGTAGAGCAGCGGATTGAAAATCCGCGTGTCGGCAGTTCGATTCTGCCCCAGGCCACCAGATACACCCCACAGTTTCGCAAGAGGCTGTGGGGTTTTTCTTTTTCCGAATCGTAAAACACACGTTGCTACCTACGCTGTTGGAACTTTACGTTTACGCTGCTGTGACTTTGCCCTATGACGCAGAGCAAAAACACAGAGGGAGCGACACGCAACACGAAACTCCGCGTGTCAGTTGCCACTCTCGCAGCAGCACAACCCAGTATTTTGTATTTGCGTGACGGTGACGTTGTGTTGTACAGACGCAGCCGCAGTCTCTTGTATCAGTGCCGCTACCGACTTGCGGACGGTACGTGGCACAGAGTCAGCACACGTCGAGCGTCAGTCGAACACGCCATTGCCGTTGCTTGTGATTTGTATGACGAGGCACGCTACAGACAGCGGTTAGGTTTAGCACACCGTGCACACACGTTTGCACAGATTGCAGCGATTACTGCAGCAGAACTGCGTAGAAAAATTGATGCAAGCAGTGGCAAAACATCAAATCACGACTATCTCTCGTGCATTGAACGTTATTTTGTGCCGTACTTCGGCGAGCGACACATTGAACAGTTGACCAACAGTGACATTGTGCAGTTTGAGGTGTG
>Ga0315900_10005103_pt1 | contig 18163 bp, 13 predicted proteins | sample LakEriMetagenome_FD_203521 | JGI IMG/M metagenome (GOLD analysis project Ga0315900, IMG submission 203521) | Freshwater fungal communities from buoy surface, Lake Erie, Ohio, United States - Buoy 12 MA114 | ecosystem: Environmental > Aquatic > Freshwater > Lake > Lake biofilm | place: USA: Lake... | reverse complement strand
GGTTGCCGGTGCCCCAAAGAGGGCTTGCCAATCGGCGCGCAGGGTCCATCAAGCCGGGGTGCCTCACCGAATCGCCCTCGCGTTGTGCCTCTGGTTCAGCCCGCTCCTGGCGGAGGACTGGCCCCGGCTGCTCGGACCGCGGCTCGACGCGACCAGCGCCGAGACCGGGCTCCTGACGCGGATCCCCACCAACGGGCCGCCGATCCGCTGGGAAAAGGCCGTCGGCACCGGCTACTCGGCCCCGTCGATCATGGGCGGTCGGCTTTTCCTCTTCCACCGCCTCGGCAACGAGGAACTCACCGAGGCCTGGGACGCCCGCACCGGGGCCCCCGTCTGGAAACACGCCCAGCCCACCGCCTATCGCGATCCCTACGGCTACAACAATGGCCCGCGGTGCGCCCCGCTGGTCGATGGCGGCCGGGTGTACACCTTCGGCGCCGAGGGCCTGCTCACCTGCCTCGAGGCGTCGACGGGCAAGTCGCTCTGGCAACGCGACACGGCCAAGGACTTCGAGATCCCCAGCGCTTTCTTCGGGGTCGGCAGCACGCCCCTGATGGAAGGGGGACGCCTCCTGGTGATGGTCGGCGGTCAACCCGACGCCACGGTCGTCGCCTTCGACCCCGCGACCGGCAAGACCCTCTGGCAGTCGGTGGGCGAGAAGAACTGGACGGGCCAGCCGATGCTCGGGTGGCCGGGGGAGCGGACCGTGCAATGGCGGCGCTGGGAGAAGACCGCGAGCTACGCCTCGCTCATCGCCTCGGACATCCACGGGCGCCGGGTGGTGCACGCCCTCACCCGGCAGGGACTCGCGGTGCTGGACCCCCGCGACGGGCAGGTGCTCTTCAGCCGGTGGTTCCGTGCCCGGGTCGACGACTCGGTCAACGCCATGACGCCGCTGGCCCTCGGCAACGACGTGCTCATCTCCAGCGCCTACTACCGCTCCGGGTCGGTCCTGCTGCGGGGCGCCCCCGGGGCGACGAACTTCACCGAGGTGTGGTCGGGACTGGGCCTGGAGATGCACTGGAGCCAGCCGATCCGGGTGGGTTCCCACCTCTACGGGTTCAGCGGCCGCAATGAGCCCGACGCCGTCCTCCGCTGCGTGGAATACTCCACGGGCAAGGTGGCGTGGGAACGCAGCGAGCGCTGGCCCCCGCACAGCGCCGAACAGCCCCCGGTCTTCGGACGCGGCTCCCTGCTGCTGGCCGAGGGACGGCTGCTGGCCCTCGGCGAGGGGGGGCTGCTGGGTCTCTTCCGCCCCGACCCCACGCGCTGCGAGGAACTCGGCCGATGGCAGGTCCCCACGCTGCGCCATCCCTGCTGGGCCGGCCCCGTGCTGTCCGGCGGGCTGCTGTACCTCCGGAGCGAGGATCGACTGGTCTGCCTGGACGTGCGCGCCGACGCCAAGCCCTGAGGCGCGTGATCCTTCGGGCCCCACCCCGCCGACTCCGATCCATTCCTCCCACCGGATCCCATACCCGACCGCCATGGAACCCTGGCACACCGACGCCGTCCGTTCCCGCCTCGACCTCGCCCTCGCGAGTCATCGCCACTGGACCGGCCGCGACCTGGTGCCGGGCCTTCCGGCGGCGGGCTCGCCCGGGCGGCACGAGACGCTGTGGTCCATGCCCCGCGTGCTGGTGTCCCATGGCACCGAGGCCGACCCGGTCTTCTGGTACGGGAACCGCGCGGCGCTGGAGCTCTGGGAACTGGACTGGGAGGCCTTCACGCGGACCCCGTCACGGTACACGGCCGAGGCGCCCGTCCGGGAGGAACGGGCCCGGCTCCTGGACCGGGTGACCCGCTCCGGGTTCATCGACGACTACTCCGGGGTGCGCATCTCGCGCACGGGAAAGCGCTTCCGCATCCGGCAGGCCGTGGTGTGGAATCTGCGCGACGAGCGCGGGATGCCCGCCGGGCAGGCCGCCTCGTTCACCGACTGGGAACCCCTTCCGACCATGAAGACCGCTGCGATCCTCGGGGCTTCCGCCGACCCGGCCAAATTCGGCCACCAGGCGGTGCTGGCCTACGCCCGGCAGGGCTACACCGTCTGGCCCGTGAACCCGAGGGAACCCGCGATCGCGGGGCTCCCGGCCTTCCGGGACCTGGCCTCGCTGCCCGGACGACCCACGGTCATCAGCGCCTACCTGCCGCCCCCGGTCCTGCTCGGCCTGCTGCCGGCCATCGCGGCCCTCGGCTGCGACGAGCTGTGGCTGAACCCGGGGACCGACAGCCCGGAGGTCGTCGCCGAGGCGGAGCGACTCGGGCTGCCGATGGTCCGCGCCTGCAGCATCGTGGGTCTGGGGCTCTCTCCGTCGCAGCTGGGCACCTGACCCGCCGCGGGTCGACCGGGGACCGGCGATCTCCGGCCGGCAGGGCTGGCCGGGTCGCCGGCGAACGACGGACTGGACTGCGGCCACGGATGCGCTTCACTCGGGGTATGGCCTCCCTGACCCGATCGCTCATGACCGCCGCCGCCCTTGCCGCCCTGCCCTTGTCGGCGGCCCGCCACCTCCTCTTCGTCGGCAGCTACACCGGACCGAAGAGCGAGGGCATCCACGCCTTCCGCTACGACGACGCCACCGGCACGGCCGAACCGCTGGGGCTGGTGGCCAAGTCGACCAACCCCAGTTTCCTGGCGATCCACCCCAACGGACGCTTCCTCTACGCGGTCAACGAGACCGACCAATGGCAGGGCAAGCCCGGCGGGTACGTCACGGCCTTCGCCATCGAGCCGGAATCCGGCAGGCTTCAGGAACTCAACCAGCAGTCCTCGATGGGGGGCAGCCCGTGCCACCTGTCGGTCGACCCGACCGGGCGTCACCTGCTGGTGGCCAACTACGGCGGCGGCAGCGTGGTCTCCCTGCCCATCCAGCCCGACGGCCGCCTGCGCCCGCACTCGTTCCATTCGAAGCACACCGGGAGCAGCGTGGATCCGGCGCGCCAGAAGGAACCGCATGCCCACTCGGTGACCTTGTCCCCCGACAACCGCTTCGCCTACGTGGCCGACCTCGGCACGGACCGCATCCACGCCTATGTCTTCGACCCGGCCAAGGGGATCACCGCACCCAAGCCCCGCATCGACGGGCGCGTGGCCCCCGGAAGCGGTCCGCGCCATTTCGCCTTCAGCCCGGACGGCCGCCACGCCTACGTCATCAACGAGATGCTCTGCACCGTGACCGCCTTCGGCCACGAGCCTGCCACCGGGCGTCTGTCCGAGGTCGGGACGGTGCCCACCGTGCCGGCCGGGACCGACCGCAAGGGACTCTCCACCGCCGAGGTACGGGTGCATCCGTCGGGGAAATTCGTCTACGGATCCAACCGGGGCCACGACTCCATCGCCGTCTTCTCGCGCGATCCGGCCACCGGCGCCCTGAAGCCGGTCGAGGTGCACAAGATCGGAGGCCAGACGCCACGGAACTTCACGATCGATCCCTCGGGCGACTTCCTGCTGGCCGCCGGCCAGGGCTCCCATGACATCCGGGTGTTCCGCATCGATGCGGCCACCGGGAAGCTCCAGGCGACCGGCGAGCGCTGGAAGGTCGGCTCGCCGGTCTGCCTGCGGTTCCTCCCCCTGGACAAGGCCCCGTGACGGGCGGTTCCACGACACCGGTCAGACCCGGTCGGCCCAGCGCGGGTCGGCCGCCAGCTTCCGGACCAGGTCCTTGATCTTCTGGGACTCCGCCTTGGAGGCCACCAGCGTGGCATCGTCGGTGAGCACCACGATGCTGTCCTTCACACCCACCATCGTGACGGGCGTGCGTCCCCGGGTGCGCCCATCGAAGACGAGGTTCCGCGCCGAGTCCACCTGGACGAGGTCCCCGATGGCCGCGTTGCCCTCGGCATCCTGCCTCAGGTGGCGGGCCAGCGCCGGCCAGGCCCCGAGGTCGTCCCAGTCGAAGCGTCCGTCGGCCACCACCACGTTCTGGGCCTTCTCCATTAGCGCGAAGTCCACGCTGATCTTCCGGATGGCCGGGTACTCCGCCGCCAGCACCGACTCGAGCTTCCGGGCGCCCTTCGACGCCGCGGCGAACCAGCGCTGGCAGGCCTGGTGCATCTCGGGTTGGTGCACGGCAAGCGCGTTGGTGATGGTGACGAACGACCAGACGAACATGCCCGCATTCCAGCGGTAGTCGCCGGAGGCCAGGTACTCCTGGGCCTTTTCGAGGGAGGGCTTCTCGACGAAGCGCTCCACCTTGAAGAGCGGGGTCTTCAGCGGCTTGCCCGAGGCAGGGGGCGGCAGGGCCTTGCCCGACTGGATGTACCCATACCCCGTCTCCGGGCCGGTGGGCTGGATGCCGATGGTGACGATCACCTGCCCGCGGGAGGCCACGTCGAAGGCGTCGGAGAGCACCTGTCGGAAGCCCTTCTCGTCGTGGATGACATGGTCGGCGGGAAGCACCGCCATCACCGCCGTGGTCGAGCGGGCGCCCACGACGGCCGCTCCCAGGGTGACCGCCGCGCAGGTGTCACGACCGATTGGCTCGCCAAGGATGTTCTCCTTGGGCAGTTCGGGCAGTTGCCGACGCACCTCGGCCGCCTGCACGGCATTGGTGATGATCAGGATGTTGGCCGGGGGCACCAAAGGACGGACCCGATCGACAGCCTGCTGGAGAAACGACCGCTCTCCGAGCAGACGGATCAACTGCTTGGGCGTCTTCTCGCGGCTCACCGGCCAGAACCGCTCCCCACGGCCACCGGCCATGATGAGGACGAAGCGGTCGGCCGAGGCACCCCGGGGCGCCTCGGAGCGCTTGGCCGCGGCAGGTGCCTTGGCCGTGGACCCCTTGGCAGCAGCGATGGGCTTGGACGGCTTGGTGGACTTGGACGGCGATGAGGCCACCCGGGATGGCGACCGGTCGGACTTCGGGGAAGACGTGCGCTTCATGGGCAGGATGTGACGCCATCCAACACCACAAGACCGCCCAACTCCAAGGGATTCATGGAGCCTCCCGGTCCGCACCGCACCGACCCGTCAGAGAGGACGGATCGGCACGGACCACTCCAACTCGAAGCCATCGTCCCGGAGTCGCTTCTGGAACTCGGCCGTGAGCCCGGCTCGGGCATGGACGGCCTCCGGGGTGAGCTTGCGGTCGGCACAGAAGGCCGCCAACGCCCCGGCGGCCTCGCCGATGTTCCACTCCACCGGGTGGAGCCGGTAGCAACCGTTGGCGATGTGGGTGACCCCGAGGCATTTGCCCGCGGCGATGAGGTTCCCGACCCGCTGCGGCAGGAGCGATCCGAGGGGGATCTGGAAGGGCAGGCTCGACACGTCGACGTAGTTGCGCCCGGTGGTCGAGGGGTGGAGGTCGATGCGGTAGGCACCGACACCGACCGAGTCCGCGAACGTGGCGGCCCGCACGGTCGCCGCGGTCGCCCCGGTCTCGGCCTTGCGGGGTTCGGTGGCGATGTGGCGCTCGGTGACCGTGAAGCGCGCACGGATGCGGCGGGCCTCCCGGATGTACGGGGCGAGGGCGAATCCATCGGGGGTGCCCAGGGTGCCGGCGCTGGGCTTGAGGCCCGGCCATCCGGTCCCGCCGTCCGGCCGGGGCGCCTCGGTCTGGAGCCAGTGGATCAGGCTGCGGCCCAACGCCTTGGCCTCGGCCTCGCGTTGCCGACGTTGCTCCGGGCCGACGCCGGGACCCACCAACGGGGCCAGCCAGTGGTCGTTCTGCGGCCAGTTCACCAGGCAGACCGACGGGAAGGCCTTGGGATCCTCGAAGCGGGAGGCGTCCCGGATCCGTCGGTAGGTCCAGAGGTTGGGGAAGCCCGACTCGGTGACCGGGTCGAAGGGCAGCGAGCGCGGCTGGAGGGTCACCGGATGGCTGTGTTCCCAGGCGAACAGCCGGCCCGGCCACGGCGGCGTCATGCGCGGCACGTAGTCACGCCACCGGGCGTAGTCGTCGGGGCGACCGGCGACATGGTTCTGCCCGGCGTGGTGCTCCAGGGCAAAACACCAGGTGACGGCCTGCTGGTCCAGCGGGTCGGCCGTCTCCGGCGCCGAGGGCTCCCCGGTCTCCGAGCGGGATTCGGCCCCGGTGACATGCTCCACACCGGCCAGCGGCAACAGGTCCCCGAGCTCGGTCGCCTCCAGCACCCAGGGAGCCGAGACCGTGCGCCGGCGCCCTCCGTTCACCGGCTCGAACTGGACGGCCTCGATGCGATCGCCCCGCATGGAGACCCCGGTGGGCCGGTGGCCGAGGAGGAGGGTCAGACGGCCCGAGGCGATGAACGGGGCCAGCATCGACTGGAGCACCGAGAGCGCGAGCCTCGGCTCATGGCAAAGGCGGGAGACCCATCCCCCGCCGGGGTTCAGGCGCGACGCGGCGGCGCGGGTGGCGGCGGTGACCGGCAAGTCCCGGAGGAAGCGCTGGCGGACCTCGTCTCGGAACTGGCGATAGCTCCGGGTGCAACCGGCCTCCTCGATCCACGGGTGCTCGTCGGGTGGGACCGCCTGCGAGGTCAATTGTCCGCCGATCCAGAGGGTCTCCTCGGAGAGCACGACCCGGTGCCCCGCCCGGCAGGCCGCCAGCGCGGCCGCGACGCCCCCGAGTCCGCCCCCCACCACCAGGATGGTGGTCGACATCTGGGTCGGTCGTCGCTCGGCCGCCAGCAGGCCCGAACCACCGGCCGACATCCCGATCGAGGCCATCGCCCCCAGAAACCCACGCCGATCCATGGATGGAACCTGCCACGGGCGTCACCCAGGGGCCAGCCGCATCCCCTGGGACTCGGCACGAAGGACGCCTCATCCGGGTCAAAACTCATGGCACTCATTGCGCCCATTGCGGCCGAAAAACACTTGATCCCACCGGACGCGCCCCCTTACGTTCTCGGCTCCTTTGTGCACCCGTAGCTCAATTGGATAGAGCGGCTGACTACGGATCAGCAGGTTCCAGGTTCAACTCCTGGCGGGTGCACCAGGTTTCCCCGGAACCCCCCCGACCCCCAACCTGCAGCACCCCAAGCAGGAACCACCCCGCCCGGGTTGACGGTCCATTCCTCAGCCCACTGCCTCCCCTGGATCCTGCCCATCCTGAGATTCCGCTCGAATCGGCTCGCCCTCATGGGCCATCTCGGCATCCTGCCGAAAAAGGATGCCAATGGCGGAGAGACAGGCGATCAGGCTGGAGGGGAAGGCCGCAGAATCAGAATTCCGGAGGCTGGTCCAGGAATCCCGGGCCAGCGATGAGGCCAAGCGCGGGGATGTGATCGTGCCGGTGGACGGGGTGGATCACTATGTCGAGGTCAAGGAATGCCACGCGGCAGCCGGGGCCGGCGGCACCATCAACCAGGTGCGCGCCATCAAGTTCATCACCTGCGTCGTCTGGGCTCCGAACCACCGTTGCTGGTACATTCTATCGCCCGACCAGCTCGTCCGGCTCGCCGCCACCAAGACGCGGGGACAGCACACGGAAATCCCCTTCGAGAGCATGAACTTCACGCTCGCGTCGCTCGGAGACCAGTTCCACTCGAAGGCCACGGATGACACCCTGGACCGCGAAGTCCGGGCGGCGATCCGCAGGGGGCTGGCCGCAGGTGAGCTCCGCAAGTTGATGGAATCCCTGCTGAAGGAGATCCACCAGGTGCGGACGCAATGGATCGAAAAGGTGCGCGGAGCCGATCTCCACGGCTAGGCGATCCGTGGCAGGGACCCGGCTCCGTCCGCGGCTCAGGCGAGCAGGGACCGGTGGCGCGTGAAGGCCGGCGCCAGGGACCGCGCCAACTCCTCCTGCAACTCCTGGAGTCCGCGATACACCTCCACCTGGGCAGGCCGCGGCTCGGCGGTCTCCCCGGTCTGCAGCGAGACGAAGCGGTCGGTGATCTCCGGGATCTCGACCCGGTCACCCTTCTGGCGACGCCAGCACCATAGCGCCTGCAGCGCCGCCCCGTAGGCGGCCCCCTCGGCGACCTTCAGGGTGACCACCTCGGCGTTGAAGACGTCGGCCATGATCTGCCGCCACAGCTTCGACTTGGCACCGCCCCCGGTGGCCCGCACCTGACGGGCCGTGACGCCCAGGGCCGCCAGCCGGCGCAGGCCGTAGTTCATGCCGAGGGTCACGCCTTCCATGGCCGCACGCGCGTAGTGGGCCGAGGTGAAGGTCCGGGGCCGGACGCCGAAGAACACCCCCGTGCCATCGGGCAGGTTGGGGGTGCGCTCGCCCTCCAGGTACGGCAGGAGCAGCAGGCCGTCGGAACCGGCCGGAGCCTTGGCGGCGAGCTTCTCGAACCGGGCGTGGTCGAGGCCCGACTCGGTACGCACCATCTCGGTGGCCACGGTGACATTCATGGTGCAGAGCAGCGGCAGCCACCGGTTGGTCGAGTCGCAGAAGGCGGCGATCTCGCCGGCAGGGTCCACCACCGGCTTCTCGGCGCACGCGTAGATGGTTCCGCTGGTGCCGAAGCTGGCCGTCACCACGCCCTCGCGGGTGTTCCCGGTGCCGATGGCACCCATCATGTTGTCGCCGCCGCCGGCGCTGACGACCACCCCGGCCTCGAGACCCAGCGTCCTGGCCGTGGCGGCCGAGAGGCGGCCGGCGGGCAGGTCGCTCGGGCGCAGCGGCGGCAGCTTGCCCTCGAGCCCGGGATCGATGGCACGCAGGACCGCCGGTGACCACTTCCTGCGGCGCACGTCCATGAGCGCGGTGCCGGAGGCGTCGCCGTACTCCATCGACTTGTCGCCCGTGAGCCAGAAGTTCAGGTAGTCGTGAGGCAGCAGCACGGTGGCCAGGCGGGCGAAGTTCTCGGGCTCGTGCCGCTTGAGCCACAGGATCTTGGAGGCCGTGAAGCCCGGCAGCACGGCGTTGCCGAGTGCCTGGACCGTCTTCTTGGGACCACCCAGCGCCGCCGTGATCTCGGCGCACTCCGGGGCCGTGACCGTGTCGCACCACAGCTTGGCCGGCCGGATCACCTGGTCCTTCGCGTCCAAGGGCACGAAGCCGTGCTGCTGGCCGCTCACGCCCATCGCCACCACCTCGGAGGCGCGCGCCTTGGCGGCCTTGAGCGCCGCCTGGATGGCCCGCGTCGTGGCCCGGATCCACTGGGCGGGGTCCTGCTCCTTGGCACCGGCGGGCAGGCCGGAGATCAGGCGGTGCGGCGCCGCCCCCTCGCCGAGCACCCGGCCCGAGACCGCGTCGACCACGAGGGCCTTGGTGGATTGCGTGCCGGAATCGATGCCGATGAGGAGCGTGCGTTGCGCCATAGGATGATCCGCCACATCTCACTGGAGCCCCGCCCCGCTGTCGAGCCCCCGCCGTCGGTCGGGGGCCACGCGGCGCTCAGCGCAGGTGCAGCGGCGACAGGAAGTAGAGTCGCCCCTCCGGCAACCGGGACTGGAGCGGCAGTCCCAGGTCGACCTTGACCGGCGCGGCGGCCCCGGCCCTCGCCTGCCCCAGCAGGGACAGGAACCCGGGGAATCGGAACTGGGGCTGGTACGCGACCAGCCTGGCCTGCTCGAGACCGGAAAGCTTGAGCGCCCGCTGGAAGGCCACCTCGAAGTTGCCCAACTCGTCGACGAGGCCAAGGTCGAGGGCCTGCTGACCGGAGAGGATCCGCCCGTCGGCATATTCGGTCCAGTTGGCGGCGAGGCGACGGCCATCGCTGATGCCGTCCTTCTGGTTCAGCTCCGCCGCTTGGTTGCGCCCCGAGCGGATGACGTCTTTGAACTTGGCGAAGCTCTCGTTGATCATGCCCTGGAGAATGGCCCGCTCCTCGGGCAGCACCTCCTCCGGGGACTTCTCGCCGCTGGCCATGTCCTTGAGCTTGCCGCTCTTGGTGATGTCCGGGCGGACGCCCACCTTGTCCATCAGTCCCCGGTAGTTGTAGTTGTGGAAGATGACCCCGATGCTGCCCGTCATGGTCAACTCATTGGCCACGATCCACCGGCACGGGGCGCTGACGTAGTAGCCCCCGGAGGCGGCCAGCGACCCCATCGAGGCGACCACGGGGATGTCGTGTTCCTTCTGGAACTTGTCGATCAGCAGGTAGATCTCGTCGCTCGCGAGGACCTCGCCCCCCGGGGAATCGACCTTGAGGACGACGGCGGCGACTCCCTCGACTGCGGCTCGCTCCAGCTGGTCGGCGACGAGGTCCACCAGGGAGGCGCCGATTTCAGAGAGGATCTCGCCGCTGATCACCCCCTGGAGGTCGATGACAGCGACCTTGTCCTCGGTGTCGGCATCACGGATCAGCGTCTCGCGCAACTCGGAGGCGCCCGGGGACCGGGTGGCATGATGGTGGGACCAGTCGAGGTCCGACTTGGCGACCATCAACCCCACGAGGCAGACCGCAACCACGACAAAGGCGGCGCCGAAGCCGATGGCGGCCCACTTCCAGCCACCCCCACCGGAGGCAGGTGGCCTGGGGGGCTGCGGCGGGCGTTGGGGCGGCAAACCGACCTGCGGCGATCGCGGCAAGGTCGCCGCAGGGGGCGGGGCAATCACCGGCGGCGCGGACGACAGGTCACCGGGACGGGAAACCGGCACGCCATCGAGCGCACGGGCCTCGGGTTCGGACGACGGAGAGGGGCTCGGGTCCATGACAGGCTTCGACGGTAGAGTCGCCCTCCGGAACCGGCAAGGCATCGCCCTCGGACCGAGGCGGACCGGATCCAGGCGCCCGACATTCAGGGTGCGGGTTGTGGCCTGGAATTGGACCGACGACGGCGGACCTCGTTCCATCGCCGGCGCTGCTCCGGGGTGAGCGTCTGTTCGATCTGCCGGCGGGCGGCATCGATCTCGCCCCGCGCCTGGGGTGCCACCGGCTCCCAGAGATCGCGCAGGCGAACCCCTGCCCGCTCCAGGATGGCGTCGATGCGCTGACGCTGGGAGGGTTCGAGCTCGAGTTCCCGGGACCACCGTGCCATCGCCTCGATCTGGGCCCGGCCCGGGGGCCGCACGAGGGAACCAGCCAGTCCATTGGAGGGCCCCTGCACCGGCGGCATGGAGGCCGCTGGCATCGGGGGGACCATGCCGGGCAAGGCACCGCTGCCGCCGCCGCCCGGAGCCCGATCGCGACGCAGGCGACTGGCCAGACCGACACCGCCCCCCCCGGTGAGCACGCCGGCGGCAAAGATGACCAGGGCCGCCAGGACGATCCGGACCCCCGTCACAGGAGGTCCCCCGATTCGAGGTCTTGGATCAACAACTCGTCGAAGGGTGATTCCTCCACCACCACGCCCATGGTCTCGTCAGGGTCGGCAAACGAGCCGGAATCCCCCAGGACGGCCAGGAACATCGCAGCCCCGCCCACCAGGCCGGCGATCCCGGCGCTGGACAGCGCCGCCCGCCAAAGGCCCGATGCCCACGCCTCGAGCGCCTCATCACGGCGGACCCGGCCGACGGCCCGCATCACCCGCTCGTCGAAGTTTTTGGGCACGTCGGCGGCGGGTCCCGCCTCGGATCTGGCGGCCCGAAGCAGGGTCTGTTGGAGCCGTTCATTGTCCATGCGGCGCATCACTCCCAGTCGACGCACAACCGGGTTTCCGGGTTACGATAGGCCCCGGACCCGATCCTGGGAACAGGAGATCCCCGGGGATGGAGCCGGCGGGATCGGGATCACACCGGGTGGCCAACCCCGCGGTCGGGGGCGTGCGCTCAGAGGTAGGTGTCGGTGCGCAACCTCGCCACGATGCGCTTCATCTCCGCCCGGGCCCGGAAGGCCCGCACCTTGACGAGGGTCTCGGACCATCCCGTGATCGCGGCGATCTCCTTCACCGGGCGATCCTCCAATTCGAGCAGGGTGAGCACCATGCGGTTGGCCGGGCTGAGATGCTCGAAGACCCGGCGGACGAGGCTGCGGGCCGCGTCAGCCCGGTGGTCGCCCTCGCCAGGATCGGCGGCATGCCGGTCGAGCCAGTCGGATTCATCGGCCGACAGGTCGCTGAGCAGGTCTTCCGGGCGTCGCCGCCGGCTGCGCAGGGCATCGAGGCAGGCGCGGGTGGCCAGGCGCATGAGCCAATGCTCGAAGGGGGCGTCCCCCCGCCAGCTGTCGAGCCGGGAGAAGGCCTTGACCAACACCTCCTGCACCAGGTCGGCGACATCCTCTTCCCGGCGGAGATACCGCCGGGCGAGGGCGAAGAGCCGGGCCTGATGCCGGCGGACCAGTTCTCCGAACCGGTCCGCGTCGCCCTCACGCACCGCGCGCACGATCTCCGCATCGGAGGGGATCTCCGCAACCCCGGGCGCCTCCGGGGATCGGGCCCAGGAAGCCATCGGGATCGGTGGATGGATGGCGAGGTTCACGATGGGATCTGTCGGTTGGGCATCCGCGCCGCGCGGTCATTCGTGGGGTCGGAAACCTGTTTCGATGGACTCCGTCGTTGCGCGGGATGCTTCTGAGGGATTCCCAGCACGCACCCCGAAGGAGGACTTCGAAGTCACGGGTCTGTTGCAAGGAATGTGCCAAAGTGCCGACCCCAAAACTTCACCGATCTGTCGGCGCTCCCGCCCCATCCCGACGCGCGGTTCCGGCGCCGGGATTCGCCGGAGATGCGAACCATGGCTTCCGGGCCAGCGACCATGGGTGAGCGTCACCTGGGGACTATTCCCCAAACTCTGCCCGATGGGTGTCCAACCCCACCTCCCCGTCGACCCCGATCCCCTGCCCGGCCCCGGGGAGGGATTGTCGCCGCCCGGCCTCACCGCCTACGCTGGCGGCATGGACTGGAAGGGACGATGGGTGGTGATCACCGGGGCCTCGAGCGGGTTCGGGGCCGCAACGGCCGAGGCCTTCGCCGGGGTGGGCGCCGCGGTGATCCTCGGGGCGCGCCGCCTGGACCGGTTGGCAGAGGTCGCCGGACGTTGCCGGGCGGGCGGGACGCCCACCGAGTTTCACCCGCTCGACGTGGCCTCGACCGCCTCGGTGGCCGCCTTCGTGGACCGCGTGCGCTCGATCAGCCCACGCGTGGACGTGCTGATCAACAACGCCGGCGGGGCCCACGGCCTCGATCCGGTCGCAACAGGCCGGGACGAGGACTGGGAGGCGATGGTGCAGTCCAACCTGCTGGGCCTGGCGCGCGTGACCCGGGCGATGCTGCCGCTGCTCCCGCACCATGCCGGGGCCAGCCTCCTCAACATCGGCTCCATCGCCGGCCACCAGGCCTATGAGGGCGGGGCCATCTACTGCGGGGTCAAGGCGGCCGAGCGCAGCATCACCCAGGCCCTGCGCCTTGAGCTCAACGGCACGGGAATCCGCGTCGGGTCGCTCGATCCGGGCATGGCGCTCACCGAGTTCTCCGACGTCCGCTTCCGGGGCGACACGGCCCGGGCCGCGCAGGTCTACCGGGGCGTGGAACCGCTGGTGGCACGGGACATCGCCGAGACCCTGCTTTGGATGGCCTCGCGCCCACCGCACGTGAACATCGACGAGATCGTCCTCAAGCCCACCGACCAGGCCGCCATCCACAAGGTCCACCGCCGCGCCGCCGGCTGAGGGCTTGGAACGGCAGGCCCGGCGGTCCGGCTCAGGGCCAGGCGAAGCCGGGGTACTTGGCCCGCAATTGCGGCCGCAGCTTGGGATAGGCGCCCTCGCGCCACCGCGGGAAGTCCGAGACCACCTCGAGGCGCTTGCCGTCAGGCGCCTGCAGGGCCAGGCGCACCGGGATGGCATCCTCGCCCACGGCCGGGTGGGTCTTGAGGGACAGGCACTCCGTCAGCTTCACCTGGGCCTCGGGCCCGGGGATCTCCTCCGGGTCGAGGTCGGGATCCGGCTCGACGTAGGTGAGCTTGAGGCGCCGGCCCTCCACCCAGGACAGGTGCACCGGCATCAACTCGTCGAGCCAGGCGATCTGCTCGGGCGCCAGATGGGCGCGGAACGCCTCGCGCAAGGGCGCCGCCTGGGCCTGCTTGACCAGGGTGAGGCCGCGGAAGGCCCGCTCGAGCGCGGCCACCAGCGCGGCGCCGTCGAAGGCGGGAAATTCAAGGTGCGGCAGGGCGCGGGCCATCAGGTTCACCCGGGCGATGAACTGCTTGAGGTCGTGGTCGAGCTGCGGGAGCTCGAACCCGCCGCGGGCGAAGGCCTCGGCCAGGCAGCGGCCCGACTGCTCCGGGTCGGTCTCCCGCAGGTGCTCGGTGGCCACCACCAGGTCGAGGAAGCGCAGGCGGCGCACCGGCGACACCCGCTTGTGCAGGCGGTCGTAGACGTGCTCGACGGTGGCCTGGAAGTGCTGCGGGTAGAGCTCCCGGAGCCACTCGACCTTCACCGCGGTGGCCAGGCCCAGCAATGTCAGCACCCCGCCGCTGCGGCCGGGGATCTCGCGCAGGCTGCCCACCACCATCAGCTCGGCCTGCTGCACCACCGATTCGCGCATCAGGGTGCCCACGCGGCCCTCGGTCAGGACGCAGTCCAGCGATCCGGAATCCTTCCGCACGCACACCTGGTCCACGAAGCCTGCGCAGAGGGACTTGAGCAGGGCCTCGTCGCCCTCCGGGGTCGGGGCAGGTTCCTTGCCAGGATCCCGCGGCATCAACCCCTCGCGCTCGGCGATGCGGATCAGTTGCTGGAAAGTGTCCTCCACCTGCCGGGCCGTCTGGGCGTGGATGCCGTGCCGGCGGCAGGGCTCGAGGGCGAAGCGCGCATTGCGGGCGTATTGATGGGCGCGGAGCAGCGTGTGGAAATCGCTCAGGGTGCTGCCCTCGAAAAGCTCCCGGGCGTCGCCCATCGCGCGGTCGTCCCGGTTCACGCGCATGAGCAGGTCGCGGCCGCTGACCAGCGCGGCGCAGAGGCAGGCCGCGGGCACGCAGCCACGCCGCGAGGCCTCGACCAGCAGGCGGGCGAAGCGCGGGTGCATCGGCAGGCGGAGCATCTGGCGCCCCACCGGGGTCAGGTCCGAGGCCGCGTCGGGCCCGCCCCCGGCGTCCCCGTCCGGGCCGGCCTCCACCCCCTGCCCCGACGGCCGGAGCGCTCCCAGGAGGTGCAACAGGCGCTCGGCCCGGAGCACCGCCGCCCGGTCCGGCGCGTCGAGCCAGTCGAAGGTGGCGGCCTCCCGGACACCCAGCGAGTGCAGGAGCAGCACCACCTCGGCGAGGTCGGCCCGCTGGATCTCCGGCGTGTTGCGCGCGGGACGGTTGAGGTGACCGCTTTCGGTCCACAGCCGCCAGCAGGTGCCCGGGGCGGTGCGTCCGGCACGGCCGGCCCGCTGGTCCGCCGAGGCCCGGCTGATCTCCTCGACCATCAGGGTCTGGATGCCCCGTTCGGCATCGTAGCGGGCCATCCGGGCCAGCCCTCCGTCGACCACATGGCGGATGCCGTCGATGGTCACCGAGGTCTCGGCCACGTTGGTGGAGACCACGATCTTGCGCAGTGGGCTGGGCTGGAACGCCCGATCCTGGTCCTCCGGGGGCAGCTCGCCGTGCAGGGGGATCAGCGCGACCCGCTCGCCCAGCCGGGCCGCGGCGAGGGCCCCCAGCGTGGCGTGGATCTCGCCCTTGCCGGGCATGAACACCAGGATGTCGCCCTCCCAGCCGGACTCCACGATGCGCTCGACCTTGTCGGCCGCCAGCTCATGCACCGGGCGGCTGTCGCCGTACTCGAGCCAGCGCATCTCGACCGGGAAGGTGCGCCCTTCCGAGACCAGGATGGGCACCTGGGACAGGTCCGTCGGGGCAGGCACCGCGGGAGCGGGCACCACCGGGGCCTCGGATCGTTCCCGACTCGGCGGTGGCGCCGCCAGGTAGCGCGCCACGGGCTCGGCCTCCAGCGTGGCCGACATCACCAGCAGGCGCAGGTCGGGCCGTTCGGTGGCCTGCAGGCGCTTGGCCAGCGCCAGGGCGACGTCGCTCAGCAGGTTGCGTTCATGGAACTCGTCGAAGACCAGCACCCCGATGCGATCCAGCCGGGGATCGTCCTGGAGCCACCGCAGCAGGATGCCCTCGGTGACGAAGGCGATGCGGGTGCCCTCGCCGATCCGGTCCTCGAAGCGGACCTGGTAGCCCACCTCCGTCCCGAGGCGGACGCCCCGCTCCCAGGCCACCCGGGTCGCGACCGTCCGGGCGGCCACCCGTCGCGGCTGCAGCACCACGATCTGCTTCCCCTCGGGCACCAGTCCCGCGTCGAGGATCATCTGCGGCACCTGGGTGGTCTTGCCCGAGCCGGTGGCGGCGACGAGCACCAGCCGGTTGCCCCGCGTCAGGGCAGCGATGAGGTCGGCATGCAGCCGCCAGATGGGAAGACCGTTGTCGGGCACGGCGGCTCAGGATCGGGCGATGAACACGAAGTAGAGGAGGATGGCCTCCATCACGACCGAGAGCCCGAGGAGCAGGCCCGAGGGCATGAACTTGCCCGTCTTGCGCAGGCGCACGAAGAACACCGCCTGCAGCAGCGCGAGCACCCCGATGGCCACGACGCCCGGCAAGTGCCCGAGGGCCACGAGCGAGAGCGGGACCGCCGAGCCCAGCGAGGCGATGAGCGAGGCCTTGGACCGTGCCTTGAGGAAGCCCACGAGGCCGCCGGCGACCAGGAGGGCGATGAAGATCCACAACGCGGTGACGGCGATTCCATGCATGGCGCGGAGGGAATACCGGCAACGCCGTCCGGAGGCCATCCCCAATCGCGGGATGGGCAGGCACACCGGCGGGTCCGGGGGACGTCGCGGAGCCGCCCTGGCCCTCACCCATTCGGGCGGATGCAGGTCTTCACGGCGCGATTGCCCCCGGCCATGGACCGGAAGAGCCCCGGCAGCTCGTCGAGGGAGGCCTCGCCATCGACGAAGTCGGCAGCCAGGACGACACCGCGCTCGATCCGGTCCAGCGCCGCCCGGATGGACCTCGGTGTGTGGTGGAAGCTGGCCAACAGCGTGAGGTTCGAATAGTGCAGCAGGCCGGTGTCGAGGGTCACCGTGGCGCCCGACGGGCAACCCCCGAAGAAGTTCACCCTGCCTCCCTTGCGCACCAGCCGGGTCGCCGCCTCCCAGGCCGGGGGCTTGCCGACCGCCTCGAACACGGCATCGAACGCGGATTCAGGAACCCCGGATCGGACGGCCGCCTCGAGGTCTTCGCGCCCCTCCATGTCGACCACCACGGTGGCCCCGAGCCGCCGGGCCAGGGCGAGCCGGGCACCGCCGCGACCGGCCACGGCCACCTCGCATCCCGCCTCCACGGCCAGCGCCACGGCGAAGAGCCCGATCGGACCCGCCCCCATCACCAGCACGCGCTCACCCCGGCGGAGGGTGAGGTCGCCGATGCCCTGCACCACGCAGGCGAGGGGCTCGGTCAGCGCGGCGGCCTCGAACGGGGTCTCGGGTCGCAGGGCCAGCAGGTTGGCCGAGACGATCCGGGCCGGCACCACGATCGCCTCCGCATAGGCTCCGTTCAAGAAGAGCAGGTCATCGCAGAGGTTCTCCTGCCCACCCCGGCAGCGGTCGCACCGGCCGCAGGGGGCCGAGTTGGCGCCCACGACGCGGTCACCCGCCTGGACGCCCCGGACCCCGGGAGCCGTCTCCACCACGGTGCCCGCCCATTCGTGGCCGAAGAGGCACGGAGGCGTGAGCATCCGAGCGTGGTAGCCGCGCCGGTAGACCTTGAGGTCGGTGCCGCAAGTCAGCGCCGCGCCGATGCGCACCCGCACCTCGCCCGGCCCGAGGGGTTTCTCCCCGACGGTTTCCACGCGGAGATCCTCCCGACCATGCAGCACTGCCGCCTTCATCGGGCCGAGACTTCCCCGAGCCGGCCCCGGCCGGCCAGCAGGAAACCGGAGGGCCGCTGGCCCGATGCCGCATGCCTGGAACGGCGCGGCGCGAAGGATCGGCCGGGAACGTCAGGATTGGAACCGTCGCCCCGGGGGCTGGGACCTGACGAGAGGGGATCGGAGATTGGGGGGATGGTCCGGGAAATCGGTCGGGACAATCCTTTGGGGACCCGCGATGAAAATCCCGCTGCCTCCGGGCTGAAGTGGTGGAGCCGAGGAGATTCGAACTCCTGACCCCCACAATGCCATTGTGGTGCTCTACCAACTGAGCTACGACCCCACTGGCCCGAAAGCGGGGCGCACTCTAGGAAGTTCACCCCGACTGTCAAAGGACTTTTCCAAAAACTTTCGCTCCGCACGCCCAACCAACTGCCGGAGCGGGCGGATTTCCACGGTCTAGGGTGATCCGGCCGAAGCTCCGGCGGCGCCCCCGGCGATCGCATCCACCATCCGCACCAGACGTCGTCCGTACTCCACGAAGTTG
>Ga0315900_10005100_pt1 | contig 18175 bp, 18 predicted proteins | sample LakEriMetagenome_FD_203521 | JGI IMG/M metagenome (GOLD analysis project Ga0315900, IMG submission 203521) | Freshwater fungal communities from buoy surface, Lake Erie, Ohio, United States - Buoy 12 MA114 | ecosystem: Environmental > Aquatic > Freshwater > Lake > Lake biofilm | place: USA: Lake... | reverse complement strand
TGGTCTGGATGAAGTGTTTGCGGCTCTCGACGTCGTCGCCCATGAGCACGCCCATCACTTCATCGGCCAAGGCCGCTTCTTCGACCGTCACTTGCAGCAGCGTTCGGGTGACGTCGGACATGGTGGTGCTGCGCAGCTCCTCCCAGTCCATTTCGCCCAGACCCTTCAGTCGCTGGAACTCTTTCTTGTGGTTCGGGTGCTCCTCGAGGAACCGGTTCTTGGCCAGGTCGTCCTTGAGATAGATCTTCTCCTTGCCGATTTCGGTCGAATACAACGGCGGTTGCGCGATGTACACGTACCCGGCCTCCACCAGTGGGCGCATCTGGCGGAAGAAGAAGGTCAGCAACAACGTGCGGATGTGGCTGCCGTCCACGTCGGCGTCGGCGAGGATGATGATCTTGTGGTAGCGGGCTTTGGCCGCGTCGAACTCGTCGCCCACGCCGCCGCCGATGGCCGTGACCAACGCGGTGACCTCGTTGTTCTTCAACATCTTGTCGAGACGAGCGCGCTCGACGTTCAGGATCTTTCCGCGAATGGGCAGGATCGCCTGCGTGCGCGGGTCGCGCGCGTCGAGCGCGGTGCCACCGGCGGAGTCGCCTTCGACGATGAAGATCTCGCTCTCGTCGGGATTACCGCTGGTGCAATCCTTCAACTTGTCGGGCATGCCGGCACCGGCCAAGGCGGTTTTGCGGCGCACGGCGTTGCGGGCGTTCTTGGCCGCCACGCGCGCCTGCGCCGCCGCCTGGGCCTTCTTCACGATCTTGTTGGCTTCGGTGGGATTCTCGTCGAGCCATTCGGCGAGCCGTTCGTTGGTGACCTTCTGCACGAACGACCGCATGGAGACGTTGCCGAGTTTGGCCTTGGTCTGACCCTCGAACTGGGGCTCGGACAACTTCACCGAGATGATGGCGGTGATGCCCTCGCGGATGTCCTCGCCCAGGAGGTTGTCGTCCTTCTCCTTCAGCAAGCCGCGGTTCTTGGCGTACTTGTTCACGACACTGGTGAGGGCGGTCTTGAAACCCTCCACGTGCATTCCGCCTTCGATGGTGCTGATGCCGTTGGCGTAACCGTGGATGCCCTCGTGGTAGCCGGTGTTCCACTGCAAGGCGATGTCGAGCATCTGCCCCTCGTCCTCGTCCTCGTAGTGCGCGACCTTGCTGAACAAGGCCTCCTTGGACTGGTTCAGGTGCTTCACGAAGTCGACGATGCCGCCCTTGTACTGGAACGTGACCTCTTGTTCCTTGCCGGGTCGCTCGTCCGTGAAGACGATCTCGAGACCGCGGTTGAGGAAGGCCATGGTTTGCAGGCGTTCCAACACCGTACGAGCCACGAACTCGGTTCCTTCGGAGGCGAAGATCGTCGGATCGGGAAGGAACGTGACGGTGGTGCCGTTCTTGCGCCCGCGTGCCGGTGTGTCGCCGGTGGCCGACAGTTTGCCCGTCGGCTTTCCGCCGTCGACGAATTCCATCTCGTGGCGCTTTCCGCCGCGGTCGATCTGCAGGTGCACCCGCTTGGACAATGCGTTCACCACGGACACGCCGACGCCGTGCAGACCGCCGGAGACCTTGTAGCCCTCACCACCGAATTTTCCGCCCGCGTGCAGCACCGTGAGCACCACTTCGGCCGCGCTCTTGCCCTTGTGCGGGCCCGATGGGTACGGGTCGACGGGGATGCCGCGGCCGTTGTCGTCGACGCGACACGAGCCGTCGGCCAGCAGCGACACCCCGATGCGATCGCAGTGCCCGGCCATGGCCTCGTCGACCGAGTTGTCCACGACTTCCCAGATCAAGTGATGGAGACCAGCGAGGCCGGTGGAGCCGATGTACATGCCCGGGCGCTTGCGAACCGGGTCCAGGCCTTCGAGTACTTGGATGTCTTTGGCGCCGTAATCAGCGGTGGCGGTGGTGGAGCTCTTGGTGGACACGGATTCCTCTGTTGGACGGGCAAAAGTCGGGTGGGTGGGCGGGCCACGAACCGACGTGACACAACAGAAAAACCTTAGTCGCTGGGTGTGCTACGGACGTGGCAATTCAACCCATTTATGCTGGGAAAACGTGGGTTTTCACCGGCGTCGACGGACCCGAATTTCGAGGCGTTCCACCGGTCCACTTCCCGCCGTTCGGAGCCGCTCCAGGAGGTCGCTTTCGAGGAACTTCATCTGGGTGGCCCACGCGGGGTCGTCCACCTCGACGACCAACACTCCGGCGTCCAACTTGAGGGGTCGCACGTGCTGGGCCACGGGCTCGCCCACCAACTCCGCCCACCGGGAAAAGACCGTCACCGTGGTCTCGCGGTCGCCCTGACGAAACGAACGCAGCAGTCGTTCGATGCCCGCCGCCAACGGTCGCGGTTCGGTGCTCATGGGCCCGGAGCCTCGGTTCCCACGGCGCCAACCATGGCGCCTCCTTCGATCCGCAACACCCGGTCGGGCCGGGCCGCGGGGGGCAGGGTGCTGGCGGTGGTGATGACCACCTGACCCGCCGGGAGGTGGCCCAGCAACGCCGTGCATCGCTCGGGATCCAGTTCGCTCAGGACGTCGTCCAGGACCAAGAGCGGTGTCATGCCGGTGGTTTGCGAGATCAGACGATGGGCGGCCAAACGCAGCGACAGCGCCAGACAACGCATCTCGCCCTGACTGGCGTGGGTTCGCGCGGGCAAGGCCCCCAGATGAAAGTCCACGTCGTCGCGGTGCGGACCCACGGTGGACACCCCGCGGCGTACGTCATCGGTGCGGGCGGCCGCCAACGCCGCCGCCAACCCGGTTCGACGCCACGACGGTTCGTACACCAGGGACACCGCCAGGGGCGCGCCGGCCAGATGCTGATACGCCTCTTCCACCACCGGTTGCATCTGGGCCACCAGGGTGGCCCGGTCCTGACCGATCTGGTCCCCCACCTCGGCGAGTTTCTGGTCCCACACGTCGAGGGTGAACGCCACGTCGTCGGACAGACGCCCACCGGCTTGTCGCAACAGCGTGTTGCGTTGTTTGACGATGCGGTCCAGTTCGAGTCGTCGCGCGTCGTTTTTCACGGCCAGCGACGCGAGGGTTTCGTCCACGAGTCGTCGTCGTTCGCCCGGGCCCCCCTTCACCAACTCCAGATCGTCGGGAGAGAACACCGTGACGCGCAGTACCCCGAGCAGATCACGGGTGCGGGCCAAGCGTTGTCGATTCACTTGCACGTTCACGCGACCCTGCCGTTGTATCTGCACTTCGACCAACATGTCGCGCCCGTCGGCGTGTCTCACCGTGGCGCGAATGGTGGCGAACTCGGCGCCCTCGCGAACGAGAGCCGCGGTGGGACTCTGACGAAAACTGTCGAGGGTGGCGAGGAAGGCCATGGCTTCGGCCACGTTCGTCTTGCCTTGCGCGTTGCGTCCGACGATGGCGGTCACGCCCGGCGTCAGGTCGAACGCGGCCGATGTGTAGTTGCGGAAGTCGACGAGCTGAAGTTGCTCGACGATCATCACGACTTCAGTGGCATCAACAGATACGTGAAGTTCGGCTGACCCACACCCTTGATGACCGCGAGTTTGCTGGGCTCGCTCGTCTGAATGGTGACATCGTCGGTGCCACAGGCCTCGAGGCCCTGCGTCAACATTTCGTTGTTGAAGCGGATCTCGATGTCGTTGCCGGCGTGCGTGGCGTCGATCTGCTCGGTGGCCTCGCCGTTGTCGGGGGTGATCATGCGCAAGGTCACCGCGATACCCGAAATCTGCATGCGCAGCGGCGTACCAATGGGATCACGAGCCACCAGTTTCACGCGACGAATGGCCTCGGTGAGCGGTTCGCGCGCCACGGTGAGGGTGTTGGGAAGATTCGGTGGAATCAACCGCTGGTAGTCGGCGAACGAACCGGTGAGCAAGCGGGTCACCAAACGGGTGCTACCGGCCTCGAAGGTCACATCGTTCTCGGTGATGTTCATCGAGACACGCTCCTGGCGATCCAACAAGCGCAAAAGTTCGCTGAGGGCGCGGGCCGGCACGACCACGCTCTTGCCGTCGGGAATGACACTGGCGTCGATGTCACGGATGGCCATGCGGTACGAGTCGGTGGCGACCATGCGCAACTTGCCGTCGACCCCGGTCATGAAGACACCCGTGTAGACCCCCCGCGCGTCGTCGGTACTGGCGGCGCGCACCACCTGACGCAACGCCTCGGCGAATTCGGGCGCCGACATCGGTGCCCCTTCACCAACGGTGCCGGACCATTTCGGGAAATCGTCACCGGCACCGATGGGGACGTTGAAATTGACCCGCCCGGCCGAGATCTCGACTTTGTCTTCGACCACCTCGAAATCGACTGCTCCCGACGGCAACGACTTCACGACGTCCGCGATGAGTTTTCCCGGAACCAATACCACGCCGTCCTTGCCATTGGAGACGGTGATGGACGAGTCGATGGTGAGATCGCCGTCGGTTCCGGTGACGCGCAATGACTCACCGGCCAACACCAATCGCACGCACGACAACGTCGGGTTGGTGCCTCGATTGCTCGCGGCACGACTGGTGGCGTTGAAGGCTTCGTTCAGCACCTCGCGTTCGCAACGAAACTTCACGACTGGGCTCCTTGTGCTCGATGGGCTCGGTGGGTTGTTGTCATCGTTCGGTGATGCTTCAAGATAGTTCTAGTAATAAGCGCTGTGGATTGTGGACAAACACGCGTCCGTCCAGCGTAGAACATGGTTCGGGGTGTGTCGGCTTGTACACAGCCGCGCACAGCCACATGGTGACAGCGGGGTGTGTCGGGGGATAACCCGGCCCCGTGCACAGGCGCATCAACACGATGCGCACACGATGTCCACACGCGGCTCATCAGTCGGATCCCCTCAGTCCAACTTCAGGTTCTTGACCAACATGGTCACCTGGTCGAAGGTTTGCGTGCGTTCCATCATCAATCGTTGGATCTTCTCCACCGCGTGAATGACGGTGGTGTGATCACGGCCTCCGAAGAGGCGCGCGATGGCGGGATAGGACAAGTCGGTGAGTTCGCGGAAGACGTACATCGCTTCCTGACGAGCGGCCACCAAGGGTCGCTGGCGACTCTTGCCTTTCAGGGCTTCCACGCTGTGCCCGAGGAGCCGGGCGATTTCGGCCAACAACTCCTCGTCGGTCCGGTGCTTGGGTGCCGAATCCGGAAGAAGGTCCTCGAGCAACCGCTCGGCTTGGCCCACGGTCATGTCGACACGGTTCAAACTGGCGTAGGCACTCACACGGATGAGGGCGCCCTCCAGTTCACGAATGTTGCTGGTGACGCGCGAGGCGATGAAGTTCAGGACGTCGGCGGGAACGTGGGTGCCCTCCCGCTCGGTCTTGTTGCGCAGAATTGCGAGGCGGGTCTCGAGATCCGGGGGCTGCACGTCGGTGATCAAACCCCAACGGAAGCGGCCGATCAGGCGCTCTTCCAGGTTCGGGATGGCGTCGGGGACGCGGTCCGAGGAGATGACGATCTGCTTGTTGGCGCCGTGGAGGGCGTTGAAGGTGTGGAAGAACTCCTCTTGCAACCCCTCCTTGCCCTCCATGAACTGGATGTCGTCGATGAGCAGAACGTCGATGTCGCGGTAGCGACGCTTGAAATTGGCGATCGAGTTGTTTCGGATGCCGTCGACGTATTCGTTGAGGAAGGTCTCCGTCGAGATGTATCGCACCTGATAGTGGCTGTAGTTCTGGAGGACGTAGTGCCCGATGGCGTGCAACAGGTGCGTCTTGCCCAGACCAGCCGATCCGTAAATGAACAGCGGGTTGTAGGAACGGGCCGGGGTCTCGGCCACCCGTTGCGCGGCGGCCAGGGCGAAGCTGTTCGATGCTCCGCGCACGAAGGTTTCGAAGGTGTAACGCGGGTTCAATCCGGCTCGGTCGGCGATCGACGAACCGTCGGGCTCGGGTCCCTTGACCACGACCGTTTCGGTGGGTCGCACCGCCAAGGTGGGGGTGACGTCGATGACCGCGGTGTCGGGGGCCACGATCTCGACGACCAGGTTGCGGGACCCGGCGCCGGCCTCGGCCATGGCATCGAGCACGATCGGGTAGTAACGAGACAGGATCTTGTCGCGCACCGTTCCGCTCGGCACCGCCAATCGCAGGGTGTCCTCGGTGACCCCCAAGGCGTGCACGTCGTTGAACGTCGAGTACCAGACGGCGTCGGACACCTGGGCGCGCAGGGAGAGGGACACCGCTGTCCACATGTTCTCTGCCTCTTCCACCAGCGACTCCGTGCCTTTCGTACTTCCCCATCCACAACCGTGTCCACATGGTGTGGACAACCCCCGGCTGTGGTGTGTGTGACCGTGTCGGCACCAAATCCACAGGGCGTGGCACCGGAATCGGAGACCCTAGCACCCTGTGGATAGTGAGCGAAAAGTCGGGATTGGGGGACCATGTTGCCCTCGGCGACCTCGTCCCCTTAGCCTTGCCGTTTGCACCCGAAATCGGGGTCGGTCCCGTCGGGCCGCCGCCGACCTCGGGAGGGCTAAATAGTGGCCACTACCTGGTGTTTCTCGCCTGCATTGGTCGTCACCAGGAATCGAGGAGTCTGTCGTGAAGCGTACGTATCAACCCAACAAGAAGCGCCGGTCGGTCAAGCACGGCTTCCGCGCGCGCATGTCCACCCGCGCCGGGCGAGCGGTTCTCAAGGCTCGGCGCCTGAAGGGTCGCAAGCGGCTGTCGGCTTGATCGGTCGTCTCCACAGCCGCGACGAGTTCGCTCGACTTCGTCGAGAGGGAACTCGCCTTCGCAGTGGAGTCCTCTGGTGCACCATGGTCGTGGACCCCTCACTTGATGGGCCCCGGGTGGCCTTCGCGATCGGTCGGCAGTCCGGAATCGCCGTCGAACGCAATCGGGCCCGTCGGCGATGTCGCGAAGCTCTGCGAAGCACGACACTCCCGCCGGGTCTCTACGTGTTCGGTCTCACCCGGCCCGCCCACGAGGTGTCCTTTGCCCGCCTGCGCACCAGCGTCGCTGATCTCCAAGCTCGAATCTCGTTATGAAATCTTTCCTGCTCAAATCCATTGATTGGTATCAAAAAAGCCGTGAGGGCCGTCCGTCCCCGTGTCGGTTCACGCCGTCGTGTTCCGAATACGCCAAGCAGGCCGTCACGCAATACGGTGCGGGTCGGGGCACCTGGCTCAGTGTGCGCCGTTTGAGCCGTTGTCGACCCTTCGGTCCGTCAGGCTTCGACCCCGTTCCCGAGCCACACGACCATCACTCTCGTTCGCATCACATCCATCAGAAACAAGGGGCGTCCTGACATGTTCCAAGCCGCGGCCTGGCTGATCAGCCAGTTCTACGAACTCACCAGCAACCACATCTTCTCGATTTCGTTGGTCGCCCTGGTGATCATGATGTTGATCTTCCCGTTGACCCTGAAGAGCACCAAGTCGATGCTCGAGATGCAACGCGTTCAACCCGAAATGCGTCGTTTGCAGCAGCAATATCGCAACGATCGACAGAAGTTGAACGAAGAGATGATGAAGCTCTACCAAGAGCACAAAGTCAATCCACTGGCATCTTGTCTGCCACTACTTGCGCAAATGCCCATCTTCATCATCATGTTCCGAGTGCTTCATGGGCTCACGAACAAGGATGCCATGGGTCTGATCGACCCCGATTACATCAGCAAATCCAGCAAGTTGTACGAGAGCCTCGCGGGTCAGAAAGAGATGCTGTCGTTCGGCCTCGACCTGTCACTCACCCCGGTGAAGGCCATTCAGGACAACGCGGCCACCGGCGTGATCTATGCCCTGTTGGTGGCCGCCCTCATGGGTCTGTACTTCCTGCAGCAGCGCATGATCGCCTCGCGCACGGTCTCGCCCACCATGTCGGCGACTCAGCAAAAAGTGATGCAGTACCTGCCGGTTTTCTTCGGCGTCTTTCAGCTGTTTTTCCCTGTTGCGCTGGTGTTTTACTACATCGCCCAGACCCTCGTGCGCATCGCCCAGCAGAGCTACATCACTCGGCGCTTTTACCGCGGAGACGAATCCTTGGGCAAGCAGGCTCAGGCCGCCAGCGTCAAGGCCCGCGAAATGGCCGAGAAGGACGGTGGCGGAACCGGCCTGTTCAGCCAACTGAAGCAGGACGCCGCACGGGGCAAAGAACAACCCAAGTCGGCACCCAAGCCCACCTCCAGCAAGCGAGTGACCCCGCCCAAGTCGGGCTCGACCCCGGGCAAAGGCAAGCCCACTCCCCCGAATCGTCCCAAGCCGTCAGCGGGCAAGTCCCGGCACCCCAAGCCCCCGCGCCCCTGACCCAACCGAGAAAAGAGTGACCCATGGAATGGGTGGAAACCACCGGAAAAACCGTCGAAGAGGCCAAGAGCATCGCCTTGGACCGCTTGGGCGTTGCTGACGAAGACGCCGAGTTCGAGATCCTCGAGGAGCCCAAGCCGGGCCTCTTCGGCCGTGTTCGCGGCGAGGCTCGTGTGCGGGCGCGCGTGAAGCCCAAGTCGCCACGAGCCAAGAATGACCGCCGGGATCGGGGTCGCCGTCGTGAGGGGGCGCCCCGCGAGGAGGGCTCCAACGAGCGATCGGGCGACAACCGTTCGCCCCGCCAGAAGCCTCAGAAGCAGGAGAAGAAGATGACCGACAACACCGATCGCCCCCGCCGTGAGCGCCCCGAAGGCCCTCCCGCCGACCCCGCCGAGGTGGCAGCCCAAGCCGAGAAGTTCCTGTTGGGACTGGCCTCGGCACTCGGCGCATCAGCCACCACCAATTCGGTGATCGACGGCGACGACATCGAAGTCCATCTGAACGGCAACGACTTGGGTCTGTTGGTCGGCCCGCGGGGGAGCACCCTGCAGGCGGTTCAGGACATCACCCGCGTGGTGGCCCAACGCCGTATGGGCGATCATGACACCCGGTTGCGAATCGACGTGGGTGGCTATCGAGCCAAGCGCAAGGAGGCCTTGGGACGTTTCGTGAATCAGGTGGCCGACGACGTGGTGTCGACGGGTACCGCGCGAGCGTTGGAAGCCATGCCGTCGTCCGACCGCAAGATCGTGCACGACGCCCTGAACGGTCGCACCGACATCGCCACCCATTCCGAGGGCGAGGACCCCAACCGCCGCGTGGTCATCACCCCGGCGGCCGCCAACGAAGGCTGATGTCGGCTCTTTCCTCCGACAATCGAGCACGACTGATCGATGCGCTGGGCGAGGCCCAGCGCATCGGCATGTTGGGGGACCGACCACTCGAGGAGGTCGTGGACCACTCCTTGGGCTTCGTCCAGGCTCTGCCGCCGCAGGTACGGACGGTGATTGATGTGGGCTCGGGTGGCGGCGACCCCGGGCTGGTGATCGCGATGGCCCGGCCGGACATCGCCCTCACCTTGGTCGATCGCCGCGCCAAGCGCACGGATCTCCTGGTGCGCTTGGTGGGCCGGCTGGGGCTTCGTGACCGCGTTGAAGTCGTGGAAGCCGACGTGGAGGACCTACCCATTCAAGCTGCGGGCCGCACCTGGGACGCCGTCACCAGTCGCGGTTTTGGTCCACCGGAGTACACCGCCCGCTTGGGGGCACCCCTTCTTGCCCCCACCGGACTGCTGTTGGTGAGCGAACCCCCAGGGTCCGACGGTGCGCGGTGGCGGGGAATGCCCGGGTGGGAACTTCGGGAGATTGTGGCCGGCGTCGCGATTCTCGAACGCCGCTGAGAATGTTCCACGTGGAACACGGAGTCCGTGGGACTCCCCCGATGTTCTACGTGGAACACATCACACCGATCCGGTACTGTGAGACGCATGGCCGCTGATTCGACATCCACGCGCCCGTTGCCGCGAATCTTGGCCGTGGCGAATCAAAAGGGCGGGGTTGGCAAGACCACCACGTCGGTCAACCTCAGTGCCTGTTTGGCCGAAGCCGGCTATCGGGTCCTGCTGGTGGACCTGGACCCGCAGGGAAATGCCTCCTCCGGGGTGGGAATCGATACCCGGGGGATCGAGACGTCCATGTACGACGTGATCCTGCACGACGCCCCCATGGACGACTGCATCGAACCGGCCTCGGTCAAGAACCTCTTCGTCGCCCCCTCGAACCTCGATCTGGCGGGCGCCGAGATCGAGCTGGTCCCCCAATTCGCCCGCGAAGGTCGCCTCAAACGAGCCATCGAATCAGTCATCGACGATTACGACTTCGTTCTCATCGACTGCCCGCCGTCGCTGGGTTTGTTGACCGTCAACGCCTTGGTGGCGGCCCGCGAGGTGCTGGTTCCCATCCAGTGCGAGTACTACGCCCTCGAAGGCCTGGGGCAACTTCTGCGCAACGTCGACCTGGTCAAGCGGAACCTGAACCCCGATCTGGAGGTCAGCACGATCCTGCTGGTCATGTTCGATGCGCGGACCCAATTGTCGTCCGACGTGGAGAGCGAGGTTCGGGAACACTTCGGGGACAAGGTTCTGCCGACGCGGATCCCCCGCAACGTCAAGTTGTCCGAAGCCCCCAGTCATCATCAACCCATCAACGTGTACGACCCCTCGTCGAAGGGCGCCATCGCCTATCGACTGTCCGCCAAGGAGGTGGCCGGTGGCGCGACGCCCAGGTCTCGGTAGAGGACTCGATTCCCTGATTCCCTCGGGTGAGGGACGGGCCGCGCCGCCGACGGGCGGTGGAGGACCGACCTTGTTGGAGATTCCGGTGGGTGACCTGAGCACCAACCCGAACCAGCCCCGACTGCATTTCGACGAGGATGCGCTGGCTGAACTGAGTGCGTCCGTTCGCGAGATCGGCGTTCTTCAGCCCCTGCTCGTGCGGGCCTTGCCCGACGGGAATTACCAGATCATCGCGGGTGAGCGGCGCTGGCGAGCGGCCCAGCGGGCCGGCCTGGCCACGGTTCCGGCGGTGGTCAAGACCACCGATGACATGTCGTCGGTGGAGCAGGCCCTGGTCGAGAACCTCCATCGTCAGGATTTGTTGCCGCTCGAGGAAGCCGCGGCGTACCAGCAACTCATCGACGACTTCGGTCTCACCCACGACGCGGTCGCCAAGCGCGTGGGCAAGAGCCGAGCGTCCATCTCCAACTCGCTACGTCTCTTGACCCTTCCCCCGTCGATTCAGGGATTGCTGGCCGACGGAAAGTTGACCGCGGGGCACGCCAAAGCCCTGTTGGGGTCGCCGGATCGGGCCTATCAGGAGCAGATCGCCCGTCGGGCGGCCGACGAGGGTTGGTCCGTGCGGGCCGTGGAGGAGGCCATCCGTGATCGGGGTCTCGAGCACGCCGGTCTCGATGGTGGGGGATCGACCTCGACAAACAGTGGTGGCACCACGCGACCGGTCAGTCGTTTGCGTCAGCCCGCGGTCCTGGAGTTGGAGCAGCGCTTCTCGGACTATCTGGGGACCAAGGTTGAGGTAAAGATGACCGGGGTCAACAAGAAGGGTTCGGTCACCATCACCTTCGCAGGGCTGGAAGACCTGGAGCGGATCTACCTGCTCATGATGGGTGCCGGTGATCTCGACCCCGAGGAGTGAGGGTCAAGAAACCCTCAACCTGTACACGAAGGTTCTGCACAGACTGTGCACAAACCTGTGGATAACTAGGGCGCCCAAACGGTGAGGGCCAAAAAGATGGCATCAGCGATCCGTTGACTGCGCCAGGTCATGACATCAGCTGGTCCCAAGGTGACTAACACCGCGGGCATCTTGGTTTCGCGAAGAATCGGCAGACGCATGCCCTGAACGGTCATTCGTGGAACCACATCACGCAGATGGCGCTCGATCAAGTGGGCCAGGGCGCGGCCCCCCGCTGATTCGAAGGCCGGAACCGCGTAATACGCGACGCGGGACGACGGTTCCTCACTGGCCTCCACCCCGACGTACACATCGGCTCCGAACAGGTTGGCCGTGGCTCCTTGCTGGGTCGGCTCGTCGTCTTGTGTGTCGATCAACATCGCGCCGTGTTCGCGCAGGTCGGCACTCACGGATTCCACCACCGCGGACAGGCCACCGAACGACCCCACCGCCACGCGTCGACCAGCCAACGGCTGGCCGGTTCGCGCCTGCTCGGAGTCTCGGACGGCGGCGATACCGGGTCCGTCGCCGGTCATCTTCGACAAGCGACGCAACACGGCCACCGTGTCCGCGGTGCAGACGCCGTCGATGTCGAGACCGGCGTTTTCCTGGAATTGTCGCGTGGCCCGCGCCGCCAAGGATCCGAAGATGCCGTCGATGCGTCCGACGTCGAAGCCGAGACGCGACAGGATTCGTTGCAGTTCGGCCACGTCGTCACCGCGAAGGTTGGGTGAACGCAACATGAGAGGACGATCACCGAGGCTCCACCACGCTTCGACGAGGGTGGTCCAGGTTCCTTCGTCGCAGATTCCGGTGACGGCCAGACCCCGATCGAGTTGGAAGTCAGCGATCGCCTGACGGGTGCCGGCGCAGTAGGTCCCGGGTATCACTCCAGCGTCGGACAGATATCCGGCGGCACCGAGGCGACGTTGCAGCTGTCGAACGGCCTCGCCCGTGTCGTCGGGCGACAGGGCCATCAGTCGAGGAATTCCCCCAGGTCGGCCAGCAGTTGCCCCTTGCCCTTGGCGCCCACCATGGTCTTTTTCAACTCACCGTTGTGGAACACCAGCAGAGTCGGGATGCTCATGACTCCGTACCGCTGGGCGATGTCGCCGTGATCATCGACGTTCAGCTTGGCGATGGTCACCTGTCCGGCCTTCTCGGCGGCGATCTCACCGAGAATCGGGGCGATCATCTTGCAGGGTCCGCACCATTCCGCCCAGAAGTCGACGACCACGGGCGTGGACGACGAGTTCACGACTTCGTCGAAGGTTCCAGAGGTGAGAGTGACGATTCCATCGGCCATGACGGCCATAGTAACGCAGCCTCGTCAGTGCTGCTGTTCCAACCAACGTTCGGCGTCGATGGCCGCCATGCATCCCGACCCGGCGGCGGTGATGGCCTGACGATAGGTGTGGTCCTTGACGTCTCCACACGCGAAGACTCCGGGGATGTTGGTGTACGTGGAGTCCGGGCGGGTGATGAGGTAGCCCGAATCCTCCATGTCGAGAATGCCCTTGAACACGTCGGTGTTGGGGCGGTGGCCGATGGCGATGAACAAGCCGGCGATGTCGAGCGTGCTCTGTGCGCCGGTGACCGTGTCCACCAACTTCACGCCCTGCAGTTGGTCGTCACCGATGATCTCGGACACCGCGGTGTTCCAACGCACCTCGATCTTGGGATTGTTGAGCGCGCGGTCCTGCATGATCTTGCTGGCGCGGAACGAATCGCGTCGGTGAATCAACGTGACCTTGCTGGCGAACTTCGTGAGGAACGACGCCTCCTCGATGGCCGAGTCTCCGCCGCCCACAACCGCGATTTCCTTGCCGCGGAAGAAGAACCCGTCGCACGTGGCGCACGTCGACAAGCCGTGACCGATCAGGCGCTCTTCGTCGTGCAGTCCCAACATCAAGCTTTGGGCACCGGTGGAGACGATCACCGAATCGGCGGTGAAGACCTCGTCGCGCACGTGAACGCGCAACGGCTTCTCACCGAACTCCACCTTGGTGGCCTTGGCGGTCAGGAAGGTGGCACCGAACTTGGCGGCCTGGTCGCGAAAGCGCATCATCAATTCGGGACCCATGATTCCCTCGGGGAAACCGGGGAAATTCTCCACCTCGGTCGTGAGCATCAGTTGACCACCGGGTTGATCGGACGTGCTGGACGGTTCACCTTCGATGACGAACGGGGCGAGGTTCGCGCGCGCGGTGTAGATCGCCGCGGTGAGACCGGCGGGACCCGATCCGATGATGATGACCCGATGATGTTGCGACATCAGACGCCTTCCTTGCCGTGACGCCTGATCATGAACATGGTGCCGATCAGGCAGAAAACCGAACCGAGAACGAGATGCGACACCCACACTGAGGTGTCGTGATCGAGGGGCCACTCGAGAAGATTGATGAGCCCCCGACTGACACCGATCAACAGCAGGGCCACGGCCATCAGTCCGAGAAACGCGACGAGGATTCCGAAGACCAATCCGCGGGCCGCCATCACGATGGGCTTGGTGGTGCGATCACGCACCTTGTCGATGGTCTCGACGATCGTTTCGGTGACGTCGGATGCCCAGTTCGGATCGGAAAGCGGATTGCCGGCCATGACGGCGAGGCTAGCGATGAACCGGGCTAAGGCGTCGTGGCGAGGACGACCGAACAGTCCGAGATCCGGTACACCACGACCCCGTTCACGGCCGACCAGTGAATTTCCACGGCTTCGTTGTCGATGTACGCGAGGGGGATGATGGTGGGGCGCAGGTCGTCGGGACACGCGTCACCGACGGAGAAGTCCATTGCCGTGGGTGCTTGCCCAGCGGCCGGTGCTTCGGTTGCCGGCGCTGGTTCGTCCGCGGCGATCTTGGTCTGCGTAGCGTTCTCCGCGACCGTGGACGGCTCGCGGGAATCTCCCGTCGACGACACGGCCACGCCGACGATGGTGGCCACCACGGCCGCGGCCGCCAGACTCGCGACGTACGGTCCGACCCGCCGATGTCGAGGCGAGGTCGCCAGAACCCGTGTCACGACGGCGCTGGTGTTCGCCGGAGTGTCGTCACGCGTTCGTCGGAGCGCGTCGCGCATCACCCGAAACTGCTCGGCGCGCTCCATGACCGCATCGCGCGACGTCGGATCGATGTCGTCGAGGACGATGTCGTCGTCGATCAACCGGCTGGCCCAGTCGTCGATTCGCGCGGACTTCTCGGGAGTGTTCATGTGTCTCGACCTCGGGTGTGACGTTCCCGGTCATCGGTCTGGTTCCCGAGAAGTTCGGCCAGTCGGGTCCGACCCCGCGCGATGCGGGAGCGAACGGTTCCACCGGGCACGCCCAGGATGCGGGCGATCTCGTCGTAATCCAGATCCATCACGTCTCGAAGCACGACCGCCATTCGGAAATCCTCGGGGAGTCGTCGCAAGAGCGGCCCCAGTTGGTCGGCGTCGTCCACCTGGTCCTGGATCGCCGTTCCCGCGGGGTCCGCGACGTCGGTTTCGTCGTGAACGATCCGCGACCGTCGTCGACGACGTCGCCGACCCTCGTCGATGGCGGCGTTCGTCGCGATCCGGTACACCCACGTGGTGAACGACGATCGCCCGTCGAACCGGTCGATGTTGCGTACGACGTTGATGAGCGCGTTCTGTGTGGCGTCCTCGGCGTCGGCTTCGTCGTTCAACATTCCGCGACAGACGTTGCGCACGAGGGGATGGATCGCGCGCAGGATCGCATCGATCGCCGCTGGATCTCCGCTCTTGCCGCGTTCCACCCACTCCGACGAGATGGGGGGCGTGTTCGTCATGGCGCGGCTTGCACCCGAATCTCGTTGATGCTCCCGCGGTACGGGTTGACATCACTGCAGAACCCACTGCGCCCCGCTTCGGTGATGTACACCAGTGCGTACTGCGCCGGAGACGTGAACGTGGCCGTGATGGTCGATCCTTGCTCGTGGTTGCCGTCCCAGATGGGAGTTCCCCAGTCGCTCAACTGTTCGCCGGCGACGTCGGAGGCGTAGACCCGCACCTGCCATGTCGGAACGTTCATGTCCACCTGAACTTGCGCCAACACGGCGGCGTTCATCTGCAGAACCAATCCGACGCCGGACTTGCTTCCGAACGTCGAGGACTTGTAACACGCGGTCGACCACGATGTGCCCGAATCGCCGTCGGTGACGTTGGAGATTTCGTCGTCGTTCTCCACTTTGTCGTCGCTCTCGGGATCGAACGAACGCACACCGGTCAACTGCACCGGTCCGCTGTACAAGGTGGTCGTCACACCGGGATCCGGTGGGGCGACGGTGACGGCGGGTGAATCGTCGCCCGTGAAAGAGGCGATGATCACACCAATGACCAGGAGCCCGACGACGGCACCGGCGAGCCACGCCGGCTTCACGGGGAAGGTCGACATCTTGGCGCTCGGTGTCGAGGGTGTCCGGTCTCGGACGGTTCCCGACGACGGGGTGCCACCGGTCTTGGTGCGGATGACCTTGTTCGGAGGCGGCGTCGGATCCTTCGTGCGCGGAGTCTCGGTGGGTGTGCCACTGGCGGTGATTCCCCCCGCGGCCCGCAACGCGCGACTCGCCTCGGCTCCGGTGGCGTAACGCCTCTCGGGTTCGCGTTCCAACATGCGATGAATCACCCGTAGCACCGCCGGGTCGAGGTCGGGCTTCATGGTGTGCAGTGGCGTGGGGTCCTTCTTCAGTCGCGCCAGAGCGGTCTCGGTGTCACTGGCCCCCATGAACGGGACTTTGCCCGCCAGGCATTCGTACAGAACGAGACCCAACGAGTACACATCGGCCGCGGGTCCGAGTTCGTCGCCCAGAACCTGCTCGGGTGACAGGTACTTCGCGGTGCCCATCATGATGTTCTCGTTCGTGAGATCCTGATCGCCGCTGAGGGCCTTGGCGATACCGAAGTCGGTGAGCATCACCCGACCGTTCTCGGTGAGCAGGATGTTGCCGGGCTTCACGTCACGGTGGATGATGCCGGCGCGGTGAGCGGCATCGAGAGCGGCACACACCGCGACTCCGATGTGGACAGTCAGCTTGAGGCTGAGCGTGCCCTTCTTGTCGAGGGTCTCGCGCAAGGACTTGCCATCGACGAACTCCATGATGACGGCCTGTCGGCCGTTGTCCTCGACCGCGTCATGAACGGTGACGACGTGGGGATCGTTCAGGCCGGCGGCCACCAGCGCCTCGCGACGGAACCTCTCGGCGACGGTCCCCTCGGTGGCCAGATGCGGCTTGAGGAGCTTCACGGCCACCGTGCGATTGAGGGACAGGTCCGTGGCCTTCCACACGTCGGCCATCCCACCGTGCGCGCGGTGCTCGTCGAGTCGATAGCGACCGGCGATGACGGTGTTCGCTCGAGGCGCGGGGTGGTTCGACGAATCCGACATGGCTACGCCATGACGCTAGTTGTCGCCCTGTCGTGACCGGGGGAATGTCACTCGGTGAACCGTCGTCGGGATCGAGCGTTCAGTTCTCGAAGAACGCCACACCGATGGTGCCGCGTCCGGCGTGTGCGCCGACGACCGCCCCGATCTCGCCGACGAGGATCTCGCCGGGATACACCTCGCGCAACTGGGCGAGGAAGGTGTCGACGTCGTCGCAGTCGGCGTGCATGACACTCAACTGACTGATGCCCCGGCCGGCGACCGCTTCGCGAACCTTGTCGACGACGAAGGCCACCGCTTTGGCTCGCGTGCGCTGCTTGCCGCCTTCCTGCACGACGCCATCGCGCACCTCGATGATCGGTTTGATGGAGAGAACCGACGCCAACATGGCCTTGGCCCCACCGATTCGACCACCCTTCTTCAAGTTCTCCAAGGTGTCGAGAGCTCCCCACACCTTGCATCGTCCCGAGAGATCGCGAGCCAGGGCTTCCACCTCGTCGAGCGACGCGCCATCGCGAGCGGCCCGGGCGCACGCGACGACGATGGAACCCAGTCCCATGGTGACCGTGCGGCTGTCGACCACGCGCACGGGGATGTCGCCCGTCAAGCGATCGGCGGCCACCTCGGCACTCTGCAGGGTTCCCGACAAGTCTCCGGAGAGGTCGATGATCACGACACCGGTGGCCCCTTGGGCCGCCAGGGCTCGGATCGACTGCTCGAACCGACCCGGGGACGGAGCCGCGGTGGAGGGCAGGTCGGGTTCGCTGGCACAACGGGCCCAGAACTGGGCGGTCGTCAGTTGTTCACGGTCGATCAACTCGTCCTCACCGAAGCGGATGAACAGCGGGACGACCTCGATCCCGAGTTCTCGGACGACTGACTCCGGCAGGTCACAGGCACTGTCGGTGATGATGCGAACGGATGATGTCACGAGGGCAGATTAGTGGTTGAGGCTCGGATGCCGAGTGGCGGTCTGGTCCACCTCGGTCGACCGACGACGCCGCTCGCGCCGCAAATGGCTGGCCCACCACGAGAGCAAGAGCAAGAGCGCGACACCGGTGACCAACTGCCCGAGCCCGGCCAAGGCATTCACCCGGGCGGTGAACGTGACCGGCACCCCGAGTGCCTCGGTGCCATCGGGAGTGAAAAGCTGCAGGACCACGGGGAATCGACCGTTCGAACGGGCCTCCACGGGCACCTCGATCGAGGTGGTGGTACCTGCGGGGAGGACCACGGCGTCGTTTTGTGCACCGAAACGCAACTTGGAACTCGAGAGTCGGATGTTCACCCGGAGGTCCGAGTCGTTGT